>ERZ808240.2107-NODE-2107-length-22750-cov-5.295748_pt1 | contig 22750 bp, 18 predicted proteins | sample MGYA00521084_ERZ808240 | MGnify/ENA primary metagenome ERZ808240 (study PRJEB31516, sample SAMN03275571) | gut metagenome | biome: mammalia-associated habitat; material: feces | host: Papio cynocephalus | place: Kenya | collected 2012-08-06 ...
TGTTTATCGTGTTGACTCTCAAAAACATATCGTGATTGTTCATTCCATGTGGTCGCATTACGAATGATAATGGCTTGGAAAACCACACTGCCCCGCCATCGAAAATCAACACGGGGAGATCCGTGTTTTTGGAGATTGGCATTATGTTCACTTTGCGAATGGCAGATTTTAACCCATATGCCTTATTGGGCAAGGAAGAAAACGATTCATCTTGCTTTTCTGTTTTTAGAATTTGCGCAAGTAATGGAAATCCGTTTTGAATCAGCATTGACCTAACTTTCCCGAAGCGATTATTTGTTATCCTTTCTTGGATTTTTAGAAATGCGGGTCTAAAAATTTCGTAAAAGAAAACAGTTTTAGAAACCCAATTCAAAAGGTTTCGCCATGACATAATTTGTTTCCGACTCATCTTTTAAGCTTGGTTGTTCCCCCTTCTTTTTATCGTCCTGTTTTTAGGGAAAATCAGCCTGAGGTATGCCTTTTGGCAACGGATTCGACGCATTTGGCGTTTTCTTATTTCTTGCCATGGCTTCTCTTAAAAACATTGACGTTAATAATCATTGACATTTGCGTGCCGCGAACTATTCTATCGCCGAGGTTAAATTTATGATTAATAAAAAAGTTCTAATTATGCTTGGCTTGTTGCCATTGATAGTCGCTTGTAAAGAAAATAATAAAGACTCCAGCTCAAAGCCGGCCTCTTCTTTGCCTTCTGAAGAGATAAGTTCCACTGAGTCTGAATCCTCTAGCAGCAGCTCTTCTTCTAGCTCTGCTCCACTTCTTCCTACTGAGGCTCTTACCGAGGCGATGTTCGCACCCCTTCAAAAAGGATTTTCGGTAGAGTATAAAACAAAGAAAACCTATACGGATGGAGGAACTGGGTCAGAATATAGATTTCAATGCGAAGCGGGGCTTGATGGCTACAACTATAAACGCTTCTATTTAAAAGATGCTCAATATAAACCGGCAACCATCCATTACGAAAAAAGAAAAGATCCAAATGACAATCTCGATTATGTCTATGAAACGAGCCTAAGCTTGGACAACACGATTTTGGCGAACAAACTCGTTTTGACCGACAAAAATGATTTCAGCGAATACAATCCGGAATGGGATTATTCCGGATTCGGCGTCGTTTTCAACGAGCTGACAGTCAGCGATTTTACGAAAGTTGATGACAACACTTTCAGCTTAAATGCGGACAAGATCACGGATGACATCAGCAATTCCCTTTTGATTCAGCTTTATAGCGCGGATGATTTTTATCTTCCTAGCAGCAACGTAAAGACTTTCAACCTTAAAACAAACGGAGACCAAATCGTCGGCTTCTCTTTGGATTGCTATCCATACGTTTCCTCTGATTCAACCACAAATTATCACTCGGAAGGGAGCTTCCTTTCTCTTGGTGAAAACAGCTACAAGAAAATCACTCCTTACGAAGGAGAGACGAAGCCCGAACTGGAAGAGATCTTCTCTTCTTTGCGCGGAGAAGACAATAAGAGCAACTACCGCATGGAACAAACCCAATACGCTTTTGATTACAACTCCGAAAGCATGAAGTTCCTAGGAACCATGGAATGGACGGTTCAAGATGGCGATAAGGCTTATTGGCTCTATCGCGATCCTACGGGAAAAAAGACATCCGATTACGGCTACTATAAAGTCACCGATGAAGATGAGGAAGGGAAACAAGGCGTTGTGAAGATGGGTGATTACTATTACAAGGATTACATCTATCAGGGAACAATGCAGAATTATCTTCCTAAATTCCAGATGAGCTCAAAACTATTCGAAAAAGATGAGGCTAAGAGCACGAATGGGAAAATCGTTTACAATTTGAACAAAAACATCGAAATATCCCTTGATAACAACAGCGCTTTCTTTACGCCTGAAGAGATGGATTCCTATCGCGATCGAATCATTTTCCTTTCCGTCACCAAAGAAGGCGACACGGTTACAATCCGCAATAGCACAGATGACAGCGGCAAAGAAGAAGATGGCCTTATTTTGAATTGCGAATTCACCGATATCGGAAAAGTGACAGGGCTTTTTGCTGAAAGCACGCTCAAAGATGATGCCAGCGGCCTGAAATGGAGTGATTTCCTTTCTCGTAACGAAGCGAATTCGGAAGCCGTTAAGAAAGTCTATGGCGATAGCCTTGATTTGGCTCCTACTTTCGGTAGCTTCCCTGTAGACATTCGAACGGATTTCACAAACGGCTCCGCCGCTTCTCCTTTGTTTTACGGCATGGTTTATGATGAGAACAAAGCAAAAGAAATAATTACTCAAACTTCTACGAAATACGAAGAAGCCGGATTCACTGATGAAACGCCAGCCGATGATGAGACGGGATCGAAAGTTTTTAGCAAAACCGTTACCGTTCCAGGAAGAGGGAGCAAGACCCAGGAAAAGAAAATGACTGTGACTTTGTCGAATTATTGGAACTCAATACAAAAGTACGGCCAAATTCAAGCGAGCTTCAAGCTTACCTCTTTAAGCTCAAAATAACGCTCAGGATAGCTAGAATATGAAACGATCATGCATTCTCCTAAGTCTTATTTTCCTTCTAGGCGCTTGCCAAGGAGCTACCGAAAATAGCGCCAGCTCGGATTCCTTTTCCTCGAATATCGATGAGAATGATTCCTCTTTTAAGGAGCGCCTTGCTTCTCTCAAAAACGGCTTTAAAGGGAGCAGCCTCCTTCGCTCAGGAACAAAATCAACGGGGGAAAAGGAAAACTATTTGGATTTCGCCATCACGAGCAAAGGCTATCAATTCGTAACGTATGCCGATGCGGACATAGGCTTTGCCAAACGCGATCAAATCGTGAATAAATCCCTTTATACCCGTTATATCGCTAATGCTGTGATTGAGGAGCTAGGACTTGATAACCAGATTCATAGAACCTACATTACCGATAGTCAGGGAACATATTTCACTTGGGATGCCCTTAATCTTAAGAATCCATTTGCATCTCTTGATGTTGACGATTTTGTATTTAATAAAGAGAGAAATTGTTATTCCCTTGATTTAAGCGATCAAAGCAACAAGAAAAAACTAATCTACAGCGCTTTGGCTAACGTATTCTCCGGCCAGATAGGATACGAACCTTCGGAAGCCGATTTCTTCTTGGATGGAGAAAAGGGCCTTCAATACGAAATCGTCATGAAAGACTATTCCTCCTCCTATGGGGTTGTTTCCACTTCCTTAAAGGGAGAAATCACGGAAACTGGCAAGGATGTTGTCGAATTGCCAGTCAAAATTCAAGGCGAAGAAGATAAGCTTTGGGAAGATGCCTTTAAGAAATACGCCGGCAATAATTACAAAGCCGAAATCACTTTATCCTCAAAAAAGATAACGGCTGAGGTTTATTCTTCCGCAATCCACTATGACGAATACGACGCTTCTGGGAACAAAACGGGTAGCTATGGCTATTATCAAAAAGACGATGAGCACGTTCAAGGACTGACAATGATTGGAGGGACCTCTTATGTTGACGCCTCGCCAATCGAAGGAAGCATGGTTGGATTCTTGCCTTCTTTCACCCTTTCTTCGAAATTCTTCGTCAAAAGCGATGAAAGCGACGATACGAAGGCTGTTTATGAATTTAACGAAGCCTATCGGGACAAAGTGGCCAACACCACAACCGCTTACTCTTTGCTAAGAAACGGAGGCTTAGGGAAATTAAGAGTCACAATCACTTCTGATGAGCTTCTTATCGAGAACGATCTTGGCGATTCTGGCGTTAATGCCTATCGCTATTATGACGCTGACGAAGTGACCGATTTCATCAGCGGAATAAAAACTTCCTCTGATTCTTTAACTTGGTCCGAATTGCTCTCAAATCAGCCCGAGGATCTTAAAAAACTCTACGAAAACACGATCTCCAAAAAAGCGCTCGATCTTCTCCCTATCCCTGGGGGGAGCTATAGCTATGCGAATCTTTCCTTCAATAGCAAAAGAAATCTAGCTATGGTCACTTTCAGCTTAGAGGATTACCAAGAAGGCGAAACCTTTATGGAAAACTATACAAAGAAATTAGTTGAAAAAGGATTCGCCCAGGAGGAAAAAGAAGAAGGAACCGACATCCTATTCACGAAAGACGTCACCATTGATGGAGAAAACAAAAAGATAGGAATAGAAGTCAAACTTGCCGCAAGTTATTTTCAATCGCCGAAAATCGTATGCTACTTTACGGAATCGGCTAAATAAGAAAAGAGGAAACAAAAATGAAGAAAAAAGCATTGTTCGTTCTAGTCTTCTCAACCTTAGGACTCATCTCCTGCAAAGAAGGCAAAACCACATCCGTATCTTCCGAGAATAACGAAGATACTTCTGCATCTACCACTTCTGCAATCACTGAAGCTTCTTCAGAAAATGAGGAAAGCTCTTCTGCAAGTGAGCTAGCATTAGACTTAAGCGCTCTTAAGGCAGGCTTCCACGCCAAAATAACCAAAGCGGAAACCTACGACTCTTCTAGCAGCGCGACCGAAAGGGTTACCGATAAAGACGCTTATGAGGTTTATTCAAGCAATAAGGCTCTTAAGATGGTTGACTTTTATAGCGAAGACGAAAAGAAAAACGGCTTTGAATCCACAAGTCTATACGTTAAAAAAGTCGCCCAATATGAGCCTTACAAAAGCGTGGAAAACGACGAGAAGGAATATTTCTCCCAAGTCACTGTCGGTTTAGATGGGAAAGTGACCTATAAAGCTTTGGATATCCCTGTTTTCGGAGAAACCTCTAAAAGCAAACAATCGTGGGATGACGCTTATGCGAAAAACGCCTTCTCCTTCTTGCAAGAAAGCGATTTCGAAAAGCTTTCGGATGGCTCTTTCGCTTTGAAAATAACCGAAGAAAATAAGCAAGATGACCGTTTTGCGAATGGCTATTACGGATTGAACCATCAGATTTATCCTTCCGCCGATGCGAGCGACGTTTTCGAATTCGATAATTTAGATATCGAGTCATTCACGATCGAAGTTGACGAGAAAGGAAAGCCGGTTTCTTTTACCATGGTTCTTCCTCTCGACAAAAATTCTTGGGATAATAGCCAAACATCTTTCTATGGCACTTTCGTCTATGATGAGAAGCCTTTGGAAGCCTATCAAGCTCCCGAATTGAACGAACCTATTGATGCCGTTATGAATGAAGTCCGGAAAAACAACTATTCCTTCACCGCTACAAAAGGAATCGCCGCGGGAGATTGGGAGAGCGGGAGTAGCGAATTCGTCGCTGGGAAAACCGATGGCACATCTCTTGAGATGCGAACTTCAGGAAGCGATGGAAAAACGAGCAATTACCGCCAGATTGATGAGACGCATTACCAAGAATACAGCAAAGGAGCTTATCAAGGTGACCCCATCAGCGGCGTTTTGAGCGACAAGTTTCTTCCTACCCTTCCTTTTAGCTCTATTTCTTTAGAGAAAGTCGGGGAAGCCGAAGGTACGACCTTCTACGTCTATAAAGCTCCTGAACTTGTCGATTACAGCGAAGGGAAATACACTTCTCTTTTTATGGGATTCAATCTTCCTGGATATAACTTGAATATTACTTCCAGCAACACTTTCGTGACTTGGAATGGCACCACTTTAACCTTCCGCACCTTCTCGAAAGACAGGGAATACACAGCCACATTTTTCGATATAGGGAAAATCACGATAGACACAGAGGTCGCTTAATCTTTTTGAAGCGTCCCTAATCCTGAAAGCAAAGCCACGTCGATTTCTCAACGTGGCTTTTTTTAAAATCCATTATGAAAACGATGGGAACGCGCGGTTCTTATTTGGCAATGGGGGTGATCAAACTTACCTTTAAGAAATCCCCAAGGGTATCGCCTATGGTCAAACGAATGTTGTCTTCTTTCTTTTCGAAGACTTTATCATCCGTGGTGAGATAGCCTAAGGTCTTAATGTATTCTTTGTACGAATCAATGTAACCTTTGTCATCGTTTATGTCGCTTGCTGCTATAAAGACATAAGAAGCGGCGCCTTCTTCTCCATTCCAAGAACCATCAAAGGCTTGATTTCCTTCGAATTGAGGCTCTAAGAAAGGCACTTTATCGGCTGTTTCTTCCTTAAAAGCCAATACAAGTTCCTCATAAATGCTAGCATTTACGTAATTCTTCCAGGTTTTGTTTTCAGAGGAGATGGCTGCATCGAAATTCTTTTTTAAGGTTTCTGGCAAAGATGTTTCCTGATAAGTGAAATGGATCGTCTCATTGCCCGTGAATCCGTCTCCGCCATAAACATAATAAAGGGCTGATAGTTTTTCGTTTTCGATCGTCATTTTCAAAGAAGCGGGATCAATCGTCTCTTGATAGCTAATAAAGCCGAGGGACTTCCCTAAGTTAATGATGTCTGGCGTCGTCGTCAGAATGTTCTCTTTCAAAGAAAGAATCTCGCTTGATATCGAGAAATTAATGTTCTCTTCCAAGGAACGATCGTTTTCAGCAAGGCGTTTCGCCTTATATTGGTAATCATAATTGAAAGAATACGTTTTTCCATCTACGAAATAGTAGGCTTTTCCCGTTAAAAGGTCTCCGACTTTCTCACCATCGTATTTGTGCGTTTCATCTAAAAAGAAATTCTCTCCTTTAGTAAGGATGCGTCTTTCCGATGATGCCAAACCCGAAAGAGAGGCAGTTGCGACAAAGCTTCCTTCTTTGACTTGCTTAAGGTATTCTTTGATTTTTTCATCGTCTTTTGATGGCGTCTTCTTCTCATTTTCAGCAATGACCCTTGGCGTCTCTAAAACTTTCGTGTCAATACGGTAATAGAAGAAATCTCCCGTGCTGATATCTTGCATAATCCCCGTATAGAAATGGAGATAATCGATTTTCCCATTTACGAGGCTAGCCTGGATTTTTAAGCATTTGAAACGAGAGAAAACAGCGGATTGAGTGACGGAATAGGCAAGCTTCTGAGCATCCGAGCCAAGATATAGATAATAATTATCCTCCGCGTTTATCTTAGCGAATTGGTCGAATTCAAAACCCTCTTTGCCAATCAGCGCGAAATCGGAATATTTCTTTGTGGTAGGCTGGGAAACAACTTCGTTATGACCATCCACGCCAATAATCGTAAGAGAATCGCCCGTTCCCCTTTTATAAGTCGTAACGTAAGGAACATCCTCGGAGTTGATTGTCTCCACTCTCAAATAAGAATCGTAGATGTCGAAATTGATCGAGCTTTCAGGGAAATAGCGCTGAGCTTCATAATCGAAATAATTCACCGAGGAGGAAAATGAGACATTTCCGAAGATATTCTCTCCCTTGCCTTCAAGGGTTTCATTCGGCTTTTTCCAAGAAGAAAGGAAAGAATCCATCGCATCGATTTTGCTCGTTCCGACATTTTCGATTTTTACCTTCCCTCCTTGAGGGGTTTGATAAAGGCCGCTTTGACGTTGCTGGAGCTCAAAGGTCAAAGCATCGTTTTCTTTATAAAAAACAGCGCGTTCAAGGCCTTCGCTAAAATCTAGCTGAGCGGATAAGGCCTTTAGAACATTTTCGTCGTAGGTAATGGCTTTATCGCCCTGCATAGCAAAAGAAACATTCGAAAAGTCGAAAGAAGAAAGGCGGTTCATATAGGAAACAGAGGTGAGGCCCTGAGCGGTTTGCTCTTCATTGAAAGTTTGGCCTTTTAAAACGATTTTCCCGTCAACGATTTCGTAGTCGTAGGCAATCTTCGCATCGCTCAATGCATTTAAAAGAACCGAACCATTATTCAAATAACCAGTATAAAAATAATTTGAAGTAATGACATCACTGAGATCTCTGCCGGCAAAATGATAGGTCAACGTAAAATTGCCTTTCTTCATTTCGTTTAATATTTGAACGACTTCTTTTCCTAAAGAAGAGTCATCTTCCGCCGAAGAAACGGCAGAACTGGACGGATCTAAGCGCGAATCCTCACTAGAGGAGTCATTTTTCTTTTCCTGACACGAAAGCAATAACGCTGGAATGAGCAATAGAACAAGGCAACTTTTTGATTTCATCGTTTTTCTCCTCGATTTAAGACGGGTTATTTTAACGGGAAACATCCTACATTGAAAGAGAAATACTTTATAATGGAGGGGTGGATAGCATCAAACGTCTTAGAAGAAAAATCATCGGTGTCACAATATCTTCCCTTTCTGGGGTTCTTATCGTCATGGCCGCTTCCATAAATATCTATAGTTTCGCTCAAACCGCCAAGAACACCGACAATACTCTTAGCATTATCGCAAATAATCATGGCATCTATCCGCAAACAGACACGCAAGAGTCAAGCGAAAGCACCGTTTCTATCGGCTTTTCTCATGGAATTGGGTATTGTACCTATTATTTCGAAAAGGATTCGCCTAAAGAAGTTGTCTATCAAATCTCCTCGCTTTCACGAAAAGAGGCAAAGAAAACAGTTGCGGAAGCTCAGAATAGAAAATCGTCCAACGGTTGGATTAGAGGAGATTACCGTTATAAAAAATATCTCGTCGACGGGAAAGCGTATGTGACCTTAGTTGACGCAAGCAAAGAATTGGACCCCTGTTTCCATGTTTTGTGGGCTTCTGTAATCGGCTCCTTAATCGCTCTTGGCGTTATTTTTCTTATCCTTTTGCCTATCTCTAATCTGATGGTCAAGCCAATCGAAGAAAATTTCGCGAAACAAAAGCGTTTCATCTCAGATGCCTCACATGAATTGAAGACCCCTCTAGCAATCATCGCTTTGAATAACGACATCGAAACGGCGGAACGCGGAGAAAACGCAAATACAACGAACATCTCCAAGCAAGTCAAGCAATTAAGCAAGATAGTCGCAAGCTTGAACGAATTGGCGAAATTAGATGAAGAGGAAAAAATTCCTTTCGTTGCTTTTAATCTCACCTCCTTAGCGAAAGAAACGGTCGTTTCCTTCATGGGAATAGCCAATCAATATCAAAAATCCTTGAATTATGACATTGAAGACAATTTAACCTATTTCGGCAATCCCGAGAAAATCAGGAGGCTTATTTCCATATTGCTAGATAATGCTGTGAAATATAGCAAATCCTATCTTTCGATCAAGATTTATTCCGTTAACAAAAACATATTTTTGGAAACGGAGAACGACACAAACGGAATTCCAGAAGGAAACTTAAATGCCGTGTTTGAACGTTTCTATCGTCTTGAAGAGGCGCGCTCTTCCAATGTTTCCGGAAATGGAATCGGCTTATCGATGGCCAAGGAAATCGTCTCCATTCACCACGGGGAGATATCCGCCATAGGCTTGAATAATATTTTCAAAATTCGTGTCAAATTATGAAAAATAGGCAGGAAAGCCTGCCTATTTTCATTTTCGTAGCCTTAAATCAAATTGGAATCTTTTAGAAGAGTCTCGATATCCGTATCTTTGATTTTCTTTAAGACTTTCTTTAAGAGGAAACGCTCTGCGACCGTTAAATCAAGCTCTTTTAATTGTTTGCGATCGAGGGCGTAATACGTTGCGCGAAGCATCTCCCTCACATCATAGCGGGAACCCCAAACCTCTGGAACCCCGCGATCGATGTTCATCAAAGTGTAAACGGATTCCATGCCGGAACGCATCGAATACTCTGTCGTGAAGATGGTATCCGCTGGGATTTCTGCAAATTGCCCTATGAAAGCTAAGTTTACGGAGCCTTCAGGGACGACATGCGGACGGTCCTTATTCTTACGCGGTTCAAAGAAAGCGTCGATATACGGCATATACGCTGTCGTGGTATTGGCATGCTCTTTCGCATATTCTTCGATTTTCTCCGCAGGCACGCCGATGTGATACATCCACTCCTCCGCAATTTCTTCGCCAGTGCATTCTCTCATTGGTTTCTTCACATAGTTTCCCGGACGGTTCGTATAAAGCCCGTAGAACCAAATCAAGGTGCGATTTTCGGGCTGATCGGCGAATTGTCCTTGGCGGTTGATCGTCCAAGAGCATCTCCAAAAATCCCAAGAATCTTTGACGGTAACGATGCCGCCCGTGCAAACATGATGATTATGAGGGTTTCTTTGGGTGATTTTCATAATATAAGGAAGAAGAGTGTCATCTACGTCGATGGTCGCGCTCATCCAATTGGTTTCTTCGACATTTGCGCAGAAGGCATTTGGATTTCCAAAGCTTCCATCGTTTACCTGACTTGCAAGCTTTTTCCAAAGATTCCAAGAATCCCCTTGGCCAGATTGGACGCTATCCCATGCTGGGGCGGTACTTTGATTGCCATAACGAGTGCTATCCACGCATGAACCATTAGTGACAAAGACAAGGTCATCTTCGGTCAGCGAAATCTTCGTTTCTTTGCCGGAAATGCTGCATTCGATGGTTTTCGCAACCTTATGTTCGGGATCTTTCGCATCAACGATGATATTCGTTACTTCGCAATGCGGAACGAATTCCACGCCTTTCTTCGTTAGGAAATGAAGCAAAGGGAGTATCATCGATTCATATTGGTTATAACGCGTGAAACGAAGAGCCGTGAAATCCGGCAAGCCGTCGATATGGTGAACGTAACGTTGAAGATAACGTTTCATCTCCAAAGCACTGCTCCATTCCTGGAAGGCGAACATCGTTTGCCAATAGAGCCAAAAATTCGATTTCCAGAAATGGTCGTCAAAGCATTCGTTGATTTTCTTATCCTCTAGATCTTTTTCCGGGGTGAGATAGAGCTTCAAAAGTTCTTTTTGGGCTTCTTTGTCAAGAGTGAAATCTTTCCCGGTAGGAAGTTTCTTTCCGCAATGTGCCGTGGCACGGCATAAAGAATAGTTGGGATCTTCCTTATTTAGCCAGTAATACTCATCAAGAACGGAGACGTTCGGATCATCTTTTGAAGGAATGTCGCGATAAACGTCCCACATGACTTCGAAATGGTTATCCATCTCCCTTCCACCACGCATCACGAAGCCGTTTTTTGGATCGTGATAGCCATCACAAGCTCCACCCGCTAAAGGATCGCGGTCAAGAATGTGGATTTTTCTCGGATCCAATTGCGCATCTCTCACGAGATAGAAGGCGGCGGTCAGTCCCGCTAAGCCACTGCCAATAATATAAGCGCTTTTCTTATCCGCATCCTTTGGTTTTCTAGGATGAGCGAAGGCTTCATAGTTTCCTGCTGAATAATACATGTTTTCTTTTCTCCTTTGCCTTTTGGGCACATTAAGAATAAAAAGAAAAGCGAAAGGGAAAAACGGTCAAAAAATAGGTTTTGTCAAAAATATTTACAGCCAATGCGATGTGACAAATTTTTTGACAAATGTCAATTTCTGCAAGAGTAGGCTTTCAAAGCGTTCGGAATCGTCCCTTTTACGAGAGGAGAAAGATGATCGATAATGTCTTTCGGATCTTCTTTCATGTCTCTATCCACCCAAGAAATCATGATATCCACGAAAGCAACGGTATAAAAACGTTCGATAAATCCTTTATCCGTTTCGGAAACGTCATCTAAATTCAAAGAAGCGCAAACTTCGTCTACCACTTTCTTTAGCAAAGGGAAAGTAAGCTTGCGCAAATAGTTTTGAAGAAGCTCCAAAGAAACGCCGTGATAGATGTTCAATAGAAAATATTTTTCTTTTCTCGCCAGTTTAAAAATATCCAAAAAGCCTTCTTGCCAGCTATTATAAGTTCGATTCTCTTTTAAAACGGACTCCACCTCGGTGTAACAAGTCCATTCGACCAGCTCTGGAAGATCGGCGAAATGATAATAAAACGTTTGTCGACGTAAGCCCGCTTTCTCGCAGATTTCGCCTATCGTGATTTTGTTTATTGTCTTTTCTTTAAGTAATTCTTTAAGAGAAAACGCCAACGCCTTCTTCGTAATATCAGCCATGCTCAAATTATATCGATTGAAGGCAAGGGAAGAAAAGAAAGAAACGCGAGAAAAAGATTTTTGGCTCATCCTCTATCAAAGAATAACGGTGCCACTCTTCTTTTCTGCCTTGGAAGTTTTCCCTTGCACAGGGAAAAACCGTCAAAATGTTTAAAAAGGACACGCTCCCATATCAAAAGAACGCGATTCGTTTCATAAACGTCCGCCCTCCATAATTCATAGGAAGAGATATGGGACCGATTTGATTTCTTATATAGGTCGTTATTGTTTCAAAACTTTTCTTTCAAAATACGGTCCATTTCCGCAATTTCTTCCGCGGTTGGAACATAGACGTATGGGATGTTTCTTTGGATGTCTTTGTAATCAAAACCATATCCGAGAAGGAATTTGTTTTCTCTTAATTCCTCGCCGACATAATCAATATGGATATCAACTTTATGAGCGTTCACTTTATTGAAAAGGGCGCAGATAAGAACTCTTTTCGGTTTTCCTTTGGCGTGTAGATGTCTTAAAAGGAATTCCATGGAATAACCCGTGTCCACCACATCCTCCACGATGACAATCGTTCTTCCATCCACCGAATAGGACATATCTTTTATTAATTTGACGTTGCCTGTGGAGCTAGTGCCTTCATAACTAGAAAGCTGAACATAATCGATGATGGAGGGTATTGTCACATGTTTCATCAAATCCACCATGAATTGAATGGCGCCTTTCATCACGCAAACGAAAATCGGAAGTTTCTCTTCATCCTTTAGATCCTGTGATATCTCCTTTCCCAAACGTTTGCAAACACATAAAATATTTTCCTCAGACATTACCATTTCTTTCATAAAAGAGCTCCTCTATGTGATATTTTATTGTATCTACTTCGCTCTTCATTGACTAGACATCAAGAGCTTTTTCAGAAAAGAAAGCGGTATCTTATTTTTTGATACCTAAAGGAAAATATAAAGCGTATATTATGTAAGGGAAAAACGACCTGGAACAGCATATGGAACAGAACTCTTCAATTTTACTATTCTCTCTCGGATCAAATCCGACGCTTGCTAGTAATGTAGCAAAACTTCTTGGCATCAATTGCGAGAAAGCGAAAGTGATGCACTTTGCGGATGGAGAGGTTTTCTCAAAACCGATGATCAGCGTGAAAGGAAAGGATATTTTCATCATTCATTCCACTTTCTCTCCCGCCAACGAAAGACTTATGGAGCTCCTTGTTTTCTTAAATGCTTTAAGAAACGACGACGCGAAGAGAATCGTTGTCTTCATTCCTTATTATGGATACGCAAGGCAAGACCGTGTTATCGATGAAGGGGATCCTGTTTCCGCTTTGCTGGTATCGGATTTATTGAAAGCGGCCGGTGCGGATAAGCTCTATACGTGCGACCTTCATTCTTTGAAGGTCATGCCGAAGTTTGGCATCGAAACGGAAAATCTTTCAGCGATGGAGCTCTTTGCCAATGTCTTTAAAGAGAGACTTACGGCGGCAAATGTGAATTTCAATGACGTCACTGTCGTTTCTCCAGATCATGGAGGTGTCGGAAGAGCGCAAGCCTTTGCCGCTTTGATTCCCGGCTCTTCCTTCGCTTATGCGGATAAGCATCGTCCTGCTCCAAATAAGGCCAAAGTCCTTGGCTTGCATGGCGAAGTGAGAAACAAAGTCTGCATATTAGTCGATGACATCATCGATACGGCTGGAACGATGAGCGCGGTTGCCTCAAAACTTTTAGAGGATGGCGCTAAGCGATGCTGGGTTGCGGCCACTCATGGCGTTTTCTCCGGCAATGCCCTTGAACGTCTTTCCAATGCAGGCGTTTCTACCCTCATGGTTTCCGATTCCATCGAAAATAAGAATCCAAGCATTTCAACAATCAGCGTCGCTCCACTTATCGCAGACGCAATCAAACGCGAAATGGCGGCAAGATAGTGATATCCGTGCCTTAAGGATGCAGGTTTCTGCATCCTTTTTTCTTTTCGAAACCCTGATAAAAGCAGCTTTCTTTCTTTTTTTAGAGATCTTGTCATGAAAAGAGACGGGGCGTGTGGTTGTTTTGACAATTTTCAGGGTAAAAACGCCGTTTCTAACGGTAGAAAAAAGGTCATCGGTTTTCCGATGACCTTATGCTTTAAAGAATTATTTGGCGTCGGGCTTGGCAGGTTTCTTATCGCGGAGGATGGCATTCATGACGACGCCAAGGATCATAGCGACAGAAACGCTGGTGATTGAGACGCTTGCGTTTTCCGTCCCGAAGGAGAAGATAAGGCCGCCAATTCCAGCGACTAAGATAGTCGAGGCAACGAACATATTCTTGGTTTTGCTCATATCTATCTTTTCGCTGATAAGCATTTTCACGCCGCTAGAAGCGATAAAGCCGTAAAGGATTAAGGAAACTCCACCCGTTACGCAAGCAGGAATGGTTTCGGTAAGACCCATGATTGGGCTTAAAAATCCAAGAAGGATAGAGAATAAAGCAGCTAACAAGATGATTTTTGTGGAAGCGATTTTGGTAACGCCGACAACAGCAACGTTTTCCCCGTATGTCGTGTTCGCAGCTCCGCAAAGAATGCCGGAAATCCCGGTTGCAACCCCATCCCCGATGAGGGTTCTAGATAGGCCTGGGTCTTCTAAAAGGTCTCTTTCTAAGATGCCAGACATATTCTTATGATCGCCAATATGCTCGCAAATGGTAACAAGAGAAACCGGAACGAAGATTAAAGCGGCTTGGCCAACGGCATTCCAACTTAGAGGGACGATCGATTCGGACTGTGCCCCTACTAAGAAAAGGAACTTAGGATAGTCGATGAAAGATTGCACAGTAATATTCGTGAATAAGCTTGTCAATGGGGTGAAATCAATGACGCGGAAATAATCATTGTGAAATCCGTAATAGCCAATTCCCGTTAGGATAGCGGCGAAAACGTATCCGCTTGCCATGCCAATCAGGAAAGGAATGAGGGAGAGAGTCTTTTTCCCATAGTGGGCGCATAAAGCCGTAACAATCATGGCCACAAGGCCAGAGGCTAAAGCGCACCAGTTATAAGCCATTCCGTTTCCGGAAGCGCTCGTGAGGTTAGCAACCGCACTTCCCGCAAGGGAAAGCCCGATAACCATAATTACTGGACCAACAACGATAGGAGGAAGAAGCTTGTTAAGCCAGCTAACGCCGAACACCTTGATTAAGAGAGCAACAATGCAATAAACCGCGCAAACCATCAGCATGCCGACAGGAAGAATCCAAAGGTTGACGGTAGAGACGCCATTAGTTGTGGTTGCATCGACTTTAATGGCCTCAGACATAGCGGTCATGTAAGCGAAGGAAGAAGCTAAGAAAATAGGAGATCTGAATTTCGTAACGAAGAGATAGAAAATCGTGCCAACGCCAGCGCTCACAAGAGTCGGGGCGAGCATTAAGGAGGTTAATGGAAGAGTTTCCCCTCCGAATTGAACGTTTTTTCCGCCAAAAACGATAAGCGGAACGGTGACGCAAGCGACAAACATCGCCAGGACGTGTTGGATTGCCAAAATAATGGCTTGACCCTTTTTCTTAGGGAACTCATCGACGTCGAGGATGAGATTTTTGGATTTTTCCATGTCTTTTTTCCTTTCTTCGAATCTCTGAATAAAAAGAAAACCCCTGGTTTTCCGGGGGTTTAATTTTTAAAGGGATTCAATGCTGAACAACCGCTAGAGAGGGGAAGCCTGCCCCTAAGAGTGTCCGTTGTTCTTAAGTGCAATCTGTATCTCATGGCCTTTGTCCTTGCAATACTTTATCGAAATCTTTATTTTTTGCAAGGAAAAAATTGAAAATCCAGAAAAATTAAAGATGGTTCATGATGTGATCGAGGATACGAACGCAGGTTTTTGCCGCCTCTTCAGACTTCGTAGAATATTCTTCCGCCCCACCAAAAAGAGTGTCGGCAATGACTTTAATAAACAAAGCGGGCACGCCATTCCTCATACAGGTCAAAAGGATGCCTGCGGCTTCCATTTCGCAAATATCAGCGCCAAACTCTTTGGCGATTTCTTGTTTTTCTTCGGCTTTATTCACGAAACGATCTCCCGAAGCGTCCACCACTTCTAAAAGAGTCGGCTCTGCTTCCAAGGCCTTTCCCCTTAAGAAGGAATCGGTCTCCAAATTTCTTTGGGGAAATTCAATATGGCGTCCTATAGGGACATTGTCGATTTCCGATGTGTCAAAACGGTAATCAATCACTTCCTTCACCACGCAGACAAACGCGTGGCTTAGCTTTTCGTTTAAAGCGCCGACGACGCCATAATTCAGAATCATATCCACATCGAATTCATCGATGAGGAATTGGCTGCACATGCTTGCGGCAATCTCACCTGCGCCGGATTGAAGAACGTAGAGAGTATAGTTCTCCTTTTCATAAAGAGACACTTCAAAGCCCTTTTTGACCACTTTTTTGCTCGCTTTGCCATAAGCTTGCTCGAAAGGGGAGAACTCCACGGCAATAATCATTCCTATTTTCTTTTTCATAAAAGCTCCTAATAGCGTAAATCCAAATCGTTTTTCATGTATTCAAGGCGTTTATCTTCCACTTTGTCATAAAGTTTCGAGAGAACTTCCAAGTCTTTGAGGATGGTTTTTGATTCTCTCTCAAAGGAATAATTGAAGTCTTCTTCGTCATCCAAATAGCAAAATGACAAATAAACATGATGGGCATAATAGTTTCTTTTATGCACGATTTCGAAAAGCGTTTCATAATCTTCTTCGGAAAGAAAAGGTTCTTCCCAGCTCTGATCATAGTCTTTTAAAAGATGGACGATTTGCCCTAAAGTAAGACGTTCTTCCTCTAAGCGAATCATGTTTTCCTTAAAACCGCCATCGGCCATGAAGGCGTAGATGTACTTAACATCATGCTCAATGCATTGGCAATACATGAGTATTTCGCCTACATGCATATGAAATTCTTCTAGTTCCATAAGCATAATTGTGAATGCATTCCCGTAAAAAAGAAAGTTTTATAGAAACGTTTGCAAAATTTTGGGCGCGAAGCAGGTTCACTGACATTGCTTTTTCTTGAAAAGAGCGTCGTTATCGTCCCATTTGCATTTAAAGCTCCCTATTTTCGAGACGGTTTTCACTCTTTTCGAAGTTTAGAACATCTATCGAGATCAGAATAATAGAAAATTATCCCCTATTCCTCTTGCACACGCTCAAAGGCGACATCCATAGATAGTTAAATTCGATTCGAAAACCGCCATTCCCGTTTTTCATCAAGCGTGAGACAATAGCTCCATTATTGTCAAATAGACTTGGTTTTTCAAATTCTTCAAAAAAACTTTATTTTTTTAAGTTATTTTTAGTTAAAGGCAATAATATTTGCTTGTGCCAAATTGTTTGCCATTAAATTGGCGAAAAGTTCCCCTCTTTTAGCAATTTGACACCTAGTTTAAAAGATAAAGCCCTTCATTGGGGCTTTTTTATGTTTTTCATTAAAAGCGGAATTCTTTTCTCCAATCGCATACCATCATAAGCTCAATCGCAAAAAACGGCTTTATTTCCGGAGGAGTCATTTCAAAGAAAAGAAATCTCGTCTCCCGATCCTCTTTTGCTGAAGGCGCCCCTCCTCTCTCATTCTTTTTAAAAAGCGGTTGATTGTCGGTATTGAGATTTCCGTTTCTTTTTCAATTTCGAAAATGCTTAGCCCATAGGAAGCAAAAACGTTCCCAAGCGAAAGATAATAATTTAATTTTTCGTCATTTTTAATTTTTGGTTGACTATTTTTTGGAATGCTGTATTTCTTTTTTGCCAATTCGAAGGACAAAGAAGAAATTCCATCATGAAGAAAATCGACGCAAAAGGATGCCAAATCAAAAAGGTTTCCTTTTCCCTCTTGCAGGATCTTTGAAAGCTTTGTTTTTAATTCCGCCTTGTTTCTTTCTATGAGCTGTCCCATTGTCAAAGACATCAAAGAGTAGCCTTTTTCGAATAAATATGTCGAAAGAATGTATTTGCAAAGAAAGAAGTTTTCATTGTAATAAGGCATTGAACGAAGAAAGAAAAACAAAAACAGGCTTATTTTCGTGAAAACATCAAAAGAGGAATCCAAGAATTGAAAAGCAAAGCTCAGCTCTTGAATGATATCCGTCTCTGAAGGCAATCCTGGGTAGCTAGAAACAAAATTTGTAGTTTCGTCAAGAGAAAGAGCGTCCGTTCGAAAAAGATGAAAACGTTGGATGTTTTTTCGGTGAAAAGCAGCGTTTCTTTTATAAACCACTTCTTCATAAACGCGGTTTAGTTCTTGAACGTTTCTAGGGGCTTTCCTTTTTCTATCAAGTATTTGTTTATACGCTTCGATGAAATAAGCGTTCGCATCTTCTTTTTCATAAACCCAAGCAGCGAATATGCTTTCTCTTTTAAGCGGAATGAAATGTTCTTTGAAAACAAGCTCCAATTCATCAATGGCTTGTTCTCTTAAAAAACATTTTTTAGCAAAAGAGTCCATTTCGTCGAAAGATTTTTGTAATAAGCATGCCTCTGACAATAAATTAAAGATTTTTCCTAAGTAGTCCAAAGAATAGAAAAAGTAAAAGCCGTGATATAGGAACCCATTTGAATTTTCGGCCCGTTTTCCTTTTTCAAGCTCTTCTTCTAAATGATCGGTTAATTTGCTTGGCATGTTTATACTATAGGTTTTGTAATATCATTTTTCAATAATTTGATAAAGTATGCTATTTTTTATTACATTGTTTATAATAGTCACTTTATTATTTTTATTTGGCATGAAATAACACCTGTTCACTCAGGTGTTATTTTATTATTTTAGTCAATCAATATTGCTTAAAAGAAGTTTAATCGCTTTGCTTACAAATTTATGACGGTCCATTTCTTTGTAAGTGCCTCTTTCTTTCATGGACGCAATTCTTTCTTCTGATGGGCAAATCATCGGATATATTCCATAAAGCGCCGTCGTAAAAAGATTGATGAAGTAATCTTTTTCTTGTTCGTTCGTTTCAGGAAATTGAACGTTTAAGGCTTCGATGAAATCGTTGTAATAGCCTTTTTCCCATTCTTGTCGATATTCCTTTAGACGCTCTAGAGATGAATTTTCTTCAATCGCGTTTTCATAGGAAGAAATAAGCTTTAAAAGGTAAAGATGTTTTAAGACAACTTCGCTCAGTTGATTTGCGATCTCTTCTTGGCCGATTTTCTTTTTTCCGATGGTTTTTTTAATATCGCTTCCTAGGGAGTTGTATTCTCTTAAAAGAATATCCAAAAAGATTTCTTCCTTCGAGTGATAATAATTATAAATGGATGGACGAGACAGATGTGTCAAGCCGGAAATACGTAAGAGATTAACGTATTCATAGCCATTTTTCTTGTAGAGATGCTCTGCCGCTTTCATGATGTCCTTGCGGATTTCGAGCACTTTTTCTCTTGAATAAAATTTCTTCATTTTTAATCTCCTAAAAAATTCTATAATCTAGTGACATTCTGTCAACTGTCTTTGCCTTTTTAACCGGTTTTTGCAATGGAGGAAAACAAAAAATCAAGTGCGCTTCGTTTATTTTCCTTTTTTTACCGAACTGGGAGAATTTATTGCAATATTTACGGTTCTAGCGTCCGCTTGAATGAACCATATCGTATATTTTTGCGGCTCCTTCCAACGTAAAATCATCATTTTTGAAACGATAAGACCAATTCTTATCAGAGAGCGTAGACGGATAATTGATTCGCGCTTCATTATCTAGGTGCAATAGATCTTGCATGCTTATGAAACAACCCTCTGAGGGGTAGGCAAGCGCAATTCGATTCACGGTATTGGTTAATTCATCTAACGTTTCATCCGCATAATCGACATGAAGATAGGTTGCGCATTCGCGAATTACTTTCTTATATAGGGCAAGATGCTCTGCATCGGCTTCTTTCAAAAAGCCCATCACCGTTTCATTATCGTGAGTTCCTACATAAGTCACGGAATGTTTTGGCGCATTCCATGGTTTATTGCTATCTGGATAATAATCGTTATTGATAGCAAAAAGAACCACTTCCATCCCGGGATAGCCCGTTTCTGTAAGCAGATCGATGACGCCTTGATCGATCACGCCAAGATTTTCTGCGATAATCGGAAGTTCTTTTTTGTCTTTGAAAAGATCGAATTTAGGTCCGTCGCGCCATTCACCGATTTTTGCGTCTTCTCTTCCAAAGGGAATCTCATAAAAAGCGCTGAAACCCCTAAAATGGTCAATGCGAAGCAAATCGAATATTTGGAGATTGTCCGATATGCGTTTATTGAACCATTGGTATCCTGTCTTCTTTTGATAATCCCAATTATAAATAGGATTTCCCCATAGTTGCCCCGATTCCGAAAAAGCATCCGGCGGAACGCCCGCTACAAAGGTTGGCTTATGTTCTCTATCAAAAAGGAATAATTCAGGATATTTATACGATTCCACTGAATCATAAGCGACATAAATAGGCATATCGCCCATGATTTTTATGCCGTTTTCGTTCGCGTATTTTTTTAACGCTTTATACTGCTTCAAAAATTCGAATTGCGTCCATATATAAAATAGATAGAGGTCGTAATGCTTTGATATCGATTCATTTTCGCCTTCAAGGGAATAGTTTTTATCCGCGTCCTTCCAAGAAGAAAAAGGCTGATAGTTATGAATTTCTTTTAAAAGCATGTAGAAAGCGAAATCGTGATATTCCTTTTTCTCTAAGAATTTTATAAAAGAAGGATCATTCTTGTTAAAACGGGAAAAAGCCTTCTTCAAAATTGGCAAGCGAGCGTAAAAGAGCATTTGATAATTTACGCGCCTTTCTTCATGATATAGCAATGAATCGTCGATTTCCTCTTTCAAAAGGAGGCCTTCTTCCACAAGCGTATCTAAATCAATGAAATAATAATTCAGGCCCTTGCTTGAAGGAGATTGGTATGGTGAGTCGCCATAACTTGTGACATTGAGTGGCAGCATTTGCCAGATTCTCGCACCGCTTCTCTTCAAAAAATCAACAAAACGAAAAGCGCTCTTTCCCAGCGTTCCAATCCCATGGGGGGAAGGCAAGGAAAAGATGGGCAATAGGATTCCAAAATAAGGATTGTTCTGTTTCATAATCGTCTCCAAAAGAGACAATGGAGATTTTACAACTTTACCGGCCTGAAATTGAACACTTCCTTGAACGTTTTATCTTGAAGTAATACAATTAAGACAGTTTTAAAGGAACTTTATGATTGATTTCAATGGAACCAAGCCTATTTATCAAGAGATTGTTTCTTTTTATGAAGATTTAATAGACAGAGGCGCTCTGAAAGCTGGTGAGTTAATGCCATCCGTCCGAGAAGTGGCGATTGAAGAGAAAATTAATCCAAATACCGTGGAAAAAGCCTTCACCATCCTAGTGAAAGAAGGCTATTTAAAAAACATTCCGAAAAAAGGCTTTTTTGTCTTGGAAAGAAGCCATCCGATAAGCAAAGAAAAAAGATTAAAGACAGCGGTATCCGCATTGTTGTCGGAAGGATATAAGGCTGAGGAAATCCGCGAAGCATTATCTGAATTGGAGGAGAGAAATGATCGAGATAGTTGATCTAGATAAAACATTCGGCAAAAAAGACATGCCCGTTCACGCCGTGAAGAATCTCACCGTTTCGTTTAAAGAAGGGGTCACTGGCTTAGTTGGAGAAAACGGGGCGGGCAAATCCACTCTTTTCCGTTTAATCGCCGGCATTGAGGAGAAAAACAATGGAAAAATTCTTGTCGATGGGTTTGCTAATACCACAAAAGAAGCGAAATCCAGGCTCTTCTTCTTGCCCGATGAGCCATATGCGCCCGCTCGCTACACGGTAAAGGAAGTTGCTAATTTCTACCATATTTTCTATGACATGAATATGGACAAATTCAAAGAGCTCCTCCAAAAAGTCTCTTTGCCAGAAGACCGTAAAATATCTACTTTTTCCAAAGGAATGAGAAGGCAGTTATTTCTCTTAATCGCTTTCTCGATGAAATGTAAAAACATCCTTCTTGATGAGGCCTTTGATGGATTAGATCCTCTTGTTTTGGATTTGATCGGAGAGGAAATCGTCAAACTTACCGCAGATGAGAAAAAGACGATCGTTCTCTCTTCTCACAATGCGTCTTCTATTCAAAAAATAGCGGACTCCATCATGATTCTCTACCGTGGTTCTTTATCCGAAAAAGAGCAAAAAAACGATATGGGAAAAGAATTCGTGAAATATCAGCTCATAACCCGCGAACCTATTAAAAAAGAGGTTTTGGAAGGGCTGGGACTAGTCGTTATTTCTTTAAAAAAGATCGGTTCTATAACCACAATAGTTTTCTTGAAAACCCCAAAAATAGAAGACATTATCCGTAGAGCATATTCGCCAACCCTCATCGAACAATGCCCATTGGAAACAAATGAAATCATCTCTTTGGAACTATTGTTCGCCAAGAAAGGAGTTTTACATGAATAAGAAAGCTTTCGTGAAATGGCAAATCAAAGAGCTCTTGCCCGTTTATATCATTTCTTTTGCCATTCTGGCCGTTGTTTTTTGGTTTAGCGTTTTAAATTCAAGCTTATTGCCTAATGTCTATGAAGATTATCAAGGCGTTCCTCATTTGCAATATTACAATGCTTTTCCGCCCATTTATGCTATAGGGGTCCCGGTTATTTTGCTTTCTTTCGTTCTTCCTTTTGGGACTTTCTCTTACCAAACGAGCCATGTTCGTTCTGATTTCTATTACCAAATTCCTTTAAAAGAAAAAGAGTTAAGAAGGCTTCGCCTTTTGCTCAATTTGGCAATTGCTTTAATAATCATTACTGTTGTCTATTGGATTGGCATTCTCCTTATTTATTTGAGACAAACTTCCCTAAACAATCAAAACGAATATTTTAAAGACAACCCTTTTTTCTATAGCTACATATATTTCCTGCCTTATTATCTGGTGTTGCTTTTCTCTTTTGCTTGCAA
>ERZ808240.2108-NODE-2108-length-22717-cov-4.450049_pt1 | contig 22717 bp, 21 predicted proteins | sample MGYA00521084_ERZ808240 | MGnify/ENA primary metagenome ERZ808240 (study PRJEB31516, sample SAMN03275571) | gut metagenome | biome: mammalia-associated habitat; material: feces | host: Papio cynocephalus | place: Kenya | collected 2012-08-06 ...
GCAGCACGCAAGTGGCTTGTATGCAATACCTGCTCCGGTGAACTTGGAATCGATGATCAGGATTGTGCTTATGAGAATACTGCTGAATTAGATAAACATCAGGATGCTGTTCACCATGGTGGAAATCATCTGGTAAAAAAGATTATTGATTACAAGCATCACGACGCAGTCTATGCAGACGTAGAAGAAGTAGTAGAAAAAGAATGGTCAGAATGGGATTATACCTATAAATGTACTGTATGTGGGGATACCATGACAGAGCATGTGGTGTGTGGAAAAGTCGGTACTAAAAATTGTACGTCAGAATGTGCACGTATTCCGAATAAGAGTGGTGTGATAGTTGATAAATATGGTCGCGTTTATTTTAATGTTGTATCTGGAGTATATTATAGTAGAACTTCTGACTTGTATCTCCAGTTACTAAAGGATCATGGCTTTATAAAGTAGTTCTCAGAACCAAGAAAACCAAGAAAACCTAGAAATGGGATTTCAGGTGTGATATGATAAAATCAGTTTAATAGAACAATATAAGACCTCTACAGAAATGTGGAGGTTTTTTATTGCACAAAATTGAATATAACAAGGACGATGGTCGTAGTGCCGGAGGGATGATAAAGATTCTTCCAGATATGGTACTTTGACACTCGTCCTTTTTTTATAGATAAAAATATTATTTTCAAAGGAGGACTGAAAGATGTTCAAAATGAAAAGACAGTGGAAAAGAATCATATCCACAATCATGGCTGCACTTATGGTAGTGACAGTCATTCCGGGCAGCTTTAGTTCATCATCGGCTGCTGAAATTGCAACACCGGGAGATGCTGATCAGACAGGATATGTCAAGATCGAAGCAAAACTGCCGGAATCTGATGAGAAAGGAGAAGATGTAACAGGCATTGTATACGAGGTATACAAGGATGCTTCCTGCAAAGATGAAGTAGGCACATTTGTATTATCCTGTGATGGTAAGGCTTACAGTAATAAGGATGATGAGCCGGTTGTATATGCAGATCAGGAAAAGATCAATGCGAAGAAGCTGGCTTATCTGGAACTTTCAGCAGGTACATACTATTATCGGATGGCAAAGAAACTCTATAAGAGTGAGAAAGAACCTTCTGATCAGAACGTAGCTTATGATGATCAGATCTATACTTTTTCCTTAACCGCTAAAGCAACTAAGAAAAAAGCGGTAGTTTTGAAGCCGGAACTTACGACAGTACAGCAGACCGCAACTCCGACCGATGCAGCACCAAAGACAACGAGTGACGGTTTTACAGTGATTGCCGGAACAACTGAGACAGAGATAGCTACTCCGGCAGATGGAGAACCAAGCAGGCAGTCAATTATTGAACCGGTTGCATTTGCAAGAATGATGATGGTTCCAATTCTTCGTGCAGCATCATCAAGCTATTATGCAAGACGTACTACATCAAGTTATATAAGTCCGAAGATGTACTTACAGGATCAGAATTATACAGATCTGTACAGCATTTATTGCGGAGATCACAACAAAGCAGCAGCAAATTATCATGAGCCGGGAACAAAGGGAGATCCAGTAACACTACATACATATGGAGCAAGTTCTGGAAGCCCATTATCCAGTCTCGGAAATGACAATGTAGTGAAATCCCTATACTATGGATATAAGAATAGCAAAGCTTGGAATGAGATCCGCCGGAATCTGGACTATTACCGACATGGCACTGCAAATGGAAATCCTTCTGCAGCATTTGATGTTACGAATGAGTACAATCCAACAAATAAATATAATGCAGAGATTAAAATTGGTACGGTCAGCCTTACAAATAAGACAGTCAATAACGTGTCTGCCGGTACTGCTACAAAGAAGAACATAGCACCAAGCGGTGAAAAGAGATACTTATATTCTTATGAAGTAAGTAAGAAGCTGTCAGCAAAGGGCAGTAATGCCAACATCTATAAATTAGATGAATCCTTCTATAAAGGTACCGGTCATAAATTAACCGGACTTACAGCAAGTGAAAGCTATAAGAGATCCAATATCTATAAGGTGGAATCTCTAGCCAATAGTTATACAATCAAGGTTCCTAAAAATGTGATTTGTTATACAACAATCGGAAAAGCAGAGAATGGCATCAATACTTGCACTTGGACGAAACATGCTGCCGGTGCAAGTGTAACATTATCAGGTGGAACATATTTTATGTTCATTGCAAAGCTTTCCTATGCAGGAATAAGCAGCATCGATGCGAATGCCAGTAAAGATGGTTTTGTAGCATATTTCATAGAGCCATCCAGTTCTGCCTTTCAGAATTTCTATGCCGGAGAATTATATAATTATTCGGTATCTTTTGATATCAACTGGGAAATGGATGAAGGATCGGCAAGCTTTGAATTATCCAAAGTCCCTTCTGATGGATCTACATCATGGGATTATGATTATTATAACATGGCAGGAATCCGATATGAGATTCTGGACAAAGATGGAACAACGGTCAAGTCCAGTGCGCATAAGAGAAGTGATGGAATTACTGTTAAGGCAGCTACACAGCTGGTTCTTTCTTATAATGGTAAGGCTTACATGGATGAAGATGGATACAATGTAATCTTTGTAAGTCCGGCAGCAAAGGCAGCATTCAAGACAGACCATGATCTGTATACATTCCGATGGTACAGAGATGATCTGGAAAAGGATACTACCTATTATTACAAGGAAGCAGCAACAACTTCGGGAAAGGTGACAGCGCCTACAGCAGGAAAAGCAAGCTATTATTATGATGATGGTACAACAGTTACCAAGACACTTATTAACAAATTTGCAGGCAGGAATATTTCAGTAACCGGATTTGTGCAGGATAAAAATGCACATGCGTTTACCCTTAAGAAGGGAGACAAGGTTACAAAGGTTGCAGCAACCACTACGGATAAGATGGATACTTCTGCAACGGCAATGGCAACGAAGTCTTATGCCGGTAACGCCAGTGAATTAAATGGTGTAAAATTTAATCTCTACAAGGTAGAGAAAAATGGTACAGATCCAAGTAAGGTAACATTAGTAGGTGATTACATTCACAATGGTACTGGAATTATTGCTAATACGCTTACGGGAAAAATTAAAGGAGTGGTAGCTGGCACGGGTTCAGATGCAGCCTACTTCACTAACCTTCCATATGGCTGGTACTGTTTGGTCGAGGATGCAGCTACAGCACAGGAAAGAGGTTTTTCTGTAGCTGATCCGGTATACTTGGAAGCAACATCAAGTAATAAGACACTTAATTTCAAGATGTCAGATATCCGTTCCGGTTTAAAACTTAAAAAGCAGTTTGATAATACACCGATGAATAAGCTGTGTAACTACAGCTTAGACGGAGCAGAATATAAGGCATATATCACATCCGGCAATGGAGTAGAATCAACCAGTGACTATATTTGTACCTTTACTACGGATGCAGCCGGTAATGGCTATGTATCAGACTATAACAAGAATAAGTATTATGGGCTTTCAGACGTACAGAATGGACGTGCATATAAGTTAGTCGGTTTGCCGATTGGCTCATGGGTATGTATCAAGGAGACAAAAGCATCAGAGGGCTGCGGTTTAGATACAACGATCTACTACTTATACTTTACAGAAGATAACATGGAGCAGACAGTTACATCAACTGAACCACTGAAAAATGACCCTATCAATATTCAGATCCAGAAAGAAGATAGTACATCAGGGTCTGCATCAGGAGCAGCGTCCCTTGCCGGAGCAGAGTTTACAGTGAAATACTATGATGTACCGGTCACCGGTGCAGATGCAGTCACAACATACGAACAGTTACAGGCAATCGGTAAAGGTCCGGCAAGAACATGGGTATATAAGACGGATGAGAATGGTATTGTTGATATGGCTAATGTTTCTTATCTTGTAAAAGATCAGAGCAGTGAGCTTTACTACAATGAAGAAGGAGTGTCAATTTTCCCATACGGCTGTGTTACGATTGAGGAAACCAAAGCCCCGGAAGGATATTTAAAGACCGGTGAATTTGTTACAACGGACGGAACGGATAAATCCAATGCAGACGGAGTGATCTTTGCGGTGATTAATGATAACTACACCACAGAAAGTTTTATCGGCTCGGCTTCCCTTATCAAGAAAGAAACGGTTCTCCGTGGAGATATCAAGTTTAAGAAGGTGGCACTTGATACCGATAAGCCACTTTCCGGTATTGCATTTAGAATCACATCAAAGACAACCGGCGAAACAAAGTTATATGTTAGCAAACAGGCAAAAAGTGTCTGCAAAGTGTCTATAACGTGTCCATGGACAAAAAAGTGTCTATAGACAAAAATAACTGACTATAAGGAGAAAATCATAAAAAATCATATCGGTTTGATGCTGATACAAACCGGCTGCTGCAGCTTAATTTGAGCCGAGCAGGTAAGAAAAAAATGAGAGTGCATATATCCGTGAATTGATTCATCAGGACTATATGACTTCTGTTGGTGTAAAAGCTGCTGATATAGCATCGGCAAAAAGGCAACTGATAGGCATTGGAACCAATATCAATCAGATTGCCAGAAAAATGAATGCAATGGATTTCGGACAGGCAGATATGGAACGTCTTTCAGATGCTCTTTTGGATGTCGCTTCCATGCGGGATGATTTGCAGAAAATTACACTAGTATTTTATAAAGGAGAATGAAACTATGGCATATCTAAGATTAGGTGCTATCAGACAGGCAAGATCCGGTAAAAAATCAGCCGGCTTGCTCCGGGGAATTGATTACATTTACAATCCTGAAAAAACAGAAAGCAAATATGTATCAGGATACAATCTGTCTTTACCAGAAGATCTTACAGATGTATCACGCCTGACAAAGCAAGTGTACAGACAAATGATTGATATAAAGGAGGCATTTGGAAAGGAAGATGGCAGACAGGGATATCATTATAAACTGGCATTTCCAGCTTCCGATCATCTCACACCTGATCTTTGTATGCAGATCACAAAAGAATTTATTGAGCGGTGTTTTCCGGAATATCAGGTAGCGTATTCCGTACATACAAATACAGAGCATCTTCACAGCCATATTGTATTTAATTCTATTGATCTGATCGAAGGGCGAAAATACCGGTATGAAAATGGTGATTGGAGAAGATATCTTATGCCGGTAATCAATGAACTATGCGAAAAGTATCAATTATCACGGTTCAATCTGGAAGTAGAGGAAGAAAAAACATATAAGTATAAATATGATTATTCAAAAAGGGTAAAACAGACCGGAACCTATACGAATGATATGATACTCAGGGATGTAGATGAGTGTATCAGTAAAGCAGATAGTTATGAGAAATTTAAGATACTCATGCAGGAAAAAGGACATTTGATCAATGATGATCCGAAACATAAATATATTACAATCTTGGCTCCGGAACGAAAAAAAGCTGCCCGGTTGGTAAATCTCACACCAGATAAACAGACCTATACGAAAGCAAATCTTATGAAGATGATTGCCGGTACTTTTCAACAAGATAACAGACAGGAGTACATGCACCGGCTTTTTACAGATATGGGAGATTATTATAAGTATGTGGCAGCATCCGGTATCCGGTTATTTGATGTAAAATCTTTTATCAGTAAAAACGGATTGCAGGATCAAAAGAAGTTAGATCAGTATATGGACTACCTGCAGGTTGCAGAGACTGAACTATCGAATATGAAGAAAAGAATACATATCAGCTATGAGGCAAGGTATATTGCTTTGGATAAGCTTACTGAATTATCGAAGTTGTATCCGTATTATAAAAGTTATAAAGCGGACAATCAGAAATATAAAGCGGAGCATGACAGGGCTATTGAAATATATTATGATCTTAAAGATCATGGATATAATCTTGTATCGTTATATCGATTTGGGAAACTGGCGGATCGTTGCTTAAATACGATCCAGGACTATAAAAAACATCTGTATATTGAAAAACAGATCTGTCAAAGAATGCAGCAAAAACTAAAGCGGGTGAAAAAAACAGTTAAAAAAAGTCCGGTAAAAAGGAAATATTGACAGAAATGAATATGTACATTATAATGTACATATAGGAGGTGGCAATATGTTAAACACTAATGTTACGAATTTCAGAAAAAATATTTTCAGTCTTTTAGAACAGACAATTAAATACAATGAGCCGGTAAATATCAGTACAAAAGAGGGGAATGCGGTTGTGATTAGCGAAGAAGATTATAATGGGATGATGGAGACATTATATCTTTCCTCAAATCCGGAACAGAGAGAAAAAATAATAGAGGGATTGCATACCTCTCTTGATGAGTGCTTGAAGGAAAATGAGGTAGAATGGTAATGTATACGATTGTTTACACAAAAAAAGCAGCAGCGGATATATCTAAGCTAAAAGCAGCGAAGCTGGATAGAAAAGCAAAAGCTTTGATAGAAGTTATTCGGAATAATCCCTATCAGACTCCACCGCCTTATGAGAAGTTGTTAGGAGATCTCCAAGGGGCATATTCCAGACGTATTAATATTAAACACCGGCTTGTTTATGAAGTTTTGGATGAAGAACAGACGGTGAAGATTATCAGTCTATGGACACATTACGAGTTTTAGTCGGAGCATATGATATATTGTGCTTAGGTAAAAAACGGTGATTAGTCCATATGGGAAACAAAAAGCTACGAGTTTGCGCCTCGTGGCTTTTTTGTAAAGTGAAAAACAAAAAAAGCAAAAAAAACAGTCACACGAAAAAGCCTGTGATAAGATTATAATAACAAAATAAATAAAAAGCCGGTAACGGCACAAGCAGAAGGATATAAATTATATGCTTCTTTTTTTTATGAAAAAAATAGGCGGGAATACTAGAGATGAGCAAAAGACATTGATTCAAAAGTAGGACTTGGCAGTTAGCTTTCATAAAGTTTGAGGTTACCATAATAAACCATAAGATTACGTTTGACTTTATTGTGATAAACTGTTACTATGTTATCGTGTTGCGCCCGGAAGGGGCAGGCATATATTTTTTAATTATATTCAGGAGGAAATAATCATGAAAAAGTTAGTAGCACTGGTTTTAGTAGCAGTAATGGGACTTTCTATGGTTGGCTGTGGAAAGAAGGATTCATCAAATGACGCAAAGAGTGATCTGGATTATGTAAAGGAAAAGGGAACTCTTGTTGTTGGTGTTACAGATTTCGCACCAATGGATTACAAAGACGACTCAGGTAACTGGATCGGATTTGATGCAGACATGGCATCCGCATTTGCTGAGAGCATCGGCGTGAAAGCAGAATTCGTAGAGATAGACTGGGACAACAAGATCATGGAACTTGATGGTAAGACAATCGACTGTGTATGGAACGGTATGACACTTACAGATGAGGTTACAAGCTCAATGGCATGTTCTGATGCATACTGCAACAATGCACAGGTTGTAATCGTGCCACAGGACAAGGCAGATCAGTATCAGACAGTAGACAGCATTAAGGAACTTACATTTGCTGTAGAAGCAGGAAGCGCCGGAGAAGATCAGGCAAAGGAACTTGGACTTAATTATACAGCAGTTAAGGCACAGTCAGATGCACTTATGGAAGTTGCAGCAGGAACATCTGATGCAGCAATTATCGATTCCCTTATGGCAGCAGCTATGGTAGGTGAAGGTACAGGCTATGCAAATCTTACATATACAGTAGGACTTAACAGTGAGGAATATGGTGTAGGTTTCAGAAAAGATTCTGATCTTGCAGCAGAACTTAACAAGTTCTTCACAGACAGCAAGGCTGATGGATCTATGGAGAAATGTGCTGAGAAGTACAAGGTACAGGCAGCACTTACAGAGTAATTAACAGATTATAAGACTGTTATTTTGACTATTACTTAGAGAGAAAATTATTATGGATTTGTTTTTTGAACAGCTCCCGATTGTAATTGGGGCGCTTAATACAGGATTTATTCAAACTTTAAAATTGTTCTTTGTGACCTTGCTTGGTGCATTTCCACTGGGACTTTTAATAGCATTTGGCTCTATGTCGAAGTTTAAGCCACTCAGCTATCTTATGAAATTTATTGTGTGGATCGTTCGAGGTACACCTCTGATGATCCAGATGCTTATCATCTATTATTTTCCGGGTCTTGTATTCCATAACCCGATCTGGGGTGGCGGAGAAGGCGGAAGATTTGTGGCAGCATCGGTATCATTCATCGTGAATTATGCCTGCTATTTTTCAGAGATATATCGTGGAGGAATTCAGGGAATTCCTGTTGGACAGGAAGAAGCAGGTCTGGTGCTTGGTATGACTCCAAGACAGATATTCTTCAAGGTTAAGCTTCTTCAGATGATAAAGAAGATCGTACCGGCAATGTCTAACGAGATCATCACTTTGGTTAAGGATACTTCACTTGCACGTATCATTGCGCTGCAGGAGATTATCTGGGCAGGACAGGCGTTCATGAAAGGTTCACAGGGAATCTCAGGTGCAATATGGCCATTGTTCTTCTGCGCATTCTATTATCTGATCTGGAATGGTGTACTTACTGTTTTACTTGGAAAATTAGAGAAGAAACTGGATTTCTTCAGATAGAGGAGGAGCTGTATGGCGATATTAGAGGTTGAACATATAAAAAAGAAGTTTGGTAAGACGGATGTACTTAAGGATATCAGCTTCTCATTGGAGCAGGGAGAGGTTCTGTCGATCATAGGATCATCAGGAAGCGGTAAGACTACATTGCTTCGCTGCCTGAATTTCCTTGAGATGCCGGATAACGGAATTATCCGTGTAAATAATGAGATTCTTCTCGATACGGATAAACCGGAAACACTTAAGGAGTCAGAGGTTCGGAAGAAGCGGCTGCACTTTGGACTGGTATTTCAGTCATTTAATCTGTTCCCGCAGTACACAGCACTTCAGAATGTTATGCTGGCAAGGGAGCTTCTGGCAAAGGAAAGACCGGACTATAAGGCAAATAAAAAGAATATACTGGATGAGATAAGAGCACAGGGCGAAGATCTTCTGCGTCAGATGGGACTGGGAGACCGGATGAACAATTATCCACATCAGTTATCAGGTGGTCAGTGTCAGCGAGTTGCGATCGCAAGAGCACTTGCTATGCAGCCGGATATCCTGTGTTTTGATGAGCCGACATCAGCTCTTGATCCGGAGCTTACCGGCGAAGTGCTGAAGGTTCTCAGAAATCTTGCAGAGAAAAAGACAACGATGATAATTGTCACTCATGAGATGGCATTTGCAAGAGACGTGGCAAGTCAGGTTATATTCATGGATGATGGATATATACTTGAACAGGGCAGACCGGAACAGGTATTTGACAATCCGACGCAGGAACGTACGAAGCAGTTTTTATCATCATATTCATAATTATTTATTTGACGCACGACAAATGATTTCATATCCTATAAGAGGAATAAGATTTGTCGTGCGTTATTTTTTGTATCAAAATATTACAGGCAGGAAGTATCGCAGGGCAAAGACGATAGATAAAAGATGGGAGCGGTTATTTGTGACCGTGAATAGATGAAGATGAAAAAAATACCACATAAAAAGATCCTGATTCTGATACTTATAATCATTATACTGATTCCATTTTGCCTGTATCAGAATAAGCATCTGGTGCTCACTACATATACATATGAATCAGAGAAGCTTGGAGAGGATCTCGATGGATACCGGATTGTGCAGATCTCGGATCTGCACAACGCTGCATTTGGAAAAGAAAATAAGAAGTTGTTGAAAACCATACGAAGCTGTTCGCCGGAGATTATCGTTATTACCGGGGATCTGGTGGATTCCAATCATACAAAATGTGGAACTTGGAGGAATTCTTGGAGCAAGGGTGATCCTGTTGTGTGATCGTTTACGGTACAGAACAGTATTTGTATTTGCATTGCAGTTGATACCCGACACATACATACGCTTATCGGCTTTCTTATCGTCTGCCGCATACTGCAAGGCTGCGTACAAATCGCTGTCCACATATTTTCTGTCTATGGTCTTATCAGGATTTTCTACATAGTCGATTACTTCTTTGAGCCTGCTTTTAACAGGCCAAAATCCCGTTGTAGCCACGTCATATCACCACCTTTTCACGCCGGGGCAGTATCAGTTCTTCGGTAATACTGTCAATGAGTGCGATAATTTTTTCTTCTGTATCCGCAGTAATTTTATCTTCACATACCATCACATTCATGTAACCGGCTTTGAAATCAAAGACGGTACTGTTTGCTCGCTTTCCGTCTGCCAACAGTACCAAAAGCATTGGCGGAAGCGGCGATATTTTCGCTTGGCATATCGCAAACTTTGTCCGACTTAAAGTCGTCTGTTTAATCCTCGTGTGATAAAAATACTATTCAGTTGTGGCTCTCCTGTGAGAGTACTTTATTATATACTTCAGAACATATGTTTGCCAATGCTTTTTTGAATATTTTTTCGGCAAGCAGGGAATACTATCTATTTTTTTAATATTTTGCTTACTTTTAGCACACAAATTTTGAACAATGTCTACACATAGTTATTGATATTCCCAAAACCGTATGGTATAATAACAGCGTACATTATTTATTTCTTGTGTGTAGAAAGTTGGTGCCTGCTTGAGTAAAAAAGAAATTTTAAAAATGATAATTGAAAATAACGGCGGTATTGCAAAAACTTCAGATTTTGCCGCTAACGGGATAAATAAATACGAGGTGGCGGCTTTTTGTAAAGAAGGAGTCATTGAAAGAATTCGCAGAGGATTTTATCAACTCCCCCAAAGTAAAAATATTACAGAAGAACAGCTCATACGGGAACTCCTTCCACAGGGAATTATTTGTGTAGAGTCCGCCTTGTTTCACTACGGATATAGTGATTTCTCTCCCCGTGAATGGTCAATCGCTGTACCGAGAACAGCGTCCCGTACCGTAAAGAACATTGAAGAATTTCCGATGAAGGCTTACTATATTCAAAAGAATTTTTTAGATGTAGGTAAGTCCATAAGCGATTTTAACGGTGTAATATTATCTGTGTATGACCGTGAGCGAACAATATGCGATTGTTTTAAGTACCGCACAAAACTTGACAATGAAATTTTTAATAAGGCTGTCAATGCCTATGCCGCTGACGAAAAAAAAAATCTTGTAAATTTGTCTAAATACGCAAAGGAAATGAAGCTTTATACAAAAGTTATGAATGTAATGGAGGTATTGCTTAATGGCTGATATAGCTGCATCCGTGCTTGCACGGCTCAAAAACAAAGCTGGTGAAAGTGGAAGAAGTTATCAACTCTGCTTGCAACTCTTTTGCCAAGAAGAATTTTTGCGGCGTTTGGAAAAATCCAAATATGCTGAAAACCTTGTGCTGAAAGGTGGTTTATTCTTATACTCCCTCACTGACTTTGACAGCCGTGTAACTGTTGATGTAGATTTTCTACTGCGTCGGATGCCCAACACTCCTGAACAGTTAAAAGCAATTCTTGAAGAGATTATCGCAACTGAAACTGGAAATGATTTTATTACCTTTGAAATCAAAGATATTGCACCTATTGCTGTTGCCAAAAAATATGCCGGCATAGGTGCTTCAATGGTCGCTCATATTAAAAATACTCGCACACCCTTTGGCATTGATTTTGGTGTTGGCGATATCATTGTTCCAAAGCAGAAAAAAGAAAAATCCCCACTCAGCTTAATGGTTTTGTTTCGCCGACAATCAATACTTATTCCATCGAAACAACTGTTGCTGAGAAAATTGATGCAATCCTCAGTTTGATGGAGTTTTCCAGCCGAATGAAAGACTATTACGATATTTATTATCTTGCTAATAAATTTGATTTTGACGGTGCAACGCTGACCGAAGCGCTAAAAAAGACATTTGAAAACCGTGGACATAGTTTTACGATTGAACAGTTTGAACAGGTTATGACTTTTGACAACGATGACGCTATGCAGAAGAAGTGGAAGGCATTTATCCGTAAAATAGATACCAAAACGGATGATTACAGTACAGTGCTAAAAACAATAAAAGAGTTCCTGACAAAACCATTTACAGCGGCGGTCGGAGATAAAGAATTTACTGAAAAATGGTTTACCACTAATGGTGAGTGGATATAAGGGAGGGAAAAATTGATCTTATCTACATAGATCCGCCATACAATACTGGCAGTAAAGATTTTATTTATGATGATGCTTATGTTGTCAAAGAAGATGGATATAGGCATAGTAAATCGTTGACTATTTGAACACTCAATTCATTAATTACAATGAAGATACTGACGATAAATATCATTACTCAATATCATATGAAATCATGCCCGGAGAGGATTTTCTTTCATCGATTAAAAAGGCGAAAACTATGTCAGTGTTGAAATTGGTAGTAAGCAAGGAAGATATCAAGGACGATTTTATGATGTTTGCTGGAAGAAATGATATTGCTGATGAAGTTGAAATATGTCTTAAACGCCCCAAAGGTGCTAAAAGATTTCCTGATAATTTGATACAAGCCTATTTTGATAACTCTCAAAATAAGACAACAGGAAAAATCAAGAAAAAAGGTCTTTATTAAATTCCTCATCCCAATACTAATTGCTTTGATTTCATTATTATTATCTATGTTTTTCAATATCGGTAATTCAGAAAAAGTTATATCGACTTTTTCGGGATTTATAGATACACAGATAAATATTGTGGCAATTCTAATTTCTTTTTCTGTAGCGATTATTACAATTTTAGTATCTGCGGACAACAAGAATATACAATGCTTAAAAGAAACCGAGTCAAACAAAAAGCAATATAAGCCGGTTAATGGAAAGCAATTATCCTTATTTCAGATTTTACTTTCTAATATAGCTTATAATGTTATTATTGAGATTATATATTTAGTAGGACTTATCGCAATTTCTCTAATGCAGAATATTTTATCGATTGTAACATTAAAATACATTACGGCTATCTGTATCTTTATTATTTTACATATATTACTCGTGTTGCTTGAATCGGTTGCTCAAATGTATCTTACTTTTTGGGCAAACAAAAAATGATAAGTGTGTGCAGGAAGTATTAAATTTCCTGCACACATTCAGCGCTGTTAGGTGTAAATTAAATCGTGATTCACGATTTCTGTGGCTTTGCTACGGATGTTGTTCATCCGTGCGACCCATTCCATTTGATTGTTGGCTTCAAGTTGTTCGGTCACGCCCTCACGTGCCACCATCTGTTTTACTAGCCGTGAGAACATTTCTTCTGCCTGCTTATCAATGTCGGCAAGGAATTAAGTAGTCGCCTTGCTGTTCGTATGTACCGCCCATTTGTTCAAATATTGTTTTTCCCATAATTATTTAACCTCCGTCATCTTTATTTTGAATTTCTTAACAGGTGCGTAAACGAATTTGATAATCAGTTCATACCGTATAAATTCTAACCTATTCAAAATCTATCAAAAAGATATCTTTTTTTCCATAAAAGAGAAAAGCATGTTATAATAAACATATGATTGTTTGTATGTAAAATAATAATTTTCGGAGTATACAGCAGTAAAAATGAGAGGGAGGATCACCCATGACAATGGATGATATCAGAGAGAGAATTAAGAAAAAAGATATAGAACTGTATGTACAGGAATTACTACAGGTCGAGAATACATTTGATGGATTTGGGAAAGCAGTCGAACCTCTGGCAAAGCGGATCAGGATCGGCAGGGTAGAGGGACATTTGCACATTGAGGCAAATATCAAATCTGTACAGAACGAAGACCGACATGATATATTCTATGCAGGAGATGTTCTGTATTCAGAGACAGACAAATATCAGAAGACATTTCCTGCGGTAGAAAATGGATATTGTGAATTGACTGCATTTCCATATAAAAATGTAGAATGGAACGAGGAAGAAAAAGAAGACATAGATCTGATCCTTGAGGTATTGTATCTTCATGTGACGAGATCCAGACTGATTCGGAAGACCAGAGAATATTCCTATTGTAATCTGATCACGATGCTTCCAAACAGTGCAGGCTTTGTCAGAATCATAAAGGAACGTTTTCAGAATCGTACGATCTATCAGTACAATGGATTTTATTTTAATCTGAAAAGCTTTGGATTGCTCAGCTATAAGTATGGTGGTGCGGAAGGCGATCTGATGATCAAGCGTTATGCAGTTGCTGTCAGAAAATGGCTGACAGAAGATGAGACGCTGGCTCATCTGGGAGGAGATAATTTCATGGCACTGGTCAAGAAAGACAGAACTGCAGATTTCCTTGGACTTTTGGAGAATGTTGAGGTAACAGCGAAGTACATGGGAAAGATCGTGCCGGTATATATAGCAGCAGCGGCAGGAGTCTATGAAGTAACAGAGAAAGACAGAGATCCGAGGAATATCATGAATGGTTTATCGATCGCAGTCAGTTATGCCAGACAGCACAAACTTCCATATGCTTTCTTAACCGATAAGATGCAGGAAGAAACAGTAGTTGCCCAGCAGATGGAGCAGATGCTCCCGGAAGCATTAGAAAAACACGAATTTCAGGTGTACTATCAGCCAAAGGTTGATATCCGGACAGGTCAGATCGTAGGAACAGAAGCGCTTGCAAGATGGATCAGGAATGGAGAGGTAATACCACCGTTCCGGTTTATTTCGATTATGGAAAAGAATGGATTCATCATTCATTTGGATCTATATATATTGAAACGGGTGTGTGAGGCACTTAATAGCTGGATTGAGAAAGACCATAAGCCGGTTCCTGTATCTGTGAATATATCGAGAAATGATATTTCAGGGGTTGGACATGATCCGCGTACATTGGCAGACCGTATTATAAAGATCATAAAGGAATATAATATCAATCCGGAATATATTATTATAGAAGTGACAGAGACGACTGAGGCAAGTGAACAGCAGGATCTGTATGATTTTATCCGGTATATGTCTGAAGCATGTATTGCGACATCGATAGATGACTTTGGTACAGGATGTTCAACATTGAGTGTCCTTCGATATTTTCCGGTAAATGAGATCAAGATTGACCGGTCATTTATCAATCATGAGTCATTCTCCACACAGGATCGGATCATTATTGAGAGCATCATTCATATGGCAAGACAGTTGAATCTGAATGTCATAACCGAGGGTGTGGAGACCGAGGAGCAGGCAAGATTTCTTCTGGAACTTGGCTGTAATCGTGTACAGGGCTATCTGTATGACAAACCGTTAGAACAGAGAGCATTTGAAAGCAAGCTGTCAGAGGGCGGATATGACCGGAAGATACAGTAGATAATAATCATTATATAAGTTATAAACAGGCTGGAATATCTGTATAAGACCAGAAAGCAGCCTGCAGGTATAGAATAACATAAAAATATAAGGAGGAAACAGAAAATGGGATTTTTAACAGGTAAAACAGTTATTGTCACAGGTGGAGGACGTGCCGTATTAAGTGATGGCAGATGTGGCTCGATCGGTTATGGTATTGCGACAGCGTATGCAAAAGAAGGCGCAAATGTCGTGATCACAGGACGAAACGTGAAGAAGCTGGAAGATGCAAAAGAAGAATTGGAACGCTTATATGGGATAAAAGTTTTGGCAATCCCAGCAGATATATCTGCCGGAGCAGATAATGAGGCAGTCGTTGCAAATGTTGTAAAACAGACGATCAACACATTTGGCAGTATCGACGTACTAATAAATAATGCACAGGCATCAGCATCCGGTGTTCCGCTTGCAGAGCATACAACAGATCAGTTTAATCTGGCATTGTATTCAGGATTGTATGCAACTTTCTATTATATGAAAGCATGTTATCCATACCTCAAAGAAAGCAAGGGTTCCGTTATTAACTTTGCATCCGGTGCAGGTTTGTTCGGCAATTTTGGACAGTGCGCATATGCAGCAGCAAAAGAAGGAATCCGTGGTCTTACAAGAGTTGCAGCAACGGAATGGGCAAAGGATGGCATAAATGTAAATATCGTATGTCCGCTTGCATGGACAGCACAGTTAGAGCAGTTTAAGAATGCGTATCCGGATGCATTTGATAAGAATGTTCATACACCTCCAATGGGTCATTTCGGTGATGCCGAACTTGAGATCGGACGAGTATGTGTACAGCTTGCATCTCCTGATTTCAAATATATGACAGGAGAGACGATCACGCTGGAAGGTGGACTTGGCCAGAGACCATAGCCTTAAATATTATAGGAAAATCGTTGAAACATTCAAAAAGAAAAAAGGAAAAAATGTTTATAAAAGCGGAAAAAGCTACTTGACAGTGCAGAACAGTTGAAATATACTTTGAATAACGTGTTGACGAGAACAGTACTGAACGAAGAATCTGCAGAGAGAGATACATTTGGTGGAAGTATCTTAGAGGAAACATTCAGGAAGACCAGCTCTGAGCGGCCCTAATCCGGTCCGGTGATTCCGTTATCATCATGAATGAGATATTTCCACAGGAAATAAAAAGGGTGGAACCGCGATATAAGAATTATAATCGCCCCTTGTATAGATGAAAAAACGTCTGTACAGGGGCGCTTTTTTATGCAATAGAAAAAGAAACAGAAGTATACCTGTACAAATATTTGCTGAACATTGTGCTATCAGGCGGGATGTCAGTTCAGGTAAAAGAAAGGAAAAAGAAAATGGTAGATTTTAAAGCAGACGAGAGATTAAATACCCTCAATCATTCCTGCGCTCATGTTATGGCACAGGCTGTAAAGCATTTGTATCCACATGCAAAGTTCTGGGTTGGACCGGTTGTGAAAGAAGGTTTTTATTATGATATCGACCTTGGTAATGATGTTGTAAATGATGATGTGATCGCTGCGATTGAAAAAGAAATGAAGAAAATCTGTAAAGAAGGCAAGAAGATTTACAGACGTGAAGTTACAAAGGCAGAAGCACTCGAAATGTTCAAGGATGATTTCTACAAGCTTGATCTGATCAATGGTTTAGAGGATGGAAATATCACAGTTTACGATCAGGGAGATTTCACAGATCTTTGTCGTGGACCACACGTTGATAATACAAAATTGTGCAAGAACTTCAAATTAGTAAAATATTCAGGTGTATACTGGAAGGGAAATGCTAAGAACCATATAATGCAGAGAATCTATGGTGTATGCTTTCCTACAGCAGAAGAACTGGAAGCACATCTGAAGTTATTAGAGGAAGCCAAAGACCGTGACCACAGAAAGATCGGTAAAGAGATGAATCTGTTCATGTCAGATGATCTGGTTGGACGTGGACTTCCTATGTTCCTTCCAAAGGGTTATATCGTATGGCAGGAGCTTGAAAATTATATCAAGAACAAGGAAAGAAAGCTTGGCTACCGTCATGTTATGACTCCTTGTGTTGGTACAGTAAATCTTTACAAGACATCCGGTCATTGGGATCATTACAAGGACAATATGTTCCCTGCAATGGAAGTAGAAGGTGAGTCATTCGTCCTTCGTCCAATGAACTGCCCGCACCATATGATGATCTATGCAAACAAGATGCATTCCTATAAGGATCTTCCAATCCGTATCGGTGAGATTGCACATGATTTCCGTTTCGAAGCCAGTGGTACTTTAAAGGGAATCGAGAGAGGCAGACATTTCTGTCAGAATGACGCCCATCTGTTTGTAACACCGGAGCAGATCGAATCTGAATTCAAGCAGGTTGTTGATCTGATCTTCGATACCTATAAGGATTTCAATATCACAGATTACCGTTGTGTTCTGTCCTTAAGAGATCCTGAGGACAAGGTAAAATATCATGATGACGATGAGATGTGGAATACAGCGGAGGATGCACTCCGTAAAGTGCTGGATGATATCGGTATCGAATACACAGAAGAGATTGGTGAAGCAGCATTCTATGGTCCAAAGCTTGATGTAAATGTTAAGCCTGCGATTGGAAATGAATACACATTATCGACCTGTCAGCTTGACTTCTGTCTCCCTGCAAAGTTCAACCTGACATACATTGATAAGGATGGAACAAAGAAGACTCCTGTCGTGCTTCACAGAGCAATTCTTGGTTCCTTGGATCGTTTCATGGCATACATTCTGGAGGAGACAAAGGGTAACCTGCCACTCTGGTTAGCACCGGTACAGGCAAGAATTCTTCCTGTAAAGAATGAAGATGAAGAATTAAATGCATATGCACATGAGCTGTATGATTTCTTAGATGATAACAACATCCGTGTTGAGATCGATGAGCGTGCAGAGAAACTTGGTTATCGTGTAAGAGCTGCTCAGGTTGAGAAGGTTCCATATCTGATCATCATTGGTAAGAATGAGGTAAATGATAAGACTGTCAGCTACAGACTTCATGGTGAACAGAAGACAACAACTGTTCCTATGGATGAATTCCTTGCAATGCTTCAGGATGAGATCAAGACCAAGAAGTTAAATCCTGCAGCATCCAAGTAATACAGAGCACAAGTAAGAATAAACCACTGACCGCCGGTTAGGTGTGGTAGATTCTTCAAAATATCAGAAATCGGCACTTGATGTCCGGGTAACCGTATGCTATAATATATTAATACTTTTTGCACTGCATATCAATCTACAGTACAAACTGAGCAGGCGGTGGGATGACCACAGGGCCGGGCCACATAGGGTGGCAGCAGATAAAGAATGAATGTATGATCTGCGGGACAGTAGTTACTATTTGTTCCGCAGGTTTTTATTATTTTGGCCATAACTGGTCGTAGATAATTCTATAAAACTGATGGAAAGATTATTAATTGCGTTGCATAAAGTTATCTTATATATATGGAGGTAACTATTATGGCACAAGAAAATCAGGATTCTAAAAAAAGGGCGGCGATCGGTAAGATGACCGGGCTCACGGGTGTATTGTGTAACCTGCTGTTGGCAGGCAGCAAGCTTGTGATTGGTAAGATGGCTGCATCAACATCTATTACTGCAGACGGATTGAATAATCTGTCAGACGCAGCAAGCTCCATTGTAACATTATTTGGATTTAAGCTGGCAGAGAAACCGGCGGATAAAGAACACCCATATGGACATGCAAGATTTGAATATCTGGCAAGTCTTGTTGTGGCTGCCATGATCCTTGTGATCGGATTTGAACTGGCAAAGACATCAGTATTGAAACTGTTCCATCCGGCCTCAATCGAATTCTCCATGCTGATGACTGCGGTGCTGATCGGTTCAATTCTGGTAAAGCTATGGATGATGTTCTTTTATCGTAAGATGGGGGCTAAGATCCAGTCAAATACTTTATTTGCCGCCGCAGCAGACAGTAGAAATGATGTATTGACTACGGGTGCGGTTCTTGCAGCAACGACCGTAGAACATGTCAGCGGATGGAAGATCGATGGGCTTATGGGTGGTTTGGTATCTGTATTTATTATTATCAGTGGGATTTCACTTGCAAAAGACACGATATCACCACTTCTTGGAGAAGACGCAAATACCGGACTGCGGGAACAGCTTACCGGATATATAAGCAGCTGCCCGTTGGTACTTGGCTGTCATGATCTGATGGTGCATGATTATGGCCCGGGCAGACAGTATGCAAGTATTCATGTTGAGATTGACAAGAAGATCGATCCTATGGTATGTCACGACGAGATTGACCGCATAGAACGGGAATGTCTGGAAAGATTTGGTGTGCATATGGTTATTCATTATGATCCGGTTATTACAGACGATGCAGAACTTAATCATATACACCATCAGGTACTGGATATCTTGCAGAAAATAGATGCCAAAATTACAATCCATGATTTTCGTGTGCATACACATGAGGGAAAGAAAGAACTGGTCTTTGATATGGTTGTCCCATCGGGATGGCAGGGAAAGGAAAACGATATCATACAGGAATTGACGGAACAACTGGAAAAAGAGAACAAAGAGACATATTTGACGAAAATTACATTTGACCTTGAAGCCGGGGCGTAGTACATTAACAGAGTAGTTTGCGTTTTATGAACGTATGCAGACAAAGAGCAGACATGACAATAATGAAAATAATGGGGAAGTATATAATATGGCCGGGCAGGAGAATCATAAGGGAAAATGCAGAAATTATATATTGGTCATAGCAGGACTGGCAGTTTTTAATTTCCTGTTTCTTGGAACTGAATATGTCTTTGATAATCGGATGGCGGAACTGGTATCGGTGGATCGGGTTGTATGGGCACAGAGTATTATTCTGACAGTCAGTGCAGCAGGATTCCTGATCTATCCGGTTCTGAAACGATACCGGAGCGGACAGGCAGGAGTGATCATGCAGCTTGTTTCAGGAGTGATCTGTATGTTAAGCATCTGGATGATGACAGGCAGCAGATCAGAACAAAGCCTGATGATCTGGGGTTGTGTGTTCTTTCTGTTTGCAGGGATGTTTGGAAGTAAGGCACATGATCTGGCAGCGGCTATCTTAAAAAACAGCAGTCATATGGCATTGATGGTTGGAACAGCTTATGCGGCAGGGCTGCTGCTTCAGTTTATAAATAATAATCTGGTCACAGACAGCAGGATTCAGGCATCTGTGTTACTGATGTTTGTTGTAATCTTTGTAGTGCTGTTGGAGCACCTCAGGGCAGAGAATGAGACAGAGGTGCAGTATAATGCTTCGATTCATCCGGGTATTACCTGCGGAGCATTGGTTTGCTGTGTTCTTTTAATGGCATTTATATTTGCGGCTCTGGATAATATTGTTACTTATTACCATGCAAAAGGTACAATTGATGCCGGAGAATGGCCAAGACTTCTGTTGGTTTTAAGCGGTATCCTTGCAGGTATCTTATTTGATCTGAAGAAGCGGCGCTTTATGAGTCTGGTCATGTACTGCGTGACAATCTTATCCGTGATCGGTATTTTATTGATTGGGATGGGCGGTTCGATTCTTGCAGGACTGATTGTATTCTATCTGGCAACAGGTTTTTTCGTTGTGTTCTTCACAACCGGTTTTATGGAAGTTTCTTATTATACGAGAGTTCCTGCATTATGGGCTGGCTTTGGCAGAGCCGTTAATAATATCGGAGCCGGTATCGTCGGATTTATCTCGACCATGATGCCACATGCCATGTCGGGGAATGCAGATGGAAGTGGCATCAGCGGGGGATTATCTCCGATGCTGCTTGCGAGTATCGTGATCCTTGTTTTGTTTGTAATGATCAATATTGCAATGTTTATTTACAGCAGCCAGCTTCAGGTGAATATTATCGAGGAGTGCTTTGAACGAGAAGGAGATATGGAGGGTATCATAAAGGAAACTGCATCTGCAATAGCGGGTTCTGCATTAGATCATGCATCAGGAAAATATGATATTGGGTCAAAAAATGTGAAAGAAGAGTCGGACGGTATGAATACTGTTGATTATTATTCCCAGTTTGCAGAAGAATATCGTCTGACGGACAGAGAGCAGGATGTATTAAGAGAGCTTCTGGAATCGGATGAAAGTGTGCAGGATATTGCAGAAAAACTTTATATTTCAAGAACCGCACTCTATAAACATATCTCATCCCTGAATAAAAAGACAGATACAAGGTCAAGGATCGGCTTGATCCAGTTTTATTATGCGTGGAGAAAACCCAATAAGGATATATAAATGCGTCTGCCGGCTGAAACATAATCAGAAACCAACATATGCGATGACTAATTTTGGATGATATGAGTACTATTAACAAAAATGATCTTGATTGAATTTATGTGACGATATTGCGTTAAAAATACAAGAAAGAACAAATGTAAACTTATAAACTGTCAGTTTATCAGATATAATTCATGATATAGTATATAGTACTAACTCATGAAAGGAGGAAATGAATATGAAACATTTCAAAAAGGTATCTCTGATGCTGGCGGTTTTGTGCATGTGGGTTGGATGTGTAATGACCGTAAGGGCAGCAAGCGGACCAAATACAGGAGAGAATAGTGTAGCGTATATCATTATTTATAATGGGGACGGAACAAGTACATATCACTTGTATGCTACAGGAACACAAAAAACAGACACTGTGAAAGGGGCAGCTTATGATAAGAAGACGAATACGCTGACGCTTACGAATTACAAACAGCCGGCCATGTCGATCGAAGTAAACGAGATGGGGGATGATTTCAAGATTAAGCTGGTTGGGGACAATCAGATCAAGGGTCTTACTGTATGGGGCTATGGTTATGGCGGATCTGTTGAAGTTTTTGGTGATGGTACGCTGACTGTTAACAAGAACAAGGAAGACGGTGGTAGAATCACCATGCAGCCAGAGGGAACAAAAGCTGTTTTTAAGGTAAGCGGAAAGGCAGTTATAGATGTCTATGCGGGAACAGATAATATACCGTTCTATGTAAACTCAATATCGGAGAAATATAAGGATTGTGTTGAGGCAGAAGGAGATAAAGCCTTAAAGACAGAGACAGCATATAATGATCAGTATATTATGCATCATGTTGTAACTCTCAGTGATGAGCCTTCCGTATTTGAGGTGTACATGAAGGAAGGGGATGCAGATTCTAAATATGCGATAAAAATGTATGATACCAGCTATTATATCTACAAGCTGATTTATTGCAAGGAGTTGAATCTCTATTATGCACATGAGCTTGAATATGGATATTCAGCATTTAACCCATCAAATATGGGCTATTACAGAACTGGCGGGGAGATATCCGCATATACTTATAGCAGTAGATCCTCAAGTGAGCAGGAATACATCGAAGATAAGACCGGTAAGAAATGTATATTTAATATTAACGTTAAGAATGGTGTGATGTCTTATGTAAAATGCGATCTGATCAGTATAGGTTCAATCACTGC
>ERZ808240.2109-NODE-2109-length-22711-cov-15.083598_pt1 | contig 22711 bp, 17 predicted proteins | sample MGYA00521084_ERZ808240 | MGnify/ENA primary metagenome ERZ808240 (study PRJEB31516, sample SAMN03275571) | gut metagenome | biome: mammalia-associated habitat; material: feces | host: Papio cynocephalus | place: Kenya | collected 2012-08-06 ...
GTGTTTACAGGAGGTGTGGCCGTTTTATAGTCTAACAAGTGTCAAAGATGGGATCTTACCACAGTTGTAGAGTGGTGTCAATAGGAAAGTTCTACTTTTCCTTTTTTATTTACCCAAAAGCTTATCAAATCCAAATATTTCGTAGAACCATAGAGGTCGTCAATGCCGAAACTATAGTAATATTCGCCCTCCGGAAGCTTTGGCTCCGTAATATTGAAATTTTTCCCCACGCGGTACTTGTCCCCTTTGATCTCCGTCGTTTCTCCGCTTTCCTGATCAACAACGACATAGATCGGGCGGATCACATCTCCCTTTTTGATCTCCATCATTTCTTTGTCCGCCTGGCCGCTCTCGTCATCGATACCATCCCACGCACCGAGCACCATCCATTCTCCATCGTCCTCTGTCTCCCCATAAAGATAGGCAAAACGAAGATTGGTCTCCTGCCCATTGAGTACGATCGGCGAAGAAAAGATGGTATAATCCTCGCTTTCCTCTACCACGTACATGCTGAGGAGTGAACCATCCGGGAGTGCCGGCCAGTATCCCTGAAACGTATCTGTCACGACACCGGTCTGGTCATCGTAATCAAGCCAGTTATCACTTCCGAGATACACTAGCGGCGTCTCGTCATCAAACTTCATATATAAATTGTACTGAACCGACGCCACATTCGGAATGCTTTCCTGTGCGATCGTGAACGTATAATACCCGTCATCATTCAAATGCTGTTCTTCGGCGATCTGAATCTGGTTCTGATCTGCCGTCATAAGTCCCAGCCCATGTCCGCTCTGATCTGCGGCCGACCAGTCATTTTCGCCGGAATATTCCTCAATCGAACCATTGGCGGCACCGTACACCATCGTTCCGATAAAATCGGTATACGAATCGCTGACGCAGACCGTTTCAAATGTCTTTAATTCCTCTTCATCCTCGATCTGCAGCGGATAATACACGGAAAGACCGTTGGCATTCTGGCGGTTTGCCCCTTTCACCTGATAAATGACCGCTTCCGAAATCGCCGCCTGAAGAGCACTTGTGTCCACTGCGCCTGCGATATTTTTTGCCATATCGCCGAGATCTACCATATTACTGTAGCCTTCTGATGGCGTATTTCCTCCATAATTTTGTGCTTTTCGGATTCCTTTGGCGATCTCACCAAAGGTTTCCATATTTTCCGTACTGCCCTTCATGGTTTCTGCTACCGCGCCAAATTCGTCGCAGACTTTCGGAACCTTTGACAGGTCTGTCACCGAAAGTGTCGCCGTGCTTTCTTCCCCAAGCGCTTCACAGCTTCTATAAAAACTGTCACAGATTTCTTTTCCCAGGTCTGCCGTCGATGCTCCCGGATTTTGCTGCAGATAAGCTCCGATCGCCGCGTAATCCCAGCCACCGCCGCTCTCCAGTTCTTCCGAACCGATCATATAATTGGCAAACGGGGAAAGCATCTTTGCATTTTCAATAGACCCCATCAGGCAGGCATCGTAACCGATAAAATTGAACTTTCGCGGAATGCCGTCGAGCGCCTGCTGAATCTCCGCCAGATCCAGCGTATCTGTCCCATAATTTTCATCCAGGCACACACCGGCAACGCTTCCACCGCCGTGATCCCACATAACAAGCCCCAGCTTATCACTTCCATAATTTTCCATTCCAAATGTAACGAAATCTTTCAATGTGGCACTTTCCGCCATATTTGCCTGTTCCATGCGGGAAATTTCCTGCATATCTCCATTTATAATCTCATACCGCGCGATCGCATCTTCCGGAATGACCTCGTTCTGCCACTGGGCACAGCCGCCCGTCTGCACGACAAAGCGGACCTGTGAACCGAAATCACGGTCGACCATCTCAGCCAAATCCATTGTTGCCGCGCCATAACCGCTCTCGAGATCCGTTCCACACAAATACACAAGAATCGTCCACGCACCATCTCCGGCAAATTCTTCCTCTGAAACTGCCGGATTTTCCTGCTGCACTCCCGCTTCCGGCTGACCGGCCTCTTCCGCACAGCCGGCCAGGCTAAAAAGCAGCCCGGCCAATACCATGCACAATATTATCTTCTTTTTCAATTATTTTCCCCCTGTCTTTAGCGCACACGCACCGTAAAGTTGTATTTTTTCTTCTGTCCATTGACCAATTTTACGGTAACTGCTATCTTCGCTTTTCCCTTCTTTTTTCCAAACACGCGCAGATTTGAAAAATACTGCTTTCCGTCTTTCTGGATTCCGTAATTTTTCGTTTTGATGATTTTCTTTCCGCTTGTGATCTTATAAGAAATCTTTGCAATTTTCTTTCTTGCCGCCTTATTATCGATCAAAAGCTGGATATCGTCTGCTTTTTTGCGTGAAATGGTAAATTTGCCTTTTGCCGGATATTTTCCCACGATAATATCCGAAAATGCGTATTTTTGTGTTTCCGACAAAGAATCGTCTGTAGTGTCAGTCGGTACACTAGAAACTGTGGTCTCCTTTCTTTCGCCCGGTGCCGATGTCGTCGGTATCACAGGAGATACCGGGCTTTCCGGCGCAGCACTCGGAATCTGCGTTGGTGCCTCAGTCGGCGCTACACTTGGCGATGTGCTTGGCACCTGTGTTGGTGCTGCACTCGGTGATGCGCTTGACACAGCCGTCGGTGTCGGCGTAGGTGTTACCGGCTTCAGATCCTCGTCGCTTACCACATACGAGGTTTTTGCAATCGGAAAATCCGTAAGATAGCTGCTTTCATAATATTCATTGTCCATCGTGTGAACCTGCGATGTATCTGCTTCATCAAAATCCGCGGTCCCCTTTAAAAAGTAATCATAACTTACCTTGTCATTGTCCGCGTCATCCCATGTCGCATCGAGATTGTACCATTGATTTCCGAGTTTCACAATGTTCCACGCATGACCTGCCGAATCTCTTCCGGTACCGGCACTTCCTCCGATCCAATGGCATGGCACTCCGGCTTCCACAAGCAGTTTGTACATGCAAAGCGCATAACTGTTACAAAGTCCCTCGCCTCGGACATACGCACCATATACCGAGGACGCATTGTCCACATCATTCGTGTAGGTAATGAGCGCGCAGACATAGTCGTGCACCGCCTTTACTTTGGAATAAGCTGACATCTGCGAAGTTCCAAGTTCAGCAAGAATTTCTTTCGTATGCGTATTGACATATTCTGTCTCATCTGCGGTTTCAAAATAGGTCGGCGTAAAGATAATCTCTCCGTTTCCGCTTTCTTCGTCCACCGAAGCACTCATGAATTCTTTCGAAAAATTGATATTTCCGATCAGATAGTCGGAATCGTCTGAAGTCGACGCATCATCCAAAACGATCATATCATAGTAAAAGAATGACATGCCATTAAACAAACGGCTCCATTCTTCATCGGTTCCACTGAAGTCGACTGAAAACCGGCTTTTTCTCTGCATTCCGTTATCGCGGATCACCTGCGCCAGTTCTGTCAGGCCTGCTGCCTTTTGCTCCGCAGCCGCCGCCTGTGTCCCATTTGCCGCAACACTTCCGACAAACACCCCAGCCGCCAAAACGGCTGCTAATATTTTCCTTTTCCATTTTTTCAAATTCATAAAGGTTCCTCCCTCGTCTGGTTGTTGGTTTTAAGTATTTTTATTATATCAAACCGTCTAGACTGCGACAATAGTAAACGCAGAATTGTTTGTGCCTCATCGTAAATGTTCTGCATAAAATCCTCTTTTAATTATAGTGGTAGAATAATCGCATGCGTAGGTGTCTATGCGCAATTTTTGACTATTTTTATAACAAAAAGGAGGAATTAGATGATGGACAGACTCAGAAAATCATCAAAGACAATGAGACGTGCTCTTGCTGCATTGCTTGCATTTGCCATGTCATTGTCGCCAGTAGCTGTTCCAGCCACATCGGACGCTGCTGCAAAAAAACCAGCACTGAATGCAAAGAAAAAAACTCTCTTCTTTAATCAGGCTGGCAAAAAGTCTTTCACATTGAAGATTAAGAAAAACAAAAATATCAAAGTGAAAAAGACAACATGGAAAACTACCAATAAAAAAGTAGCTTCGATTAGCAGCAAAAAGAAAACTGCTGTTAAAGTTACTGCAGAGAAGGCAGGAAAGGCTACGATTAAGGCAACTGTAAACTATACACTGAAGGGCAGTAAGAAAGTTAAGAAAACTACTTTGAAATGCAAAGTAACTTCTAAAAGTTATACCGCTCCAGTTCAGACCGTAGTTCCTAGCGTTGCACCTTCCGCATCCGCTTCTGCGCCTGCTGCTACTGCAACCGCTACTACAGTTCCTACAACTGCTCCAAGTACAGAGCCAACGACAGTTCCTACAACTGCTCCAACGACAGCTCCTACAAGCGAGCCTACGACGGAACCAACGACAACTCCTACAAGCGAGCCTACGACGGAACCAACGACAGCTCCTACAACTGAGCCTACAGTTGCTCCAACCGCAGCTCCTACAGAAGCTCCTGTTGCTGAAACGATTTCCGTAGAAACAGCAGACGTAACAATCGGTGTCGCTAAAGATATCAATACAGTAACACTTTCCGCTACTGTAAAAGATCAGAATGGTGCAGCTATGGACGACGCTGTTATCACATGGTCTTCCGATAAAGCAGATATCGCTTCCGTTGACAAAAACGGTGTTGTAACTGGTTTGAAAGAGGGACAGGCAGTTATCACAGCTACATGCGGTAAATTGAAAGCAGTTTGCAATGTTACTGTGGATGCAACTGCACCAGAGGTTAAAAACATCACGGTTTCTTCTTCCAATACAATCAGCGTAGAATTGAGTGAAGCAGTTTCAGCCGATAAGGCAATTGTAAACGTTTACAAAGATGCATCCAAAGATGCTCTTACCACTACAGGTGCTACGCTTTCCGAGGACGGAAAAACCTTGATCATCACAAATACTTCTTCTTTAGCAGCCGGCACTTATAAAATCGTGCTGAATGGTCTTGCAGACATTGCAGGAAATGTTATCAAAGAAGATACTACTGTTTCCGTAGAAAAAGCAAAAAGCTACGTTGCTAAATTTGTTCAGGAAACAATGGAAGCACCAGCTGACGTTAGCGTTTTGAAAGTATATTACACGGTAGTAGACCAGTATGGCGAAGAAATGACGTATGCTGCTGCCGGAGAAGACAATGCAATCAAAGCAGTTGCAACAATCAGTGGAACCGAGTATCCATTGACTGCAAATGTCACAAACGACGGGGACAAAAAAGGATATGTTTCTTTTAAAGCAGATGATGCGATTAAAGAAGGAAAATCCATCGACATTACATTGACAAATGTGAACACAAAAGATGAGAAGACAACCGTTGTTGCCGGACCGGATAAGTTCACAGTAAAAGTTGTTAAAAATGAGGGCGTAAATAAAGCAATCAAATTTGGAAGCACAGAGGATATTGTAACTGCTGAGGATGCCAACATGACAAATGTAAAAAATACATTTGTACTTGATCCGGATGGCGAAAACGAGATCACAGTTGCACCAAAATATCTCGATAAATTCGGATACGATGTCACAGCAGATGTTGAAGCTAAATACGTTGTCAGCGACGAAAACGTATTGGAAGCAAAAGATCTTGTAGACGGCAAAAAAGAAGGTGCGGCTACATTTGAATTATTGAAAGCCGGCACAGCAAACATTACCATTTACATGACATCAGATGAAACACAGAGTGTGACAATTCCGATTACTGTAAAACCTGCTAAATTGCAAACAATCACAGCTGCTACTATGGCAGAAACTGTAAATGGAGAATCTGCAAAAGCAGAAATCACATTGAATCCTGAAACAACAGGACTTACAGCAAGTGATCTGAAATATGTTGTAACAGAAGGTGCTGATGCGGTAGATTCCATCAAAATCGCATATGGTACAGAAAAAGCAGACAAGGACAAAATCTATGTAACTGCTACTGCAAAGAAAAACGCAAAAGACAATGCGGTCAAATTCATTGTATACTACGGCGAATGGGATGCTGCTAAGAAAGCAGTAAAAGATGGTGGTGTTGCATCTGATGCGATCACATTTACTTCTAAGCCATCCACTGAAGTTAAATCGATCGATATCAAAGAATACGCAGAGAACAAATTGACTGCTGGTGGAAGTGCTCAGAAAACAACATACACGGTAACAAATAAATATGGTGAAGATATCACCGCTTCTACAACTGTCAGTGCATCTTCTTCTAATGTAAAGGTAGCAACTGTTGAAGGAACTCCTGCTAAGAACGGTGAATTAAATGTAGCCGGTATCGGCGAAGGAAAAGCTACGATTACAGTATCCGTAGCCGGACAGGAAACAAAAGCCGGTACACTTAACGTATCTGTCGCAGCTAAAGCATGCCTGAACACACTGACATTGGCTGAAACAGAGAAAACGATCATCAATAAAGATGATGTAAATGCAGTAACTTATATCGCTGTCAGCGCAAAAGATCAGTATACAAATGACTTTGCACTTACAAAAGAAGCATTTGATGCAAACGTAAAAGTAACTGCTCCGGAAGGTTTGACAGTAAGTTATTATAACTACGATGCAAAAACAAAGAAATACACAGAAGCAGCTGGTTCTACCGTTGTTACACACATTGGTCTCGCAGCTTCTTATGACGCAGACAAACTTCCTGCAAAAGCAGTTGAAGTGAAGTTTGAAAAACAGAACGATGCAAAATTCGCTGATGTAAAAGCAGCCATCACAGTAAATGCAGATCGTAAAGTAAGCAGCATTACTGTAGGAACAGATGCTCAGACTGCTTTGGTAGGTGTTGCTACTGCAGCAAACAAGATTACTGTAAAAGACCAGTATGATACCATCAAGAATGATGCTGTTCTTGAATATGTTGTACTTGGAAGCGACGGAAAAGCAACAGAAGATGCCACCGCAACCTTTGGAGATTATGACAAAGATTCCAAGGCATATTCCGTAAAAGTAACTGCAGACAAAGCAGGAACTTATTCTGTTATCGTATACGTAAATGATAATACCGGAAGCGATGCTACAAATGGCTATGACGCAAAAGATACACAGGCAAAAGCATTTACTGTAACTGCCGGTGAACCTTCCGACATGATTGCATCCATTAAACTTGAAAAAGCAGTAAATGGCGATTACCTTAAACTGGACGCAAAAGATACTGCTACCACAATTAATGTAGATTACAAGGCTTTTGACAAAGCCGGTAACGAAATCAAATTAGGCGATACTTTAGCCGGTATGGTACTTACTGCTTCTACAAGCAGCAAAGACCTTAAGATTAAAGTTGTAGATGCAAAACACCTTGAGGTTACTGCTACTGCTGATAATGTAACTTCTAAGATTGATCTGACACTTGACTATACTGCAAATGACAGTGTAGAAGATGCCACTCTTTCTCTTCCGGTAAGCAACACTGCTTCCGCAGCAAAAGAAGATACTTATAAGATCTACAAGAAAGCAGAATACGACGCAGCTGCAGGCGATGCAGACAAACTCGCAAAACTTGTAGAAGTAAAAGATGCTTCTTTGAGCATTGCAGTCGGTGACAATGCATTTGTAGTAGTCGCAAAAGACCAGTATGGAGAAGGCGCAACTGTGGATACATCCAAGTTCTATAGTGTAGTATCTACAAACGAAAGCTTCGCAACGGTTGCATGTGAAGATAAAGTAATCACTGTAACACGTAAAGAAGGAACAGCCGGTTCTGCAAAAGCTACGATCAAAGTTGAGTATTCCAAAGGAAATGCTGTTAGCTTTGAGGTAAAAGGTATTGCGGATAAGAAAATTGAGTTGAAAGCTGAAAATGTTTCACTTTTAAGAAATCCTGGTAGCGAAGCAGATAGTATTACAGCTAATACCACTACAAATGTTAAAGTCGAAAATGGCGTTGCAACATTAAGTGGTTTTGTAGATAATGACAACGATTGTGGTATTGGTGTAAAAATTGAGTTGCCAAAAGACGTAAAACTTCAGGACTATAGCGGTATCGAATTCACACTTACAAGTGTTGGAAAATCCGCATATGGTAAAAACATTAAAGCTGGCGTGAATTCTTGGAATTTTGCATCACCAAACACATACAAAGGTGAATGCGGATTGAATCAGCAGGAGCAAATTGGAAAAGTTGAAAATCTTAATTTTTCAGCTGATAAAGCTACAACCGTTAAGGTGCCATTTGCATTCCCAGCAAAATTTCAAAATTCTAACTTGACAACGCAAGATATCACAGGAACTTTTGTGTTATCACTTGGTATGTACTATAACGGAGCAGGTCAATATGATGCTACAGCATACCAAATCTCAGATATTACTTTAGTCGGCTAGTTTATTTTAACATACCTAAACTATTACCTACATCACAAAAGCACTCCATGGGTGGAATACACTCATGGGGTGTTTTTCCTTTGACATCTTCCAAAAAATGACATAGCATAGTTACTATTACTACATAAAGGAGATGATTGCTATGCCAGCTTATAAAGACAAAAACAATGGCAAATGGTTCTGTAAATTCTATTACAAGGATTGGCAGGGAAAAACAAAACAAAAATGGAAACGCGGTTTTCGGACGAAAAAGGACGCTTTGCAATTCGAGCGAGAATTTCTTTGCAGCAGGGATACCGGGCCGGATATGACTTTTGCCCACTTGTACAATCTGTATATGCAGGATATGTCCGCACGATTAAAAGAATCCACAATACTTATTAAAAAGCAGATTATTGAGACGAAAATTCTGCCATACTTTAACTGTATGAAATTAAATGAAATTGAGGCCTGCACGATACGCCGCTGGCAAAATGAACTTTTGTCCAGCCAAAAACACTATTCCGCAACGTATATTAAAAGCATCCAAAACCAGCTTTCTGCATTATTTAATTACGCAGAAAAATATTATGGTTTAACGGCGAATCCATGTCATAAAGCAGGAAGCATCGGAAAGAGCAAAGCCGATCATATTAACTTTTGGACATTGGAAGAATATCTTCAATTTCGTGAAGGATTCTCCAAAGAATCCGATGCTTATTATTGTTTTGAAACACTCTATTGGACCGGTATGAGGGAAGGCGAACTGCTTGCACTTACCTGTGGAGATATCTCCTGGAACAATTCGCAAATACACATTTCTAAAACGTATCAAAGGCTTCGCGGAAAAGATTATATTACTACGCCAAAAACACAAAAAAGTATCCGCGACGTGCCAATTCCGCAATTTTTATGCGACGAATTGCGACAATATACGGCATCTAAAAACTTGTCAGAAAACGATCGCATTTTTCCATTTTCAAAATACTATTTGCTGCGTGAACTGTCAAAAGCATGCGAAAAAACAAAGGTTAAGCGAATCCGCATTCACGATATCCGCCACAGCCATGTTTCGCTGCTTATCAATGAAGGATTTGATGCCATGATCATCGCAGAACGGGTGGGACACGAAAAAGTATCTACTACTTTAAATACGTACTCGCATTTATTTCCAAGCAGACAAGCTTCCCTTGTCTCTTCCTTAGAAAATCTCGAAGAAAAACTAAAAAAATAACACCCACAAAATACACTCGATAAAGGTTCTAATGCGAGTGTATTTTTTAGTAGCAGAAAAGTAGCAGACAATACCGTTTTGTAACGTAAAAACAAGCATTTTACAAAATTAGGTTATTCTACCACTATAAGGAAAAAATTGCAAGACTTTTTTTCAAATTTCTTTATTTTCTTTTTCCCATCACAATAAATCCCTAAATAAAACAAACTCTCCTTCGTACCAAATTTAATACAAAAGGAGAGATTTTATAATTTGTGTAAAATTCTTATTTATTGGATTGCTGATTTTTTTGCAGTTCTTCAATCAAGGCATAGGCTTTTGCAAGCTCATCACTTTGGCTTTGGATAGTATTCTCCTTAAGTTTCAGCGCATCACTCTGGTTCTGAATGGTATCCTCCTTAAGTTTTAACTCATCCTCTTTTTCCCGGATGATGCTCCTTGCTTCATCCAAATCCTTCTGCATTTCGTCAACCATATATTCAGCGGTATTGTGGTCCAACTGGGCTAATTCTTTGGAATACATGTTCATCACCCTTTCCGTGTTTTGGCAGAGCTGGAAAATGTCTTCATACATTTCCTTAAACATTGGAAATTTCTGGATAAGATTATAAATCTGCTCCGGATCGTCTGTGCTTAAAAAAGTAAGCCAGGCCTCCAACTCTGTGTTGATATCTTTATTTTCCATGGTTTTATGGAAAATGTCAAGGGGTACGAACAAAAAATTCTGCAAAAGATTCATTTCTAGTTTTGTGTCGGAGACCGCGTGGAAAGAATGCAGGTAGGTATCCGGAAATGCATGAAATTCTTTGGGACTGTGTTCAAAGAAAACGATGACATGAACCGGCCGGATGTTTTTGTAATTGAAATTTTTGGAGTCATGGTCTTTTACCCGCTTGTATTGGCGAAGCAGAAGGTCTGCGGAATAGCAGGCAGCGCGCTCGCCGGGAAAACGGTAACCGATTTTTTGTACCTCGATATTGGCGATGCTTCCGTCTTCAAATTCGACGACGATGTCGGTGATCAAAAATGAGGGCTCCACTGTAATTCGCGTGGTGTCATTTGGCAGAACTTTTAAAACTCGGACCTTCTTCTTTAATAAGAGTGATAGAAGCTGGCTAAGCCGCTGCGGATTGTATTCCGGGTTGAAAACTTCTTTGAAAAAGCTGTCAAAAAGAATTTTGACTCCGCGCTGCCCGGTGCAGATGTCGAGAAATGCCTCTTTTTGATCTTCGCTCCAACTTATGAAAAGATCGTTTAATTTCCAGCTGCTTTGAATCTCCGCTAAAACTTCTTCGCGTCTGCGGTAAGAAAATAAATTTTGTAATGTTTTTTTGTGCATAAAAATGTCTCCTTTAGTGTTGTTTGGTAAGTATGTTAAATTAAATCAAAATAATTAAGGGAAATTAAATATAAATGTGCACAATTCTTCGGAACGTAAAGAAAAAAGATTTTCTTTGTGCTGACTATCATACAATAGTTGGCGAGGCTTGTCAAGAGGAAGGAGCAAAAATTCATCCCGTGTTTTTCTCCCTTGAAACTCCCCTTCAATAATGATACTATATCCTTATCAGAACAAATGAGAGGACGCTGTTATGAAATTAATTATTACCCTTATTTTAATCCTTGTTATCATTGGCATTATTTTGATCGCCTTTTTCTGCATCCGCAAAAAAGTCCGCGATACGTCGCAGGCATTGTTTGGCACTCCCGACATCACGCAGGCGGCGGTACAGATGAAACAGGAATATGCAACGACGCCAAAATCGGTCTCTTCCATGACCTCGCTTCTGCTGCCAAAGATCAGCGCGGATTTTCCGGATTTTGAATACAATGAAATGAAAGACCGTGCAAACAATGTGCTGGTTTCCTTTCTCCGTGCCATCACCACAAAAGATGAGAGCGCATTGAGTGAGGGAAGCCGTGAACTAAAACAGCAATTGGAAAACCATATTGAGATGCTGCGGGCCGAGGGACGCTCTGAACATTTTGATCAGGTCAAACTTCACCGCACCGAGATTTACCAATACCGTAAAACGGACGGAAAATGCATCATTACATTTCAGACTTCATTGGAATGTTTTCATTATATCATGGATGAAAATAACCAGATTTTGGAAGGTAATAGACAATATAAATATCAGACCAAATTTAACACCGATCTCATCTATGTGCAAGATGTGGACAAAATGAAAAACGACTACGACGATGCTCTCGCGGTAACCTGTCCAAATTGCGGTGCCCCGATCCCGATGCTCGGAGCCAAGCATTGTGAATACTGCGGCTGCGCGATCATTGAATTAAATATTCATGCATGGGCATTTCACCACGTAGGAGAAATTACCGCCAAATCGAATGCCCTCAAATAAGAAGGGATATCGTCACGTGCATTTTCCCCTCTTCATAACGCCAAGTGATCTCGCCCCCATTTTGTTTTACAATATCACGCATATTGGCAGTTCCGATTCCATGCTGTGAACGGTCTGCCTTTTTTGTTTTCAAAATATTTCCCTCTTTTATTTCGCATGAATTTATCATCTCTACAAACACTGCACGCCCGCCATGAGAAATATGAATTTCAAAAAACGGTTTTTCTGCTTTTTCCAATGCCTCTTTGACATTGTCCATCGCATTCCCCCATAAAATGCAGCGTTCCCGATAATTCAAGTCAACCTCTGCCGGAAATTTTCCGTCTATTTCATAGGAAAAATCAGCATTATCTTTCCACTCATTGATTACATAATCTATAAAATAATCCAGAATAAAATCGCCCGTATGATTGACTGCATTTTGGTTATATTCAATTCCGATTTCTTCAATGTATTTTCGAATTTCCTCGATATTCCCTCGGTCTCCCAGCGCGTAAAGTACCCGCAAATGTTTTTTTACATCATGTCGGAATGAACGCATAGATTGATATCTTTTCCATTCACGTTCGTATACTTTTTCCTCTATTTCTTTTTCATGCTGCACCTTTTTCCTGCTGAAAACAAGATAAAAAAGCACTACACAGATAACAAGAGCGACAACGATACAAAGCATATTGAAAAAATACGTCTGCCGCATCGCCTGCTGTGTAATCTCGCCATTTAGCACAAGATAAGAGGTACCAGCCACAACACTAACACAAAACAAAAATACCAGCACAAGCGCGATATACCCATACGATATCGTTTGTATAAATGCAGAAACCTTTTTCCTCTTATGATACACCAGTACCGTTAGGATAATCCACAAAACCATCCCAAATGTATTATCTATTATACTTTGTACAAAATTATGTTCATACCCTGTAACAAGCATATTAACACTCATTACCATTGTATCGACCATGGCAATTGCAATATACTCAATCAAAAAAACTACTAATTTTCTACCAAACTTCCCATAAAACAGCGCAAAAATAATAACTGCTCCCCGAATCGACTTCCATAAAAGCAGATCCACTCCTTGTTCACATAAGCAAATCCCTCCTACAATATAAGCGGCTACAACAAACCACCATCTCCATTTTTTAAATTCAAAGCCAAATATCCCATATGTGATCAACAAAGTTTTTATCATCTCCGGCACAAGCCAGATCAGCCACTGTACTGCATTCATCTTCTTACGCCTCCCTATAATAAGCCAGGTAGGCATGTGTCACTTCAGACTGTTTTCGCTTCGAAATTTGCAGTTGTTCGCCCCCTATACTGATAATACCACCTTTAATCTTGTCAATTTTTGCAACATTAACAAGACATCCTCTTTTTATCTCCACAAAAGGACATCCTTCTAATCCTTTCTTTAATTGTTTCATGGATTCCCGAATCAACGGCTGTTCTCCCTCTTCCGTCACCATCCGGATATAGTTTCCGTCAGAATATATATATAGAATGTTTTCACTATCCGTGCCATGCACAATACAATTGTTACGTTTCATGCGAATCGCCTGTGCTAATGCTTCCGGAAGTTTATCCTCAAGCTTTTCCTTTTGCACAAATCGTAGCACATGTACGCCAAACGCTTCTGTCATCATCTCTTCGTGATCCGTAACAAAAATAATGTACGTCGCGCCTTCTTCACTCTGCAACACTTCTTTTAACTCTATGCCTGTCATCCCCGGCATCTCGATATCCAAAATCAGGATGTCCGGCTTCTTACTTGTTTGCAGCACAAATGATGCACCTTCAAACAACACCATTTCTGTCGGACATCCCATCTGTTCTAAAACCATTTCACAAACTTTATAAATCCGTTCTCTTTCTTCTGCATGATCATCACAAATCCCAACAACCATAACACTTACCTCCACAAGCCCAGTTTTCTTCCGTAACGATCCAAAAACTTTTTGTTATATTATTGATTTTATCATAATTTGCAGATATTGGCAAGAGGGGATTACTCTTTGTCGTATGATGTCATACGATATTCTCTTGAATTGTCGCCTTCTATCACATAGGAAACATAAAACTTATCTCCCTGTACAAACAAACTATTCAGCCATGCTTCACCGCTTAGCGCACTTGTAGACATCACTTTTTCCGGAACAACTTCTGTCATCTTTCCATTTTCCAGCAAGTATATTCCCTTTTCCGTTGCCGCATAAATCTCGTCATCCTGATTTACCGCAAAACAGATTCCCTGCTGTGTGATCTGAGTTTCATATTCATCTTCTTTCTCACCAGTTGAAAGATCATAAACCGTAATCTTACTTCCTGTAGCGTCTACTGTAAATACCATATCATTTACCACATCAGCAAACGCATTGTTCTCACCAAATTGACGAATACTTTTTCCCTTAAAATCATTCAACGAGACATTTCCATCTCCATCCATCACAAGAATTCTTCTTGCATCCACCACCTGAAAGTTCTTTATTTCTTTCTTGCCAAAAGCGTCCGAATATGCTTTAAATTTATCTGTTAATGCATACAGATAAATGCCGGTATCTTTATTGGCTATACCGAAAATTTTTCCGTCTGCTGTCTCAGTCAAAGAATACAACATATTAATCTTGTTCTTCTTCAACAACTCATTTGTCTTTGACAGGTCAGACTCTTCCCATTTGTCATTCTCAAGTACATACTTCTTGTAAGCTGCATTATCCTGCGTAGTATGTTTTTCATCAAACAGAAATGCAACCGGTTTTCCAGAGGCCTCTTTTCCCATACAAAACACTTGACCTTCCGGATAAGAAACTTCACTTTCTTTATATCCGGTTTCCTCTTTGATGTCGTTTGTCGTCTGGGTTTGTGTCGATTGTTCCTGTTTGGTCTCCTGACTCCCACATCCCGTGCAAAGCATCATTGCCGTTAAAAATGTCATAATTACTGCTAAAAATTTACGTTTCATAGTGTTAATGCTCCTTTTATACGTATTTAAAACACTTACTACAGTATACCATATTTTCCCAAAAAATCAACAATTCACGACAAACGACAACGATTTAAGCGCGAAAAGCAACATTAACCTTCCCATTTGCCTTTCGCGGAAGTTTATCAACCTCCCGAGCAATAATATCTTTTTCCAATATCGGAATCCACTCTCTAAGTTTCTTTACATTTTCTTCAGAAATTTTGCCTTCCACTAACAGATACAATTTGGAATCATCAAAAGAACACACCATATTACTGCGAAAATACTTTTTCCAATTTTCTTCCAAATGTTCTAAACGGATCCGTCTTCCATTGATTTTGACTTCACGTTTTTTTCGTCCTTCAATGTACAATAATCCGTCTTCTAGATAACCGATATCTCCTGTATAAAGAACTCCATTATTTTCATCTTCTTTTTTCAAATCTCGATATGACTTTGCATAACCAAGACAAACATTATTCCCCTGATAACACACTTCATCGTCCTCTGATATCCAGATTTTTCCTCCCGGAATAGCCTTTCCTACACACCCTGCTTTTTCCAGAGCTAAAGAGGGTGGAAGATAACTAATCCTTGCTGTGGCTTCTGTTTGACCATACATAATATAAAAGAGTATTTTCCGTTGTATCGCCAGTTGTGCTATCTTTTCTTGAAGTTCTGGTTCCAGCCTTCCTCCCGCTTGTGTCAATATTTTGATCGATTTTGGCAGTTTTTCCAGCAAACCGAAGCGATTCATCATCTCATAATTAAAGGGAACTCCTGCAAATGAAGTCGCACCTTTGCTCTCAGCAAACTGCCAAAATTCTTTTTGTAATATATTTTTGTCCGTTAATAATAGCGATGCCCCACATAAAAGATGGCTGTGAATTACAGATAACCCATATGTATAATGAAAAGGTAATGAAGTTATCGCACGTTCATTTTGTGTCAATTTCAGATATTGGCAAATTGATACCGCATTGCTCTTTATATTTGTTTTGCTCAATCTTACACATCGGCTGTCTCCTGTACTTCCGGATGTTGTCAAAAGCAACGCCAGGTCTTTTGACATCTCTGTTTTTTTCCAATTTGGAATCTCATAAATATTATAATCCTCTATCGCAATAAGAGGATTCCAGTTTTGACTTAAATACCCCCTACAGCAACATAAATATTTTGCTCTGTAAGCTTGTGTTATTCGCAAAACTTCTTGTTCTTCCAAATTGGCCGGTAACAGAAGCGGGACAATATCTTTTCGCATTAAAGAAAGATAGCATAATATACATCCTAACGTATTACGGCATACTAATACCGCTACCGTTCGCCCCCGCAAAACACTACCAATTTCCTTTTGGCTTTGTGCTATTTGTTGGTAAGAAATAGTTTCACCGGATTCCAGATAAAGAGCTATATTTTCTTTATAACGTTCAAGGTTCCACATTGATTTTCTCCCTATTTCAAATGTAATTTCCCGTAAAAAATGATTTTATCATTGGATCATAAATTAGCAAAATCACCGAATCCGCCTGCTGAATTTGATTATGATTAAGCACCTTTCCTCTTAATATGTGCCAATTTGACAGTTTCTTTTCCATTCTCTAGATAAGTCGGAATCAACGCATAAAAATCTGTGTAATCTGACTCTGTTCCTCGCCAAAAATCGGACACACTATTATCGTCCCGTAACTTTAACTGCAAAATAACCGATCTCGGTATAATCTGTTTCATTTCTTTATCTTTGTAATATCCACCGTATATTCCCCCAGCATTAAGCATATATATATTATCATCTTCATCACAGCTGGCTATCTCATAGGTTAATGGTTCTGCTCTCCATCCGCCTTTTTCCTGAGGAGGCTCACCCTCACAAACAATTTCTCGCTGTATCACATCTCCAGTTGACGGATTTTTGACATTATATCCACACTTTCTGCCTGTCATACTGTAACAAAAAAAGTCATCTTCTATCGACAATAAATCGTACATGCCAAAATGCATATCTTCATAAAGCTCACAGGATTTATCCACCGGATCATACAAGGCTACTCTCGCTTCTAAATCCGCTCCGACTTCCTCATCTTCCTTCTCTGTAGTAACTTTCATACTAATTTTTCCATCTGTTCTTATTTTAAACTGAGATACGCCCAATCCTTTTTCTTGCATTTCTTTCGGAAGTTCCATCTCATCGACTTCTCCCTCTTCAGTCACTCGTGCAAATCCGTAATTCATATAGCGCTTCTCTTGATCGTTCCATTTGGATATATATTGAAAATACCAATTTCCATCTAGGCTTTTTGCCAAAGCATATATCCGTCCCAGTTTATCTATCTTGTCTTTCCCAGGAATCGACTTTAACTCCGTCCATGTCCCTTCTAACATATCATAAGTACAAACATTGTATTCCCCGATTTCTTTGTTATCTTCCGGATAAATAATCTGTTTAAAATATACTTTATTATCACAGACACTGACATTAATAGAATCTGCCAATGTAATATGAGATGTATCAATCCATTCAACTTCGTACTCCGGAGCAGAATTTATGACTTTTTTAGTTTTCTGTTTTTCCTGGCTGCTTCCACACGAGCATAAAATCAAAGATAAACAAAGCAACAAAATAAATAAACGTTTCATATTGTCCTCCTTTCTTACGCCTGGCAGCAATTTTTACTGCCAGGCATTAAACAATATTTTCAATTTACCAATTAAATTATTTTGTCGAAAGCCTAGTTGTTGTACGATGTGCATAAAAATCTGCGATTTGTAAACCACTACTTTTGGAAGTTGGATGGTCAAAGGTTTTAAATTTAATCAACCCAACTCCACTTTTTTCACCCCAAGAACATATTTGACTATTAGAACTTTGGTTGAGATATGCATTTAACCTATACTTATAATTTCTATAACACTCCGTATATGTATAAAAATAACGGTATGAGCCATTCTCACGCATTTTGACCTCACAAACATCCTGCACTGCTTTCACATCCTGTGTAGTAGAAAGTATTCCGCTTGTAGCCAGTACACCAAACACTGCAAAACCACAAACTATTTTTTTAATCATGTACATAAAAATTTCCTCCAATATTTTTTTATTTATATCAAGTCAAAATCTTTCTGCTCCTCCTATATTCGCACTCCTTTCTTCTTATATTTGCATAAGATTTCTTCCTAATATACTTTATACCTTGATCATTTAACACCCTTATATCACTTTATAAGGTTTCTAAAAAATCTCCGTTTTCCCGTTCCTTCTGGAAACAAATTATCTTCCCTCTGAAATTCAACTTTGGCATACGGTATTTCTTCTTGAAGCAAGCGAACAAACAACTGCTTCATTTCTTCATTCCAGCTACGGCATACCAGTTTTACCTCAAACTGATCATACTCTTTTTGTAAAATTTGGTATTGCTTAATCGCATTATCTGTGATTTCATTTACAATTTCTATAACGCGAACAAAAATATAAGCTGTCCGACGCTCTCCATTTTTCATCTGAATCCAATCATTTTCACGCCCTTCCTGCAATTCCAGAACTTTTCCTTTCATACCGCAAGTGCATGTATTGGGCAAAAGTTTTCCCCGATCTCCTGTCCGGTATCGAATCAATGGCATAACCTTGTTGTTTTTTGTCGTCACATAAATATCACCATCGATTCCATCCTGTCGTCGCCTTCCATTTTCATCCAGTATTTCCACATATACATTTTGTTCTATGCAGTGTAGATTTCCATTTGGGCACTCATAAGCGATTGAATTCATCTCGTTCATACCATATTGATTGGCAATCGGCACCTCAAAACATTCTTTTATTCGGTTCCGTAAATTCTTATGTAACATTTCCCCCGTCATTTCAATATAACAAAGAGTTTCTATTTTAGGTAAATGATGCATTTCCTTTACCTGACATAAAAGTTCTGCTATACAGGGTTGAAGGAGCAGCCATGCCGGTCCATAACTGCACATTTCCTTATAAATATCAACCAAACGTTCTTCTGTCAGATTTGCTTTTGAAAAATCCAAACCGTTTCTCACATAACGCTTTCCGTCTTCATCCTCGTTTTCATTTTGACCAACTGTATAAAACTGGCATTTTTTATCCCACGGTTCAATTCCGTAATATTTTCTTCGATAAAACCACAATGGATACATTGACTTTTTTGCATCCTCTGCTCTCCAGTATACCTCAAGACACTTTCCGGTCGAACCAGATGTATGCGTATCCAGCAATTCCTCATTATAAAAATCCATAATATATCTTGGCGGAATCATATCCCCTTCATGTCCAAGAATATCATTCTTTTCTAAAAGCGGAAGCTCACTAAAATCTTTATCAAAATTTTTCCATTCCAGTTTTCTCCCGTTTAATTTATTCCGATAGACTTCAACTTCCTCATATGCTTCTTTGACCATCTGCTCAAACATTCCTTATTCTCCCTCCACATATTTGTCCACAAACTCAATAAATGTATGTATATTTTCAAAAGCTTCCAGACTTTCCTCCATATCATCAAATTCAAGTTGAAACTCTTCCTCTACATCAGCCAGCAAACTGATCAGCGCAAGAGAGTCATACTTTAAATCACCAAAAAACGTGGTATTTTCTTTCAATTCCACCTGTACTCCTCGTGGAGCATTTAAACGAATTAATTCAAAAATAATTTCTTTTGTATCTTTTTTCAATTCTTTCACTCCTCTATTATATTTTTTCTGGAAGATAAATCTGTTTCCCTATTTTAATAAAGTTTTTCCACATATTTCTTTCTGTTTTTAAAAGATCACGAATAATTACATTTTGTTCTATCATCCGTTCTCTTGCATTTTCTTTGAAATATAACTTCGAAACTCTAGCCCTCAGCATCGACCATCTCTTTTCTGTTTCTGCACATACCTCATGCAATTCATCAAGCGCGGAAAGTTTATTATACTGTTTCAAATATTCAAACAATAATCGATTGGCTTTCATACGACAATTAATCTGCAAGATGTACATTACTGTCATATCTCGATAAAAGCCTTGTCGATACTGATCTTGTGTAAAAACCCAAAAAGAATCATGCAACAATGGTCGTATGGAACGACATATCTTTTTTGCATTTGAAACCAATTTTTTCACCGTATATAACTGATTCATTTCATGTAGTGGACGTATTTCCATCGCAAATGCATGAAATGCCAAGGTATTTGCTTCTGACATTGCAGTCGCCAATAGCTCTTCTTCCACTAGAAATTCTCGATAACATTCATTATCCGTTTCCATGACATAAAATTTATTCTGCTCTTCATCATATCCATGGATCAAAGTATAATGCTCTACATGATGTTTGTTATAACAACAATTTCCCTCAATCCAATAATACAAATCAACGCCTGCTTGAACCAGATATCCGTTCTCAATCCATTTTTTTATGGTATCAATTGCATTGGTTACATTATTAAAACGTCGTTTCTCAACAATATCCAATACTTTTTCCCTTAATTCAATAAATTGCTGATGCAAACGTATTTCTCCAAAAAATTCTCCTGATGGCGAAGGTACTCTCAGAAGATCATACGTATAATTATTTTCATAAAAATGAACTTTGTATTTCTGATTCATACTATATATTATAGAATACAAAGTTTCTGTATCACAATCCAGCCAAAATTCATTGTATGGAATTATTGGAATTTTATAATTCAAAACTCCCACCCCCTTTATTTTTCTTATAATATTATTGTTATCTTTTGTTATTTACCTCCTAAAATTTTGCGTAACCAATCCCAAAAATCGTCGGTTCCAAGAAACATAGCGCTCCCTCCTTTCCCCTTCATTCTACTCTCCAATCCTCTACATTTTCAACTCTTTTGTGACAAGCGTCGCTTTTTTGTGACGAACGGTCTTTTCTACGAATAAATGATAGTTTACAATAACTTCCTACAAATCACCACTCATGTACCGGTACAGCCTTTATATATTTGCACTCTGTAGTGTATCGTTTTGCCTTGGTTATCGCGAGAAGCCGATATCTTCCGGTTTTTGTTTTCTTTCCATAAACCTTATAAACAGTCGGTACTTCTTTTGTATTCTTCTTCCATTTTTTGTTATATTTGAAAGTATGCACCGCAGTTTTTACCTTCTTCCAAGTGTAAAGATATTTTCCGGCCTTCTTTTTACAAACAGCCTTTTTCACTTTGCCAGCCTTTTTTATGTGATAAGTAATTTTGTGCTTTTTGGCAAATGAAATTGCTTTTGCATTTTCCACTGTAAAGATTTCGCCAAAAGAAACTTTTCCTAAAACTGCATGTCCACGGGATTCGTTTGCCTCTACTTTGGTATCTCTCCCATTGACATATAATTTTTCGACTGCATTTTCTCCATCTACACCGTTAAACAACAGTTTTGTTACTTGCTTCGATGAATACAGTTCTTTTAGCTTTACAGATACCCACGATCCTCCCATATCAAACACTGTATTTTGCTTAGGCGACAGTAAAATTCGATTCGCTTTGCCGGTTATGACACCCTCGCCAAAAATAGAATTGCTGATCTGCAGAGAATCTATATTGCCTGGGAGTGCTGCATCTTCACAAAAAGTATTTTTGGGCAATACAATATTTTTCCAGCTGTCACACCCGGAAAAACACGCATATCCCAAAATAATATCTTCCGGCAATGTTACCTTGGATAATTTTTTGCATTCATAAAAGGAAAGCGCCTGCACTCTTTTTACTGTATCTGGGATAACAAGCTCTTCCATGCATTGAGCAATGTCCCCACCAAGTTTTTTCGCTTCCTCATAATGATCTCCTTCCGGATAACCAATCCGGCTCACTTGATAGCCATCAAGTTCAGATGGAATAACTATCTTCTTAGCCGTAGAAGAAATTGCACAAATTGAGATTTCTTTTTCCGGTTCATTAATCACATAATACGTATACATTCCAGAAGTATAATACTGCATTTCTTCCGCGTGACACCGAGTAACCGGGATTAAAAAAACAGTGCATAATACGAGCAACATTAATATTCTTTTGTAAATACTAATTTTCTTTAACATAATAAAATCCTTCCTAGTCCATAAGCCTTCTATCTTCTGATTTCGCAGGGACATGTCCTATCACTCCCCCTCTGTCATTTTAAACTTAATTCTGGAATTGTACACATAATTTTGTCTTTTTCTTATTAAAATATATTTTTACATGAACTTTCTTAACAGCCTCTTCCTTCCCATCTTCATAAACATCATAAGAAATATCAATGTTGTTTTTTCCGGCTTTAAAAAAGCGATAGCGAAGTTGTTGACCTTTTCCTAATTTTATATTATCCGCGTCATCATCCGGATTCCAATCACACGGAACACTCATCCATTTCACTCCGTCATATTTAACCATGCAAAAATCCTGAAACGTTCCACTTGCTCCCCCATAAAACAACACTAATATTTCTTTTATTCCATCTGCATCAAGATCTTTTGCTTTTAATTTGCAAAAATCGAAATTAAAGTAAAGGTCTTTGTCCTCACTTAAATTTATGCTTTCTTCATCTATTTTTAAAAGCAAATTCTTTTCGTCATTACTTTCCAATTTGACTGCAGTTTTGTTCTGAAATCCCAAATCAAATTCCTTTTCCTGATAGGTTTTCTGCAAATTTGCATTATTTTCAACTTGCTGTTCAACCTGTTTTGTATCCTGCTGTTTTACATTTTTATAATCCGCCTTTCTGCTTCGCGAAAGTCACCAATAGAATCATGAAAATATTAGCTTCTCTCGCTTCGCTCGTTTCTATTTTCCCTTCCTCTTGATATTTGATATAATTCTTTTGTAAGACTGACACACTACAGAACACGTGGAGGTGAGTGGCGGGGCTGTATAGCGGC
>ERZ808240.2112-NODE-2112-length-22657-cov-5.048403_pt1 | contig 22657 bp, 17 predicted proteins | sample MGYA00521084_ERZ808240 | MGnify/ENA primary metagenome ERZ808240 (study PRJEB31516, sample SAMN03275571) | gut metagenome | biome: mammalia-associated habitat; material: feces | host: Papio cynocephalus | place: Kenya | collected 2012-08-06 ...
CGCGAGGAGGCTTTAGCCGACGAGGTGAAGCGCGCGAAGCGCGATTCAGAATCCCCCTCCTCCGCCAGGTAACATCTTGCAGGCACGGTAATCGTGCCTGCTTTTATTTCGTCAGCACAATCGCGATTTTAGCGTGCAGCATAAACTCCGAATTCCGGCGCCACATACAGTACGCGCAAGAAAATCGCCGTTATGCGCGCTCGCACGCGCCGCTCGCCATTCTTTGCAAGAAAACGCAAGCTGTGCGCGACGCCCACGCGTCTAATCTACCCGTAAACAGTTCTTCACACGTCAATTTGGCTGCAAAAGAGGATTCGCCACGTTGTTGAAGCAAAAAATGCCCGCGCAATCGTGCATAAATCGCATTTTCTTGCATGGCGCATCCCGAAGATCGGAATTCAACAATGCGCTAGTCTGAACCTAGTGCCAGGACGAAGTTTGCCAGTATAAAAAAGCCCGTTCTAGCGAACGGGCTTTCCCAAACCGATTGAAGATTAGAACGTGACTTTCGGGGCAACTTCGGCACCGGTCTGGGCATCGAAGCTGGGACGCTCTTTGAAACCGAACATGCCCGCGAATAGTACCGCAGGGAACGTTTGGATGGCCGTGTTGTGCTTCATCACCGTGTCGTTGAAGCTCTGGCGCATGTAACTGATTTTGTCTTCCGTCTCGGAAAGCTGCGACTGCAGCTGCTGGAAGTTTTGGTTCGCCTTGAGCTCCGGGTATGCCTCAGAAACAGCGAACAGGCTCTTCAGCGTTCCAGTGAGCATATTGTCAGCAGCCATTTTGTCTTCCGGCGTGGTCGCACTCGCGACAGCGGCGCGGGCGGCCGTCACTTTTTCAAGCGTGCCCGACTCGTGCGCGGCGTATCCCTTCACCGTTTCGACCAAATTCGGAATAAGGTCGAGTCGGCGCTGCAGCTGCACGTCGATTTGCGCCCAGGCATTGTCGACCATATTGCGCAATTTCACCAGATTGTTGTACATGACGATGGCCGCGACGACCAACACAACAATGATCGCGATGATGACTCCAATAACTACCATGATTTCGCCTTTCAGACGGAAACGAGGGCGCGTCGCGCCTTTTCAATCATTATACGAAACGGCCCTCGCAAAACCGAGGACCGTTGCCATGCTCTTACCAGATTTTACGAGGGGCACCAAGGTTTGAACCAGAACCGGCGCCGTCGAGAACTTTCACGCCGATGGAAGCGAACGAGCAGCTGCGCGCCCAATAGCCCTTGAGCTTCGCCGCGGCAACAATATCCGCCGCTTTTCGTATGGAGTCGGATTCTTCAACAACGGCGAACGTTGCCGAGCCGCTGCCGCACAAAAGCACCTTCGCGGCGCCAGACGCATCATGTGCGATGCCCTGCCGAGACGAAAGCCATTCGCGCGCTTCGGCAAGTTTGGGCAGCACACACTCGGAGGCAGCGGCGAGATTATTAAATAATGGCAGGTCGGACGCATTTTCAGTGGCGTCGTTGGACGCGCCGAAGGCGGAACCTCCCATATCGTCGAACGCCTTATAGGCAGCCGCCGTCGAAACACCCTCGTCAACTTTGACGAGCACAACCGTGCCGCGCGCGGGCTCAAACGAGCGCTCGTAAACGTCGCCCCTGCCGCCAAGCTGCACGCAGCCACCGTGCAGGAAGAATGCAACGTCGGCACCCAGGCTGCGGGCAACGTCGAGCACTTCGGCGCTTTTGTCGTCGACCCCCCACGCGCTGCACAGCCCGACGATCACTGCGGCGGCGTTCGACGACCCGCCGCCCAGGCCTGCCTCGAAGGGAATGTGCTTCTCGATATGGATAGCGATATGACCCTTCTCGCGACCAAGTTTCTCCGCGAGCGAAGCGGCCGCTTTGTAGGCGATATTGCCTTCGGGCTCGACGGCGAGCTCGGGCACTCCTTCGAACGTGGTGCACGTCACATCGATGGCGAAATCGTCAAAGCCATCGGGGTTCAAGTACGCATCGACGCCATCATCGAGCGAAACCGTAACCGTATCATGCAAAGTTAGAGCCTGCATGATCGAACGCGCCTGATGAAAGCCGTCTTCTCGCTTTGAGCCAATTTCAAGCTGCAGATTCACCTTCGCAGGCGAGAACACCGTAAGAGTCTTTTTCATTGACTGCCTTCCTATTCTTTGGAGCCGCGGCGCGCCTCGAAAAATTCCGAGAGCACGGCGGCGCATTCACGAGAAAGCACGCCCGACGTCACGTCGAACGTGTGGTTGAGGCGCGCGTCGGAATGTATCGAATACAGCGACCCCAACGCGCCGGCTTTCGCGTCGGGCGCGCCATACACGCAGCGCCCAATGCGGGCTTGATGCATAAGGCCCGCGCACATGATGCATGGCTCGAGCGTCACGTACACGGTGCAGTCGGGAAGGCGCCAGCGCTCGAGTTCGCGCGATGCCTGCATGATGGCCGAGAATTCCGCATGGGCCGATGGATCCGCGTCGGCCTCGCGGTGGTTGCGAGCCTCGGCGATGACCTGGCCCTGGCATACCACCACCGCACCAATGGGAACTTCGCCCTCGCGCGCGGCCAAGTGCGCCTGGTCAAGGGCGGCGCGCATGAATCGCTCGTCGGCCTCGGCAATCTCGTCCGCCGAAACCCATGCCTCGGCCAACGACATGCCATCGTAGCTCCACATCACGCGCGCCTCCTTCCCGTTGCTTTGCGAGACGCTATTGTAAAGCAACGGCATCGATGACGTGCGGCTATTCGTCCAATGACGCAAAGGTGTGAACAAGCCGTGAATCATTGGTGCCCGCTTTATTCCGATTGGCGCGCAACGGCGATGCGACCGCAAAAAGGTTTTTATAATGGGGCTGTCTCGCCTCCGCCCTGGAGGCATTTTTTATCGGATCAGACAAACAGCGAAACCGCTGGGCGCGCCCGGCCCGCCTTCGTGCGCTCTGACTCCGAAGGCGTCGCCGGCCGCTTGCCGGCCTGAATACAAGCAGCCGTGCGCTGCAGGAAGGAGCCTTTGGCTTGAAGTTAGCTCGACATCAGATAATCATGCTCGTCGTTATGATTTTCGGCACGTTCGTCACCGTGTTGAATCAGACGCTCGTTACGCCGGCGCTGCCGTCCATTATGAAAGAGATGTCCGTCGATGCCGCCACGGCTCAGTGGCTCACCACGGGCTTTACGCTGGTCAACGCCATCATGATTCCCATTACGGCGTACCTTATCGACCGCTATACGACGCGCAATTTGTTCACGGTGTCGATGGTTATCTTCACCATCGGCTCGGCACTGGCAGGTTGGGGGCCGAACTTCCCCGTGCTGCTGGCCGGCCGCCTTTTGCAGGCGGCAGGCGCGGGCATTCTGATGCCCATGGTTATGACGGTGCTCATGCTCACCTTCCCGCCCGAGCGCCGCGGCTCGGCCATGGGCCTGTTCGGCATCGTGATCGCATTCGCGCCGGCCATCGGCCCCTCGGCCGCCGGCTTCGTTATCGACGTATACAACTGGCATATCTTGTTCTGGATTGTGGTGGCGCTTTCCGCTGGCGGCATCGTGTGCGCATGGTTCGCGCTGAAGAATTCGCCCGAGGGTGAGAAGAAGAACCTGCCGCTCGACAAGCCCTCGGTCGTGCTTTCCACGGTCGGCTTCGGCGCCCTGCTGTACGGTTTTTCGACTATCGGCTCGAATGGCGTGAATATCGCCGACGCGGTTATCACCCTCGTTGGCGCGGCCGTGGTCGTGGTGTTCTTCCGCCGTCAGCTGAAGATGGAAACACCCATGCTGAACGTGCGCGTGCTGAAGAATAAGAAGTTTCTTGTGGGCACCATCATTGGCATGCTGGTGCAAGGCGCGCTTTTGGCCGCCGGCATCTTGATGCCTATCTATCTGCAGAGCTACCTGGGTTATTCGGCCACTATATCGGGCATCGTTATTCTGCCGGGCGCCATCGTGATGGGAGCCATGGGCCCCATCGCCGGCCGCCTGTTCGACAAGCACGGCCCACGCGTGCTGAGTCTCATCGGCACCAGCGTGCTTACCGCCTCGACGCTCGCGTTCGCGTTCCTGGGCGATTCGACGGGGCTCATCTACCTCACCATTCTGTACACCATCCGCATGTTCTCGCTGTCGCTGGTGAACATGCCCATCACCACATGGGCCATGAATTCGCTCGACAACAGCGTGATGAACCACGGCACCTCGGTGAACAACACCATGCGCCAGGTGGCGGGTTCGTTTGGCACGGCCCTGTTGGTTTCTATTTCTGGCATCGCGACCAACATGAGCGCTGGCACGCTGGACGCAACGCACGCCGGCATCTTCGGCATCGATATGGCGTTCGCAGGCGCTACCGTGTTGTGCCTGATCGGCTTCGTGCTTACCGTGATTTTCGTGAAGGACAAGCCCAGCGACGCCGCCGAGGCCGACCCCGACAACGCGAAGCGCTCGGTGCTCGAAAGCATCATGAAACGCGACGTGTTCACGTTGCCCGAAACCGCCACGGTATTCGACGCCGTGAAACTGCTGGTGGAGCGCCATATTTCGGCCGCCCCTATCGTCGACGCGCACGGCAAGCCCATCGCGTTCGTGTCCGACGGCGATGTGGCGCGCTTCCTGTCGAAGCGCCACAGCACCTACACCGACCCCGTTGCGCTAATCATGCTCACCGAGTCGAGCAGCGACGACTTCGCGGTGAAGGCCGCCAAGGTTATGAAGATGCGCGCGTACGACATCGCCACACATGGCGTTATCTCGATCGACGTGCATACCGACATCCGCGAGGTGTGCCGCATTTTGGGCGAGAACCATCTGAAGAAGGTGCCCGTTACCGACGAAGGCCAGTTGGTTGGCGTCATCAATCGAAGCGACATCGCCCATTACTCCATGAGCAAATATTTGGAGCAAAGCGGCGACGAGCTGCAGAAAGCTGTAGCTACCGCGTAAGTTTCGGCGATTGCCGCCGCTTTATGGTATGCTTTCAGAGCTTTCGGAGGAATGGCCGAGTGGTTGAAGGCGGCAGTCTTGAAAACTGTTGAGCCGCAAGGTTCCGTGGGTTCAAATCCTACTTCCTCCGCCATTGATTATTAAGCCCGTTCTGCCGAACGGGCTTTTTTCATATGAGACGGGATGACGCTGCGCGGCAATCTGGCGGCACATTTCGGGCGGGACCTTCGGCTTCGCGTACCAAAGTACGCTTCGCCTCGGTCGCGCCCGAACTGCACTCGCCAGATTGCCGCTCGCTGACCCTTGGTGCAAACGGGGCATTCGAAGATCTTGATTTGATGACCGCTAGAAGTTTTGAAACTGCACGAGTTTGAAAAGGAGCTTTGGGCATGGAGCACGAGATTACGCCGGGGTTGTATCGGCATTTTAAGGGGAACCTCTATGACGTGTTGGGCATTGCCAAGCACTCCGAGACCGAGGAGGAACTCGTTATTTACCGCGCGCTGTATGGCGAACGGGGATTATGGGCTCGTCCGCTTGCCATGTTCGCGGGCGAAGTGGACCATGAAAAATATCCTGACACTGAGCAACGCTTCCGCTTCGAAAAAGTCGATGGATAGCAAAAGGCTCGGGCCATATGGCCCGAGCCTTTCTTTTTGAAAAAGAGCCGATTCCGCGAAGGGAAGGAGGGAGGGGTTGGAATCGGCTCAACGGGTTATCTAGACGAACGAACATGTCTCATTCGCAGCAAAAGTCAGCGAGCATGGGTTCTGGCGGGTGCGATTCGGGCGAAACCGAGGCGACGCGTACTTCGGTACGCGAGCCGAAGGCTGAACCCGAAGCGTGCCGCCAGAACCCGACGCAGCGTCGGCAGTTGGCGCCGTTCGTCAGAACGGCGCAACCCACTATTTGCCAGCAGCGGCGTTCTCGCCGGCGATTTTGCCGTACACCATGCACATGCCGCAGGACAGGCCCTTCAACGAGATGGGGTACTGAACGGCGAAGCGGCCACCCTGCGGGGCACCGCAAGCGTACAGGCCCTTGATCTGCTGACGGTTCTCGTCGTAGACATGGCATTCGTCGTCGGAATCGAAGCCGCCAAGGTTGCCCAAGGTAAGAGCCGTGCCGCACTCAGCAGCGTAGAACGGGCCATTTTCCAGGGCGAACAGACGCTGCGAGCTCTTGAAGAAGTCGGTGTCTTCGCCAGCCTTGCACAGTTCGTTGTAGCGCTCGATGGATTTCTTGGCCTCGGCAACGTCGATGCCGTCAATCTTGGAAAGCAGCTCGTCGATGGTATCGGCCTTCAGGCAGCGGCCCTCTTCGACGGCGGTGTCGATGTCTTTCTGGGTACGCACATTGATGCGCAGGCCGGAAGCGGTGTACTCGGGCAGCTCTTCCTCGCGATAGATGCACGCAACGCCATGGGCAGCAGGGAAGTACTTCAGCTGCTCGGGCCATTTGGCGTCGAAGAACTGGTAAGCCTTGCGCTGCGGCTGAAGCTCGACCTGGTTCTCGAGCTGCTGGCCGGGAATGTCTTCGTTCATGAAGCGCTTGCCATGCAGGTTCAGCCACAAGAAGCCATTGTTGCCGATGACGCCACGGCCGTCAGCGCCAGCGCCGCCGCCCATGTGGTGGATGACGGGGGCATGCCACTGCTCGATGTGAGCACCAGCCCAAGCGCCCATCTTGTGGCCCTCGCCGATGTTGGTGTAGTTGCCGTCGGAATCCATGTCGAGGGACAGAATCTGGATGCCGTTCTCGATGCACTGGGGCGCATAGAACTTCATCATGTCCTCGTTGGCAAGATAGTCGCCAGTAGCGAGGATGACGCTCTTCGCGTTGATCTTGATGTACTTCTCGGAGCCGGTCTTCTGGGCATAGATGCCGGTCACGGTGCCATCAGAATCCTGGATGAGCTCGATGCCCTTGGTCTCGTAGCGCACGTCGGCGCCGGCGTCGATAGCGCACTGCAGGTTGTCCTGCATAACGGTGGCCAAGCTGCTGAAGCCGACGGACGTCGGGTAGCACGGCAGGTCTTCCTTGGTGTAGTCATAGGTCTCGGGCACGGGATACATGTAGGGGAACATGTAGTTCTTCTGGCTGGCCTCGGGAATCTCGGCATAGCTCTCGGGAGCGATGTAGAGGTCCTTGGAACCGGCGACGAACCAGTCGAGAGCCTCGCCCGACTTGTCATAGTAGGTGGAAATGATGGACTGGTTCACATGGTGAGAGCACTCTTCCATGTGCATATTGACGACCATCTTCTTGTCGAGGAAGCCATCGCCGCGGCCCCATTTTGCCTGAGTCTGGCCACCGAAGATAGCCATATCGGAAGCGACGGAGTTCAGCTTCGGCGAAGACTCCAGCGCGACGACCTTCGCGCCCGCCTCGGCGGCGGCGCGAGTCGCGGGCACGCCAGCGGCGCCCAGGCCAACGACGACGACGTCGGCGTCGACGGTCTCTTCAACGTCGGAATCGGAAATCTGGGGCTTCTCGCCCAGCCACGGCATGGTGCCGGTGCCGTCAAAGCCCATCGTGGACTCGGAAGAAGCAGTGGCGGTTTTCGCGTCGGACGACTTGCTGTCGCTCTTGGAGCTGGAGCTGCTCGGCGAGCAGGCGCTCAGGCCCGCCATGCCAGCGAGCGCAGCGCCCGCGACAGCAGCGCCAGACAAGAAGTTGCGGCGGCTCATACCAGTTTCGATGCTCATGGTGAATCCTCCCTTTGGATTGCGCAGCCCCCTCTGGCTGCCTTAATACCATGTGGCCTTTCGGCCTGAATCGTTGGCCCGGAAGGCGCGTGCCTTGCCGAACCGATGGCCACAATTATGCCTACGCGCGGGGGCTCGCGCATCGTCAGCCATGGCTGAAATGGGAGGTTTAGGTCAACTTTGCTAATGTGAACCAAATGTGCTGAATTTATCGTTTTCCCAGATAAAGAAGGTCAACACTTATGGATGATGATCGTTTTCAAAACAACGCAGGACCATATAAGACAGCGAGAGGCCCACTCGCGGAGCAAATTGCCTTGAAAGAGGAGCGACGCGTACTTCGGTACGCGAGCGACGATTGAAAGGCAAGTTGCCCGCGAGGGGGCCTCGCAGCGGCAGCTCAATTCGCCGTTCGGCAGAACGGCGAAACTACAAAGTACGCAGGGCATCAACGAGCGCGGTTTTGCCTTCGGTCTTCGCGTCTTTCATCTTGATGACCTTCGCGGGAACGCCGGCAACCACGGCGCCCGCGGGAACATCGTTCACCACAACAGCCCCCGCGGCAACCACGGCGCCTTCGCCCACGCGGCAACCTTCCAACACGACGGCATTCGCGCCAATCATAACGTTGTCCTCGACAACGACCGGGGTGGCGCTTGCAGGCTCAACCACGCCGGCGAGCACCGTGCCGGCGCCGATGTGGCAATGCTTGCCAACGATGGCGCGGCCACCCAGCACCACGCCCATGTCAATCATGGTGCCTTCGCCGATCACGGCGCCGATATTAATCACGGCGCCCATCATGATGACGGCATTGTCACCAATTTCGACCTGATCGCGAATAATCGCGCCCGGTTCGATGCGCGCGTTGATTTCCTTCATATCGAGCATGGGAACCGCGGAATTGCGGCAATCGTTTTCGACTTCGTAGTAGTCGAAGGCGTCGGCATTGGCCTCGAGCACTGGCTTGATGTCGCCCCAATCGGCAAACACGATTTTACCCTTGCGACCGCCGAACACCTTCACGTCGCCCTTCGCGGCAGAGGCTTTGTAATCGATCTTCTTGCCGGGCTTTTCGCGAATGTACACCTTCACCGGCGTCTTCTTCTCGGACGTGGCAATGAAGTTGATGATTTCTTCCGCGTTCATGTTGTTCCTTTCCTAAAACATGAGTTCGTCGAAATTATAGAAGCCAGGCTCGCGCGTAACGAGCTTCTTAGCGGCGGCCACGGCGCCCGTCGCAAAAATGCGGCGGCTCGTGGCGCGGTGGGTCAACGCGACTTCCTCGTCTTGGCCGAAGAAATGCACCGTATGGGTGCCCGCGACCGTGCCGCCGCGCAGCGCGTGCACGCCGATTTCCTTTTCGGGGCGCTTGCCGCACATTCCCTCGCGACCATACACCACATCGTATTCGTCGTTGGGGTTCACGGCGGAAAGCAGAAGCTTCGCGGTGCCGCTGGGCGCGTCGACCTTCTGGTTGTGATGCGTTTCAACGATTTCGATATCGAAGCCGGGCAGTTCCTTGGCAGCCTGGGCGGCTAGGTGGCGCAACACGGCTACGCCGAGCGAATAGTTGGCGCTATGGATGACGGGCATGGTTTCGCCAAGCGCCTTGATGCGAGCCATTTCGGCTTCGTCATAGCCCGTGGTGCCACTGACGAGCGCCGCGCCCGTGCGTTTCACATACGCCTCGACCAAATCGAGCATGCTTTTATGAGAAAAATCGATAACCACGCCCGCAGCAGGCGCCGCCTCAAGCAAATCGTTCTTGTTGTCGATTCCAATAACGCCGACAAGATCGAGTTCTTCGTCGGCCTCGACAAGCTCGCGAATAATGGTTCCCATGCGGCCATCGCCGACAATAAGGACTTTAGTCATTTTTTGCTCCAATCAACCTGACGATTTGGCGTTCGGCATATACGCGTCGAGATGCTGCGCAGCTTATGGAGACGCGCGTGCGCCGAACGCCAAATCGCAATCGTCAGCTTCGCTGCGGAGAGCGTGTGCACGGCATAAGGTTGCGCAGCTTCTGAAGCCATGCATGCGCTCCCAGCGGCGAAGCGACCGGGATACGCTAGATGATGCCCGCGTTGCGCATTGCTTCGGCAATTTGGGCCTTGGCGACGGCGCTGGGCTCGCACAGCGGCTGGCGATACACGGCTTTGCCGAATCCCATGAGCTCCAGCGCGTATTTTACGGGAATGGGATTAACCTCGCAGAACAGCGAATCGACCAATTCGATGCCTGCAAGCTGGGTTTTCAGCGCAGCTTCATGGTCGCCGGCAAGCCATGCGTGGCACATGTCGTGCACCTCTTTCGGCTGCACGTTTGCCCAGACCGAAATAACGCCGCGGCTGCCCAAGGCCATCATGGGCAACACGATATCGTCGTTGCCCGAGAACATGCAGAAATCGTCAGACAGGTAGCGGGCGATTTTCGTCGCGTAACCAATATTGCCCGATGCCTCTTTGATGCCGAACGCATTGGGGTGCTTCGCCAGGCGCGCAACGTTGTGTTCAGAGATAGAACATCCCGTGCGACCAGGCACGTTGTACAAAATGCACGGAACATCGACCGAATCGAGCACCGTGGTGAAATGGCGATAGATGCCCTCTTCGTTCGACTTGTTGTAATACGGCGTGATGAGGAGCAGGCCGTCGGCGCCCATCTTCTGGAAGCTGAGGCTTTTCTCGAGCATGGTCTCGGTGCTGTTCGAGCCGCTGCCGGCGATAACAGGGACGCGGCCCGCCACGCGGTCGACGACGAATTTGCACACCTCATCGTCTTCTTCATGCGACATCGTGGACGACTCGCCCGTGGTTCCAAGCGTCAAAAGCGCATCGGTGCCGTTTTCCAAATGAAAATCGACCAAACGGCCCAACGCATCGAAATCGACGCTGCCGTCCTCAGAGAACGGCGTGATGAGAGCGACGACGGAGCCGCTCAAACCTTCCATAGTTGCCATATCTTTTCCTTTCAGCGGTCAGACGTCGCTTATTTCCGCTTCAACTTCTCGGTATCGTATGGGGCATTTTGCAGCAGCTCGTCGCAACCATAGAGCGTGGCGAAGTAGTCGGCCATGGTTTCGGCTCGGCGAATCAGCTGCACGCTGCCATCTTCGTGAAGCAGCAGCTCAGCGCTGCGAAGCTTGCCGTTGTAGTTGTATCCCATGGAATGTCCATGGGCGCCCGTGTCGTGAATGACCAGCACATCGCCGTCTTCGATTTCGGGCAGCGCGCGGTCGATGGCAAACTTGTCGTTGTTCTCGCACAAGCCGCCCACCACGTCGTACGTATGGTCGCACGGCGCGTTTTCCTTGCCGGCAACCGTAATGTGATGGTATGAGCCATACATCGCGGGGCGCATGAGGTTCGCAGCGCACGCATCCACGCCGACATATTCCTTATATATATGTTTGTGGTGAATGGCGGTGGTTACCAAGCAACCATACGGGCCCATCATGAAGCGACCCATCTCGGTGAAAATCGCCACATCGCCCATGCCGGCTGGCACGAGCACTTCTTCGTACACGCGGCGCACGCCTTCGCCAATCGCTCGAATGTCGTTGGGTTGCTGGCCGGGCTCGTAAGGAATTCCTACGCCGCCCGACAGGTTGATGAACTTGATGTGTGCGCCCGTTTCGCGCTGCAAATCGACGGCCAGTTTGAACAGCACGCCCGCGAGCTCGGGATAGTAATCGTTGGTCACGGTGTTGCTGCACAGGAACGCATGAATGCCGAATTCCTTGGCGCCTTTGGCCTTCAGCATGCGAAACGCCTCGAACAGCTGCTCGGTGGTCATGCCATATTTTGCATCGCCCGGATTGTCCATGATGCCATTGGAAATCTCAAACAGACCGCCGGGGTTGTAGCGACAGCTGATGGTTTCGGGGATATGTCCGATAGTTTGCTCGAGGAAATCGATGTGCGAAATATCATCGAGGTTGATGATGGCGCCCAGCTTGTCGGCCAGCTGGTAGTCGGCAGCAGGTGTTTCGTTCGACGAAAACATAATGTCGTGCCCGCCGATGCCCATGGCGTCGCACAGCTGCAGCTCGGTGGCCGACGAGCAATCGCACCCGCAGCCATAATCGCGCAGAATATTGATGAGGAACGGATTGGGTGTGGCCTTCACCGCGAAATACTCCTTGAAACCCGGGTTCCACGAGAACGCATCGCGCACGGCTTCCATGTTGCGGCGAATGCCCGCCTCGTCGTACAGGTGAAACGGCGTAGGATACTGCTCGATAATCTCATCGAGCTGGGCCTTCGTGACGAAGGGTTGCTTGTTCATGCGCTGCCTTTCCTCAAATCAACCTGGGACATTTGCCCCTGAGGAAAATGTCCCACCTGTCGCGCCAATAAAAAAACGCCAGCAAGGCGGCCGGCCTTACTGGCGTCGAATGCGCGGCCAGCAGCCACGCGCAAAACGGTTCACAGCAAGATAGCGCACCTGCAACTTTGCAGACAGTCTTGCGGGTGTTTCCCGCAAGCCCATTCGCGCGCCGCGCCCGACCCGCGAATTCGGCGGGCTTGCCTCGCTTCGGGTTCATAGCCTGCCGGCTCGCCCGATGCCCTTCGCACCCGCGCCTCTATCGTTCGAATGAAACTACCACTTTAGTGTGGTGGAGTCAATTATCGGGGGATATAATGCGCGAGAAACCAAGGAACCTTTGAATGAAGGGGCACATATGACCGCTGTCACCGCCGCCGCGCGCGAATTCGCCGAGCCCACGCTTGCCGACCTCACGAAATTCCGCCGCGATTTGCACCAGATCCCCGAGGTCGATTTCGACCTGCCCAAAACCATCGCCTATGTGCATTCCGTTATCGACGATTTGCCCTGCGTGGTATTCGAGCCGTGCGCGTCCACGGTATGCGCGTGGTTCGATCGCGGCAGCGAGCACGCAACCGCTATCCGCACCGATATGGACGCGCTGCCCGTAACCGAAAAATCGGGCGTGGAATTCTGTTCGACGCACAAGGGGCAGATGCACGCCTGCGGCCACGACGGCCACATGGCCATGGCGCTGGGACTGGCCAAGCACATCGCCGCAAACCTCGATTCGCTCGAGCGCAGCGTGCTTATCGTGTTCCAGCCGGCCGAAGAAACCACGGGCGGCGCGCAGTTCATTTGCGAATCGGGAGTATTCGAAAAATACTGCGTCGACCGCATTTTCGGCTTCCATCTGTGGCCCGATTTGCCGAAGGGCCAAATCGCAAGCCGTCCAGGCGCGCTGCTCGCCGCGACGAGCGAGTCGACATTCACGTTCCACGGCAAGGCGACCCACATCGCCAAGGCCGAAGACGGAGCCGATTCCATGGAAGCGGGCATGCGTTTCATTTTAGAAGCGTATGACTACATGGCGGAGCGAGCCGAGGAAGAGCCGTGCACGTTCAAGTGCGGCCTTCTGGAAAGCGGCCAGGCCCGCAACGTGATTTCGTCGCGCACCTACATCGAGGGAACGCTGCGCACGTTCAGCGAAAAGATGGGCGCCGAGGCGAAGGTCGCGCTGCGCGAAATCGCTGAACGGCGCGCCGCCGAAGCAGGCTGCACGGTAGACGTTGACTTCAGCGAAGGCTACCCGCCAGTCGTTAACAACGAGGAGCTGTTCGAACTGGCGACACAGCACATTGATGTGGCCGAGTTGCCCAAACCGTTGCTTATCGCGGAAGATTTCGCGTTCTATCAGCGTCACTTGCCAGGCGTGTTCCTGCTGCTGGGAACCGGCACGGGCATTCCGTTGCATGCCGATACCTTCAATTTCAACGAAGAAGTGCTGATGGCGGGATTGGAAACCTACAAAAAGTTGATCCGTATTCCGTAAACGAAGGCAAATTTCAAGGCTATATAGAAGTATGCCTAATCCTAGGTCAAGACAAAGTCAGAGGCCGCGCAGCGTCGATAAAAAAACGCCGTTCGTAGAACGGCGTTAACAAAATCTGGTGCCCCCGGGCGGATTCGAACCGTCGACACCCGCTTTAGGAGAGCGGTGCTCTATCCCCTGAGCTACGGAGGCAAGTGGATTCATTCTAGCATGAAGATCGAGAGGGCGTAGTCGCAACGCTTCCAATTACTGACGTCTCCATTCCGCATTGCATGCAGGCCGCAAAGCAGCACGTCTACGCAATCTAGCGCAACCACGCGATTCGTTTGCGCTTTGGCAACGCTCTGCCACATTGGGATCGTTTTGCCTGATAATTGTTTAGATTCTCAAATAAATTTGAAAGGCATCGCATGCTGCAGCTGAAAGACGTGTGCAAGTCGTACACCACGGCCGACTTCACGCAAACCGCGCTCGACCACGTGTCGCTGGCATTTCGCGACAATGAGTTCGTCGCGATTCTAGGCCCGTCGGGCTCGGGCAAAACCACCATGCTGAACATCATCGGCGGCTTGGACCATTATGATTCGGGCGATTTGATGATCGACGGCATATCAACCAAGGAATACCGCGACCGCGATTGGGACACGTACCGCAACAATCGCATCGGCTTCGTGTTCCAGGCATACAACCTCATTCCGCACCAAACCATTTTGGAGAATGTGGAATTAGCCTTAACGCTTTCGGGTGTCTCTCGCAACGAAAGACGACAGCGCGCAACCGAGGCATTGGGACGCGTGGGACTGGCTGACCACGTGAACAAAAAGCCCAGCCAGCTTTCGGGCGGCCAAATGCAGCGCGTGGCCATCGCGCGCGCCCTGGTAAACGAGCCGGAAATCATTCTGGCCGACGAGCCTACCGGCGCGCTGGATTCGAAGACCAGCGTGCAGATTATGGATTTGCTTACCGAAATCGCCGGCGACCGCCTGGTGATTATGGTTACGCACAACCCCGAGCTGGCAAAACAGTACGCGACGCGCATCGTGACGCTGGCCGACGGCGTAATTCGCGACGACACCGACCCGTTCGACCCCGAAGCCGAAGCTGTTCCCATGCGCACGGCCAAAGCGGCGCGGCGCACAAGCATGTCGTTTTTGACGGCCTTGTCGCTTTCGTTCAAGAACCTGCTCACGAAAAAAGGCCGCACGCTGATGACCGCATTCGCGGGCAGCATTGGCATCATCGGCATTGCCGCCATCCTGTCGCTTGCCAATGGCGTGAACGCCTACATCGCCAACGTCGAAGAAAACACGCTTTCGGAATATCCGCTGCAAATCGAAGACCAAGGCTTCGACATGACGAGCCTTATGGGCATGGGCCTGGGCAGCTCGAACGGGTCGGGTGACGACTCGTTCGAATCGGATTCCGACAACAAGCCGGTGCACGAGTCGAAGATGGTCACGAACACGTTCAACAGCATCGGCAGCAACGACTTGGCCTCGCTGAAGGAGTATTTCGATTCGGGCGAATCGGACATCGACAAGTATGTGAGCTCCATCGAATACGGCTACGACGTGACGCCTCAGATTTTCAGCCCCGACACGTCGAACGGCGCGCGTCAAGTGAACCCCGACAAATCGTTCAGCAGCATTGGCCTTGGTGCCGGCACGGCGAGCAACGGCATTATGTCGTCGATGATGAGCACGAATATTTTCTACGAGCTTCCGAACAACATGAACATGGTCGAGGGGCAGTACGACGTTGTGGCCGGCCATTGGCCCGAAAACTACAACGATGTCGTGCTGGTGCTTACCCCGAACGGCAACGTGAGCGACTTCATGCTGTACTCCATGGGCCTGCGCGACCACGCCGAGCTCGACGACATGGTGCGCGCGTTCGCCAACGAGGAAGAGGTCAACGCACCCACTGACGATATGAGCTTCGACTACGACGACTTGATGGGCGTCGAGTTCAAGCTGGTCAATGCCACAAACTTCTACCAATACGACGACGAATACGGAGTATGGAAAGACAAGTCGGGCGATAGCGACTACATGAAGAGCCTCGTCGACAACGGCGAGACAATCAAAATCGCAGGCATCGTGAAGCCGAAGGAAGATGCGCAGATCACGTCGCTGCAGGTGGGCCTGTACTACCCGACGAGCCTCGTGAGTCACCTTATCGACCAGGCAAACGATACGCAAATCGTAAGAGACCAAATCGCCAACCCGTCGAAGAACGTGATCACGGGCAAGTCGTTCGCCGAAGAGGAAAACGAGGCTAAAGAGGGCAACGGTTTCGACATGAGCTCGCTGTTCACGATTGACGGCGAGAAGCTGCAGAGCGCGTTCACGTTCGACGAAAGCGCGCTGACCGCTGGCCTGCAAGGCGCCGATCTGGGCAGCAGCCTTGATCTGACAAGCACGAGCATCGACTTGTCGAGCTTGCCGGCATTTGATGCGTCGAGCATCAAAATCGACCCAAGCGCGATTGATTTGAGCCAAATGAACTTGGATTTCAGCGACTTGAATATCTCGTTCGACGGCGTGCAGCCCACCATTAAGACCGATGTTCTCACGAATGGTGTGATGGCTATAGTCCAAGGATATCCAACGTGGCTGCAAGGCCAGATAGTCGAACACCCCGAATATATGAACAACCCCGAAAAGGGCGTCCAAGCGTATCTCTCCGACGAAACCACGCAGGCGGCCATGCAGAAGGCCATTGCCGACAGCATCGATTTCAGCGGCATGAGCGACCAAATCGAGAAACAGCTGAAAGACCAGTTGTCGCAACAGGTTGGCGCGAAACTGCAGCAGCAGTTGTTGCCTGCGCTGACCGCCGCTATTTCGCAACAGCTGCAAACTCAACTTGCAAACGCTATGCAAAGCTATATGCAAACCGCGATGACGCAGGTCATGACGCAGTTCGCCGCAACCATGCAATCGCAAATCTCCGCGGCAATGAATAATTACATGACCACGCTTACCGCGAATATGTCGAATGCTATGGGCATTGACGAGAACGCGTTCAAAGACGCTTTCCAAATGAACATGGACGAGCAAGAACTTTCCGAGCTTATGGCGAGCCTTATGTCCACCGAAACGAGCAGTTACGACGGCAACATGAAGAAGTTCGGCTGGGCCGATTACGACAAGCCCGCGAGCATCGACATTTACCCGAAAGATTTCGAAAGCAAGCAAAGCGTCATCGATATCCTCGACTCATACAACGACATGATGCAGGCCGAGGGCAACGAGGACAAAGTGGTGAGCTACACCGACATCGTGGGCGCGCTCATGAGCTCGGTTACCACCATCGTGAACATGATCAGCTACGTGCTGGTGGCATTCGTGGCCATTTCGTTGGTCGTGAGCTCCATCATGATTGGCGTTATCACGTACATCAGCGTGCTTGAGCGCAAGAAGGAAATCGGCATTTTGCGCTCAATCGGCGCAAGCAAGGGCGACATCAGCCGCGTGTTCAACGCCGAAACCATTATCGTCGGCTTCACGGCGGGCGTGATTGGCATCGGCATTACCGCGCTGGGTTGCATCCCCGCGAATGCAATCGTGTACAGCCTGTTCAATGTCGAGAATGTGGCGATTCTTCCGTGGCAAGCAGCCGTGGTGCTTATCGGCATCAGCGTGTTCCTCACATTCTTGGCTGGCCTGATTCCCTCAAGCGCCGCCAGCCGCAAAGACCCGGTAGAAGCGCTGCGCAGCGAATAAGTGGGTCAAAGGGACAGTCCCTTTGACCCACGAGAAAAGGCCCGCAACCAAAGTTGCGGGCCTTTTTTGTATCCATCGAACGAAGGGAGGGGATTCGACGGAATGCGTGAGAGGGTCTGGGAATGCGCTTATTTTGCTTTCGCAACGGCTTCACCGGCAAGGTAACCATGCGTAGCAGCCAAGCCGTTCGAGCCACCATGAAGTAGCGTCTCATAGCTCGAGCCGAAACGATATCCAACCGTATTGCCAGCGGCATACAAACCGGGAATAGGGTCGCGATTCTCATCAAGTACTTGCAGGCTCTCGTTGCAACGAACACCACCAAGCGTGCAATAGAACAAATACGTCATCTTCCATGCTTGATACGGGCCGTCGTCAATCGGGTCGAGGTAACGCTTAGCCTTCATGTAGTCGGTATCTTCGCCCTGCTCGCACAGCTCGTTGTAACGCTTGACGGTTGCGACCAAGGTATCGGCCGGAACATTAATCTTTTTGGCGAGCTCTTCGATCGAATCGGCTTCATAGTGCTCGGTCTTTTCAATATCGAACACCTGCGCGGCCTGTTCTTTGTTGTAACCAAACGAAGAAGGCATCTCAAAATCATTAGTCGGAATAATCTGCCACACGTAGTTATCGTCACCAGGAAGGTCAGCGATAAGGTGAACGCTCGTCAGAAGAGACGTGCACTCGTTCATAAAGCGCTCGCCCTTGCTATCGACCAGCAGATACGGGAATGAACGCCATGCGGTGGTTTGCCAAGAGGCATAGCCCGAACGATCCTCCATCTGAGCGCCTGCCCAGCACAACATCTTGTGACCCAAACCATCGTCCATAACTTCATCGACGGGATCTTCGCCCATATAAGCGTTATAGGAATTGTTCTCGAGCGCAAATTTGGCAAGCTCGGGCGAGAAGAAACGATTCACCATGTCCTCGTTCGCGCCGAACGAACCAGTGCACATGATAACGCCCTTAGACGCTTTGTAATAAACCTTTTTATCGCCCTTGCTAGCAATGACGCCGGTAACTTTGCCGGAATCGTCCTTCACAATAACCTCGCCGCGCGTGTTGTAGTCGGTCACGACGCCCTCATCTTCAAGGAATTTATGAATGTTATGGGTGAAGTCGGTCAAGATGTCGGTCTTTTCGGAGAAAGCGACGCCAGTAGAAATATACGAGTTGATTTCTTGCGTGGGATCGGGAAAGATGCCTTCCAGGCTCAGCGGCTGATAATATTGGCCATACGGCTCACAGAAATCCTTCACCAGGTTGTCAAGAATCTCGCCAGAGCGGTTGCACCATACAGCGTTCAACTTCATATCAGAACGATATTGGGTCAGGTTGAACATTTGGTTCGCCACCTGAACCTTGTCATATTTAGGCAACCCTTGAGAAAGCTGCGTCTCGGAATTCAAGAACGAAATGGTCATGCCACCAATATGAGGCGCACCGTTGCGCTCGATAACCGTGACCTTTGCACCATTTTTGATGGCACCGTATGCAGCCATGGAACCAGCAAGCGCGGAGCCGACAACCAAGACCTCGGTCTCGACCGTCTCATCGCACTGGTCGGGAGTGAGCTTCGGCGCTTCACCCAGCCAAGCCATAGGATCATATTCTGCCGAAGCCGTTTTGGAATCGGCTTTTGCATCCTTCGATGAAGAAGGCGACCCACAACCGACCAAAGCAGCGCCACCCAAACCAAGAGCGCCCGCAACCGCACCGGCCTTCAGAAAATTACGCCTTGAGATATCCATTGTTTTCCCTCCTGGAATCCCTTTCTAAACCGTCCTCCCTGACGGTTTCCCTGCACCTCGAATTCTGCAATGCGTCAGGAGATTTGAAAATCGACAGCTTATTTGCCTTTTGAAACAAGTTGTTGACTGAGAACCGCCTTGACCCAATTGTTCATTTGCGAGAAATTATCAAGATAGTGCGGTTGGGGAGCCGCAAAAAAATAAGCCTATGGGAGGGATGGCTTATGGATATCAAGGTGTGCAAGTATTTCATTACACTCGCACGCGCAAAAAGCTATGCAAAAGCAGCACGGGAGCTTTATCTCACAACACAGGGGCTTTCGACCGCAATCAAACGGCTTGAAGCGTCGATGGGCGTCCCTCTTATCTCGAATGAAACAGGTTCACTCGAACTTACCGATTATGGGAAGATTTTCTATCATCGGGCACGAACTATTCAGCAGGAATACGAGATTATGGCCGACGAGATTGACGCACTCCATCGACGCAGGTCGGGCAATATCTCGTTCGCGGTATCAACAGGATTGACCAATTCACTACCACCCAATTACCTCGACGAATTCAATAGCGGCAATCGGACTGGGGCCCATGTAGAAATATCGCGCGACATCGTCGATTTCGACTGCGAAAGCAACCTCTACGCCAAAACTTGCGATTTCGCCCTACTCAATGACCCAATCGACCATACGATGTTTTCCTCGCTACCTCTCTACCGCGACCGAATGCATCTCGTTGTTCACAAAGACAGCCCACTTGCAGAAAAAGGCGTTTTACATGCAAGCGACCTCGATGGACTTACTATTGCCTGCGTGAGCCCCGGGGAATTTAAAACAAGCAAGAAAAATGAGCCCATCATCCGCGAAGCCGCGCCGAATGCGACCTTCATCTATGCAACCGAAATGATTGCCGTGCTCGAGGCCGCCATGCGGGGACGAGCAGCCGCGCTTATGCCACAACCCCATGCCACGCTATTCGAAAAAGAAGGGCTTATCGGCATTCCCGTCGAAGAGCTCACTTGGGGTTTCGGCATAGCTTGGAGAACAGACAGAAACCTTAGTCCGCAAGATGATGAGTTCCTCAGATTTATGAAGCGCTACCAGAAATTCTATTGCTAAAAGAAGTGGGTCAAAGGGACTGTCCCTTTGACCCACTCGATGCTGCAAGGCTAGTCGGCGTACCCATTCGGGTTCATCGACTGCCAACGCCAGGAATCGGCGCACATGCGGTCGAGGTCGTATTCCGCAACCCAACCGAACACGTCTTTGGCCTTTTGCGGGTCGGCGTAGTTTTCGGCGACGTCGCCCGCACGGCGCGGCTGAATGTCGACCGGCAGCTCGCGGCCGCACGCGCGGCTAAACGCGGCAACCACGTCGAGCACGCTGGAACCCTTGCCGGTTCCAAGGTTCACAACTTCGACGCCCGTCTTGTCATCCATCCAGTTCAAAGCCGCAACATGGCCGCGAGCCAAGTCAACGACGTGGATATAGTCGCGCACGCCGGTACCGTCGGGCGTGGGGTAATCGTTGCCGAATACGCGCACCGCAGCCAGTTTACCGATGGCGACCTGCGCAACATAAGGCACCAAGTTGTTCGGAATACCCTTCGGGTCTTCGCCAATCAGACCGCTCTCGTGCGCTCCAATGGGGTTGAAGTAGCGAAGCAACACCACATCCCACTCGGGGTCGGCAGTATGCAGGTCGGTCAGAATCTGCTCAATCATCCACTTCGTCCAACCATACGGATTGGTGGCAGGCTTCTTTTCGGCCGATTCGCTCAGAGGCACACTGTCGGGCTCGCCATAGACCGTGGCGCTGGAACTGAACACGATGCGCTTGCAACCATGATTGCGCATCACATCGCACAGAATAAGCGTATTGGTGATGTTGTTGTAATAGTATTCGAGAGGCTTCTCGACGCTTTCGCCCACGGCCTTGAAGCCGGCGAAATGGATAACGCCGTAGATGTCGTTCTCGTTGAAGATGCGTTCAAGAGCATCGCGATCGAGCACGTTGTCTTTATAGAACTTCATGCGCTCGCTCGCACCCGCCGACGCCTTGCCGTCTGCTTCGGCCTGCTTCACAATCTGGCGAATGCGGTCGACGGCCTTCTCGCTGGAATTCGACAGGTCGTCGATAATAACCACGCCATAACCGGCTTGAAGCAGCTCGACGCACGTATGGCTTCCGATGAATCCGGCACCGCCGGTCACCAGGATATTCTTAATTTCAGACATCGATGTCCTTCCTTATTGGGCAAAACGTGTTAAATGCTCCGAACATTCAACACGCTCATTCTACACCGCGTGCGAGCCCTGCACGGTTTCCGCAGGAAAACCCCGTTCCATTATGCGGAACGCTGTTCCAGCGAACGCACGAAACGCTCGAGGCGGCTCAACCCCTCTTCGAGGTTTTCCATGCTGCAGCAATACGACAGGCGAACGAACCCTTCCGCCGCGAAGCATGAACCGGGCACCAGCGCCACGCCCGCCTCGGCAATGAGCCGCGTGCAGAATTCCTCGGACGGCATGCCAAACTTTTCGATGGACGGGAACACGTAGAAGGCTCCATCGGGCTCTACCACATCAAGACCGATTTCGCGAAGACGGAGCAACACGAAATCGCGGCGCTTTTTGTAAACTTCGCGTGCTGGAGCCACATTTTCCTTCAACGCCTGAATAGCGGCTCGCTGCACGAATGATGGCACCGAGGACACCATGTACTGGTGGATCTTCGCAACCTCGGCCATAACGGGGGCATCGGCCGCCACCCAGCCCAAGCGCCAACCCGTCATCGCATAAGGCTTCGAGAAGCTGTCGCACACGATAATGCGGTCGCGCAGCTCGGTATACATGCTCGAGAAACCGCGATGAGACCCATCGTCGCCCGTGTACACGCCGCCATACACGAGACTCGTGTACACATCGTCGCACACAACGAACACGTCGCGCTTCTTGGCGAACTTCGCCACCGCCTCGAGGGAACGCGGGTTCAGCACACACCCCGTGGGGTTGTTTGGGGATGTGAGCACGATGGCCTTGGTGCGCGCGCTTACGTGTTGCTCGAGCAATTCGGTCGTAAGCTGGAAATTGGTCAGCCGAGTATCGATGGGAACGAATTTCGCCCTATTCGCAACGACAATCGACTCGTACAGTCCAAATGCGGGCGTGGGTACCATGACTTCATCGCCAGGGTTCAACACTGCGGTAAGCGATGCGAACAGCGCCTCGGTTGCCCCGCACGTCACAACGATCTCGTCGGCATCATAAGAAAGGTTCCTCTTCGCCATATGGGCGGAAAGCGCCTTGCGCAACTCGGCCGTGCCATTGTTGGGCGGGTAGTGCGTTTCGTTCGCCGCGAGCGATTCCGCAACTTTTGCCTTCACCGACTCGGCCGTATTGCCGTCGGGCTCGCCAAGCGTGAGCAAAATGCAGCCAGGCGTCTGCTTCGCGAACGCCGTAATGCGGCGAATGCCCGACGGCTGCAGCTGCGCAAGGGCGGTATTCATAGTGAGTGCCATAAGGGTCCTTCTATCGATGATTTCGGCCATATTGTACGGCATACAGAAAGACCGCCTTACGGCGGTCTTGGGATTACTCGCGGTCGGCGATGTCGATATACTCGCGCGCGTGGCCCGTTTTCTTGAATGCGGGGCGCATAATGCGCTTGCCGGAAACGATTTCTTCGAAGCGATGCGCGCTCCAGCCCGCCATGCGC
>ERZ808240.2113-NODE-2113-length-22644-cov-19.911771_pt1 | contig 22644 bp, 20 predicted proteins | sample MGYA00521084_ERZ808240 | MGnify/ENA primary metagenome ERZ808240 (study PRJEB31516, sample SAMN03275571) | gut metagenome | biome: mammalia-associated habitat; material: feces | host: Papio cynocephalus | place: Kenya | collected 2012-08-06 ...
ACTTCTACTGATTTCCAGAACCTTGGTCGCGAAGTTGTCTATTCAGGTGACAGGCTGAAAGCTCTGATGGAAGAGAACCGAAATCCTATCCTTACCCCTGAGCTTGAGGCTCTTGCAAAGCAGGTCGGCGGTCACGGCGGAATGGATTTCATTATGGATTACCGTCTGATCTACTGTCTGCGCAACGGACTTCCTCTTGATATGGATGTCTATGACATGGCCGAATGGTGCTGCCTCACCGAGCTCGGAAGAATCTCGATGGAGAACGGCAACGCCCCTGTCGAAGTTCCTGACTTCACCCGTGGCGCATGGGACCAGATCAAAGGCTTCTCCTACGCTTTCGCCAAATAAGATCACCGTGGCGGCGAACTATTTGATTATTAGTCTAATATGTAAAGTCCTAGTGTCAAATTCAGCATCAGGACTTTGCTGTTATCGTTAATTATCAGAACCTTAAGTGCCACGGCTTGGCTTTCGGTTTTTCAAACTTTTGCAGTATTTTTGCAAAACAGTTTGGACGAACAAAAATCATTAATAAGATGAAAGTGTTAAAAATTTTTGCGGTCGCCGCTTTGGCGATCACCCTTGCGGCTCCTTGCCGCGCCAATGTGTCTTCCGTAGCCGCTTCGGCCGCACAGACGACATCAACATCACTCACAAAGAACAATGGAACCGCCGCCGGGAAGGCTCTTCTGGCTCTCTACACGCAGTACAAGAGCAATGGAAGCCTGGATATGACGAACCCGACGAACATTGTGAATATGGTCACTCTGGCCAACAACATCAAAGGCTTGAAGTCTTCCGTTAACACAACCAACTTCGTTAAAGGTCTGATCTCCGGTTCAGGCAAGCTGGTTAATAACAACAACTCCAAGACAGTGCTCGGCAGCCTGACCAAACTTGCGGGGATGGATCTCTCCTCATTGCAGACTTCCGCAAAGACTGCGGCCAAGACTGCCGCAAGCAATGCCGCCAAGTCAGCTGCCACCGAGGCCCTTTCAAAGATCGCGTCTTCAAAGAATGCCTCCACGGCAGTTTCAAACGCCAAGGAGATAGCTTCCGCCGCATCTACCCTCTCCACTCTTTTCAAGACCTTGAAGAAGTAGGAATGTCATAGGGCATGTGACTGACAATCTCCGAATGTCGTGGCGTATAACTGATTGATAGTTAGTATGATAAGCAATGACCTTGTGCTGGATTCGGCACAAGGTCATTGCTTTTATCGTTGTGTGTCAGGGCGTTGCCCGCCACGGCAGTCTTAGCGGAAGTCTTCGTACTCGGGCATTCCGAGGCCGGAGATGAAGTCCTTGAACTGTTTGTCGTCCTTAGGGCAGATCAGAAGTACATCACCGGTGTCAACCACTATGTAGTCTTTGAGGCCTTTGATGGCGTAGAGCTTTTTCTTGTCACCGCAGACCAGCATGCTGTTCTCATTGCCTTCGCCAAGAATCTTGTCAGTGAACACGACGTTGCCGTCTTTGGTCTTGTTACGGATGTTCCTGAAAAGAGAGTCCCAGCTGTCGATGTCAGACCATCCGAAGTCTCCGCAGTAGAGCCATGCTCGGTCTGTCTTCTCCATCACACCGTAGTCAATCGAGATCTTCGGGCAATCTGAATATGCCTTCTCAACGAAGACCTGCTCATCTTCGCTTCCCAAAGCGTTTTCCCATCCGGCGAACAAGGATGTGACATCAGGAATATATTTCTCCATTTCTTCCTTGATGACTGAAGCCTTCCATGCGAATATTCCCGAGTTCCAGTAGAATTCACCTGTCTTGCAGAACACCTCGGCTAGGGCCTTGTCCGGTTTCTCGGTGAAAGTCTTTACCTTGAGAGGCGCTCCCGAACCGAGTTGTTCCCAGTCTCCTGTGGCTTGGATGTAGCCATAACTTGTGTCAGGTTCCGTCGGGTGGATTCCGATAGTCATGAGTACCGGTCTGCTTTCGGCATATTCCATTACCTTCTGCATGGAGGCTTTGAAATTCTCCTCGTCAGTGATGATGTGGTCCGCCGGGGTGGCGATGATTGTCGCGTCGGGATTCCGTTTGAGGATGCTGTAGGTCGCGTAGGCAATGCATGGAGCGGTGTTTCGGGCGTATGGTTCCAGAAGCAGGTTGCTTTCTGGAAGTTCCGGAATCTGGGCGCGGACGAGGTAGGAGAATCTTGCCAAAGTGACCACGATGATGTTCTCTGACGGGACGATTTCGGAAAAGCGCTCGTAAGTGCTTCTTATGAAGGATTTTCCGGTTCCGGTTATGTCCAGGAACTGCTTGGGTTTCGATTCCCTGCTTATCGGCCAGAAGCGGTTCGCCGTGCCTCCGGCCATTATGACGCAGTATCGGTTATTTTTGTTCATATCTTAGTGCTTAGCAATATGTTACCAAAAATAATATCAGAGGTACATCGGGTAAAACGCGTTCGGGAACCATTCCACAATCTCCTTCCCTCCGTCGAACGTCACCGCCACGACATCAAAGTTGACCTCCATGTCAGCGGAAATCCTGTTGTCTTTCGTGGTGTGAAGGTACCTCAGCGCCGCGTCCGCAACCTTCCTCTGCTTGCCCGCCGTCACATTCTCCTCCGGGGAGGCCATCACAGGCGCGACACGGCTTTTGACCTCCACAAAATGCACACCATTTTTGTCAAGACTGATGATGTCGATCTCCAGATGTCCCGACCTGAAATTCCTCTGCACGATAATATGCCCTTTGCCGGTCAGGAATCCACAGGCAACATCTTCTCCTCTACGTCCCAGCTCCATCCTTGGAGTCATTTGTTTTTCAGTGCTTTTCATAGTTTTGATCCAGATTTCTATCCCAACGTCACAATCGTCACACCCGATCCGCCGAACTGAACCTGCTCGTCGCGGACGGAAGTCACCCCGGGGATTGTCCTTAAATATTTCTGGAGTTCATCGCGGAGCGCTCCCGTACCCTTGCCGTGGATGATGCGGACAGATCCGATGTTCAGCATGATGGCGTCATCGATGTAGTGCATGACGATGTCAAGCGCGTCCGAAACCCGCTCTCCACGCACGTCCAGTTCGGGAGAGAACGCCAACCTGCGCTCCCTCAGACCGGAATCATCCTGGGCGGCCCGAGGCTTGATGTTCTCCCTGACCGAAGCTTTATATTCATTGGAAGAGATCCGCTCAACCCTGTCGAGGGGCATCTTGCTGGTGATGTTGCCGATGGCGACGGTCACGGCTTTGTTGGACACTCGGATGACCTCGCCGGCCATGCCGTTGTCCTTCACCCGCACTTTCTCCCCGACCTTCAGCACTCCGCCACGGAATTGCTCAGGAGTCTGCGCCTGGCTGTCATCCTGAGGTTTACCCTTGCGGGCGTTGCGGCGCATCTTTCTGTCCTCCAGCTGCTTGAGTTTCCTCTCAATGTAGTCGTCGTGATTCTTCTGCTCGTTCTCCTTCTTCATCTGAAGGCTTGACATGAAATTCTGGAGCTCACGCCTGGCGTCGGAGGTCTTTTCCTTTTCAGCCTGGGATTCCTTGATGGTCCTGATCGTGTTCTCCACGGTCTTGTTCGCTCCCTGGACGATCTCCTGAGCCTCTTTCTTGGCCTGGTCCAGAATCTCCTTCTTGGTCTGTTTCAGTCCCTCAAGCTCTTTTTGATAGCGCTCGGTGATGTTTTCCAGAGTCTTGTCCGTGTTCTTGATCCGTTGGAGTTTCTCGTCAAGGGCGCGGCGGTTGCGCACGATCTTGCGCAGATTCCGTTCCATGCCAACGAACTCCTCTCCGGCTCTTGTCTCGGCATCTTTGACGATGCTCTCAGGAAGCCCCATCTTGCGGGCCAGCTCGAAGGCGAACGAGTTCCCTGGCATCCCGATGTCCAGTTTGAACAGAGGCTGGATCTTGGCGGCATCGAACTGCATCGCTCCGTTGATGACTCCGGTGTCGGAACCGGACGCGTACAGTTTGAGGTTCGTGTAGTGGGTCGTGATGACCCCGTAAACCCCTCTCTTGTCCATTTCGCTGAGGATTGCCTCTGCGATGGCTCCTCCGGCCGTAGGCTCTGTGCCCGAACCGAACTCGTCTATCAATATCAATGTCTTGTCATCGGCCTTCGCAAGCATCGTCTTCATGTCGTCCAGGAACGAGCTGTAGGTACTGAGGTCATTCTCGATGTTCTGGTCGTCGCCTATGCTGACCATGATCCTGTCGAACACAGGAAGTTCGGAGGTCTCGGAAGTCGGGATCAGCATTCCCCACTGGAACATGTACTGAAGCAGGCCCGTGGTCTTGAGGCACACCGACTTGCCGCCGGCGTTAGGGCCGGAGATCAAAAGAATATGCTTGCCAGGAGTCAGGCGGATGGAAACGGGCACAATGTCCTTTTTCTCTTTACGCAGGGCTCTTTCCAGAAGTGGATGCCGGGCTTTGCGCAGATTCATCTCGCCGTTGTCGGAGATGATAGGTGCTCCGGCCTTGAAATCGAGGGCGACCTGAGCCTTGGCAACAAGGAAGTCGATCTCACCGATATATTCGGCCGAGTTGATGAGATCCGGGACGTAAGGCCTGACGAAGTCGCTGAACGCCGCGAGAATGCGCTGTATTTCCTGAGCCTCGTCGGCGTGAAGGGTGACGATCTCGTTTTCCAGTTCGATGATCTCGGCCGGCTCCACGAAGGCTGTCTTGCCGGTGGCCGAAGTGTCATAGACAAATCCCTGGATCTTTTTCTTGCTTGAGCTGTTGACAGGAATCAGCAGTTTGCCGTCACGTACCGAGAGCCCGGCGTCCTCGTCCACAAGGCCGTCAGCCTGCGCCTGCTTTAGGATCGCGTTTGCCCTTTTGGAAATGGCTCCTTCCTTTGTCTTTATGGCGCGCCTGATTTCCAACAATTTGTCGGAAGCCGTGTCCTTGACATCCCCGAACTTGTCCAGGATCAGGTCTATCCTTCTCTGGACTTCAGGAAAGCTCATGACCGGGGCGCTCATCTTTTTGAGGTTAGGGTATACTCCGTCCTTGATGGACATGAAGAAGTTTGTCAGTTTGCGGACAGTCTCGACCATCGTGCGCAGCTTGCCCAGCGAAAGGATGTCGATCGTGTAGCCAGTGTTTTCCAACGGCTTGAGGAAGTCGAGACAGTCAATGTACCCGTTGGTCGGAAAGTTCTCCTCGAACATCACGATCAGCCTCATCTCGTCCGTGAGCGCCAACCTTTCCCCGATGACTTCCGGGTCGTTGCTGAACGTCTCCTCCGTCACCCTCGTGACGGCATACTCGGTGGAACATCTGTCGGCCACAAAGGTCCTGACCCTGTCAAATCCCAACTTGCTCTCCAGCCTGGTGTCAATCTCTGTTCCGTGTTCCTGCATATTCATAAATTATTGTTTTTCCTCTGTGGCGCGCTTTTCCTCCGTGGATCCCTCGCCTGCGCCGAGAAGGAGTTTAAGTTCGTTGATGTTGCCTATGCTCTTGATGTTGCCACCGCGTACGAAGGATATTCCTCCGGTCTCTTCCGAGACCACCACCACATCGGCGTCTGTCTCCTCTGAGATTCCTATCGCCGCCTTGTGCCTCATCCCGTAGCGCGCCGGGATGTCGGTACGCCCGGTGATCGGCAGTGTACAACGCGCGGCGACTATCCTGTCCGCGCTGATGATCATCGCCCCGTCATGCAAAGGGGAGTTTTTGAAAAATATGTTCATTATCAGCCTTCTGGTGACTTTCGCATCCACGATGTCCCCGGTCTCGATGATGAAGTCCAGCGAATCCTTGCGCGGGAACACAATCAAGGCCCCTGTCTTGTCTGCCGACATAGCTCTGCATGCCTCCGCGATCTCGTTGACTGTACCTCCGGCCATCTTCTGTTCTTGGATTCCAAGCAACTTGTTGAAGAAGTCGCGGCTCTTTCCCGCCACTCCGTAGCGCGAGCCAAGCTTCATCAGGAAATGCCGCACCTCTGGCTGGAATATGACGATCAGAGCTATGACACCCACGTCGATGAAAGTCCCCAGCAGGGCGCTCATCAGTTTCATGTTGAACGCCGCCACGACCACACGCAGGACGAAAAGCAGGATGACGGCGACGAAGATATTCATCGCTGCCGAACCTCTGATCCACCTGAAAGCCAGATAGATGAATATGGCGACCATCAATATGTCCAGGATGTCCGCGAACGAGATGTTGAGGAATCCGAATATATTCAAAAGCATCTTTGTCCTTTTTCGTGGCACAAAGATAATTATTCCTTGATTTATTCCCCAACGCTTGATGACGATTTCTCTGATTATTAGGGAGTAGGCTTGTGGAAAACTTTGTTAATTGGAAAAAAAATACTACCTTTGCAGTCCGCAAAATAGTGCGGATTAACGTAAAATATTTATTTACAATTAATTAATCAAACCAATGCCTGGATTAATTGGAAAGAAAATCGGAATGACTTCCGTTTTCGGTGCTGATGGAAAAAATATTCCATGCACCGTCATCGAGGCTGGTCCGTGTGTTGTCACGCAACTGCGTACAGTAGAAAAAGACGGCTATGCCGCTGTACAGCTTGCCTATGACGAAATGAAAGAGATACACGCCAGCGCGCCTCTTATGGGCCACTTTAAAAAGGCAGGAACCACCCCTAAGCGCAAGCTTGTCGAATTTCCGGCAGACTTCCAGGGTGAGCTCAAGCTTGGAGACACCATCTCCGTTACCGATGTCGTCACAGACGACGTGAAGTTCGTGGATGTTGTCGGTACTTCTAAAGGTCGTGGCTTCCAGGGTGTTGTTCACCGTCATCATTTCGCCGGAGTAGGCGGAGCGACCCACGGTCAGCACAACAGACTGCGTAAGCCTGGTTCTCTCGGCGCCTCATCTTGGCCTTCACGTGTGTTCCCTGGAATGCGCATGGGCGGCCACATGGGCAACGAAAGGGTCAAGGTCTTCAACCTCGAGATTGTCAAGGTTATTCCTGAGAACAATCTTCTCGTCATTAAGGGCTCCGTTCCTGGAGCCAAGGGTTCTTATCTTGCATTAGAGTTTTAGTTATGGAATTACCAGTATTGAAAATTGACGGATCAGAATCCGGAAAGAAGGTTGTTCTTGACGAGAAGGTGTTCGGTGTGGAGCCGAACGACCATGCAATCTATCTTGATGTCGTTCAGTACCTTGCCAACCAGCGTCAGGGTACGTCCAAGACAAAGGACCGCAGTGAGAACGCACACTCCACCAAGAAGCTCGGTCGCCAGAAGGGCGGCGGTGGCGCACGTCACGGTAGCTTGAAGTCCAACATCTTCGTTGGCGGTGGCCGCGTGTTCGGTCCAAAGCCTCGTCTGTACAGATTCAAGCTTAACAAGAAGCTGAAGTCTCTCGCGCGTTGCTCAGCCCTTACCTACAAGGCACAGGAGAACGCCATCGTCCTCGTTGAGCCATTCGCTATGGAAGCCCCTAAGACAAAGGAACTCATGCGCATCCTTGACGCTCTCAAGGCTGGCCAGAGAAAGGTTCTCGTAGTGCTTCCGGAGAACTCAAACAACATTTTCCTTTCATCACGTAACCTCCCTGAGGTAAAGGTCATCACTGTTGACGAAATCAACACTTACACCATCATGAACTCCAATTCTGTGGTTTTTGTTGACGGTGTTCAGGATGTCCTCGCAGCCAGGGTCAACCGTTAAAAGCGCAAAGAGATGGGAATTTTAATCAAGCCAATAGTAACCGAGAAGCTCACGGCTCAGACTGAGAAGTACAACCGTTACGGCTTCATCGTTGACAGGGAAGCCAACAAGCTTCAGATAAAGGCCGCCGTAGAGCAGTTCTACAATGTGACTGTGAAGGACGTCAACACCGTGAACTATCACGGAAAGAGAAAGTCCCGCTACAGCAAGGCAGGAATGCTCCGTGGCCGCGCAAATCACTACAAGAAGGCATACGTTACCCTTGCAGGTGATGACAAGATCGATTTCTACAGTAACATTTAAGGAGGGACAAGGCAATGGCAATCAGAAAATTCAAGCCGATTACTCCTGGTACCAGGAACAAGGCTATCAGTGCGTTCGATGAAATCACTGCCAAGAAGCCGTACAAGGCTTTGTTGGAACCTCTTAAGAGCACAGGCGGTAGGAACAACACCGGTCAGATGACCGTTCGTTACCGTGGCGGCGGACACAAGAGAATGTATCGTATCATCGACTTCCTCCGCACCAAGGACAACGTCAAGGCTACCGTGAAGACCATCGAGTATGATCCGAACCGTAGCGCCCGCATCGCCCTCGTTGAGTACGAGGATGGCGTAAAGAAGTACATCATCGCTCCTGCCGGAATCAAGGTAGGACAGATCATAGAGTCCGGATCAGGAGTCGCTCCTGAGCTTGGCAACTGTCTCCCACTCGCGGAGATCCCTGTAGGTACGCTCGTGCACAACATCGAGCTTCGTCCTGGTCAGGGCGCCGCGATGGCACGTTCCGCCGGTACATTCGCGCAGCTTGCCGCCCGTGAGGGCAACTACGCCATCCTTCGTCTGCCTTCGGGTGAGACCAGAATGGTGCTTGTGGCCTGCCGCGCCACTGTCGGAACCGTTTCCAACGCAGATCATAATCTTGAGTCTTACGGAAAGGCTGGCCGCAGCCGCTGGTTCGGTCGCAGGCCGCACAACCGTGGTGTCGTTATGAACCCTGTTGATCACCCTATGGGTGGTGGTGAAGGTCGTGCCTCCGGAGGTCACCCGCGTTCTCGTAAGGGACTTCCTGCAAAGGGTTACAAGACACGTAATCCTAAGGCTACTTCCAACAAGTTCATCATCGAGAGAAGAAAGAAGAAGTAATTAAACGGAATTAAACTTTAAGATTATGAGTCGTTCATTAAGAAAAGGTCCATACATCCAGGAAGCCCTGGAAAAGAGAATTCTTGCTATGAATGATGGTAGCAAGAAGAAGGAGGTCGTGAAGACCTGGTCCCGCGCCAGCATGATCTCCCCTGACTTCGTAGGCCACACTGTCGCAGTTCATAATGGAAACAAGTTCATTCCTGTTTACATCACTGAGAACATGGTGGGCCACAAGCTCGGCGAATTCGCGCCGACCAGAACATTCAAAGGCCATTCGGGCAACAATAAGTAGTAATTAAGGAGAATTCATTATGGGAGCTCGTAAAAGATTAATGGCTGAGAAGTTCAAGGAAGCCAAAAAGAATACAGCAGTAGCTAAGTTGAATGATGTTCCTACATCCCCTCGCAAGATGCGTCTCGTCGCTGACACTGTGAGAGGTGTGGAGGTAAATCATGCGATTGACCTTCTTCATTTCTCGAAGAGGCAGCCGTCTATCCGTCTTGAGAAACTTCTCCGCAGCGCCATCGCCAACTGGGAAGCCAAGAACCCGGATCAGAGCAAGGAGCTGGACAACGGCAACGTTTATGTCAAGACGATCATGGTGGGCGAAGGCCGCACGCTCAAGAGAATCCGTCCTTGCCCTCAGGGCCGCGCCGGAAGAATCCGCAAGCGTTCAAACCACGTCACCATCATTCTCGATGTCAAGAAACCAACAACAGTAGAGGAGAACAAGTAATATGGGACAGAAGACAAATCCTATTTCTAACAGAATCGGTATCACCCGTGGTTGGGACTCTAACTGGTGTGGTGGTAACTATGCTGAGAAGATCGCTGAGGATTATGAGATCCGCAAGTATCTGACCAACCGTCTTGCCAAGGCCAGCCTCTCCAAGATTGTCATCGAAAGGACCCTCAAGTTCATCACCGTGACCATTCACGCCGCAAGGCCTGGATTCATCATCGGTAAGGGTGGAGCCGAGGTTGACAAACTCAAGGAAGAGCTTAAGAAGGTCACCAAGAAGGATGTTCAGATCAACATCTTCGAGGTGAAGAGGCCTGAGGTAGACGCACACATCGTTGCTGACAGCATCGCTCGTCAGATCGAAGGTCGTGTTTCCTACAGAAGGGCCATCAAGATGGCTATCGCTTCAACCATGAGGGTTGGCGCCGAAGGCATCAAGATCCAGATCAGCGGTCGTGTAGGCGGTGCTGAAATGGCCAGAAGCGAAATGTTCAAGGAAGGCCGTACACCTCTGCACACATTCCGTGCTGACATCGACTACGCTCTTGCTGTCGCAAGCACAAAGGTAGGCGCGCTCGGAATCAAGGTGTGGATCTGCAACGGTGAGCGTTACGGAAAGCAGGATCTCACTCCTAACACTGCTGCCGCAGCCAACGCGCAGGGCGGTTCACGTCCTTCACGCGGAGACCGTGGCGAGCGCAGGGGCGGAGACCGCGGAGACCGTCGCGGCAACCGTGGTGGCCGTGGCCGTCGTGGCAATGACCGTCAGGCTGAGTAGGAATATTCAGAAATCAGAATAGATTGGGTGGCAGGGAAGAGCAATCCCCGCCACTCTTTTTGTTACAATTTGGTTCAATTTGGAGGCGTGCCTTGGCTCTGAATGCATAAATTCGCTATATTTGCTCCATCATAGAATCATAATGACGGAAACAGAGCTGGTGCAGCGGATACGCAAAGGCGACAGGAAAGCGTTTGACTTTCTTTGTCGGGAGTACTATGCGGCATTCATCTCATACGCAAAAATGGTACTTCCGTATGACGGGGCTGAGGATGTGGTTCAGGATGTCCTGCTGAATGTTTGGGGCAACCGGGCACGGCTTTCAGAAGAACGTTCACTTCAGGGCTATATCCTGAGATCCATTTACAATCGCGCCTTGAACAAACTAGCCAAAGACAAATCTGCGTCTGACTACCAGCAGTGGTATAGGATGACCATTGTCTCTTTGACCAGTTTCTATTGCGATCCGGAGAACAATGACTCGATACGCCATCTGTACACGATGGATCTGAGGAATAAAATCAATGGCGCTGTGATGTCGCTGCCGCCTAAATGCCGCGAGGTCTTCAGGTTGAGTTACATTGAGCATAAGTCCACAAAGGAGATCGCCGCTGAGTTGGGAGTTTCCACCAGTACAGTCTCCAATCATATTCATAACGCGTTGGTGATGTTAAGGGAGGCGCTGGGTGCGGGTCTGCTTTTTCTGCTTCTGCATAATTTCAGGTAAAAATAGTAAATCCTTTTAGATAGTTTAGGAAAGTCATCTGTATTATATATGTACATACAGATAATTGTTCCTGACGATGAAAGAGGTACCATACGAACTTTTCAAAAAATATTTCAATGGCGAGACTGACGCTTCCGAGAACCGCCGGTTGATAGAGTGGTTGCTTGAGGATAAAGAGAACGAAAAAGTCTTTGCCGACACATTGTCTGTCATCAGTGCCGCTGACGTTGTTCGTGACGAGCGTTTTGAGGCAAAGCGGGAGGCTTTCCTTGAACGCTTGTCACGAAATATTGACAAACAGGATGCGGTCGCTTCCAGAAAGAGGCGAAGGAGCATAAGCTTTGCGTTAGTTGGAGGTCTGGCTGCTGTTGTGGCAGCTGTGGCTGTGTTCCTTTTCACACCAGTAAAGGGGTACTTATACCGTACTCCGATGACATACACGTCGTACTCCAACACAAGCAATGATTCTGACATAATTTGTCTGCCGGACGGATCCACGGTCTGGATTATGGGAGGATCTTCTCTGCGCTATGGCTCCAATGTCTCGAAAAATGGTGGCAAAAGGGAAATATGTCTTGACGGGGAAGCGTTTTTTGTTGTCGCCAAGGACACTATTCATCCTTTTGTGGTAAAGACTCCAAACCTGTCAGTTGTCGCTGTCGGAACTCGTTTCAATGTGCGAATGAAAGAATGTGGGGACACGGAGGTGATGTTGGAGGAAGGGAGTGTGAGACTGTGTAATCCTCAAGGAGTGAGCCTTATGCGGCTTCTCCCTGATCAGACAGCCGTTTTGGATGGAAAGACGGGAGACATATTCATTGAACAGCATTATGTTCAGCCGGAGATTCGCCTGAAGTACAATGTCATAGCCCTTACAGATGCGACATTGGAAGAGATTAAGGAGAACATAGAAAAGTCTTATGGAGTCAGGATAAAGATAAAAGGTACACCGGCGGAAGACAGACGTTATAATTTCAGTTGCCTTAAGAGCCGAGGGGTTGAAGAGGCTGTGGCCATTTTGTCTCACTTGACCGGAACCGAGTGTGAGATCTGCGGCAAATAGAATATTCATATATTAAAACCAAGTTTAACCAATCAAAGAATCACTTATGGGATTAAAGTTTTTCAGAAGGGCTTTCCTGTGCGTTATGCTTTTGTCGGGACTGGTCTCTCAGTTTTCCGCGTCAGCAGCGCCGAATGCTCAGAAAACGTATGATGTCAGCATTACCGAACGGAATGCGACGGTTAAAGGGATCGCGGACGCTCTGACAAGGCAGACGGGAATCCTGTTCTCTTATGATGCGGACATGACCGGAATGTCTCTTGGAGATGTGTCTGTCAACCGTAAGAACGTTGGTCTTAACACTATACTTGACGAGATATTCGTCAATAAAGGTGTGGCATATTCCATCGTTGGGGAAACTGTCGTGCTTAGCCGTTCGAAGTCGGGACAGGGAGGGAAGCGCACACTTTCCGGTCTGGTCAATGATGCTTCCGGATTGCCGGTTCCTGGGGCGGCCGTGACGATAGCGGGGCAATCCGGAGGCACAGTCACGGATGGCTCGGGAAAATTTTCCATGTCCGCTCCGGATGGCGATCTTACTGTGACCGTGCAATGCCTTGGGTATGTTGACAAGAGTCAGGCGGTTTCCGCCGCGTCTGACCATATTGACATAACATTGGACGAAAACACCCTGTCGATTGAAGAGACCGTTGTCGTTGGCTACGGTGTTCAAAAGAAGGTGAACCTTACGGGTGCCATCTCTACTGTCTCTTCGGACAATTTGGAAAACAGAGCGTCTCCTACATTGACACATATGCTTCAAGGTTCAGTGCCAGGTCTTAACGTGACAACGAGTTCCGGTCGCCCGGGCAACTCGGCCAGCATCAACATTCGTGGTATCAATTCCATCAACGGTGGCAATCCATTGGTCTTGATTGACGGGGCTGAAGGTGACCTGTCAAGGGTCAATCCAGCTGATGTCGAGTCTGTCTCTGTGATAAAGGACGCTTCTGCAGCGGCGATCTATGGTGCCAGAGCTTCGTTCGGTGTGATTCTCGTGACAACGAAGAACGGATCTGTGGCTGACGGAACGGCGACGGTGAGGGTGAACAGCAGAATCGGTTGGGAGGAACCCACCACGTCCACAAATTATGAGACAAGGGGATATTACTCTGTCTATCTGAATGACTTGTTTTATCGCGCCCACAATGGAACGAACTATTCTTTCTACACTCAGACGGATATGCAGGAACTTTGGGCACGTGTGAATGACAAGACTGAGAATCCCGCTCGCCCATGGGTTGTGATTGACCAGCGTGACGGGAAGGACACCTATGTTTATTACGCCAACACTGACTGGTACCATGAACTCTTCCGTGACCGCCGTCCTAACCAGCAGCACAGTGTGTCGCTCAGTGGCGGCAACAGTCATGTGAAATACTTCCTGTCGGGCTCTTATAACAGGGAGGAAGGTATTTTCCGCCGTAACACAGACAAACTGGACAAGTACAGTTTCCGTTCAAAGATTTCATTTGACATCAACAAATGGCTCAATCTCAGCAACAACACCAGCTATTACAAGTCACGCTACCGTTATCCTGGTCCTAGTGATGTCAACACTGCTTTCTCATTGATGACTGTGCACGCCCTTGCCAGTTATCCTGCGCACAATCCTGACGGGACCAGCATCGGCTTTACTTCTTTCGCCAACAACAACTATGTGATGGATGGATTGTTGACAATACTTGACAATCCAAACTATAAGAATGAAGACAACAATGACAATCTCTCCACAATCACGGAATTGACCATAAAGCCTTCTAAGTCTCTGGAGATCAGGGCTAACTTTACGTATGCCTTTAATCAGTACAGGTACATGAACCGTGCGACGAACACTGAGTACTCACGCTATCCTGGTGAGACGATTCTGGTCACGAACTCCCGCTCGATCGATAACCTTAAAGAGAAATCCGAGACTCAGCACTATTATGCGACCAACATCTACGCCACCTGGACAAAGAGTTTTGCCGAGGCGCATAATTTCAAGGTGATGGCTGGTTTCAACTGGGAAACAAAACATTACAAGGATGTTTCCGCAAGAGGATACTACCTTATGAGCGAGGCTCTCAATGACCTTAATCTGGTCGGTTCCGATGCTGACGGCAACACGAGGATGGAAACAGCCGGAGGTCAGAATGAATATGCCCTCGAAGGCTTCTTCGGACGTTTGAATTATGATTACAAAGGACGTTACCTTTTCGAGGCAAGCGGACGATATGACGGGACCTCCCGTTTTGCGTCAAGCCATCGTTGGGGATTCTTCCCTTCAATGTCATTGGGTTGGAGAATATCCGAGGAAAAGTTCTTCACGCCGGTGAAGAGAATAATGAGCAATCTCAAATTGAGATATTCTTACGGAAGTCTTGGCAACCAGCTGGTAGGGTATTACGATTATATTCGTAAGATCTCTGTCGGTACCGGTTCATACACCTTTGGAACCGGTACCAAGCCGACTGTGGCTACGATCGGAGCTCCGGTCGCTTCCGACTTGACTTGGGAAAAGACCCTTCAGCACGACCTCGGACTTGACGCTTCATTCCTTGAGAATCGCCTTGTCTTCACGGCGGACGCTTATATTCGTGACACGAAGGACATGCTGACGGCCGGAATCGCCTTGCCGGCTGTTTACGGAGCCTCGTCTCCTAAGATGAACGCTGCTGACCTTCGGACAAAAGGTTACGAACTTCAGCTTATTTGGAGAGACAGTTTCAATCTGTTCGGCAAGCCGTTCCATTATTCAGCCACAGCCAGCTTCAGTGATTACTTCACGGAAATCACCAAGTTCGACAATCGCGAGCGCTCTTTCGCCAAATCCTACTATGTTGGTATGCGTATTGGTGAGATCTGGGGTTACCACACTGATGGACTGTTCGCGTCTGACGCGGAAGCCGCTGCCTATGAGGTTGACCAGACATTTGTCAATCAGGCTATTATCTCGGCAGCTGGCGATGAACGTGGACTTCACGGAGGAGATGTCAAATTTCTTGACCTTAACGGTGACGGCATCGTGAATCAAGGCAAGAACACGGTTGATGACCCGGGTGACCGCACGATCATCGGGAACAGCCAGCCTCGCTATAACTATGGCTTGAACCTGAGTTTCCAGTATCTTGGATTTGATTTTGGAATATTCTTCCAAGGCATCGGCAAGATGGATTGGGCTCCTGCCGCCAACAATGTCCTCTTCTATGGCCCTTACGCACGTCCTTACGCCACTCTCATCCCTCGTGATTTCCATAAGATGATATGGAGCGAGGATAATCCTGATGCCTATCTGCCTCGTCCGAGAGGTTATGTCGGTCTGGGTTCCAACCGTGAGCTGACTGTACCTAGCGACCGTTATCTTCAGGACATCAGCTACTGCCGTCTGAAGAACGTGACTTTCGGCTATACTATTCCGAAGCCTCTCACGGACAAGATAGGCGTGGGCTCTGTGCGCTTCTACTTCTCAGGGGAAAACCTCCATTACTGGTCCCCGTTCAAGAAACATTCGAAATACATCGATCCGGAAATGGCGAAGACCAATTCCACGAATCGCATCTACCCTTGGCAGAGGTCATTCATGTTTGGTATCGATCTGACTTTTTAATCTTAGGAGGAATACGAAATGAAAAAAAGTATATTGTTGATGGCGGTCGCCTCTCTTTTCGTGGTGTCCTGCGACTTGGACAAACTGCCTTTGGCCAACCTGTCACCGGACAGTTTCTTCTCCACGAGGAACGAGCTTGACGCGTTCGCCAATAATTTCTACACAAACTTCCCTGGCTCATCGGTTTTCGAGGAGGAGTCAGACTTGATCATAAAGAACAGCCGTTCCGACTGGATGCGCGACGGACGCTCCGTTCCAGGCTCCGGCGGCGGTTGGATCTGGACGGCGTTGAGAGATTTCAACACCTTGATTGAGATGTCCGCCAACTGCAAGGATGAGAATGTCCGCAATGAATATATCGGAGTGGCCCGTTTCTTCAGGGCTTGGTTTTATTTCGAGAAGGTCAAGCGTTTTGGTGACGTTCCGTGGTATGACCGTCAGTTAGGTTCGTCAGACAAAGATCTTTACAAGCCACGTGACTCACGTGAGTTGGTGATGTCCCATGTTGTCGAGGATCTGGATTTCGCCATAGCACATCTTCCGGTGAAGCGTTCTGTGTACAAGGTTACGAAATGGACGGCTCTTGCCCTGAAGAGCAGGGCTTGCCTGTTCGAGGGAACCTTCAGGAAATATCACGGACTAAAACTGGATGGCCACACCGCAGACTGGTATCTGGAACAGGCCGCTGCGGCGGGAGAGGAGTTCATTTCCACCAGCGGTTACTCTGTCTATACAGGCGGAGGTGTCGAGAATAGTTACCGTGATCTGTTCGCAAGTGAGGACGCTATCGGAACGGAGATAATCCTGGCTCGAGACTATGACAGGAATCTGTCTATAAAACATAATGGAACCTATTATACATTAGGAAATTACGGTAATCCGGGGATGACCCGCAAGATGTTCTGCTCGTACTTGATGAAGGATGGTTCGAGATTCACGGACAAAGAAGGTTGGAAGACAATGTCTTTCGTGGACGAGACCAAAAACCGTGACCCTAGACTCTCTCAGTCCATCAGGACTCCTGGTTACAAGAGAATCGGCTCGGACAAAGTCGAGGCTCCTGATTTCGGCCACACTGAGACTGGCTATATGATCACCAAGTATATGCAAGGAGCCGATCTAGGTGTGGATCTGTATGGCGCTTCCTACAACGATCTTCCTCTTTTCAGAAGTGCGGAGGTGTACCTGAACTTCGCTGAGGCGAAAGCTGAGCTTGGCACTTTGACGCAATCGGATCTGGACAAGTCCATCAAGCTTCTTCGCGACCGTGTCGGAATGCAGAACATTGATCTTGCTGCCGCCAACGCTTCGCCGGATCCATACCTTATGGCGGAAGAGACCGGTTATCCGAATGTCAACGGAGAGAATTTGGGTGTGATTTTGGAAATCCGTCGTGAGAGAACGATAGAACTTTTCGATGAGAAATTCCGTTTCTATGATCTGATCCGTTGGAAAAACGGTCAGGCTATCACCCACAAGTTCCTCGGAATGTATTTCCCGGCTCCTGGAGCCTATGATCTCGATGGGAACGGAACGCTTGATGTATGCTTCTACACGGATGATGTCCCTTCTGGACTTCCGGCCAATGTCGTAAAGTGCAAGATTGGCGAGAGAGTGTACTTCACGGAAGGAGACCACGGGTACGTGGATGTCACTCCTAACCTTCCTGGACTCTGGAACGAGAACCGCGACTATTTCTACCCGATTCCGACGGATGAGCTCACCCTTAATCCGAATCTTGAACAAAATCCTGGTTGGACCAAATAATTCCGCATAACATGAAAAAGTGCATAAATGTGATCTTTATTGTCTTGACTCTTGTTGTCTCATCTTGTGGTGGAGGCAATGGGAAGCCTGACGATCCGTCAGGAGAACCATGGGGTTGGAACAAAGGAGACGATGAAAAGAAAGATGAAGGTCCTGACGGTGAGATATACTATCCGAAAGCTTCCGGAAGTTTTAGAATAATGTCTTATAACATAGGCAGTTTTGGAAAGTACATGACATCAGTGACCGACAATGTCAAGATGGTGGCGGCTATGATAAAGGAAGTCGGCGCTGACGCGGTCACTCTCAACGAGCTGGATAGTGTCAACACCAGACATAACGTCAACGAGGTGGCTCTGCTGGCGGAAAACCTCGGAGGATGGCAATGGCATTTCGGCCGGGCGATAGAGTACCGGAACGGAGCCTACGGGAACGGATGTGTCGTCCCGAAGGGAGTGAATGTTGTGGACCGGTACACAGTCGCGCTTCCGAAAGAAAGCGGTGCCGAGCAGAGAAGCATAGCTGTCATCGAGACTGATGAATATGTCCTCGGAGCGGCTCATCTGGACCATACCTCCTCTGCCGCACAGCTGGCTCAAGTGGCCGCGGTGAACGCTTGGGCTCAAAAGCGCTACTCCCGGTCATCCAAACCGGTTTTCTTCTGCGGGGACATGAACGCCACCCCGGAGTCAGAGACAATCAAGACACTCGGGGAGACTTGGAATATGCTGTCTTCCACAGAAAACACATTTCCCTCCAGAGTGTCCACATCTTGTATAGACTACATATTCCATTACAAGAATTCCGCTTCCGTCAAGCTGGTTGGCGCGCACACGATGACCAGATTCCACAAAGGCGATGTGACAATGGCTTCAGACCATTTGCCGATTTATGTTGATGTGCAGTTTTAAAAGATAATATTCAATGAAAACAAAGAAAATAATATTTGTGACTCTGCTTGCCTCTCTGTTCGCAATCTCTTGCAGCGAGGAATATGACTACGAGAAAAAGGAGCGGATCTCCACTCCTGCGGAACTTTCGCTCAATGTCCTGAATCTTGAAGACACTGTGGCGTTGATGTCTCCGAAGACTAAATCATACACCATTAATGTGACCGCGTCCGCCATAGCCGACGAGATGCTGTCCCTCACAGTGGCGGCTGATCCTTCCCGTGTCGCCGCCTTCAACAAGGCTCACGGAACTTCCCTTGACGCTGTTCCGGGTGATGCTTTCGAACTCTCCTCGAGCACGCTTATGCTCCCTCGCTACAACAAGGTCTCTACCACGATGCAGCTGACCTTGAAGAGTTCGGCAATGCCAGAAGACGGAACTTTGAGGGTGTTGGCTCTCTCCATCACCAAGATAGAGGGGAAGGACAACATAAATATGTCGGCGTCTGACAGTACTGTGTTCATTCTTTTCCGTCGCAAGGCTCTTCCGGCTTCAGGATTCGAACTGGGTGCCGGAACGGAGTCCGATCCGTACATCATCCGCAACCAGCTGGAGTTGATAAGCATGGTCAAGGGAATGAAGAGCGGAAAAACATATTTCAAGATGGACGCTGACGTGGATATGTCTGACTATGAGGACTGGATTCCTCTGAACGCCGTGGAGCCTTATGACATGGCTGTGGACTTCGATGGATGCGGGCACACGATAACTGGATTCAATTGCTCCGCTTCATCATATCCAAGTATGTTCGGAGTGCTGACGGGCTCATTCCGCAATGTGACGTTTGACAGACCTGTCATCACTGTCGGAAGTTCAAGCGCTGGTCTTCTTGGAGCGCAGTGCGGCACATCAGAAACGCCAACAGAGGTCAAGAACGTTACGGTCAATAATCTGACCATCAACATGAATGGGACCACGGAAGGTGTCGGTGGCCTTACCGGACGGGCGGTGGCAACGTCATTCACAGACATTAACCTCTCTGCTGACATCGTGGATGCGGACAGTGATGGGAAAGTGCCTAATTCTGTGGGTGGCATAGTCGGTATGGCTTCAGATGTCCCGTCTTCATTCACGAATGTCCATACATCTGGTTCCATCACCGGTGCCAGACGCACCGCCGGGCTTGTCGCCTACATTGTCAAAGGAAATGACAACGTTACAATAAATAACTCATCTTCGGCGATGAATATCAATGCTTTCGGCCAGGATGCAGGAGGGCTGATAGGTCTTGCGGATGGTGAGTATGTCATTGTCAGCGGCAGCCACTCTTCAGGAGAAGTCGTCAACAGCGGACATTATGCCGGTGGCTTGATAGGAGGCTTGGCTGGCCATTCCACGATCAGCCGGTGCTATGTCACAGGTAATGTTCTCGCAAAAGGGGGAAATCATATCGGTGGTTTGATCGGAAACGCCACGAGAACAGACGGCGGCACAACGATAGAGGACTGCTATGTCACCGGAAATGTAACGCTGACCGCTTCCAACGGAAGAATCGCTGGTGGTTTGGTCGGGGGTATAGAAAACAAACCTGACGTGACCATCCGCAGGTGCTATGCCTCGGGAGATGTATCATCAAACGCTTCCGTGGTCGGAGGACTGGTCGGTTTTGCAAAGTCTTCAAAACTGACGGATGACAATAATTTCAAGATGGAGCATTGCATCGCGTGGAACAAGACTCTGACAAACAAAGTCGGCAAGACATGGAGTTCCGGAGCAATCATCGCGGTGTCAAACACAGTTAACACATTGACAGGTAATTACCGTCGTCCAGATATGGTTCTGAACGATACTGACGGAAAGACACTTTTCGACTGTGCTGACGCTTCGCCTAGCGCTCCTCTCCCTTATGTGGATTCCAAGTCATATTACTATCCGTATCACGGCATCGCCGCTCCGGCAGGATCCACAATTACCTCTGTGGCCAAATCAATCGGCTGGCCGGAGGATGTCTGGGATTTGTCTGGCACTGAACCGAAGTTGAAGTAATATATTCATAAAGGCTATGAAACGATTGTTGATGACTTTTCTGATGACTGTTTTCGTCATCGCTCCTTCGTGCGGAGGAGGCGGGGATTCCAATGAGGAACCGGACAATCCGTATGAATGGGGTAAAGGTGACGGCAAGGATGAGCCGGGAGAGGATGGAAAGACGTTCTATCCCAAGACGGAAGGATCTTTCAGAATAATGACCTACAATGTGGGCGCGTTCTGCAAGTACATCTCCGCCATGAACCAGAACATCGACCTTGTCGCAAAGATCATCAAGGAGGTTGACGCTGATGCTGTCGGGCTGAATGAGCTCGACAGCATGAACACCCGTCATAATGTCAATCAGGTCGCCATCCTTGCACAGACGCTTGGAGACTGGCAATGGCATTTCGGGAAAGGAATCGACTATCGTGGAGGATCTTATGGCAATGGTGTCGTCGTGCCTAAAGGAGTGGCCATCGTGGACAAGTACACGGTGCCACTCCCTAACACGACAGATTACGAGTCCAGAAGCATCGCTGTCGTGGAGACAGACAAGTATGTGATAGCGGCCTCGCATCTGGATCATTCCTCAGAGGAATATATTCAAAGCCAGATTTTGGCTGTGAACGCTTGGACACAGTCCAAGTACCTTAATTACGGCAAGCCGGTCTTTTATCTCGGAGACATGAACTCTGTTCCGTCATCCGCCGCGATAAAGTCTCTTGAGACCTGCTGGGATGTCATTTCAAGCAAGGAGAACACGGCCGGAGGCACTGCCCCCGCCACGACTTGCATAGACTACATATTCCATTACAAGAATTCCGCTTCCGTGAAGGTTCTCGGAAGCCATACTATAAGCAAGACATACTGTGGGGATGTCTCCAAGGCCTCCGATCATCTTCCAGTGTATGTGGATGTCATATTAAATTAATCATTAGGTCGTCATGAAGAGTATTAATTCTGTTTTATTTGCAGTGATCTGTTTCATTCTCATGTCAGGATGCGGACAGAATGGGGGAAAACAAGCCCGTCCGTCATACAGTGAGACATACACCAAGGATGCTGGGGTGATCCGTTTGGTCCAGTACAATGTAGGAGCTTTTTCCAAAGAGATAGACAACAGCATTCCTATGATCGCGGCGATGATGAAAGAAATCGGAGCCGATGTCGTGTCAGTCAATGAGGTGGACAGCTGCAACACCCGGCACACAAATTATCAGCTTGCGGATTTCGCGGATGAGATGGGAGGATGGAACTATCGTTTCAGCCGTGCCATGCCTTACTGTGGGGGCGCCTACGGCATAGGAGTGATTGTGCCGTACGAGATTCTTGGCAGTTTCACCATCAACCTTCCTCAAGGAGATGGCTCCGAGCCGAGGGCCTGCTGTGTTGTGGAGACAAAAGAATATGTTTTTGCGTCCACCCATCTTGATTACCGTTCCGAACCTGCGATGTTGGAGCAGGCTGCGCTGATCAACAGGGTTATGAAGGAAAAATATGGTTCTGCCAGAAAGCCGGTCTTTCTCTCGGGGGACATGAATTCGACTCCGGAGAGTGCTGTGTTGACGGAACTGTCCAAGGAATGGGACGTGCTTTCCTGCACCAATCCTACGATCCCGGCCAAGAACCCTAGTGAATGCATTGATTTCATTCTTGCGCTGAAGAATGGAGCCAAGTACGAGGTTAAGGGATCTGAGGTGATGACTGAATTCAAGGATGGTGATGTGATGGTTGCTTCTGACCATCTTCCAGTGTTCGTGGATGTCCGGTTGTAGGTGTTGATAAATCTGATGGTCCGTAAATTTCATTTAAATATTGACTGATAGCGGTTTTTTGGACAATTTTGCATAAAATGAGACTTTGAAGACATTTTGTGGCAGAAAATTAATGTAAATTTGCGTAATTGGAAACTTTAAAATCACAATAGCACTATGGGTGAATCCAGAAGAAGTTTTTTGAAAAAATCGGCGGCGGGACTGGCATTGTTCACAATTCTGCCCCGCAATGTGCTGGGCGCCATGGGCGGTGACAAGAAATATGTCGCCCCAAGTGACCAGCTGACACGAGGAATTATAGGCACGGGTGGCATAGGCATGAGCGGCCTTCATTTCGCAAGTGATGAGCGTTGCCGTCTGGTCTCTGTCTGCGATGTGGACAAGAACCACCTTGACAACGCTTTGAAGAAAGGCGTGGAGAAGTTCGGCACAAAGCTTCAGGCTTATTCCGATTGGAGAGATCTGGTTCACGATCCTAATGTCGATATAGTCCACATTGCGACCCCTTC
>ERZ808240.2114-NODE-2114-length-22643-cov-7.904197_pt1 | contig 22643 bp, 15 predicted proteins | sample MGYA00521084_ERZ808240 | MGnify/ENA primary metagenome ERZ808240 (study PRJEB31516, sample SAMN03275571) | gut metagenome | biome: mammalia-associated habitat; material: feces | host: Papio cynocephalus | place: Kenya | collected 2012-08-06 ...
CCGAGGTAGGTATGTTGTTTTTGAGCAAGTATGCCTTGTTAGCAGGCATGTTGGTAGTGCTCACTTTGTAAAAGCCTGCGGTCTTTTCGGTAGCACCATTAATTGCCTTGTAGCCAAGAGCATAGTAGGTGTCGGCGATGCCAGTGCGCTTAACCGATGCACCAGTAAGGAGGTTATCGGTGGTCTTAGTGCCGTTGGCATTGTTAATGGTGAGGGTGTAGTCGGCAGCAGGGCCTTGAAGAATTACGGGCTCGCTTGCAGCGATGGTGTTGCCAATGCTTTCGAGTGCGAGTTCCTTGTCGTCGCCAGTAACGGCAGTTACCTTATTGGCAGTTACGCCTTCGGGAAGTGTTACGCTAAATGGCAAGCAGAGCGAAGCATACTGAGCCTCAGAGATGGTGAGGGGAAGCGATGTTACCTCTTGAATTTTAAGAACACAACCTGCTTCAATAGAGTTTAGGTCGCCTGTTTCGGCATTGCCATTGTATGGACTATGGAAGCGTACATAGTTGTAGTCTGAAAAAATGCTACTCTCGCTTTCGCCGCAGCACCATAGGTATTGTTCGGTGATGCTTGTGGCCTTAGTGTTTTTAAGGCTTAGGTTGGTTAGTGTGCCATTAATGCTATTGGCTACAGCATAGTGGCCAGCCCATTGTGTATCTTTTACTGCATAGAGTTTGCTATCATCGCCCTTGCTACCATAGTAGAGTTCTGAATTGACATCTTGAATGAGGTAAGAACCCGCTTCGCTGCTAACAGGTACAAAACGTACGATAGCCGATGGGGTGTTGGTAGCTTGCGATACGTAGGTTACGCGGCGCTCATCGGGAGTTGAGCCCGAACCAATGTTGATAGTACCATCGCCATTGGCAGTGGCATTGGTGAGTGCGGGCGATACATTGCCACGCGTAAAGGTGATGCGGTAGAGTTTATCTGTAGCAGGAGTAGAGTAAAGCGTGCCTGCAGTAGCCAACTCATCGTACTTAGTAAAGAACGCTTCAACCGAAGTTTGCTCGCCCAAAGTGGTGTTGGCAGCAGTTGCAATGTCGCCTACATATTGCGTGTTGGTGTTGTTGGTAGCAATGGTCTTACAGTCGGTTAAGAGGTCTGCCACACGGAATACAGAACCATTATCGTTAAGTTCAGACGAACCACGATTGCACCAATAGTTGAGGTTGCCACCTCCGTGGTCGCCTACAGCGTGAGTGTTGCTTGCGTCGGGTTGGATGGTGAAACCGCCTGTAATATCGCTGAATTCAGTGTTGGGCTGGAGGTAGAAAGCAGTTGCATTTGTGCTTGACATCTCTACTTCAGTGCCTTGCGTTTGAGCAGAAAGATAGGCTTTCTTGCCATCGTATGCCTTGTTTACCAAGTAGAAAGTATTGAAGCTTCTATCTGCAGGGATAATAGCCCACTTGTTGGCATCAAATTCATTGAAACTTCTGATTGAGCTGAGCGAAGTGCGGTCTAAAGAGTTGTTGCGCGATTGGATTTTGCCATCGTCTTTAGCCTTGAGGTAGCGGTCGTTGTTGCTATCATAACGTGAGCGAATAACCATCCAATGCTTGGTGCCGTCGTCTGATAGAGTGTAGGGGGCGGTAGAGGTATAACTAAAGTTTAGTGTGCCGTTATTATAGGTATAATCTGATGTTGTGAAGAAAGTATTTGTATTGGTAGTAGAATGAGCTACTTTGTCATTACCTGCAGTAGTGGTAAGGATAGTTTCGTTTACGTTGTTAATGGTGAGAGCTTCGCTATTTGCACTATTGGTAGCAACGAAGGTATTAATTGTAGCAGTTTGAGGTTGAGCCTCTGGTGCGTAGAGCGTAAAGGTAGAACCCGCATCTGTTTTACTACCACCATCATTCCAATAGCCAAGTTCTCCGCTAATATCGTTGAGGTTAGCATTCTCAACGTTGAGGTCTTGCAAACGGAAGCCATTTTCGTAACCATCACTTGTTTTACCCTTTGTGCAGATAAAGGCAGTACCCGTTTGGCTCATGTAGGCTTTGCCGTTGTTATCAGTGTTGTCAATGCGCACATAAGCTTGTCCATTGTTCACAGCGTTGCACATATACACTTGGTTGGCAGTGCCTTCTTTTAGTTTAAACGACCATAGTGCATAGTTGCTCTCAGTAACAACGTCGCGTGTATTGACGTGTGAGTTCCAAACACCATCCCATGTGAGCGAACGATAGGTGTAAACGCCATCTGCTTGGGCGTTTTTATTGTCGTTTGCATCTTTCCAACGCAATTTTACCTTATACCATTTGCCCTCTTCAAAGGGGAAGTTGGCGGTAGCAGTTACGGCATAGGTATCTGCATCATCGGTTACTGTAACGGTAGAGGGAGTGATGTTTGTGTAAAAATCAAGTGCAGTAGAGATTTGTTTGCCCGTTGCGCTTAATTGTGCAACATTGAACGTACGGCTACCAGCGGTATAAGCCAAAGTAACGTCTTTTACACCAGCAGGAATAAGCTTCCACTTGTTGTATGAACCACTGTTGCTGCGACCGAAAGCGGTGGCAGAAGTGGCATTAACATAGGCATTGTTGGTGATGCCACCACCATTTCCGCTAAAGTAATAACCGCTTTGGTCGTCGGCTTGAACAATGTTGTAAACGCCTACTCCACTGCCTAACGGACAAGCAGGACCTGATGTCCAATAAGTGGATGTTTCAGCACTCTTAATGCTATAAGAGGCCTTGTTGTTGCTTGTTGTACCCGTTTTTTTGATATACCATAAACCTACTTTACTGCTTGACACATCTGTGGTAACGGCAGTTTGTGCAACCAACTTCATGGCTCCACTACCATTGGCAGCAATGTAAGGCGATGTGATGTTGTAGGCAGCATCTGCGGTGCTGGCTATGAAATAGTAGCCCGTTGGCACCTCAGCGTCCGTGATTGGCGTGGCGGTAGGTGTCTGAGCTTTTGTTGTGCTTATGCTTGCAAAAAGCGCGAGCAAAGCAAAAAGAAAAGTAAATCTTTTCATAGATAGACAGATAAATTTATGATTAATTAGTATTTAGCTTAAGTCGCTTTGTGAAAGTCTCATTGCGTACCCCACTTATGCATAATTGTTCATCTCCATAGTCTTTCACACTGCAAATTTATATAATAAGTACTAATTCTAACCGGGGGGGGTAATAAAAGATGTTAAAATATTAAACAAAGTGATTTATTGTATATAGTTGATGTAATGTGAGGCAACAAAAGCTGTGTTGTGATGCAATAATAGCCATGTGATGATACAGCAAGAGCCATGTTTGTGCTTAATGATGATAGCACAAACATGGCTCTTATGCAAGGTGAATAGGGGGAGGTTATTAGATATGAATAAAAAAAAGAACTTCTGGCGAACTTTTGACGAACTTTTGACGAACTTCTAAATAGATATTTTTACTTTTGCGTTGAAAATAAAATAATGATTTAAAATCAACATGTTAAGCGCAAAAGATATAAAAGAATTAGTAAGTGGAGGTGAGGGATACAATGTAGACTTTAAGCGTGGTGTCCCCTCGAAAGTTCGCGAACTTACGGAGGAAGTTTGCAGTTTTTTGAATGCAGCTGGAGGGTATCTACTTATTGGAGTGAATGATAATAACGAGATTGTTGGTGCTGAGATAGACAATAGTAAACGATCAGCAATACAGGGTTCAATAGGAGAAATATCACCGATGTGTCACTACAATATGTATGATGTGGATGTTTGTGGTAAGAATGTTTGGGTGATAGAAGTGCCATCAGGTAAGAATAAGCCCTATTTCTTTTCGGGATGTACAATACTTACGTGAAGGGGCAAATAGTCAAAAACTGACGAATGTAGAAGAGATTCGAGAAGTATTTCAACGGCACGAGCGCATATATTTTGATTCCATACCTTTGCCGAAGGTAAAACTTTTGGAACAATTGGATAGAGACAATTTTATGGAGTTTAAAAAAGCATCTCATATAGTTTCTGATGTAGATGATTTTCAAGTGCTTGATAGCATGAGGGTCTTTGATGATAATAATGTTGCAAAAAGCGGTGGGGTGTTGTTTTTTGCTAAGCATCCAGAGAGTGTGTTCTTTCAAGCAGTTGTGCGATGTGTGCTATTCAAAGGAGTGGATAAGATATACATTCTTGATGATAAAACTTTTGGTGGCCCTCTTTTGCAACAATACAACAAATCTATAGAATGGCTGAAAGGTAAACTGCAAGTTGCTTATGAGATTGAAGGCACAGGACCAAGAAAAGAAATTTGGGAAATTCCATTGGAAGTATTCAAGGAAGCCATTATCAATGCTCTTGCCCATCGCGACTACGATGAGCAAGGCGCAAGTATTACCATAGAAATGTTTGATGACCGTGTGGAGATTACCAATCCAGGAACGCTTTTGCCTGTGGTAGCTAAGAATTTTGGACGTAAAAGTTTGTCGCGAAATCCTCTTATATTCGGACTTTTTACGAGAATGCATCTTGTGGAGCATATTGGATCAGGCATACCAAGAATGCGAAAGGTGATGCTGGATGCAGGCCTGCCTGAGCCTATTTATGATACTGATGGCTTATTTACTGTGACCTTTCGTCGCCCATGTAGTAGCCAAGCTATTGAATTAACCGATTTCCAATCAAAGGTTATAAAAGTGATCAAGAAAAATCCGTCATTGACAATGGAGCAAATAGGAGAAGCTATTGGCATTGGGCGCACTTCTGTATACAGAATTGTTAAGAGCCTTAAAGAAATTGGAATATTGGAACATAAGGGAAGAAAAAGCGATGGAGAGTGGGTTATAAAGATGTAAAATGATACAAAAAGAGCCATGTTTGTGCTTAATGATGATAGCACAAACATGGCTCTTATGAAAGTGGAATAGGGGATGGCTATTTACTGATAGGAATGGCTGTTTCGACCGAGCGGATGTGGAGGTCGCGTTGCGGATAAGGTATCTCAATGTTGTGGGCATTGAGTGTGTTATAGATAGTTTCTTTAACACGCCCCGTCATAATAAACTTTTGCTCAACCAGTACCCAATAGGTGACAAAGAGATTGACGCTGTTGTCGCCAAAGTCGTCGAACACAACGCTTACGGGCTTTTTAAGGCTAATGATGTCGCGACCATCGGGCATTTTGCAAGCGAGCGATTTAACAGCCTCGGTGAGCAAGGTGCGCACCTCATCAACGTTGGCACCATAGGCAACGCCCACTGGCACCGACACCATCTCGTAAGAGTGGTTTTTGGTAATGTTCTTAAAGTTTTTATTGAAGAGCGAACTATTAAGAAAGGCTATGACGCAACCATCGGCTGTTACTACCTGCGTGCTTTGATAGGTAATGCTGTCAACCTTGCCACGTATGCCATCGCACTCAATGAAATCGCCTACACGCACACGGCCTGTCATAAGAGATATGCCATAGAAGAAGTTTTCGAGCAAGTCCTTCATGGCGAAACCAACACCTGTGGCCAGACCTGCCGAGATAACCGAAATGGCGGTTGAAGGGATTTTGAGCATCTTAATAGAAATGATGGCATACAAGCCCCACACGCAAATAGCTATCACGTTGTTGGCAAGGGTAAAGTTGGGTTTACCGTTTACTACCACCTTCGACTTGTGATATTTGTGGTAGAGAGCTTTGATAAGATAGTTGAGGTAGCGGAAGATGAAGTATTGCGAAGCTACCAACACTATTTTGGCCAACGATAGTTGCACCACATCGGGCACATTAATAAAGTTGGTAAGGAAGAGCTTGTAAACGGTTTCGGTAAGGTCGAACACATTGGCTGCCCACCATATTGAAAGCAATATAGAGAACACGCCTAACACGGGCACAAGTGCCATCGCCACAAGGTCGTAAAACCATGTGCGATTGATGTGCTTTTCGTGGCGTAAGCGAATGGCTTGCAAAATATTGGTGTGCCTTACGCTGGTGGCGCTCAGACTCGAAGCCTTTGTGCTTATCTTTTCGCCAATTCTCTTTGAGAGGTAGCGCTCTTCGTATACGCTCAGAAGGTCGTAAATGCAGGTAATGCTTTGAATGCAACTTAGTTGGAACATCCACCAAATGAGTATCTGCACAGAGAGTAGCGTATAGCCATTCCATGCCACGAGTGTTGATGCCACCATGATGATGAGCGATACCCAGGTATAAAAGATGTCGCTCTTAGGTATGTTGTTGTTGTGGCGTGTGATAACGTTCCATTGCCAAAGTGTAAAGACGAGCAAAATGGGCGGGAAGATGAGTTGCACCAAGTTGTTAGGAATAAAGATGATGCGGAAGGTGATGACGATAAACGACATCAGCATGATGGGGGTGTAAATGCGAAATCCGCTCTTTATTTGCTCGCCTGTAAGGCGTATGAGTAGCGATATGAAGATGGCACATAGCAACCAAGCATACTCAATGAGTAGCTTAGAAGCCATAAGAAAGAAGTTGTGGTTCATAAACGAGCGTGCCACCATGATGCTTATGGCAAAGATTATCATGGCTGCCGAGAGGATGAGGCATACCTTCTTTTTCATAAACTCATCGGTGCGGAAGCGACGTGGAACGAGCCAACGCACTATCACATTGCTTAGCAAGGCTGCAACGATGATGTAGAAGATAACAAAGAATGCCAATCCCGTAACAATAGGGCCACGCCATTGCGAGTGTATGGTTTCTACCTTGCCATTGGCCTCTTTTACGTGTTCGGTGTCGTACTTTTCGTTGGCATCAGCCTTAGCCAATTGCATATAGCGCGAAAACTGCCCTAAGATTTCAAAGTAATTGGCATCGCCATTCACAAATATGTTGTGCTGAATGGTGTTGTAGCGTTGCAGTGCATAGTCATTGAGCTTTTTCAGTTTAGACGATGTCATTTTGTAGTGCTCATTGTCTTGCACCACGCTGAGCTTCATGCGCTCAAGGTTATTGCGCAAGGCTGTAGCATATTTAAGGCAGGCAGAGCGGTCGGCTTGTCCTTTCGCATCGAGCATAAAAGGCTGTTTGCCCCCCTTGTTACCAGCTGCAGGCTGCTTGCCATCGCCTATCGGGCCTACGAGCAATGGCGTTGCAAGGCTGCCTTTGCTCACAATCTGTGGATGCGCATCTTGCGTGCCTACTTTGGGCGGAATGTTTTGCAAAGAATAGATGAGTGCATTGTAACGATTAAGCTCCGTGTTGATACGATCAAGTATTTTTTGATAGGGCATACTCTTTAGGTTGAACTCGCGATAGAGCGAAGTGGCTTCGTGGCAAGCATAGGTCATGTCGAACGTAAAGTCCTGCTTTTGCGAGTAGAGCATAAGGCCTATTTGGTCGCTACGCTGCATGAGCGAAATCATTTGCTTGTGCTGTATTTGTGCTATTACGTTGTAGCGCGATATGCTTTGTCGTTGCTCGGCATAGGTAGATGCAAGTTCAGCTCGCAACACGCTAAGTGTTGATGCAAGGTTCTTTTCTTTAAGCACCGCCTGGGCACTGAAAGGCATGATAAAGAGCAAGGCTATAGCCAACCAATGCATAGCTGCATGCGCGATTTTTTTATGAGAGATGGTCATGTCTGTGTGTGTAATGAGAGATGATAAGCAGATGCTCAAACCGCTATGAGGTAGATGAACATCTGCTTAAAAAAAGAAAGAAGTTTGCTTATTTATAAATAACCTCTTTAAGGTCTTTGGCATTTACTGCATCCTTAGTTAGTTCGGGCACATTGTAGCTTTTGTTGAGCCAAATGTTCTGCATGGGGTCGCGCTGAGGCAAGAGAAATGCCTTGTGGCCTTGCCCGTTCTTATCAAAGTAAGCAATGTAAGGACGCGTGTAAGAACCATCGTCGCGGCGTGAGCTGAACACTATCCAACGCCCATTCGAACTCCATGTGTGGTAACTATCAACATCCTTGCTATTGGTGGCAGTGAGCGGATATACTTTGTTAAGAAGCAGGTCCTTTACCCAAAGGTCGGCGCTCTTGTGCCATATATGAAACTGTCCGTAGTCGGCAAGCGTAAAGAGCACATAGCGTCCGTCGGGGCTGATGCGAGGCACCGAAGCACTTTTTTGCATAGCGTCACAATCCACCTCCACTTGCGGTGTGCCAAACTTTTGTGTGGTGGCATCAAACGCCATACTCATTACGTTGTAGTGTAACTTGTTATAGTCGCGTTTGATGATTGCAATGCGAGCCGAGTCGGTTTTACCTGCCATTTCGGGCACATGAGCACAGGTGTAGAAAAGGCGTTTGCCATCGGCCGACCAGCATGGAAAGTTCTCAAGGTCGTAGTCGGTTTTAAGGATATTGCGCACCTTACCTTTATCAACATCGTAAAAGATGAGGTCTGAAGCATGGTCTACCACCTCAATTTTTTGGTGGTTTGAGATGTGGAAGGTTTGCCCTGTTTTGTTAGACGAGAACACCACCCAATTGCGTGTAGGGTGCCATGTTGGGTAGGTGGCACCTGCAAGGATAGAGTCGCTCTTAATGGTTCGTTTCTCAGCCTTACCATCCTCTACAAACACCGTGCCCCCGTGGGCAGCACGCACATGAAAGAGCATGCGGCGTGTGCTATAATTTTGGTAATTATGGCAGTTTACGCAATGGTTGTCTTTGGTATAAGTGCGGTTGTTTTCGTAGATAGTTTGCACATTAAAGTTTTCAAGATTGCGTTGGTATAGTCCCATCTGTCGGTATAGTTCGTACGAAGGTTCTATAAGACGGTACGACAAATAAGGGTCGATATTCTCTTGTGCCACCGCAATGTGGTACGAAGGAAACTTTATCCAATTGCCTTCGCGTTGTGCATAGATGGTTACATTAAGTTCTTTGCCTCGCGATGCCGAGAGCATATCTTTCCATTCAATAGAGTCGAATTGCAACACGCCATCATCGCTTGCTGAGGCCAGCACTTGGCGCCCACCTCCCTCGATGCTTGCCACATATTCGCTGGCAGGCGAATTAACTTTAAAGTTGAGCGGTGCGATATTGGGTGGCACTATCACGTCGCGATAGTCGGGATAGATTTGTGCTGTTTCGGTAGTTGGAGTTGAGTTGGTGGGCAAGGTGGGTGCCGTGGCACACGATGCTGCCACCAAGGGCAAGAGCCAACAGCACTTTTTAGCTTGCTCCATAATCCCTTTCAGTATGGTGTTTGATGTACAAAAAGATGCCATGTATATAATCTTTAATGTCAGACGTTTAGTTTACGCTCGATTTTGTTTCAGTCTGTGGTTGCTTCACTTGGTCGGGGTCGTTGTTTTCGGTGTAATAGTAGTAAACGTAGCTACCCAACCATTGCTTGCGTAGTTCATGACGAAGCTTTAAACGGTCGTTGATGTAGGGCTTAGCATCCATCAAGAAAGCCGAAATCTCATTAGGAACGTATTGGCCAACTTGTGGTATTTGCTTGAGCATGTCGGGGTTTTTAAGAAATGCTATGCAAAGCGCCTGTTGTACGCACATAGGCAAGGGCATGCCCTTTTGTACGAGCACTTGTATGCGTGGCAAGGCATTTTGCAAGTCTTTGCCATAAAGACAAGCAGCAATAGAGGTGATAAGCGTAGCATCGCTACCGGTGAGCAAACCAACGTTGTAGCCAAGGAAGAGAGGCGTGGTAAATTGCTGCTCAAAGGTGGTCTCCCTTGGACTGAGCGAAAGCACATGTGCCAACTCTGCATCCTCTTTGATGAGTTGCGTATTGTTGAGCATAGCCGAGTATTTATTAACAAACTCGCCCTCGAACGGAGTGTTACCTATCAGTGCCAAATACTTGCGGCAAAGTGCTTTCTCGCCATTGAGTAAGGCACAAACAGCCATACGTTTATAGTAGTAAAGTCGGGGTCCATCCATCACAATGCGGTCCATGCAGTTGCGGTATGAGGCATTGAGCAGCCCTGCGTGGAAGTTGCAGTCTTCAAGAAAAAGCGTATACTCTTCGTTGCCCTCAATGCTATCGAGTTTGAGTTTCGGAAAGTCGTATGCAATATCAAACATACCATCGAGTAGTTGGTCGGTTTCTTCGAGTGCAATGGCATGGTATGCCGCAACGCTGCGCGAGGGGTGGCGTGCCGAGCGAGCCAAGGTTACCATATCATCCCATTCTTGGTTCCACTGCATTTTTTGGAGTTGAGCCGTAAAGATAACGTTTTGGTTAAAGTAGCGAGCCGAACCAATGGTGGCTCCCAAAAGCAAAATGGCCACCAACATGCCATAGGGACGAACGCTCTGTGGGGCTTCAGCCTTTTGTTTCTTTTTGCCCACAAACCACGTTGCGAGGGCTATCAATGCCACAACCACAAGTACCAACAAAGCAATGATGATAAAGAGCGAAGGCTCGTTTTTGTAGTAAAGGTTAAAGCCGCGATAAAGCATCCATCCAATTTGAGCTACGGGCAAAACAAAGCCTATGCCCTCCCATTGTCGCTTCACACCTATGGCCACATCGGCTAAGCGTGCAGTAAGTGTGTAGATAGCAGCTATAAGCACGCCACCCACAATAGGCCATTTAAATAGCAGTAGTACCCAACGGCTGAGCCAAAACAATTTGCCAAAAGGCTGGCTCAATAGATAGTGCATGGTGTCGGGCGAGGTAGAGATATAGCTCTCTTGTTCGGCGCGCCACATCACGTCGCCATACGCCCATGAAAAGAAGAGCAGAAGCCCTAAGAAGCCGATAGAATAAGTGAGCAAACGCGCTGTTTTAGCAGAGATTTTGCCTCGCGTTTTGCCTTTTGTTGGCACAGCAGCAGGTTGCTTTTGTGCTTGATGATAAGAGGATTTACTCATCGTATTAGACAATTTTAAAACTTTTTGAGAGCAAAATTACAGAAATAGCTTGTTACAAGCAAAAAGAATGCAAACTTAAATTGTCACAGCCCTATTTGTTTGCCAGTTATAAGCACAAAAAAACGATGCTCAACTGCCATATAGAATAAGCTATATAGCTGTTGAGCATCGCCATTTTTTTAAACTATAAAATCAAATTTTAGCCAAAGATTCCATGCATCTTATTGGTTATTTTGAGCGTTTAGATTACATCATGCCGCCCATGCCAGGGTTGGCCATTGGCATCTCGGGCTTGTCTTCCTTCTTGTCGCAGATTACGCACTCAGTAGTAAGGAACATACCAGCTACAGAAGCAGCATTTTCCAAAGCCACACGAGTAACCTTAGCAGGGTCTACCACACCAGCTGCACGCAAGTCGCCAAACTCTTCGGTCTTAGCATTGTAGCCATAATAGCCTTCGCCTTCGCGAACTTTGTTCACAATAACAGCGCCTTCAATACCTGCGTTGCGGCAGATTTGACGGAGAGGTTCTTCAATAGCGCGACGAATGATGTTGATACCTGTTGTTTCGTCGGCATTGTCGCCCTTCATGCCATCAAGAGCCTTTTGAGCACGGATATAAGCCACACCGCCACCAGTTACGATACCTTCTTCAACGGCTGCACGTGTAGCACAGAGTGCATCGTCGCAACGGTCTTTCTTTTCTTTTTGTTCGGTTTCGCTCGCTGCACCCACTTCAAGCACGCATACGCCACCTGAGAGTTTAGCCAAACGTTCTTGCAACTTCTCTTTGTCGTAAGATGAAGTAGAGTTTGCAATTTCGTTCTTGATTTGGTTGATGCGTTCACCTATGTTAGCCTTGTCGCCCTTGCCATTAACGATGGTTGTATTCTCCTTAGAGATGGTAACCTTCTCGGCAGAACCAAGCATATCGAGTGTAGCTTGTTCGAGTTTCAAGCCCTTATCTTCGCTGATAACTACGCCACCCGTAAGCACTGCAATATCCTCAAGCATAGCCTTGCGACGATCGCCAAAGCCAGGAGCCTTTACAGCACAAATCTTGAGTTGAGTACGCAAGCGGTTTACTACCAATGTAGTAAGAGCCTCGCTATCAACATCCTCAGCAATTACCAACAATGGGCGACCGCTCTGTACAGCAGGTTCGAGGATAGGCAAGAAGTCCTTGATGTTTGATATCTTTTTGTCGTAGATAAGGATGTAAGGATTTTCCATTACGCACTGCATCTTTTCAGTGTCGGTAACGAAATATGCTGAAAGATAACCACGATCAAACTGCATGCCCTCAACGGTCTTCAACACAGTGTCGCGACCTTTGGCATCCTCAATAGTGATAACACCATTTACGCTCACAGCACGCATACCATCGGCAATAAGTTTACCAATTTCGGGGTCGTTGTTAGCCGAGATGGTAGCTACTTGTTCAATTTTATCATAGCTTTCGCCCACTTGTTCGCTCTGTCCCTTGATGCTTTCAACCACCTTAGCAACAGCCTTGTCAATGCCGCGTTTCACATCGAGTGGGTTAGCACCAGCAGCCACATTCTTCATACCCTCAGTGAGGATAGCTTGTGTCAAGACGGTGGCAGTAGTAGTACCATCACCAGCATCGTCGCCAGTTTTAGAGGCTACGCTCTTAACGAGCTGAGCGCCTGCATTTTGGAATGCGTCGTCAAGTTCAATCTCTTTGGCTACGCTCACACCATCCTTAGTAATGCGTGGAGCACCAAACTTTTTGTCGATAACTACGTTGCGACCTTTAGGACCAAGTGTCACCTTAACTGCATTTGCTAATGCATCAGCACCCTCGCGTAAGCGTTCGCGAGCATCTACATCGTATACTATTTCTTTAGCCATGATGGAATATGTTCTATTTAAAAAGTTGTATTATGAAAATTGTTAAGAGAAAATGTTATAGTCTGGAGTCGTTCGCCATTGATTAGCCTAAGATTGCGAGTACATCGCTTTGGCGCATAATCAAGTACTTTTCGCCTTCAAACTCCACCTCGGTACCAGCGTATTTACCATACAGTACGGTATCGCCAGCCTTCAAAACCATTTCTTCGTCCTTAGTGCCCTTGCCAACTGCAAGCACTTTGCCTTGTAGTGGTTTTTCTTTAGCAGTGTCAGGGATAATGATACCACCAGCAGTTTTTTCTTCTGCGGGAGCGGCTTTAATAAGCACGCGGTCAGCTAACGGTTGAATGTTCATAATAGCTATTTTAATTTTTTTGTTTATATCAAATGTATTAAGTTGATTGCCAATTTTAGGCATTCGCCATATATTATGCCAAAAGCGTGCCAAAACGATTTGTTGGAGCTAATAAATGCATTTTTATTGGCATGTTGCATGCTCTCTGTCTACATTATGTCATAATGTCACCCTGTGACAAATTGCCTTTTATTCCTTATTAATAGGGATTGTGTATGATGCAGAAAGCACGTAATTTTGCAGTCGAAAATTTGGCAGTGTGCATAGTGTTCTCTACCATTTTTTTACTTAATCATAGCAAAACAAATAATACAACACATACACATAAACTAAATGCTTTTACTCTCGCTATTAGCCACGGCTATGCCTATTGAGGCAGACACACTCAAAAACTTTGATATTGAAGAAGCCATAGTGGTGGCTTCGCCCAAAGAAACGAAGCAACTGCGTAAGCAGCCCATTAGCGTTTCGCTCTTCGATGTTAATATGCTTAAGCAACGACATGTTGATGCCCTAAAAGACCTTTCGGCTTATGCTCCCAACTTTTACATGCCCAACTATGGTAGTCGCCTTACGTCGGCTTGCTATGTGCGCGGTATTGGGTCGCGTATCAATACACCTGCTGTGGGATTATATGTAGACAATGTGCCCTATATGGACAAAACTGCTTACGACTTCTCTTTTCAAGGTATAGAGCGTGTAGATGTGTTGCGGGGTCCGCAAGGAACCCTTTATGGGCGCAATACAATGGGCGGATTGGTGCGCGTTTACACCGCCAATCCGTTTACACACCACGGCACCGATGTGAGCCTTGGCCTTGGTTCGGCATTGCGTTCAGAGCGTACAATGTCGCGCCATGCAGCCTTTACCACCTACTTACACCCCACCAATCGCATGGCATGGAGTGTGGGTGGTTATTACGAAGGACAAATGGGCTACTTTACCAATCAGTTTACGGGCAAGAAGCAAGATGCCAACGATGCTGCAGGTGGCAGGCTACGCATGTCGTATAGGCCTACTGATGTGGTAAAGATTGATTGGACTGCATCGTACGAGTATAGCAATGAAAAGGCATGTCCTTACTACCTACTTGGTAGCACTTCCGACTTTTCAGATGGTTATCGTACAGCCTCGGCGAGTGGGGCATCGTTGGGTACGCTTGAGCAAAACCGTCCCAGCACCTACCGCCGCCATCTGTTCAATACAGGCTTGGGCGTAGAGCACCGCATGCCGCGCGTAACGCTCACTTCAATTACTGCCTATCAGCATCTTTCAGACCGCTTGTTTATGGACCAAGACTTCACCTCGTCCGACATTTTCTCGCTCTGTCAGCGCCAAAATTTAAATACTATTTCGGAGGAGATTGCCTTGAAAAATGCTGCTAATAAAAATAGCCAGTGGACGTGGACAACGGGTATATTTGCCATGTATCAGCACATGCAAACCGAGTGTCCTGTAACCTTTTATGATGGTGGCGTGGCATACCTAAACAACCAAATTGGTGCCAACTTGCCCACGCAACCTAACATTGGTATAAAGTTTACGGGCAACGATATAGCTTTTGCATCAAGCCTTAAAACACCCTCGGTTAATGCAGCACTCTTCCACCAAAGCACGCTGAAGCTCTTTGCGGGTTTGAGCATGACGCTCGGTCTACGCCTTGACTACGATTACCAACATCTTAACATGACATCGGGTGCTGGCAACGAGGGTGTACCCTACCATTTTAGTATGAGCATGGGGCCTACCATGAACTTTAATACCGACCTTTCTGCCGACCCCACAATTGCAGCCAAACTCAGCCACACCAATTGGCAAGTGTTGCCTAAAGCTGCTATTAACTACACCTTGCCCAATGATTTGGGCAATATTTATGTGACTGTGGCCAAGGGATATCGTTCGGGTGGATACAACATACAATCGTACTCCGACCTTGCTCAAACGCAGTTGCGCCGCCAAATGATGCTGGGTGTGCGCGAGTTTAGCATTCAGAGCATCAATGCTATTGCCTACCTGCCTGATGCAGTAAAGCAAAAAGCTATAGCTGGCATGACCCGTACACTTGATGCCATCACCCCCCAAGAGCCTAATGCCGAAACGCTCTACTATAAGCCCGAATACACCTGGAGCTACGAGGCAGGCATACACCACAATTTGGCAGACAAGGCCTTGCAGCTCGACCTCTCAGCATTCTATATGAAGACGCGCGACCAACAGATTGCACGCTTCTCAGAGAGCGGTATGGGACGTGTGATGGTAAATGCTGGGCGCAGCCGTAGTTGCGGTGTTGAGGTGGGCTTGCGTTCGCAGTTATTGGCCGATAGGTTGAACCTTGCTGCCAATTACGGACTCACCTCTGCCGAGTTTACAAGCTACTATCTTGGCAAGGCATCGGCCGAGAGCAAGGCGATAGACTACACGGGCAATCGTGTGCCCTTTGTGCCTAAACACACCTTTAGTGCATCGGTTGATTTTCGTCAGCCCTGCCAAAGCTTTGTAAGAGCATTTAGCGTAGGAGCCGATGTTAAGGGTGCGGGCAACGTGATGTGGAACGAGGCTAACACCTTTGGGCAGAACTTTTATGCCACTTTAGCCCTACGCATGGGCATAGAGTTTAAGCACCAATGGCAAGTAAACGTGTGGGCGCAAAATCTTACCAATACGCGTTATGCCACCTTTGCCTTCGACAGCATGAACAATCGTTTTGCACAATATGCTGCGCCCCGCACTGTAGGCTTCGACCTTAAATGGCATTTTTAAACAAACGTCTGCTTATCTATAGCTGACACGATAGAGGCAAAATGTTGCAAGAAACACCCACTAAAGGTTCTTGCATCATCTTGCCTCTATTATTGTTTGAAAGCTATTTTTAATGAACAATCACCTCCTGTTTTGTGAACTTTTATTGACATTTTAAATTCGTCAAATAGAAACGAAATGTTAATGGAATTAACAACGCTGTGCTTATATTTAGCACTATTTAAATCTTATGTATTAAGTATAAATGTTGTTGAGCTGTAAGGATACGTATCCTTAGGGTCTTATAACACGTTTATAACCACCTAAGGATACGTATGCTTAGCACCTAAGGATACGTATCCTTTCACCCTAAGGATACGTATCCTTGTGCTTAAAACTTATGCAAGTAGTTTGTTAGTAAACATAACTCGTTAATAATCAATGAGTTATGAAATATTGCTCAAAATTGCAGAATTTTCGTTTGGATGAGCACGACTTTGTTTTTTTTCGATTTATGAGCGTTTGGTTTTTCAACTCGTGTTTGCTTGTTAATCATAAATTATAAAAGAATAGGCAGACGTATGCCAAACGAAAAAGTTTAAAAAAACTCTACATACAAGTATGCACGCTTCAAACTTTGTATGTAATATTGCACTTGCTATTTGATTTTATAAATAGGTGTTCAAAATTAATTTTGAATACCTACTTACCTACTTAATACATTACATATTGTGGCAAACATTAATTCTCAACAAGAAAAAAAGCCCAAGGTAGTTACTCTGGTAGTGGCTTTTATGTTGTTGTCTGTTGCATTGGCAACTTCGGTATGGTTTGTGGTGCACTCGGCGCGTGAGGTGAGTGGCATAACGCAAACGGAGGCCTGGGTAGGCAAACAACGCAAGGCTACCGACCAACTATACACTAAACTGCTCAATGCATCGGCACAAGCTGAGACTGCTGCGTTGCAATATGCCGATGACGTAGAGCTAAAACGTTACATAGTGGCTTCGGCACAAATTGATACGGCACTAATGGCACTAAGAAGAGTGGTGGCCGACCATACTCAGTTGCAGCGCATTGACTCGTTGCAAAACTTGGTGTGGCTGAGGCGCGATGGTACTATTAGATTGGTTAATGCCCTGCGCACCGAAAACCACGTAGGCGGTAACTTGCAACAGCAAATTAAGGCCTTGCACAAGAGCCATCGGCCCGTTACGATGAAGGTGGAAGTGCCAATTGTTGAGAGAGGCGAGCAGCTGGTGATAGAGCGTAGGAAACGTGGATTTTTCAGAAGATTGGGCGATGCTTTTAGACGTGCTAAGGACGACACCATACACACCTCGGTGGTGCAACACGAGGCTACCTACGACACCGCGCAAACACAGGTGAACATAGCAGACACGTTGGCCAATATGCTCACAAATGTGCATCGCAATATGCAACGCGACTCTTTGTCGAACACGCATAGGCTCTATCTTAAATCAGACCAACTGCGAGCGGCATCGCTGATTTTGTCGCAACGTATGGCTACGCTTATTGAGAATTTTACGGCAAAGCAATTGCAACTTATCAACAAAACAATAAGCCATGAGCGAGGACAACGGCAAATGGCTGCAACGAAACTTGCAGCGATGGCTGTGCTATCAATTGTGCTTGCGGGATTGCTCATCGTGTGGCTTTGGCGCGACATTAGGCGCTCTAATAGCTACCGAAGGGCTCTTGAGGTGGCTAAAGACCGAAGCGAAAGATTGATGAAACAACGCGAACAACTATTGCTTACTATATCGCACGATATTAAAGCACCTGTTAATACCATATTGGGCTATTTGCAGCTATTGCCGCACTCACTGACTACTCAATATGCAGAACTAAAAGCTGTTGAGGCATCTTCAAAGCATTTGTTGCAACTGGTTGTGGCACTACTTGATTATCACAAACTCGAAGCTGGAGAGGAAGTGACGCACAATGCCCCCACTCACATCAACTCCATACTGCAAAATGTGGCAGATGCCTTCTTGCCTATGGCACAACAAAAGGGACTGATCTTAAAGCTCAATGCGCACTTGCCAACGGCACTTTGGGCTGACACCGATGCATTACGCTTGCAGCAGATTGTTGAAAACTTAATGAGTAATGCGGTGAAATATACCGCACAAGGCAATATTACACTAAGTGCTCAGTGGGACGATAGCAACGCACAGCTCAAACTATCGGTGGCTGACACCGGGTGCGGAATGACGCAGCATGATTTAGACCGCATATTCACCCCCTTTACCCGCGTTAAAGGGAGCGAGGGACAAGAGGGGAGCGGTTTAGGACTTAGCATAACCCGCCAGTTGGTTGAGCTGTTGGGTGGCACTTTGGTGGCTCACAGCGAGTTAGGGCATGGTAGTAGTTTTATACTAACATTGCCGCTAAAACTTTGTAAGGCAGCAGTACAAGTGCCTTGTCAAACTAACGACACGGCCAACAAACCGCAGAATGCTACGGAAGCTATAACTTGTGCAGTGCTCGACGACGATGCGCTACAACTGCAATTATCTGAGGCTATGCTGCGAAACGTGTTGCCCCAACAGGCACAGATTAAGGCTTTTAACCAGGCAGGCGATTTGCTGAAATGGTTAGACGATGGGCATAGCCCCACACTCTTGCTAACCGACATTGAGATGCCTGCCCTGTCGGGGTATGAGGTGCTCAAAGCGGTGCGCCAACGCACATGTAGCAAGGGGATGTTTATAGTGGCTATGACATCGCACATGCTTGTGCCGATTGACGACTTTAAGCAAAGAGGATTTGACGATGTGCTGTTTAAGCCTTTTAATCAGAACGACTTGTTGCGTATGCTGCATGGCATGACGGCGGTGGCTGAAGTAGAGAACGTAATGACACCTAAGAGCAAAGTAAACGAATCTGCGCCTTGCTCTTTAGAGGCACTAACAACCTTTGCCGAGGGCGACAAACAGGCGGAAAATGCGATACTCACACAGTTTGCTAACGACTGCCGGACCCACCTTCAACTGCTCGAACGTGCCTTGCATAACCAAAATAAAGCGGAGGCATGCCGCATTGCACACAAAATGCTACCTACATTTACGCTGATAGGTTCGCCAGTGCTGCCAGCCTTGCAGACGTTAGAAAAACGCCGAACCGAAAGTGCTTGGAGCAACGAAGATGAACAGCTATGCCAACAAGTTGTGGCAGAACTAAAATTAATGGTTAAAAATAATCTACTTAAACACTAATATAGAAGAATGGCAACACATATATTGATGGTTGAAGACGACCTTACCTTTAGCACTATGCTCAGCACATGGTTGCAAAAGAAAGGCTTTGTTGTGGAATGTGCCTCGAGTGTTGATGGGGCAGTTAAGCTATTGTTACGTGGCAAAACTACTCCTAACTTGATATTATCAGACTTGCGATTGCCTGACCATGATGGACTTTATTTGCTGCAATGGATGCAACAATCAAACTTGATGGTGCCTTTTATTGTTATGACACACTATGCCGATGTGCAAAATGCTGTTGCGGCGATGAAACTTGGTGCAGCCGATTATATAAGCAAGCCTGTACAACCCGATTTGCTATTACAAAAGATTAATGACGCTTTGGCAACCGCTCCACATAAAATCCAACAGCCTGATAACAATGCAGAAAAACATGCTTTTGACGGTAAGAAAATAGGTGATGTAGTGGCTGCTAACTGTAAGTCTGCCAAGGGCATCGAAGGGCACTCGCCCATAGCTTGCCAACTATATAAATTGGCTAAACTCGTGGCTCCAACGCCGATGTCGGTGCTTATTATCGGGGCGAGCGGAACGGGCAAGGAGTATGTGGCACATCGCATTCACGAACAAAGCAACCGGGCTGACGGGCCATTTGTGGCTATTGACTGCGGCGCACTAACAAAGGAACTTGCTGCTTCCGAACTATTCGGGCACGTAAAGGGTGCTTTTACTGGAGCTATAACCGACAAAATAGGAGCCTTTGAGCAAGCATCGGGTGGTACGTTGTTTCTTGACGAAGTGGGCAACCTTAGCTATGATGTGCAAGTGCAACTATTGCGGGCGCTACAAGAAAGGCGTATACGCCCCGTTGGTAGTGCCGAAGAGCGAGTTATTGACATCCGACTGGTGTGTGCTACTAACGAAAACTTGCCCGAAGCCATAGCGCATGGCACGTTTCGCGAAGACCTTTATCATCGCATCAACGAGTTTACGCTACACATGCCCTTGCTGCGCGATAGGGGGGACGATGTGTTGGAGTTTGCACGCTACTTTTTGCAACAAGCCAATAGAGAGTTGCAACGCCATATTATAGACTTTGCAAGCGATGCGCAAATGGCTTTGTTACAATATGCATGGCCTGGCAATTTGCGCGAAATGCGCAATGTGGTAACTCGAGCTGCGCTAATGGCTGAGGGCGAAAGTTATATATCTGTGGCACATCTTAACCTACCTATCCCCCAAAAAAATGAACAGGTGAATGCTACATCACTTGGCATCAAACCATCGGCTAATGAGGAGTTGAGCCGCATTCGCGAAGCCTTAAACATAACTAACGGAAACAAAAGCCGGGCAGCCCAATTATTAGGTATTGACCGCAAAACACTCTACAATAAACTGAAACAATATGGCGAAGATTTGTAAGGATGCGAACACAGTGGTGTGGAACAACTGTGGAATTTTTCTACAATTTCTACACTTTTTCCACACTTTTAGAGTGTGCCAAAAAAAACGAGTTTTTATAAATGATTGATTATCAGGCAGATGTAGATACGCACTAACTTTTGGCACGCGCTTTGCGCTTTATAGGGGCAGAAAAACCTAAATAATTAATCAACACATAAAACAATAAACGATTATGAAAAAGTTCACTATTTCTGCTATTGTAGCAATGGGCGTGGTTGCATTGAGTGGTGCAGCTTTCGCAGGTACAACTTCAGCTAACTCTCGTGGTTTGGTAAGCAATGCCTCAACTTTTGCTGCCGACACAGTAGTGCCTAACGATACCATTGTGCCCGAACAAAAGGACACAACTACCCAAACAGAGAAACTATGCTTGGCCGACACAGTGGTACCAACAGACACCATAACTCCTAAAAAAGAAGGCAAAGATAAGAGCGAAAGCACTTTTGCCGATACAGTTGTACCAACTGATACTGTGCTTCCGGCCGACACGCTAAAGCCAACAAAAACTAAATAAGTAAGTAGGTGTTCAAAATTAATATCAATTAATGTAGGACATGATTGTATAAATTAATTTTGAATACCTACTTATAGGCACATAGCTTGCTTAGTAGGCAAATGATACTATTTGTTGATAGTGTGTAGACAGATGCAGTGTTTTGCTCAAAAAGCATAGGTTGAAGGGGAACGTAAAGAGCATCATGATAGTTAGACAATATGCGGCATATGAGGAGATAGATTAGATTGATTAGAGGATAATGCCGCGTGGTGTAATTTTATGTAACTACTGAAACCTATGTTTATGGGCAAAGCAATGTGCTAGTTTTAAATTCCAAAAATATAGCTTCAAAATAGAGGGATAAAGCCCTATTTTGAAGCTATCATTGGTTATAAGCAAGCATAAACTTAATGCGAAACTAACCTTGTTTAGATAATTCCTTATGCCAATTTTTTTAGCATGTTTTCGGCCTGCTGTTCTTGCTCCGAGCCTAAATCCATAAACTTTACAAGGGCTTTGCTTGCAGCTCTTGCCACGGCAGTTTGTGGGGTGTGCAACACGCTCTCTGCTTGGTCAAGAAACTCGGCTGCATCACGCTCTGAGGGTATGAACTTGTTCATAAAAAGGCGCGAAAGGAGCAAGTAACCGCAAAGTTGTTTCATATCTTGCCCAGAGGCTATCCATTCATAAGCCTTGGTTGATGCCCAAGGTTCGTGGCTAAAAAGAGCAAACACGGTGCACTCAGCTTCTTCGACATACTGCATTTGTTCTACCCAAATTTCGGCAAGTTCCTCGTCCATACTCTCTTTAGGCATGAGCATTCCAGCCAATAGTCGGCACTCGCGAATGCTCTCTTTCCATAGGGCTGCAGCAAGTTCGTAAGTATGGGGCAAGGTGGTGGCAAAGTCTTGAAGGCGCGGAAGTTCTACACCAAAAATAACTTTATATCCTAAGCCTTTTTCGCGCATAGAGGCACTGATTGGCCCATTCATCATGCCGTGCATTGAGCGTTTAATATATCTGAGTTGTTCTGAAAGTGTATTGGTATTTTCCATTAATGTGTGTTACGTTAAAAGTGAATGTAGGGTGCAAAGATAGTGCAAGGCGAATGCAGAACAAAGCTTGCTTTAGTTATGCTGAGCCGCAGCCTATCTTATGCAAAGATAGTGCAAGGCGAATGCAGAACAAAGCTTGCTTTAGTTATGCTGAGCCGCAGCCTATCTTATGCAAAGATAGTGCAAGGCGAATGCAGAACAAAGCTTGCTTTAGTTATGCTGAGCCGCAGCCTATCTTATGCAAAGATATAAAATTTTAAAATAAGTAAGTGGTTAATATTATTCAGGATGGTTATATAAGTTCTGTGTATAGGTCATCCTCTGTTCTACCAATCTATTAAGGTAGCATTTGCAGAACTACCATAAAAAACAACACGCGCAAACCGCGGCATTTATTGCCAGGTATGCGCGTGTATTTCTATGCTAAAAACTCAATGATTTATCGGTTAGGCGAGCATAGAGTGGGGGAGTTTAGTCGTTCATGCCATCCCACATACCGCCGTTGCCATTGTCTTTCCAAACGGGGTTTTCCTTTTTGTTAGAGAGGATGTCGTCGTCCGAATTAAGGGTAGGTGTGTCGCTACCACCCGAAAGGATGTTGAGGGCAACACCGTTTTCCCAAAGTAGTGCGTATGGGGTGCTTTGGGGAGCTATATAATTTTTTTTCATAACGTGTGTGTCGTTTTATT
>ERZ808240.2115-NODE-2115-length-22642-cov-8.944349_pt1 | contig 22642 bp, 17 predicted proteins | sample MGYA00521084_ERZ808240 | MGnify/ENA primary metagenome ERZ808240 (study PRJEB31516, sample SAMN03275571) | gut metagenome | biome: mammalia-associated habitat; material: feces | host: Papio cynocephalus | place: Kenya | collected 2012-08-06 ...
GAAGCCTGTGGTTATGGCGGAAACAATGTGCTAAGGCATATCAATTAATGTAGAATATGATTTTATAATTTAATTTTGATTACCTACTTAAAGCTAAAGAATAGGCTACACATTTATCTATGATTATAAAAAAGGTGTGACATTCAACTCTGTTCACAATGAAGATAGAAAAAATAGTTCTCTGCAATCTTACGTCGATTGAGGGGGAACAAACCATTGATTTTACCGAAGAACCGCTGCGCTCTGCTGGTCTATTTGCCATTACTGGCGATATGGGATCGGGCAAGAGCACCATTCTTGATGCTATATGCTTGGCACTTTACAACAAAGCACCACGATTTGAAAATATCGAAAAAATTTCGCCCGAAGATATGGATCTGATTACGGACAAAGCGCAACAGATTCAAGCTAAGAACACCGCCAACATCTTACGCCGCGGTCAGAAAAGAGGCGGAGTAAGTGTTACGTTCTCTACGGCCGACGGTGAACGCTATGAAGCCACATGGAACATACGCGTTAAGCGCACTGGTACGTACGATACCCCCGAACGCACACTCAAGATGCTTGCGCCACGCAAAGAGGTTTTTGACAAGGCAAACGTGCAAGAGACCATTGAACAAGCCATTGGCTTGAACTACGACCAGTTTACGCGTACGGTGATATTGGCGCAAAACTCGTTTGCCAACTTCTTGCGTGCCAAAACTAACGATAAGGCAGCATTGCTTGAAAAGCTTACGGGCACCGAGGTGTATAGCGACATCAGCATTCAGATTTACCGCCTTGCACAAGAGGCCGACGCAAAGGTTAGTGCTGTTAAAAACGAAATGAGTGGACTGCTACACGACCAGCTTGATGAACAAACATTGGCAGAACAAAAGGAACGCTTGCAACTGTTAGACTCTTCAAAACAGAATACCGACAACGACATCAAGCGCATGGAAAAACAGCTTGATTGGATAAGCAACTTCTGCAAGGCATCTAAGTTGGTTGGCGAAAACGAAAAGGTTTATAACGAGGCTACAAAAGCTTGCATGGAGGCACGCGGCGACGAGATGAGACTTGAACGCTACGACTCGCTGACCATTATGCAACCGCTCTATCAAGAAATAAAGATGCGCATTGCCGACATTGAAAAAATGAAAATCGATGAGGCTGAAAACACATCGGCTATTGAAGAAGCACGGCGCAAACTGGAACAGCAAAGTGGCAAACTCGACATTGCTAAAGAGCGCAGTGCTGATGCCGAAAAGCAACTTGAAGTGAGACGTCCTGCTATTAACCGCGGGCACACCTTGATGGGCGAGATAAACGTGGCGTCAGAGCAACTTAAACGCCTTGAAGAGCAATTGGCCAATGCCGAGCGCACATTTGAAAACCGACAAAATGCTTTACGCTCTAAGCAAGAAAAGCTCAACAATGTGATGGCTTCTATCAAGCAAAACCAGCTGCACAAACAATCGCTCGAGGCACACCGCACCATGTTTGAAAAGTTCGACCTTATAAAGGACAAACTTTCTATGCTCTTTGCCGAAACTCAACGCAACGTTGAGAGCCACAGCAAGCAAACTAAGTTGCAAAAGAAACTGGTGGAACTACGTGCACAAGGCGACAAGGCAGAACAGGAGCAACACAACAATCAAGCTAAGCTTAATGCCCTCAAAAGCGAACTGCTCATACACCGACAAACCAACCAAGGACACGACTCGGCCAAGCTGCAAAAGTCGGCTGCCGACAATCGCAACCGCTTGGCTGCACTGGAGCGTGCCGCCATTTTGTGGCAACACATCTCTGATGGATATGCACACATCTCTGAGAAAGTAGCACAGCAAAAGCGCGAGGAGACGGAGTTGGCGCAAAAGCAAATAGTGGCTCAAAAACTCGAAATTGAGGTTCGTAGCTCAGAGGAGGCTTATACGCGGTTTTCAACTGCATACACGCTTAGCCAGTCGCAAAACATCGTTAATCTTCGCAAGCAACTGAAAGAAGGAACGGCTTGCCCCGTATGCGGTGCTACGCACCATCCCTACCATACAGAAACTGAACGTGAGCTGGGCGAACTCTTGAGCAATATGACCAAAGAATATGCCGATTTGCAGCAAGACTTGCAACTAAAGCGTGCACGACTGGCTGCATTGCGCGAGGAACTTGCGGCCGATGTAGCTCGTATCAACGCCGGCAAACAGGCTTTGGCCGACCTTAAAGGCAGACAAGAGGCTGATGTGGAGGAATGGAAAGCGTGTGCTTATCTTGACAACTCGTTCTCTGACTGCTCGGCTACGGTCAATCGTGACGCTCGCCGCATGATGATTCAGTTGCTCATTGACAATACCACCCGAGCTGCCGACCAAGCAGACCAAGAACTCGAAACTTATAACTTCCACCAGGCACATATCAATCGCCTAAACGAAGAAATAAGCCAACTCGACACGCTGATGGGCAACAACCGCACTTACCTTGACAAACTGCGTACTGAGGCGCATATTGCCGCTGCCGCTTCTGAAGATTTGCAGCAAACTATTAGTCTGTCTGATCGTGCTTGCTCTGAACTCTACACCGACCTCGACGAAATGATTACGCTTTCGGGATGGTTTACTGAGTGGAAGAACAACTCAGACGGATTGCGTATGCGATTAACTAACTTGCATACTGATTGGATTCATACTTGCAATACGCTTGATAAAGATGAACGCAACGAAGCTGTATCACGCGAGGAAATTAAGAGTGCAGAGGCTAACGTGGTGGAGGAACAAAAGCACGTGATGCACTGCCGAGAAAACCGCGATGCCATACGCGAAGACCTTAATAGCAAACGCGAGGAACTAAAGCGCGTGATGGGCGATACCACTCCACAAAAAGAGGCTGAAGTGCTTGAAAAAGCTATTGAAGAGGCACGCAAAACAGAGCAACAAGTGCGTACCACATACGAGGAACTACAAGGCATGCTCCATTCGCTTGAAGGTAAACGCGACAATCTGCTTAAAACGCGCCTTGACAGTCAGCGACAACAACAAGAGAAGCAACAAGAACTCGACCTCATGATACTGCGCTACAACGGCACTCACTCGCCTGTGCAGTTTGCCGAACTCGACAAACTCTTTACTTCGCCGACCAATTGGAAGGAACTTCGTGCCAATCTTGATGCTCTTAAAGAGAAGCGCATATTGGCTCAAAACAACCTACAACAAGCGCGGAAGGCCTTGCAAACTTTGCAAGCCGACAACAACCGCCCAAGCCTCCAAAACAAGTTTGATAAGCAATCGCAAGAAAACGGCATTACAATGCCTGATGGGTCGGTAATTAATCTTTCAACACCTAATGAAAATGATGCGTTTGCCGATGGACATGCTTCGGTCTTAGACAATGTGGACGACTATGTTGCACTGAGCAAAACGATACAAGTGGAGCTTGATACCGCTCACACGCTGCTTAATAACACCGAAGACGAGTTTAAAAAGGTGGAAGCTAAAATCTATGCACATCAACTCTGTGTGGAACACGCTGCCGCCCTTCAGCAAAACTTAGATGCTGCCGAAAGCGATGCTAAGGAATGGGCAAGACTACGCGACCTCTTTGGTGCTGCCGACGGCAAAAAGTTTCGTACCTTGGCACAGAGCTACACCTTCCGCTACTTGGTGGAGCATGCCAACTACCACTTGCGCCAACTCTCGCCCCGCTACGAATTGCACAATATTCCTGGCACACTGACGCTCGAAATCATTGACCACGACATGTTTGACGAACACCGCTACGTCACTTCGCTCTCTGGTGGCGAAACCTTTGTTGTCTCACTTGCCCTTGCTTTAGGCTTGGCTTCGCTCTCAAGTTCTAACCTTATGATAGGTTCGCTCTTCATAGACGAGGGATTTGGCAACCTTGACCGCGACTCGCTCGACCTCGTTATGCTTGCCCTCTCCAACCTTGAGAATGCACAAGGTCGCAAAGTAGGCGTCATTAGTCATACCGAGCAAATACGTTCGCAAATATCTCCGCAAATCATTCTGCGCAAACAAGCTGGCGGAAGTAGTTCGGTGATTGAGGTGAGATAATGCACATTTAAGAAGTGAAAGTAGGCATCTTCTTTGTACCAACATTGTCTACAAAATAAAAAAATTGCAAGCATCAGGTTTTTATATCTGAATGCTTGCAATTTTTTTAGAACTTTTATAAAGTATAAAGGTGGTTGTTATTCGCCTTCATCATTGCTCCAAGAGTCGCTGCTCCAATTGTCTGTTTTTTGATTAGAGAGTTGGTCTTGGTCTGAATATTCATTGTTATAACTAACTTCTATTGAGTTGTTAAGGATGTTGTTTTCCGTTTCAAGACGGAGAGTAATTGATGTTGGTTCAGAATAAGCTTTTTTCATCTGATTGTTCTTAAAAAAATGAGTAGGCGCTATAAGTATAACTTGCATTTGTTGATAAGTAGGTGTTCAAAATTAGTTGATATGAATTGGTGCAGTATTTTGTTCAGAAACATAGGTTGAAGAGGGAACGTAGCGGGCTACGTGACCGATAAGACCTATGTTTCTGGGCGAAAGAATGCGCCAAGGCATATCGACTAATTTTGAACATGATGATATAAACTAATTTTGAATACCTACTTATAAGCGCTACTTATAGCACCTACTTGTAGATATTGTTATTTTATAATCATCTTTTTGCCATCAACAATGTAAATGCCCTTTGAAAGACCATCTAAACTGTTAATGCTGCGTCCGTTGAGGTCGTAAATGCGTTGAGAACTATCGTTTGCCTTCACAATATTGTTGATAGAGGTGATACCACTAAACAAATCGTTGAGCGCGAGACCACGTATTTGGCTCTGTGCTGTGCCAAAGTCAAGGGCGAGGTAAGCCTTGTGTGCACCATTGGTGAAAGCAGCACCTGTTTCGTTGGCCCAATAGAAACCAAGCTTATCACCGCTTTGGTTGTAAGAGAACTTGTAATACGCCACATTCGTTCCGTCAACATGAGTGATGCACTCTACATCCGATCCATGCAATTTATTACCTGCAACAGCAGTTTGCAACGAAAGTACTGGTATGTAGCTATATTCTCCTTCTGCCCCTTTCAACACGAGTGCCGTGTTAGCAGGAACAATTGTTTCTTCGGGATAATCGGCTTTGGCTACCAATTGATTGTCTTTAGTTTCAGTAACAATATAGCCTGTTACGCCTTTGGGCATAGCGTATGCGTTTGAGGTGTAGTAAGTGGCATATCCAGCCTTTGTAATCTGAAACTTTTGCTCTTGCGACAAAACATATACCTTGGTTTCGTAAGCTGAGAGCTTACCCACTGTTAGTTTATTCTCAATTGTTGTGTCTGTGTTCGACCATATATCATGGCATACATACTGTGTGTTTGCTTGAAGATAGAGGTCTGTCAGAGCAAGTTCGGGAACATTTACCGCAGATCCGCCACGATTGGTTACAGACACTGCAATACGACCGCCTACCAAGTCTTTAACGTACACGTCATAACCTGTTTGCGAGTAATTTGTCTTGCCTGTTGAGAGCGATTCCATATACTCTGCTTGTTGGCCAAGAGCATCTTGATTAATTGCTATAATCTCCTTATTCGTTAGTGTTTTAATGTCTTCGGTTGTAATCAACGGAGTTGGCATTGTTTGTCCTGAGTTTGCTTCGCCTTGTGGGTTTTCGCGTAAGTCGCAAGTTAAAGACAACGGACTTGCTAACATACACCACAATGACATCTGCGAACGTGCTTGCGCATCGTTCAAGCCCTGTATTTTACCTCCATTAACTTGGTGTCCTGCTGTATTGTTGCTCGGACCTCCTAAACCATGAAGACCAATACACATCATGTCGAGGTCGTTAAATCGGTTTACACCTGCATACATCCACAAGCGGCGCACTTCGTCAACACCTGCTATTACACCAGGACGAGAGTTGTTGCCTATCCAATCTTCGCGTGCATCACTCGTTGCACGCCAACTTGAACCACCAACCTCTGCGCCCCATGTCCAAGGCTGAGTTTTGCCCCATTCGCAAATATTAAATACAAATGGTACTTCACCATTAGCTTTGCGTTTGGCATTGAGTGCTGCAATGGCATCGCCCATCTGAGAATAGCTTACCTTTGTGCTTGCTTGGCTGTTGCAGTAGTCATATTTAAGCATATCAACACCCCATGAGTTGAACAACTCTATGTGCTTAGCTTCATAACCAAAAGAACCTGGTTGATAGTTTTCGCATGTCTTTGAACCTGCATCGCTATAAATACCTACTTTAAGTTTGCTGTTGATAGCCTTTAAGTCTGACTTCAAACCACTAATTCCTTTGGGGAATTTATTGCTATCGAATGTCAATGCAGCCTTGTCTGATGACTGTTCTGCCCAAGCATCATCCAACACAATGGTGTTGAAACCTGCATCAATCAAACCATATTTCTGCATGCCCTTGGCTATATTGACCATCTTATCGTGGCTGATAGCACGCGCAAACCAGTTCCATGTGAGCCACCCCATCATAGGTGTAGGCGATTGGAGAAAATTGCTTACAATAAGGCGAACTTTTGTTTGTGTCTTCTCGTTGTCGGCATTTGTTAGGTTTATGGTATAGGTATATTCGCCTTCGATAGTAGGAGCTATACCAGCTACATACTTATATTTGTTGCCAGTAGAAAGACGATCTTCTTTGAGCGAAAGGGTTGTAATCTTATCAAAGTCTACTCCCGTTACTGTTTCGCCACTATTCGTTACCAACTTATGGATGTATTGTGCTCCTGGTTTAGCATACATAAGTGTTGCACATGGCATTGAACCAACTGAAGGGTCAATGATTTCCCACGCTGAGTTAGCATCGCTTGCTGTCCAAAGGTTGAGCACACAATTATTGTCTACGCCACCTGTAAAGTTCCATGATGCTGAAGAGGTTGTGGGATTTTCAATTTCACTTGGTATAATTGCAACCGTATTGTCCGAAAGGTAGAGCAACTGCCATGTATTGGCAGTATTTTGTTCTGTTGTGTATTTTACATTGCTACTGCTTGTAGATTTCACAACATTGCCATTTTTTGTTGCGGTATAATAAACGTAGCATTTGGCAGTAGCATCGTAAATATAGTATTTGCCATACTCCTTCTGTATGAAGATAAACTTATCGGCTTCGCCACGTGTCTTTGTGAAGTAAAGATTGCTATCCACCTTCTTTACATACGCTGCAGGCATGTGTAGGAGGTATGGGTATTGCTTTTCTGCACTTACACTCTCAGTAGGAATAAAGAACTGAACAAACTTAACGTCTACTTGATAATTGGCATTGTCAATAGTTACCTTGGCAAGGTAGCCTCCACCAACTTTTACTTTAACGTCGTTCGCTTCAAGGCTCTCCAATTTAACCTTGGTGTCGCCTTGAGCATTCAATCCCTTATACTCTACGCCATTAATGGTAACAACAGCTTCGCTTGGCATACCATCGCTAAAAAGCGTATATTCATGCTCGATGCCTACCTCCTTAAAGGTCCATCGTGAGCCATTGTCTTGTGTACCATTGTCTTTCCATACACCTAATGATACAGTTCCATCCTGTGGATTGCTTGAACCTACACCTTGATACCAATTTAAATAAATGCTTGCAACTCCACTTGTTTTATAAGGTTGAATTTCGTATGCCGCACCACCATTGATTGCGGTAAACTTAAATGGCTGAGCTTTGTCTTTTGTATCTACCAATTGTACAAAACCCGTTCGCGCACTATAACTTGCCTTTTGCTCATAGCTCAACCACTTTTTAGCAGTTTCATTATAAACATAGTAATTCTGGTCTCCTTTGTCACTTGCATAAAATGCAAACCTCGCAAAGTTACTAGAGTTTTTTGTAGGCGATGTTGTTTGGTTACAATAATAACCTTGAGCATTCATCATCGTGTAACGATGCTCTGGCGTACCATCCGAAGGCAACGTTGTACTGACTTCTATCCCAGCTAAAGCCGATAAAACTATGCCCCAAAAGCATGCCATTAATAGCATGAGTTTGTTCATAAGATTACAATATTAGAATTAGTAATAATATTAAAAACAAATAATAAGCAAAATTAAAATAAACTACATAATCTTGATTTTGCAAAAGTAATGATTTTTAATTACCCCCCCCAATAAAAATCTTGATAAATGCGCCTAAGGATACGTTAGTTACCCCTCCCGAATGGTTAAAGATATATTAATGGTAGATATCATTCCATAAATACAAAATCTGCAAGCCTCAGACGCTGTTGTGTTTGAGTACTTGCAGATTTTTCTTTGTTAAAGTTTCTTTTTGGCAAATCTCATCGTAAGGTCTGTAATTTGGCCCGTTGAAGAGTCTACTTTGTAAAATCGTTGATTTGTATCGGGCGATGAAAGAGGACCTTTCTCAGCAATATACGGACCTATTTTGATATAGTTGAGACATTCTTTAAGAGTATCGGCATCTGGCATCCATGTACGGCCTGAATACCACCCTGTGCGTATAGCGCCATCGTAATATTTGCGTACTTGCTTACAAAGGGAAAGTACGGCTTGGGGGTCGTTGTCGCCTCCTTGTATGCCAATACAAGTAATGTCGCCCTTGTACGAATCAATAAGCGACGAAAGGCGTTCAAAGGTGAGTTCTTCGCCAATATCTTTGCGCAGAAAAGCACTATGGCACCCTTTGCAAAGGTTTGGGCAGAGCGTAAGATTGATGGCCAATGTTACCTCATCGGGATACTCTTGAAAAACAATGTCGTAATTATAATATTTAAGCATTTGCGTCAATATATAGAAAAAGCACACTGCTCCACCTTTTTGGGGCAGTGTGCCATGTTATGATGTTAAGGAGGTGTTTAAATTTAATTGATAAGTAGGTGTTCAAAATTATTTATATAAATGAATCTTTTTATTTTCACATTTGAAGCACTTTCTGTGGCGCATCTTAAATGTTTGCTTTCAGTCACATAGCCCGCTATGCTCCTTCAAACAAACCTTTAAGCTACATCCCCATAAAGCACTTCAAATATAAAAATAATTATGAACACCTACTTATGAATTAATTTTGAATACCTACTTATAAGTTTTAAGCCTTAATATCTTGGTAATAACGGCGTGAAGCCTCCTTTTGGCGATCGAGTGAGAAGTTTGATACACGTTTCAAATAGCCAATGATGCGTGTCAAATAGTCAAGGTTTGTGCTACCACATTTAGGGCATTTGTGCAAGTGGTGCTTGTCTATGTTGCCACAATCGTTGCAGAGGGTGTTAGGAATGTTGAATGTAAAGTAGTTGCATCCCTCTTTGGCTGCTACACGGAGCAATTGGCGGTATTGTACCTTGCTTAAGTGCTCTTCAAGGTTCATGTGGAGTGCCGAACCACCCGTAAGATGCTCAATGAAACGGCGACCATGCAGACGGAACTTTTCGATGATGTCGGTATTGGCATCTTCTACCACATAGAAGTATGAGTTGTAGCAATCGCGTGGCACATAATAGCCGTCTTCGCGATCCCAACGTGCATGCTTTACACCTACATTTTCGGCAGGTATCATCTCGCAGTTGAACATCACATCTTTAGAACGATACTTGTGGTTGTATCCCTCAATCAATCCTAAGATGTTAGCTACAAATTCTTCATATTCCTTGTTGTCTGATATGGTGATACCCAAACTCTCTGCAGCCTCAACCATACCATTCACGCCGATGGTGAGATATTGACGCTTGATGTTGATATATCCCGCATCAAACAAAGGAAGCATGCCTTTGTCAAGCATATCCTTGAGATTTTCGTTGTATGCCAACTGCACCTTGTGCATAAGGTCAATAACGTCGTCAAGATACTCTACATACGAACGACCCTCGCGTGTGGCTTGTTGCACACAGCGGTTAAGGTTTACAGTAAGCACGCTCTTAGAGCCTGTGCTCACACCGCCAGCACCAAGTGTATAGCTAAAGCCATTGTCTTGTATCTCATTGCGTAAGCGACAGCACGAAGCCAAAGAGTCGGCATTGTCGCTCATGTAAGTAAAGAAGCTATGTCCTTCAGCATACATTTCTGCAGTAAAATCGGCATAGTCCTTGTCCATTACATCACCATCCTTAGAGAGCAGTGCCATTGTTTCTACAGGGAAGGTAAGCACAGCTTTAGTACGCTCGTTGTTAAACCATTTCATGAAACGACGTTGCAACCAATCGAGTGCTGGCCATGAAGGACGTGAACCATCGGGGAAACGGAATTCGCCGAAGATGCTTTCAAAGTAGTACTTGTCGTAGTATGAGATATTCCAGAATACAGACTGGAAGTTGCGTGCACCTGTAGGTTGGTTGATAGAGTAAACGATTTGCTCAAAGCAGTCGGTTATCATCTTATCGATGGTGCGTTTGCGGCTTGAAAGGTCTACTACCTCGTTAGCGCGGTTGTAGTAGTCATCACCATATTCTATTTGCAAGAAATGGCTCATATACATCAAGAACTCAGGAGTGGCACAAGCACCCGATAGCATAGAACTTACGATGAACACCATATTTACGAATCCACCGCAGAACGATTTGAGATTGCTTGGTGCTGTGCTATTGCCACCAATATCTTTTGTACCATTCAGTAGCCAAGGATACATGGTGATAGAGGCGCAGTAGTTGGCCAAAGAGGTTTCATCATTCTTGTAGATATAGTGGTGCTTGAGCAGATAGATGTAGCGGTCAGCAAGGTCTTTGCCATACATCTCTTTAATACGGTCGCACAAGAGACGGCGGTTCAAACGGATAAATCCTTGCTTAGGCAGTTCGCCAATCAGTGTAGCTATATTCTTGTTCTCTACATTGGCATTGGCATCATATTTCGAACCTGTAGCGGGGTTAGCAGAGTTGCAATAGTTTATTAAGAAACGCAATTTGTCTGCAGTTTCGCGGTCGTCTTCATGGCGTTTGCGATAAAGCATAAAAGCCTTTGCCACTTGGTAGTGTTGTTCTTGCATAAGTGCCACCTCAACTTGGTTTTGCACATCCTCAACACTCATGCCGTTGCAAAAACGCAAGCGTTGCATAATCTTGTTGAGCGTGTCAGCATTCACGTCCTTACCTTGACTTTGGAAGGCCTTGATGATGGCAGTTTTTATCTTTTCGATGTTCAACGGCTCTGTTTTACCGTTGCGCTTTGTAATGATGAAACTATCAGTGCACATGGCTTTATTTTAGTTGTTTTATGGGTGAATAAAGGAGAATTTTGGGATGTCTTTTGGGAAACTTTTTGCAGCAAACAGTTTCAAAAGTTTTCCGTTTTGGAAAACTTTTCTAATTTTTTATTCTACTATCTACATACCTAAGGCAAGTGTAGCAGAACCTTTACTTTCTTTTTGATGAAAGGGGCATGAGAGTGGTTTTTAATTTGGCTTTAATAGTCATAACTATTTGAGTATTAGATGATTATCTCATGATAGTCTGTGGCTCTCAATGCTTGTTTTAACATTCATATCTCCTCCTTTAAATGTTTCAGTAAAAGAGGTTTCTTGCGAAATCAAGAGCAAAGATACTGCAAACTTTTATATCATAAAAGGAAAAGAAAATGTTTTTTTTGTAGAACTTTTCGTCAATTTTTCTTTTGGCTTTTACCTTTACTTTACCATAAATGCCTTTAGTCTTTGAAAACCATATAGAATGCTATAATTAGGCATAGCTTTATAACAAAATGCCAAAAAAAACTCTTGTTTTTTGCTATCAGCAAATTCTTGCATAGATAGTAAAAACAAGAGTTTTAGTTTTAGTCAGTAGCAAGGTGTGCTACTGCGGATATATACATTTAGTCGCGGTCGTACATCCACTCTCTAGCCGACCAGCCTTTTCCATTGCTTTCAAACTCAACACCATCTTCACCATCACCGGTTTCTTCGATGTTTGCGTGAATAGAACCTGTAAGCATCACATCTTCTGTTACCATAAGAATTTCAGATGCCTTAGGAGCAATATAAATCTTTTTCATCTTTTCAAGAAATAAAGTTGTTACTTGATAACCTTTTTGCCATTAACGATGTAAACACCCTTTGAAAGGCCATTAAAGTCGTTGCTCATACGGATGCCTTGCAAGTTGTAGATGCTTGTTGCAGTAGTATTTGCAGCGTTTGCTTGATTAATGCCTGTAGTAGTGCCCTCAATGCTAATGTTGAAAGCCTTGGGTGCAGAAGCTGTGTTAGGCATCTCGATGTAGGTGCGGAATGGATTTACCGTGCCAGTATTAGCCTTAACGAACTTGCCGTTGGCATAGCCATATACGTTTTCAACGTCCTTGGTTGTGTACGAACCAATGTGTTTCACACCATCTACTGTGGTAGTGAGGTCTGAACCATCAGTAGCTTCTACAATCACGTTGCTGAACGAAGAGAGCACGTTCTCATCGTCAGTAACGATGATGTAAGGCTTGTTAGCTTCAGTGCGAGTAACGGGCTTAAACACGAGTGTATTGCCATTTACGGCACTCAACTCTGCTATAGTTGTACCTTCTGGAACATCGAATGCGAAAGGAAGGATGAATGAAGACACGTAGTCACCAGTAGTGAGTGCACGGTCGTAAGCAACTTCGTTAGCTGTGAAACCTTGAGGAATGCCGAAAGGTGCTTCGCCATCAGTAAGGTTGAGTGATTCTACAGAACCATTCTTTACAATGTTAGAACCTGCAAAGTCGTTGTCGCCAACGTAGAATATTGTATTAGGCATAGCATCTGCTAAATCGTTAAGCATTGTGGTTGTAACAGATGCATTTGAAACGTTAATGCTTGTTGCAGCCTTTTCGCTTGCAAAGCCATAAAGTACCATTACACTATTGTCATCAATAGTACCATTTTCAACAACAAGATTTCCATCAGTAATGCTATAAGTAAATGGTTGCTTTACAACGCTCACATATATAGGCATGCTATTCCATGTGATTTGTAATTCAGCTGTAAGTTCTTTGTCGCTATTTACCTCTGCTGCTAAAGTCATAGGCAAATTCTTCAATCCCATGCTTTCTGCTTCAGGGGTTGTAGTTTCTATATCGATATTTTTGCTACATTTAAGTGCAATGTTGTCGCCACTCCAAGAGATGGGCACGTTTTCTACGTTTACATTACCTATTTCAATACCCATAAAAGAGAAACCTTTAAGGATAAAGTTTACTGTATTGTCAGTGTTTGCTGAGATTGTAACTTCATTGAAAGAGTAGGTAGCATCAGCAGATTCGTCACCAAGTCTTACGTCAATCTCGTTATTATATTTACCTGCAATATCTGTTGCGTTAGGAGGTGTAACAGCTGTTTCAAAGTTGATTTGATAGTTTTGTGTTTCACCATTGTCTGCAGTAACAGTTACAATAATATTGTCTGCATTATATTTATAAGAAACGTTAGCAAAAGGACTTTTAGCTTTTGCCTCTACGCATCCACTACTAATGACTCCTGTTCCATCGTAAGTGTATACACCATCGCTCAGTGCAATGTCAGAACCATTAACCTTAAGGCTACTTAAGGTTTTGTAGTAAACAAATTCTACATCATCTACGTCAAGCTTGCTTTCGTTCTTAAGATTAGAACGTGTCCAATAATCACCTGCAGAAAGAATAACATTCATTTTTGTAGGGATTTCAGTCTCGCTCTTATATTCAAAAGGTATCTCCAATGTTGTCCAATCTGTAGCATCTGTATCAATGATCTTGTCTAATGATGCAACTAAGTTACCCTTAGAAGAAACCTTGCTATCGTTTTCAATGCCCATAACAGCTCTGTCTACATCTTCCATGTTCTCCCATGCAGAAACTGCCCATTTGGGTTTGAAAAAAGTTCCAGAGTTCTTTATGTTAGTAGGTATTTGCGATACAAAAGTTCCGTTCCACAAATAAGCAATAATGTGTGCTTTTTCGCTGCTAACGGCTTTATGACGATATTTAAGGCGAATAGCATCAGGTCTGTTGCTAAATGCAGCAGATCCATAAGATCCACCATCACCCAATGCCATAGCCTTGTCTGATGTCATTGTGCCTGTTGCGAAGACCCAAGGTTTAGCCAAAGAAAGGAAACCTGGAGCTACGCTAGTAATTCCAAATGCACCAACTTTCTGATTTTTCAACTCTACGTAAGTGTTGTCACCATCTTTTTGTGATATACACATAGTTGAAGTTGAAGCTACACCCAATTGAGCTACGTTTGATCCACACCAATCTTCGGGTTCAACACCTGGACGTTGACGATCTTTGGGATTATCCGCAGGGTTATAAGAAACACCGCAAGAGCTTTTCCATTTATCAAATCCAATGTTGGGCAATTGTTGTGCCATAGCACTACCGCAAGCAGTAGCCATAGCCAACATTAAAAGAGTTTTTTTCATTCTTGTTTGTGTTAAAGAGCAAAGCCGCATGGAATAGTTTAGCTCCATTACGGCTTTGCAGTTTATTTGATGTTTTATTTATTACATTAAGGGATTTACTTCACCACTTTCTTACCATTTACGATGTTCACGCCCTTAGCAATAGCGTTTGCACGGCGGCCATCGATGGTATAGATGCTTTCAGCCTTATTGCCTTCGGTAGTAACATTGTTTATTGCCGAAGGAATGTTGCTAAACTGAATGGTGTAAGTAGTATAAGCGTTGGGCTCGAACTTGATGTTTTGCGACTCTACGCGGATAGTGAGTAAGCCAGTTGCTTGGTCAAACGACTGAGAAATTGTTGCACCCTCACCCACCTTAGTAAAGGCAAGTTTGTTAGGTTCAAACGAAATATCAGAAAGCGTAGCTACATTGTCAGCAGAGAATGTAACAGGCTTGCCATCGTAAGTAACATCCTTCAATGCGTGATAGTAAACCAACTCAACGTTGTCAACAGTCAAAGTATTGCCTGCACCCACCTTGCTACGTTTGCCAAAGTAGTCGCTTGCAGAGAATACAATGTTCAAAGAGTCGGGTTGTACATCTGTACCAGCATATTTGCCATAGTCGAGTGCCACGGTCATCTCTGTCATATCTTTAGTCTCGCCACTGATGCTCTTAACTACTTGAGCAATGCAAGCTGCATCGTCGCTATGAGTGGTAGTGCCGCCAGTAGTAGTTGAAAGTCCTAAAATATTGCGGTCGCGGCCATACATGGTTGCTGTTTTAGTTGTACCAAATGCAGTGTTTCCAGGAACTTTTTCTTGCTTATATTCGCCCTTCCAAAGATAAGCTACAACTGTTGCAGGCTCTTTGTCGTTGAGTGCAGAAGCATTGTATGTTTCTTCAGTGTTGTCTTTACCAAAGGTGCGTGTATAAGAGAATTTGATAGCATCGGGTTTGCCTTTGAAAGCAATGCCGCCAAAAGCACCACCATCAGCAGTCTTATCAAGGTTCATCGCATTGGCTGTAGCCCAACTTGTACCAAGAGTTATGTAGCCAGGCACGATTTGCGTGCTCATGTAGGGATTAGGCGTGTTGGTGAGTTTTATGGCATAGTCGGGATTGTCCTCATCATCGTTCACTTGTATGGGAGCTGCCACACAAGTAGCACCAATGCCGTTAATGCCAATTACGTGAGAAGCGCACCAAGGCGAAGGTGTGATATACTCATCCATCTCCCATTTAGAACTTTCCCAATACTCGTCGTTGTCTTCAAGCGATGACCAATCAAAGTAGCCGTTTACGCTGTCCCAAGGTTTACTTTGTGTCCAAAGGCCTTCAATGTTGAAGTTGCCGTTTTCAAGCGCAAATGGACTTTGCAATTTGCCCTTAAAAAGCACATAAATAGGCATGCTGCTTTCGCCTTGAATCCACTGAACAGGGATATAAGCCACGATGCTATCGCCTTTGATGTAGCTACGATCGTTGTTGAGTTTTGCATCAGCTACGATTTCACCATTTAAAAAGTTAAAGCGAACAGCAGGGTTCTCACCAAAGCCATAGATATTATTAATATAATTTAGTGAGATATTGGGCAAGAAGATATCGCCCAATTGCATACTCGCAAAAGCAAAGTTGGGTAGGCTAAAATCTACTTCGCCATCCTTATTACTCTTATTTACTAATACAGAAGCATACATGCGTGCGTCGTCTGTATATTCCTCTTCACCAAGAGCCACATAAAGGTCGCCAGCATATCTGCCAACTACATTATCTGCATTAACTTGTGCCACCATAGGGGTGCAACAAGCTGCAAGAGAAAAACATGCAAGTAAAACTTGTTTCATATAGAGATGTGTGTTTAATTGTTTAGTCAGTCCTTTTTAGAACAGATAGTTAAATCCTAATGTTCCATAGATGGGGTAGAGGGCAAAGGTTACGCTCTTAAAGTCGGAGGGGAAAATACCATTCAATCCCCAACTGAGATTTGCCGACACCGAAAGGTGCTTATATGCCTTGAACTCACCACCTACTTGCAAGCCCCATGCAAAGCGACGAAGATTGTTTGTAAAGTCGTAAGATGCACTACCTACCTCGGCATACAAGCCTGTGGGGTCTCCATTGCGAATATAGCCATCGTGAGCTTTTCCGCTAAAGTCGCCATTTATAAGGTATGAGAAGTAGGGACCTGCTTGAATTTGCCAACGGTCATTAAAACTATAAGTAGCAAGCACGGGGAAGGTGAGATACTTATTGTTTACCTCGGTTGTTACATCGCCCGTCCACGAACCATTTACGATGCCCGAACCATCATCATTTACAGCCTCCATGTGGTAGTTCTTAACCGTTGCATCGGTTTTCATGCCCTTATTTTCAAAGCGTACACCAATCATTGTACCCCAATGTTTGCCAAACTTGCGTTGCACTGCACCCTCAAGTTGAATGCAGAGTGTAGGGTTATAGCTATTGATACTGCGTATCTCTGCAGGTAGTGGTAATGGTGATGTACCACCTATGCTCACACCAGCACCAATGCGCACGTGCCAACCCTTGAGTGCTGCCTTAATGAGGTTTATATCGGTTTCTTTTGCTTCTGTTACCCTTTGAGCATATAGGTTGCCCATGCTTAATAAAAGCGCTATGATGAGGAGTGTTTTTTTCATTTAGATGCGTTGAAGTTATTTGTGGTGGAGGTTGCTAAAATAGGTCTGAATGGGTGCCTGTATCTGTCATTACAAGTATTAGCTCATTCTCAAACTCTTTCCATATAAGCAACCAATCTGGTCTAATATGGCATTCCCATAAGTCTTTATAATCACCTGAAAGTTTGTGCTGGTGGTAACGAGATGGGAGTTTGCCAGTTTCTTGTAGGAGTTTGAATACAGTTTTAAGCTCCTCCATTGGAAGTCCGCATTTTATACATTTTCTGACATCCTTTTGAAACTTTTTTGTTTCTTTTAAAGTATATTTCATTCAACACCTAATTTTTTAAAGTAGGCATCAATATCTTTAATCTCATATACTCGACCTTTCTTTATATCGTCAATTGATTCTTTCAATCCCGATTTCTTCTTGCCTAGTTTCCAACCAAATTTCTTAGCTAATGCTTTAATAAATTTAATATCTTCTGGCGGAATAGATAATTGAAGTGTTTCAAAAGTAGGATTTATAGTAGTACTATTCATCATTTCCTTATTTTTCATTTACAAGTTTAATCTCGTCCACGTAGAGCGTAGAGTTCTTAGCGCCTTTAAAATATGCACCTTGTCGGCTCGAAGTCATAACAATAGCTATGGCATAGCCGTCGTCGGCAAGACGCTCTGCGCTAAATTCTTTACCATTCATAGGCTTAAACTCCTCAGAGAAGAAGTTCCATTCAGCCTCGTCAAGGTCTGAAAGGTCGCCTTCAAACTCAATAGGCTTGTCAATGCGTGCCATCAATACGATGCGATCTGACGTAAGCACATTGCTTCCGTCAAGGGGTTCAAACTTTTGTCCTGCTGCTCTTTCAGTTTTTGTGGCAATCTCGTAAACAACAGCATAAATGTCGGCAGAGTCGTGCATCTCGGGGTGCACTTTGTAGTTGCCATCGGTAAAGGTGTCGCCAGCTTTGTATTTATAGTAGCCCTCAAGACGTACAGGCTTCTTCGTAACAATGGGTAAACCAAATTTTGTAGCTTTTAGTGCTTTGCTCGGGCTAACAGCAGCTGCACTTGCATTAAACGTACCGATAAAAAGGTTGCCAGCAGCGATTGGCATCTTGGTAGCTTTCCATCCTGTTTCGCGTGTGGTGAGTTTCAGTCCCTTACCATTCACTCCATTTTCAATGGCAACGGTGGGATATTCGCTTGTAGGTGCATTATATTTGGCAATTGCAAATCCTCCATTACCCGATGCCCAATAGTTGCGTTCGGGGTTGCTGGGGTCGTTGGCATCAAGTTCGTACCACTCTTGATATTTACCCTTAGCATCGAGTTTAAAGTTCTCAAATCCCATGAGCCATTCATCGTATTCCATGGGGGGAAGTTCAAAGCTCACCTTGTAGTCTTTTGTCCAATTGCCGTCTTGTGAGTGAGTTGTATATGTTTGTGCCGAAGAAAAATCGCGTGTAATGCCATTGCTTGGCACCTCTATACCATCTACAATAGCAGTGATCCATGCACCTTCTGTAAGTGTGAATTTGGGGTTAAGGGCAGAGCGGTCAATGTCGCGATTGGCAGTAGTAAATACGATGGCATCGTTGCCTATCACGGGGTCGCCCTTTAGTATGCTACGATGCTCATTGAGCCATGTTGAATCTATGCCAGTAATGTCACATTCGGCATTAAGAGGTTCGTCTTGTATGCACGATTGTAGCGTTAAAAGTGCTACAATGGCTTGAGCTAACAGAAGTATACGTTTCATTATGTTATGTATGGATGTGGTTAAATGAGCAATAGGTTCGTTAAGTATAGTGTGATTAAAAGTAGGTGTTCTACGTCTTAAAAATCATATAAAGACACATTACCCCCTATCTGTGTGCAAAGTTACGAAAAATATTTTCAATGTCGTAGTTTTGTTGATTTTCAAGGCGGTTTATACCATTAAAAGCGGTAATACCGAAAAAATAGTAAAAAATGTATACGTTTTTAGTGACTTTTAGTGGCAATTCGTTCAATGTGAACTTAGGCGTGGTGAAGGGATATTACTATAATCGCTATGCTTTAGATGATAAGCGTTTAAAAACGATGAGTTTATTGGAGTTTAAGTTTTAGACATGCATTTCTAAAACTACTATAAAAACAAAAGTTTTAGGATTGTATTCCTAAAACTTTTGATAATAATGGGTTTTAGAAACGCATTCCTAAAACTTTTATGCTGTAAGATAGATGCTTGTTTACTTTTTCTCAGCCTTGGTTGCAGGAGTTTTTACCTTGATGTTCTCTACAGTAAAGATAAGAGTAGAGTTGCCAGGGATAGAAGCGCCTTGTCCGCGTTCGCCATAGCCAAGTTCTGAAGGGATGAAGAGTTTCCATACAGAACCCTCGGGCATCATGGTGAGTGCTTCGCGCCAACCTTTGATTACTTGGTCGGGGCGGAATGTTGCAGGCTGATTGCGCTTATAAGATGAGTCGAACACAGTGCCATCAATGAGTGAACCCTCGTAGTGTACTTGCACCTCGGTGCTATCGGTTGCGATAGGACCATTGCCTTTAGTGATGATTTGATATTGCAATCCGCTTGGAAGGGTGATGACTCCTTTAAGTTTCTTGTTAGCTGCAAGGAACTTTACGTTTTTGTCTTTATAAACCTCTTGTTGGTACTTAAATTGGCCTTCAACCACCTTCATTGCGCTGTCGCGAGTAAAGGTTTTTTCGTTGCCCAACACCACGTTGGTAAGTGCGCGTTCAAACTCCTTTTCGTCTACGTATGCACTGTCTTTCTTGCCAGCAGCTTGTTGGTTAAACATTGGCAAGTTGCGCTTGTTGATGTCGGCAATTTTGAGTCCGGCTGCAAAAGCCTCTGCCTTTTTGCGTTCAGCATCGCTTATATTGGCATTAAGGCCACGCATAGCTTCGTCGATGTAGGCAGAGTCTACGCCTAACTGACCAATAAGATATTGTTTTAAACTTTCGCCTTGAGCCACACCAAGAGCGTAGCTAAATGTTTTTCCGTCTACGGGACGAAGTGCGGGAGTAAGTTTGGCAGCAGGCACAACCTTAGCGTTTTTCTTAGCCTTTTTGCCTTTTTGTGCCATAGCTCCAGTGCAGCAAAGAGCTGCAAGGGCAAGGGTAAATAATGATTTTGCTTGCATTTCTTAAGAGTATGTAATAAATAGACATAGAGCTTACAAGACTTATCTCTTAGTCTCATAAGCCCTATGGTTTATGTTCATTTGGTTTATTTAGCGATGCTAACAAGTGTTACCTTAAACACAAGAGCTGCGTAAGGAGGGATAGGGCCTGTGCCTTGCTCACCATAAGCAAGGTTGTAGGGCACGTAGATTTCCCATGTTGAGCCAACTGCCATTTTAGGAATAGCGATGCTCCAACCCTTGATAACGTTTTTAAGGCTGAATGTTACTACACCACCAGGTTGGTTAGCAGAAGAGTCAAATACCTGACCATTGGTCAAGCGGCCTTCGTACTTCACGGTTACGCTGTCTGTTGCAGTGCAGTGGTCTGTGCTTTCGCTCTTAGTGAGTTCCTTGCCATATACGCCACCACCCAATGCTACAACACCTGGTTGCTTAGCCATTTTTTCGATAAATATCCTGCTCTCGTCCTTTTTGCTACCAAACATATAGTCCATGATGCGCTTTTGAGCAGTTTCTTTGTCTACGAGTTGACCACCAATCTTAAGAGTGGTTTTGTTCTTAGCCAAAGCAGTGAAACCTGCGATAAAGTTCTTTACGCTAAGTTTCTTTGTGCTATCGCCTTGGAACACTTGACGCTCAATCATAGGCAATTGGCTCTTAACCTGCATACCTGCTTGCAAACCGAGGTTGTAAGCCATTTTCTTCTTGTCTTCGGCCGACTTCATACCATCGATGTAGCCTTTCAAAAACTCGTCTACATAGGCAGAGTCGCTACCCGATTGTGCGAGCATGTTCTGAAAATCGCCTTCGCTGGCAGACATTGCCATACCCATTTCGTAGCTCAAGGTGTCGATATCGGTCTTGAGGTTGGCCTTGGGCGAGCCATTGTTACAGCTGCTGAATACGGCTGTTGCAGCCACCATCATGGCTGCCAAGAAAATCTTTTTCATAACAAATGTATGATGCTGTTAGTTTGTTTATTTTTCAATGCTGATGAGCTCAACGTCAAACACCAAAGCTGCAAATGGAGGAATGGCTTGGCCTGCACCTCTCTCGCCGTATGCAAGGTTGTAAGGAATGAAGAAACGATATTTTGCACCCTCTTTCATGAGTTGTACACCCTCGGTCCATCCTGCAATTACGCCATTCAATGGGAATACTGCAGGTTCGCCACGACGATATGAAGAGTCAAACACCTGACCATTGGTGAGTGTACCCTCGTAGTGGCACTTCACACGGTCAGTAGCCTTAGGCTGTGCACCAGTACCTTCTTTGATTACGGTGTATTGCAATCCGCTTGGCAACACGGTTACACCCTCTTTCTTAGCATTCTCAGCCAAGAACTTTTCGCCTTCTTCACGTATTTCGCGGCCAGCCTCTTCTTGCTGCTTTTGCAAGAATGTGTTTACTATCTGCTGCGCTTCGGCATCGGTAAGTTTGCATGTTTCGTCAGCAGTCACTGCGGTGATAGCGTCTGCAAAATCGGTGATGTTGAGGTCTTTTACTCCCATTGCTTTGAGGTTATGACCTATAACCATGCCAAGAGCGTAACTAAGTTTTTCCATAAATAGGTTTTGAATAAAAGTATATTTAATGTTTTATTATTTGTTTTCTTAAGGTAGTTCAATGTGCAAAAGTACAATTAATTCCTTAGCTTTGCACTTGTTGTGTGTTACTTTTTGTAACTTTGGATAAAAGTGTGGTACAATATAGCATAAAACAAGCTAAAAGTGTGCCAAAACTATTTGTAGAAAACTAAAAAGGAGGAAAAGATAATGAAGAAACGCATTGTAGTATTAACGGGTGCAGGCATTAGTGCCGAAAGCGGGTTTTCAACGTTTCGCGACGCAGGTGGACTGTGGGACAACTATCCTGTAGAGCAAGTTGCTACCCCTGAGGGATGGCGTGCCAACCCCAATATGGTGACAGATTTTTACAATCATTTGCGCGAGCAACTTGCCTCGGCAAAACCCAATGAGGGACACCGCATATTGGCAGAATTGGAAAATGAGTTCGATATAACCATTGTTACTCAAAATGTAGACGACCTTCACGAACGAGCAGGATCGCACCACATCATTCACCTACATGGCGACCTACGCAAGGTATGTTCGAGTCGCAACCCTAACGACCCCCGATACATCCGCACATTGCCTGCCGACCAACCTGTGGTGGCTCACGGAGCATTGGCCGAGGATGGTTCGTTGCTGCGCCCGTGGATAGTGTGGTTTGGCGAGGCTGTGCCCAACCTTGAACCTGCAGCCGAAGCCACCGAGCATGCCGACATATTTGTGATTATTGGCACCTCGCTCAATGTTTATCCCGCAGCATCGCTCATCAGATACACGCGTCCTGGAGTGCCCGTGTTCTTGATAGACCCTAAGCCCGTAAATGTGCCGAGTGGATATCACATTGAGGTAATACAACAGGTGGCAAGCAAGGGCGTGGAGATTTTGAGGCAAAAATTGCAGTCATTGCGATGAATAGTACGCTCCATAAACTACCATAAGTAGATATGCTAACATACAGACGATATGCTATGCAA
>ERZ808240.2116-NODE-2116-length-22640-cov-6.386274_pt1 | contig 22640 bp, 16 predicted proteins | sample MGYA00521084_ERZ808240 | MGnify/ENA primary metagenome ERZ808240 (study PRJEB31516, sample SAMN03275571) | gut metagenome | biome: mammalia-associated habitat; material: feces | host: Papio cynocephalus | place: Kenya | collected 2012-08-06 ...
GCAGAATTCCCAGATTCGATAACCTTTATGTTATATTATCGCTATAACTTATAGGTTATCAGGAGTTGCTATACCCGTTATCGCGACATTCATGGGACTCATCATCAAGATGTACTTCCAGCAGCTGAACATAACCCGCCTCACGTTCATGTCGAGCATGCCGGCACGGGCTGTGCAGTATCCATCGCAAGCGGTAGGGTTCTCGACGGTCGGCTTCCCATCAGGCAACGGCGAATCATCCGTACTTGAATTAAAGAACACCGAAACGAGCTGATGCAAATGTGGAATACGCAGTCGTTTCACAGGATCGAAGGGGAGTAGGACCCGCCCATGTTCAACAAAATCAAGACGGTATATCCCGTCGGAAAAACCAAGCTTCTTACGTTCTTTGCCGACGACGACCCACGGCTCTACGACGTCGCGCCCCTTATGGATCAATGGCCCGTCTTTTACCAGCTCAGAGATCCCACGCTGTTCCAAAAAGTCAAAGTCGATGCAGGCGGTTATGGCATCTCTTGGAACGACGATATCGACCTGTCTTCTGATGAGATCTACAACAACGGCGAGGCATTCGAGATCGTCGTCAAAGAGGTCCGCCGCGTCGTGAGCGAGGCAAAGGAAGCCCGCGCCGCTGCTTGCGTCTCCCAGGCGCAACTCGGCGAAGCATCCGGCATCAAGCAACCCGTGATAGCCCGTATGGAATCAGGCAGGACCATCCCCCGCCTGGATACCCTGCTCAAATTACTTGCCCCGCTCGGAAAGACGCTCAAGATCGTCGACTTGGCAGACGAGCTGTAGCCTTAGATCTCGGAGATGGCTTTTGGACTCTGCCTCGCGTGCCCATGCAAGCGAACGGATCCGCGGAGAAGCATGGCTCTCCTCTACTCCAACCCTACGAAATCCTGCCAGGGAGCCGGTCGGTGGAACAGGAAGCCCTGCGCCTCGAAGCACCCCAGCTTAACTAGGGCATCGCGTTGCTGCTCGGTCTCGACACCCTCGGCGATCACGCCCATCTTAAGCGCCCGGGCAAGCTGGACCACGGCCTTGATGACCTCGATGCGCCTGGTATCGAGTAGGCCCGACTGCAAAAAGCTCCGGTCGAGCTTGAGAATGTCGGCCTGGATGTCCGCCAGCATGCCCAAAGACGACTCACCGGCGCCAAAGTCGTCGATCTCCACCTTGAACCCGCGGCTCCGCATTTCAGCCAAAACCGGCGCGATCGACGCGCTGTCGCGGGTATAAGCGCGCTCGATGACCTCGACATGCATGCAGCCATGGTCGAGCCCGTAGCCGTCCACGATCTCGCACAGGCGCTCGACCAGCTCTTCGTGATACAGGTCGCCGCGCGAAAAGTTGACCGAAACGGGATAGAGCGCAAGCCCACGGCGGCGACGTTCGTCCTGGTAACGGCACATCTCGCGCCACATGAACAAGTCGACGTCATAGATGAGCCCGCGTTCCTCGAGGAGCGGCACGAAGCGTCCTGGCGCAAGGAAACCGAGCTCGGGATGATTCCATCTCACGAGCGCCTCGGCACCCACGATGGCGCCACTGCGCATATCGACCTTAGGCTGCAGATACATCGCGAACTCGCCTTGGTCCAGCGCAAACCCCACGCGATCGCAGGTCTGATGCTCCGCGACCAGCTGCTCGCGCACCGACTGCTCGTAGCACGACACCCAGCCGCTCCGCTCGTCCGCGCGCGCCATCGCCAGACGCGCTCGACCGATCACCTGCTGCCCCGTCTCATCCGAGGTCCGAACGGCACACATGCCCACCCGGGGCTGAAGCCTCACCTGAAGTGGGTACTCATCCAGAAATGCCTTGGCCTCACGATAAACCCGCTCGGCCAGATCGGGCATCACGGGAGCCATGATGCCGAAGACCGATACGTACAGATGTCCCAGAGCAAGCGGCTTGACGCCATCCAGACCGATCAGAAACAGGGCGAACTGACGCTCCAGGTTCTCGACGGCACTCTGGCCGTACACCTCGTTGATCAGCGCAAGATCGCCGATATCGATCAGCAGCACATCGAACGGCTTGTCCCCGGCGCGGGCGATGCCGAAATCGACACGACGACAGAAGCCGCGCGTACCGTAAAGCGTGGTGAGCGGATCGTGCTCGAGAAGATCGATGGCGCTGTTTGCCTCGCGCATCTGGGCAAGGAGGCGTTCCAGGCGCTTCCCGCGCTTGACCAGGGCGCGCTCCGTGTTGATGAGTTTGTTGTTGAGCCGCTGGATGTCGGTGTAGCCGTCACCGAAGGGAAGTTGCACGTTACGGTCGGCCCACGCCGTCAAGTCGGTCAAGACTTGAAGGGCGCGCGTGGAGTCCTCCATCCCATGGGGCTGCGCGATCACCAGCACATGGTGCTTGAGATAGTCGCGGACCGCCAGTGTCGAGGGCTCACTGTCCCCGGGCACGTAAACAGTCGCCACCCGCTGGCGGGCATGTGTCCCGTCTTCCGCCTTGGGTTCAGCCGCCTTCGCAAGCGCTCCGACGCCCTCCCCTTCCGCAAAGGTGGGACCGTATGAATTCTCGAATACGCGCACGACCTTCCAATTGCGATCGCACAGCACGGCAGCAAGTTTCACGCGCTACCGCCCAACCAGCTCGTTTGCCCGCCTGAGGGCATCGCGCGCATCCTTGGTGTAGAAGTCGACCGGCCAGCGACGCCAGATCTCATGCGTGCTGTCGAACGCGCCGCCGCCCACACCGATAATGACCTGGGGAAACTCTTTCCGGATGGCGTCGACAAGCTGCTGGCAATCGATCAGAAATTGCGGCATGGTCACGGAAAGCGCGACGACGTCGGGGCGGTTCTCGCGGATGGAGGCGAGCAGATAGTCCTCGGGCACGGCGGCGCCCAGATAGATGCTGTCCCAGCCGCCGTTCTCAAAAATGTCCGCAAGCATGCGCGCGCCCATCTCGTGCAGCTCCGCACCGGGGCACGCCACCAGAATCGTCTTGTCGCAGCGCAAGGTGTCGAAGATGCGGTCGTACATCTGACTCATAGCCGTCTGCGTCACCGACGTGCAGTAATGCTCGGCGTCCACGGTGATGGACCCCGTGTGCCACAGCACGCCCACGCGACGCATGCACTCGGCGAGGATGTCGATGTAGATGTCATCGATGGAAATGCCCTGGGCGACGAAGGCACGGATCAGCCGCATGGCACCGCGTGTATCGCGCGCAAAGAGGCTCTTCATGTAGAACTCGATCTGGTCCTCATAACGGCAGGTGGCGAAATCGGCCTCGTCGAGCGGAGCGGCGGCGGCCTTGCGAACCGCGGAACGAGCCCCGTCGAGCAGCTTCACCAGGCGAGCCCGATGATCGGGGTCCGCATCTCGCTCGGCAGCTTCCTCTATACAGGCGAGATGCCCCTCGACGTAACACCCGACCTCATCGGGGGACTTGACCTTGAAGATGCCGAACATGAGGCCGTAGAGCCAGCCCGCGTAGTCCTGCATGACCTTGTCGTCGTCGAGCGCGAACGCGGTGTAGAGAAAATCGATGTTGTAGCGCGTGTCGCGGCGGATGATGTCGCGCGTCTTGGACGAGAGGCTTGCGAAATAGGAGGGATTCCGCTGTTCCTCGACGGCGCAAGCGGTATCGACGAGCGACTGGAACTCAGGAGTATGATCCATCCATAGCAGACTCATAGGCAGCTTCCCCACACGCTACTCAACGCTTACCGGTACACAAAACGATAAGTCGAGCATATCATCGATCAGGCCGGGTGACGGCGTGCGCAATGTGAATAGGAAGCTCGACCCCATTCCAGGGTAAAAAGCCGGGGCGCGGTTTCCCGACAACCGCCAAACGGGAAGCTCGGCATCGTTTCAATCCAGGAAACCGGGGCGCAGCTTCCCGTTAGAACCCGGCGGAAATCAGGGTCCATTTTGAACCGACAAACCGGGGCAGAGCTTCCAACTCAACCCCCTTTGGGAAACTCTGCGCCCTTTCGCCGCTTCAAATTGGGGCGTGGTTTCCCGCTGGCCCTTTTGGGAAACCGAGCGCCGTTTCAGCGCCCAAGGCTGGGCGGTAGCTCCTATTGAGCAAAGAGAGAAGGGTGCGGCTCACAACGCAAAGGGCGCAAGGCCCAGGCAAAGAACGCTTGCCGAAGATCGCCCCGTCCCCTTGTCGGTTTCCTCCACCATTCCTTCATCGCCCCTCCATACACCCCTACCGTTCGACCTTCCCAATCGCCGTTCGCCGATATGACATGGGCATATTAAGCAGAAAACGCACCATCTACCTGCAGTGTTAAGGTCGCGATCGGTCCCTTGTCAGATATCTGCAACGTTGCGGCCTTTAGGCTCGAACCGTGCACGTTATTTGGAGGAGCCATGTCGCATCGAAACGACGAACTCATTGCAGGGCTATTCGCTCAATCCGAGCGTGAAAGGCGCTGCCTTTTCACGCAAGGCCGCAGCATCCAAAAGGCGCTTCGAAGGCGCATAGGCAGAAGTGTGATCTCTCCCCTGCCGGGCCTTTACACCCGCAAAGCCCACTGGAATAACCTCGACAAGACAAAGAGGCACCAAGAAATCGTTCGAGCACTTGCTCTCAAACATCCGGAATGGACGTTTTGCTCCTTCAGCGCCGCATGCCTTCTCGGGCTTGAAGTCTCCTGGAAGCACCTCGATGTCGTCCATGTCTGTAGCGAGGTCAAGCCCTCGGCGAAACCGGGCATGTATATCCAACGTCACGCGATCAACCCGTCCACCGAACACATCATCGAAGATGTACGGATCACGCCGCCCATCCAAACCGTCGCCGATTGCCTCATAGCCACAAGTTTCACTGACGCCATGCCGATCGCAGATTCGGCCTTAGCGAAGCTGGGGATCGAGCAATCGACGCTTATCGACGAAATCGAAAGGAAGCGACGGAACAGAAACAACCGCTCCATCGCAACCGCGCTCACCACAGTCGAACATGCCGACGCCCACGCAGAAAGTGGCGGCGAATCCGTCGCCCGAGCCGTGATGATTGAAACGGGATTCGCACCTGACCACTTGCAGCTTGAGCTCGCCGATCCATTCGATCCCGACAAAACCATGCGGTCTGATTTCGCATGGGAGGAAATGTCCACAACGCTGACACTGGGAGAGTTCGACGGTCTTGCCAAATACACCGATTCGACGCTATTGGAAGGACGGACGACAACCGAGAAACTTGTCCAAGAACGACAGCGAGAATCGCACCTTTCCGTCTACGGGCATCCCATCGTGCGCTTCACCATGCGCGAGGTGCGCATGCCCGGCGCGTTGCCAAACATGCTGCAGATCGCTGGTGTGCGCCAGTCGCCCTTGCCCTCATGGTTGAATGATATCGACCTTTAGCGCCCACAGGTTTCCATCGCGACAGGACGGGAAAGCAAAGCCCGTTTCTCGACATCAAAATGGAGCTACGTTTCCACCCTGCAGCCGAACAGGAAACTCGGCCCCACTTCTCCCCTTACAAGCGGCTCGCTATTTCCGAAACAGCTTCTTTATGGAAACGCAGCCCCGTCTTCGTCCCTCAAAGTGGGGCCGCGTTTCCTCCAGCTGCCCCGACAGTCGGTCACCCGATTCCCCAGCGGTTTGATGGCCCGCCCCCCCGCTCGATTCCAATCGTCCCAATGCCCCGAAGCTTCAACAACCCCGCCACCCCGACGGCGAAACAGCAAAAAGCCGGGACGGCGGCATCCATGTGCCGTCGCCCCGGTTTCATCGGCCAGTGCAATCTAGATGCACCGCGCGAACATCACGAACAGCGGCGCGAGTACGGCGTATCCACCATGGGAAGATCTGGCCGCAGCTTTCCGTCGAACGCATGGTAGGCGTTCTGCACGGCAGGGGCCGTGGGGATCGTGGCGATCTCGCCGATACCCTTGCCGCCGTAAGCCACGGGAAGCAGCTCATCCTTCTCCACGTAGATGGCGTGGATATCGGGGATATCGGGCGCACGGAACAACCCGAGCGTGCCGTACTTGGCCTGCGGTACGCAGTCCTTAAGCGGCCAGTCCTCGGTCAGGGCGTAGCCCATGCCCATGAGCACGCCGCCCTCGATCTGTCCCTGGATGGAGATGGGGTTGATGACCTTGCCGGAGTCGTGCGCGGCATACACCTCGCGCACGCGGGCGTCATCGTCCAAGATCACCACATGCGTGGCGAAACCGTAGCAGATATGGCTCTTGGGGTTGGGCAGGTCGGCACCGAGCTTGTCCGTCGGCTCCAGGTACGCGTAGCCGAACTCGCAGCCCTCGAGCGCGCGCAGCGCAGCCTCGGGATCGCGCGGGTGCACGCCCCGGCCGGCGACGAGTTCCTCGGAGCGGAACTCGTAGGCGCGGCCGTCGTCGTACTCGATCGTGGCGCCGTCGCCATGGGCGCACACGGGCTCCGCAGGCGCGGGCTTGCCGGCCTCGACGCCCATCATGGCGTCGCGCAGCAAAAAGGCGGCACCGCGCACGGCCTCGCCGGTCACGACCGTCTGGCGCGAGCCGGACGTGGTGCCCGAATCGGGAGCGTTCTCCGTGGAGCACTCGCCATTGGCGATGTTCTTGAGCGACAGGCCGCTCGCCTCGGCGACGTCCTGCAGAAAGACGGTGTTGCAGCCCTGGCCGATATCGGACGTAGCGGCATAGACCACGGCCACGCCGTTTTCGATGCGGATCTTGCAACGACCGGCATCGGGCAGGCCCACGCCCACGCCGGCGTTCTTCATGGAGCAGGCGATGCCCGCGCGACCCGGATGTGCGTAGTAGGCGTCCTTGACCTCGAGCAGGGTCTCCTTGAGCGCCGTCGAGCAATCGGCGATCTGGCCGTTGGGCAACACCTCACCGGGTTCGATGGCGTTGCGATAGCGGATCTCCCACGGGTCCAGACCGACCTTCTCGGCCAGCAGGTCGATCAGGCTCTCGAGCGCGAACTCGGACTGGCACACGCCGAAGCCGCGGAAGGCACCGGCCGGCGGGTTGTTGGTGTAGTAACCGTAGCCGCGGATGTCGGTGTTCTGATAGCGGTACGGCCCGACGGCATGCGTGCAGGCGCGCTCCAAAACGGGGCCGCACAGCGACGCATACGCGCCGGTATCGAAGTTGATCTCGCAGTCCAAGCCGGTGAAGTTGCCCTGGGCGTCGCAGCCGAGCGTGAACGTGCCGTCCATGGGATGGCGCTTGGGATGGAAGCTGAGCGACTCCTGCCGGGTGAGCTTGCACTTGACGGGGCGCTGGAACTTGTAGGCCGCGAGCGCCGCCAGATGCTGGACCGAGACGTCTTCCTTGCCGCCGAAGCCGCCGCCCACGAGCATCGTCTCGACGACCACGCGCTCGGGTTCCTTCTCCCAGCCGAACATGCGCGCGCACTCCTTGCGCGTGTCGTACGCGCCCTGGTCGGTCGACTGGATCTTGACGCCGTTCTTGTACGGAAAAGCCACGGCGCATTCAGGCTCCAAGAACGCGTGCTCGGTGAACGGGGTCGTGAAGCGCTGGGTCACGGTGTAGGCGCTCTCGGCGAGGGCGCGCGCCGCGTCGCCGCGCGTGACATGGCGGCTCTGGCACACGTTGTCGTGCAGCTCGACGGTATTGCCGAAAGCGAAGAAGCTGTCGTGGATGATCGGCGCGTCGGGAGCCTTGGCCTCCTGGATGTTGCGGACGGGCTCCAGCTCCTCGTACTCGATCTTGACGAGCTTCTTGGCGCACTCGAGCGTCTTCTCGTCCTCGGCGACCACAAGCACGATGGCATCGCCGACGCAGCGGGTGATGTCGCCCTCGGCGATCATGACGTCCCAGTCCTGGATGAGATGCCCTACCTGGTTCACAGGGACGTCTTCGGCGCGCAGCACGCCCACCACGCCGGGCAGGGCCTCGGCCTTGGACGTATCGATCGAGACCACGCGGGCACGCGGGTACTTGGAGCGCACCGCCGAGGCGTGCACCATGCCGGGATGGTCGAGCTCGTCCAGGTCGTCGGGGTACTTGCCCTCGCCCAAGACCTTCTTGCGCACGTCGATGCGGAACGCGCGCTTGCCCACGCCGTAGTCGTCGCCGCGCTCGAGTTCCTCGTCGATCTGCTTCTCGCCGCGCAGCACGGCGGCGGCGAGCGCGATGCCCTCGATGATCTTCTTGTAGCCGGTGCAGCGGCAGATGTTGCCGCGGATGGCGTACTTGATCTGCTCCTCGGTCGGCTCCGGGTCCTCGGCGATGAGCGCCGCACCCGACATGACCATACCCGGGATGCAGAAGCCGCACTGAACGGCGCCCACGGCGCCGAAGGCGTAGACGAAGGCCTCGCGCACGTTCTCGGGCAGGCCCTCGAGAGTCACGATATCGCGCCCGGCGGCGAGCGCCGTGGTGAGCACGCACGCCTTGACGGCGGCACCGTCCACATGGATGGTGCAGGTGCCGCACGCGCCCTCGGAGCAGCCGTCCTTGGCGGAGTGGATATGGAGGTCGTCGCGGAGGTAGCGCAGCAGCGGCTTGTTCTCGGTCGTGGCGCGCTCGACGCCGTTGACGGTGAAGGTGAATTCCTGAGCCATGACGTCTCCCTAGTACTTCGCCATGAGACCGGAGCGGTCGTGGATGGCACCGTGCGGGCACGAGACCGCACACATGCCGCACGACAGGCACAGCGACCCCTCGATGCGTGCGCAGTTGTCCGAGATCTCGATAGCGCCGGCAGGACATTTCTTGGCGCACATGCCGCAACCGATGCAGCTGGTGGGGCACAGTTTGCGGGCGACGGCGCCCTTATCGGTGTTGTTGCAGCGGACGAGGATGTTCTGGTACCCCGGCACGAAGGCGATCACCTGCTGGGGGCAGGCGATGCCGCACAGGCCGCACCCCGTGCAACGCGAGCGGTCGACACGGGCGACGCCGTCGACCATGTCGATGGCGCCCTGCGGGCAGGCTGCGACGCACGCGCCGCAACCGACGCACCCCTCGCCGCAGCGGGCATCGCTGCCTGCGGCGGCGCAACCGCTGCCGCAGGCGACGTATGCCACGTTCTTTTGAATCGAATGGGCCATTGCGCTCCCCTAGTTCTTCATGAGGTAGGCGTAGCTGTCACGCACGGCCTTGATGGTCAGGCGGACGGCCTCGGGAACAGGCGTGTTCACGGCGTCGACGGACACGTTGTGCTCGGTCCCGGCGACGCGGACGCGGAAGTCGCCGTCGTCCAACGGCAGGAATCCGTCGTTGTCGGAGTTGTCCATGTCCTCGGCGCTCCAGAACAGCGTGAGCTTGTCCTTGTAGGGGCGGCCGGTCTCATACGGGCAGAACACGGCGCAGTTGCCGCACTCGTTGCACATGCCGTCCACGTGCACCACCTGCTGCTTGGCCAGACCGGGAACCTCGATGGCGACGTTCGCGCGGTTGGGGCACACGTCGCAACAGACCTCGCACACGGCGGCGCAACCCAGGCAGCGGCTCTTGTCGCAGGCATGGATGTCGCGGCAGATGCGGCCTTTGCGCGCGATGTGCTCCTCGACGTCGAGCTCGGCGTTGAGCGCGGAGTACTTACCGAAGTCGACGTCGGCGATGGCGCGGGCGATCTCGGCGGCGTCGGCGATGGCCTCGACCACGGTCGCCGGGCCGCGGCGGCAGTCACCGGCGGCCCAGACACCCTCGACACCGGTCGCCACGCCGGCGGCCGGGCGGCAACGGCGGTCGACCTCGACGCCGGCACCCTCGTACAGCGAGCCGTCGATGCGCTCGCCCACGGCGCAGATGACCGTGGTCGCAGGAACCTCGAGCGTCTGGCCCGTAGGCTGCGGGCTGCGGCGGCCGGAGGCATCGGGCTCGCCGAGCTCCATGACGTCGCAGGTCATCGTGCCGTCGGCAAAGGCCTTGGGAGCGAGCAGCTCGCAGAACTCGACGCCCTCGGCAAGCGCCAGATCGAGCTCTTCCTCGTCAGCCGGCATCTGCTTCTTGGTGCGACGGTACACCAGGCGCACGTTCTCGACCCCGCGGGCGCGTTTGGCCACGCGCGCGGCATCCATGGCGGTGTTGCCCGCGCCCACCACGACCACGTCGGTGCCCAGATCGAGGCTCGCGGGATCCTTCTTGGCTGCCTCGAGGAACTCGAGCACGTCGGTCTCGGCGGCATCGCCCAGGCCCACGGAACCGGGCAGCCAGGCACCCGCCGCCACGACCACGTCGGTATAGCCCTGCGCCTTGAGCCCGTCGATGGAGTCGACACGGGTGTTCAGACGGACCTTGGCCCCGAACGACGTGCACAGCGCCGCGTCGGCCTCGACGTCCGTCGTCGCGATGCGGAACTCCGGGATCACATGGCGCACGATGCCGCCGAGCTCGCCGGTCGCCTCGAAGATCGTCACGGGCACGCCCGCACGGGTCAGGAAAAACGCCGTGGCAAGGCCAGCGGGACCGCCGCCGATGACGGCGACGTTACGGTCGGAGGTAAACGCCCGGGGCTCGCCCTGATGCTTGGCCAGGATCTGGGCCATGGCCTCATGGGCGGCCTTGAGCTTAGAGGAACGGATCTGCGCGCCCTCAGGCTCGTAGAACGCGCGCTCGCAGGCGCGGCCGCACGGATGCGGGCAGATGGTACCGGTGATGGACGGCAGCGCGTTGCGCTCGATGATGATGTTCAGGGCGTCCTCGTAGCGCCCCTCGTCCACGGCAGCGAGGTAAGCCGGGATATCCTGATTGATCGGGCAGCTCGTGCGGCACGGGTTGGTGAAGCAGTCCATGAGCGGCGTACCGCCGGGAACCTTGCGGTCGGGCAGCGGGCGCAGCGGCTTCTTGTACAGCGGATTCGTCAGCGAATCGGCCTGGATGGACGTGACGGCCTCCAGCGAGACGCCGGCGAACGGCATGCCGTCGAGATCGTCGAACTCGCCCGCCATCTGGTTGAAACGCTCGTAGCCGCCGGGCTTCAGGACGTCGGTCGCCAGCGTGATGGGCCAGATGCCCGCATCGTAGAGCGCACGGATGTTATGGATGGTCGCGCCACCGGAATAGGAGATGCGCAGCTTGCCGTCGAACTGCTCGGTGATGCGACGCGCCGCCTCGATCGTCAGCGAGAACAGCGAGCGCCCGGACATGTACATCTCGTCGGAGGGCAGCTCACCGCGCGTAACGTCGACCGGGAACGTGTTCGTGAGCTTGACGCCGAACTCCAGGCCGCGCTCCTCGGTGAGCTTGATCAGACGCTCGAACATGGGAACGGCGTCCTCCCACTGCAGGTCCTCGCGGAAGTGCGTGTCGTCGAACACGATGTAGTCGAAGCCGAGCTCGTTCAGGCGCGCGCGGGCGAAGTCGTACCCCAGCAGCGTGGGATTGCACTTGATGTAGGTGTTGAGCCCCTTCTCGGTGATGAGATAGGTGGCGATGCGCTCGATCTCGTCGGGCGGGCAGCCGTGCAGCGTGGACTCCGTGATGGAATCGGACACGCGCGCCGGGATGCTCTCGACGAAGGCGGCGTCGACGTGCTCGAACCTGTCGAGGTTGGCGAGCGCCCAGGCGCGGCACTCCTTGAACGCGTCCGTGCCGGACGCGTCCTTCATGCTCTCGATGTAGTTGTCGACCTTGGGGCTCTTGATACCCTCCAGGTCATAGCCCACCGACATGTTGAACACGAAGCCGTCCGGCGAGCCCAGACCGTACTCGCGGGCGACCAGATGGCAGGCGAACCAAGCCTTGATGTACTCCGCGAGCGCCTGCGGCACCTCGAGCTCCGTGGACCATTCGCAGTTGTAGCACTCGTCCTCGGCTACGATGCAGGGCTTGTTGACGCACTTGGAAAGCTCTTCGCCGTCCATGACCTGGACGGTCTTGAGCTCGAAGAAACGCGATCCCGCCACATAGGAGGCGACGATGTTCTGCGCGAGCTGGGTGTTGGGGCCGGCGGCGGGACCGAACGGGGTCTCGACGTGCTCGTCGAAGATCGGCAGGGCACCGTCCTGGTTGGCCACGTACGCCTTGCGGACGCCGAAGATGGCACCCTGCTGCTCATGCTCGGTCAGGATCCAATCCATCAGCTGGGAAAACGGGATCGGCCTCATGATGTCGCTCATTGCGAGCTCCTCTCTTGGTGCCCTTCCGAGACCGCGCGGAAAGGCATGGTTTCATACGGCGCAACGGTATGCGCGCTCCGGCGACCCCGCGGAGGCCGCACTGAACCCCGCCCGGCGCAGGCGAAGCACCGGGCAGGGTAAAACGATGAGATCAGTAGGCGCGGTGGTTCAGATCGCCCCAGAGCTTCTTCGACTGCTCCATGGTCCAGGCGTTGATCCGGTCCTCGTCGATATCCACGAACGCACGGTCCTTGTACAGGACGCGGCCGTTGATGATGGTGGTGCGGCAGTTTTTGCCCATCATGCCGAACAGCATGTGGCCGTCGATGTTCTCGCCGGAGAGCGGCGTGAAGGGCTTGTAGTCCATGACGATGACGTCGGCGGCGGCACCGGGCTCGAGCACGCCGAGCTTGCGGTCGAAGTACTTGCTGGCCATTTTGGCGTTGTTCTCGAACAGCATGGTCATGGCCTCGCCCCAGCCCACGTTGGGCATGGCGGCGTTATGGCGCTGGATGATCAGGAACACCTTGAGACTCTCGAGCATGTCGTGCGTGTAGGCGTCGGTTCCCATGCACACGGGGATGCCGCGGCGGAAGAACTCAAGCACCGGGGCGCAGCCCACGGCGTTGCCCATGTTGGACTCGGGGTTGTTGACGAGCCAGGTGCCGGATTCCTTGATGATGTCCATCTCGGCGGGTGTCACGTGGATGCAATGGCCGAGCATGGTGTCGGGTCCCAGCAGGTCATGCTGCAGCAGGCGCTCGACGGGGCTGATGCCGCCGCGGTTCAGGCGCGAGTCCCACACGTCGTTCATGCCCTCGCACACGTGGATATGGAAACCGGTCAGGCCGTTGTTGGCCTCGGCCATCTTGTCCATGGTCTCGTCGGACAGGGTGAACGTGGCATGGCCGCCGAACATGGCGGCGATCATGGTGTCGTCATCTTCCTTGCGCGCCTTGGCGGCCCACTGGGCGAACTCGGCGTTCTCGGCGATGGACTGGTCGCGCTTCTCCGGGCCGCGGCGGTCGGAGACCTCGTAGCACAGGCAGGAGCGCATGCCGATCTCCTTGGCCACGTCCTTGATGGCGAACAGACTGCCGGGGATCTCGGCAAAGCTCGCATGGTGGTCGAAGATGGTGGTCACGCCGTCGCGGATGGAATCGAGCATGGTGGCGTACGCCGATGCGCGCGTGCCGTCCATATACAGGTTGTCATCGATCTTCCACCACTGCTGCTCGAGGTTCTCGAGGAAGTTCGTGGGGTTGCAGCCCTCGATCGCCAGCCCACGGGCAAGCCCGGAATAGATGTGCGTGTGGCAGTTGATGAGACCGGGCATGATGAGGTTGCCCTTGGCATCGACGTACTCGGCACCGGCGTACTTGGGTGCAAGATCGCTCTCGCGTCCGACTTCGACAATCGTATCGTCATCGATGGCGACCGCCCCGTGCTCGATGCACGGCTCAGATGCGGCGCGCGTGATGACAGTACCGTTACCAACAAGAAGCATGATCGCTCCTCTCGCCGTCGGAGGCGGGGTTTGACACCTCGGACATATGTTGAAAAGCGTGAAGTGCCGGCCAATGCCGGTAGCGGGCCCTCTCCCGTTCGCACTTCACAGCCGGCGCAGGGCCGGCCGAAACGGCAGGCGGTAGGTACCACCCGCCGTTATAGATACCGTGTTACTTCTTGCTCTCGGGCAGCACCAGGTCCACGGCGGCATTCTTGGCCGCATCGATGTGCTCGGCTGCGGGAGGCGTCTGCGGAAGGATCAGGTTCAGCGCGATCGCCATGATGGCGGTGGGGGTCACGGCGTTGGAGCCGATGACCGTGGAGACCCAGCTGGGCATGCCGGTACCGGCAAGGCAGCCGCTGGCCATCCAGATACCCAGGCCGAACACGACGGACGTGCCGACGATGGTGGCAGTGCGGTTGGTAAGGCCCTCACGGGTGAACATGCGGATGCCGTTCATGGTGATGGTGCCGAAGACGCCCACGGTCGCGCCGCCGATGACGGGCTGCGGGATGGCGGAAAGCACAGCAGAAAGTTGCGGGAACAGGCCGGCGATGGCGAAGACCGCGGCGATGATCACGAAGACCCAGCGGTTGACGACCTTGTTGGAGCAGATGATGCCGACGTTCTGGCCGAGGGCGCTCGTGGGCAGACCGCCGATGAAGCCGCCGATGATGGACGTGAGGCCCTGGGACACGATGGCACCGGAGAGCTCGCGCTCGGTCGGCATACGGTCGATGGAACCGAGGCAGGCGGCGGACACGTCGCCGATGACCTGGATGGAAACCATGGGGAACACGACGGCCAGGGTGATGCAGACCTCGGGGTCGAACTCGAGCGCGTAGGGCATGAACTTGGGAAGCGCGAAGACCTGTGCAGTCGCGACGCTCGAGAAGTCGAGCATGCCGAACGGGATGGATACGATCATGCCCACGATCATGCCGAAGAACACGCTACCGAGCTTGAGCGTTCCCTTAGCGAAGTTCGCCAGGGCGAAAACGACCGCGAAGGTGACAAGCGCCACGCACCAGGCCTGCGGTGTGCCCCAGATGGGGGTGCCCATGCCGCCGGCCATGTACTTCACGGCCGTGGGATACAGGGAGACGCCGATGGCGAAGATGACCGTACCGGTGACGACCGGTGGGAACAGCCACTTGATCTTGCTGTAGCACAGACCGAAGACGACCGCCACGGCCCCGCCCACGATCTCGCCGCCCAGAAGCGCACCGAACGAGAAGCCCGAGGCGCCCATGGCCTGGAGGGCCGGGAGGAAGGCGAAGGAGACGCCCATGACGATCGGCAGGTTCCCGCCGATGCGGCGGAAAGGCGCGAAGGCCTGGAGTGCGGTGTCGATGGCCGAGAGGATCAAGGCCACCTGGATGATGTCGGTGCTCTCCTGGCTACCGAACCCGTAGACGCCGGCCATGATGACCGCTGGCGTGATGATGCCTGCGAACGAGGCGAGGACGTGCTGAAGGGCGCAGGGAATCATCTCGGCGATGGGAGGCATTCCCTCGCGCGTAAACAGGGCATCGTGCCCGTTTACCGCTTTTGTTCCGGTCATAAGACCACCAATCCTTATATGTGTCGTCCACGATCGAGCGCAGACCTATCCCACCAGGTGTAACCAGCACGGATTTCGTTCTTAAACAATCGTATTAAAGAAAATTCTCATGTTCAATAATAATTTTTTGTCACACGACAACCACGGGGTCACCCGAGAACATTCTCGCAGGTCAGCTAACTGTTTGTTTTGCTTCCTTAAATATTTTTCTTATTGGTAACCGTCCACCGGGATTTTTCTACCGTTCACTTGAAACGAACCGTCTACCAGGGCATTTCATGACGCGTTGGCATCATGCTATATTTGCAATAAATTGTTATCACCCATTTATCATCCGGAGCGCCCTATGAACGAAACCGTTCGCCGTTACGTGCCGTTCGTCGATTTCCTCGAGATGGTCCTCGGCAAGAACAGCGAGATCGTCCTTCACGACTTCTCCGACCCCGACCACGCCATCGTCGATATCCGCAACGGGGCCGTCTCGGGTCGCGCCGTCGGCGCCCCGGCCACCGACCTTGCGCTCAAGATCATCCACGACCCCGCATACAACGGCCGCTCCGCCGTCGCCGGGTACGAAAGCCGCGGTGCCGGCAACAAGCCGCTGCGCTCGGCGTCCTATTTCATCCGCGAGGGCGAGCGGATCGTGGGCATGATCTGCGTCAACACCGACGTCACTGTGGTCAACCGCCTGAATTCCCTCGCAAAGCAGTTCTCGAGCATCTACGACGCCGCCCAGGCCCCCAACGAAGGCGAGCAGGCGCATCTCGAGGTGGAGAGTCTCACCGATTCCACCAGCGACCTCGTGACGAAGAACATCGCCGACATGGCCACCGCGCGCGGGCTCGACCCCGAAGCGCTGAGCCAGACCGACCGCGTCGACATCATCCGCCAACTCAACGCCAACGGCATCTTCCTGCTCAAAGGAGCCGTCGCCTCCACCGCCCAGGCCATGGGCATCTCCGAGCCCAGCGTCTACCGCTACCTCCAGAAGGTGCGCAAAGAGGCCGAATAGAGATCCAGATGCCATTGGAGCCCTGCAGTTCGGCGGTCCCTTGAGGGTTTCGATACCCTTTATCGGAATTCCCGAGTAGACGGTTTGCCGGCACGACGTTTTCCCAAGTAATTCAGAGCTTGAAGCCTGCATTACCTGCCATGACAGAAAAAGGGTGCTGAAACCTTATGCGCCGAACGAAATAGACCCCGCGAACCAAACGGTTTGCGGGGTCCTTGCATGTCATGTTTGCATTCGGGCGCAGGGCGCAATGCCTTAAAGGGCGGCTACGACCTCGATCTCGACGAGGCCACCGGCGGGAAGAGCCGCCACCTGGAAGGCGGAACGGGCCGGGAAAGGCGCCGTGAACTTGGAGGCGTAGATCTCGTTCACCGCGGCGAAATCGGCGATGTCCGCCAGGTAGACCGTCGTCTTCACGACGTCGGCAAAGGTGGCGCCGGCCTCGGCGAGCAGCGCCTCGACATTGGCAAGGGACTGCTTGGCCTGGGCCTCGACGCCCTCGGGCATCTTGCCCGTGGCCGGATCGATGCCGAGCTGGCCGGACAGGAACACCATGTTGCCGGTCTTGATACCGGGGCTGTACGGGCCGATGGCGGCAGGTGCGTTATCGGAGGAAACGACGGTCTTGCTCATTGCAGACGCTCCTTTTTCTGGAAGGGATTCATGGGAGAAGCAAGTCGGCGACACCGGGAGGCACATCGGTCTCGCCGGCTTGCTTGGCTCCGACTCTATCGGACGCTTCCTGAATATGCAAGATAATTATCGTACTGATAGAATTTTTTATCATTCCATGCCGTTCACCGAGCACAACCGACCGTTCATAATGGGACAAAACCCTTTTGCATCGCTATCCCCCATATGGAAAGGTCTCCCATGACGCGCGTCTCACAACCCGAAGTTCTGGCACCGGCCGGCGGCCCCGAACCGTTCGCGGCCGCGCTCGCCGCCGGGGCAGACGCGATCTACTGCGGCATGGGAACGTTCAACGCCCGGCGCAAGGCAACGAACTTCACGGACGAGGCGTTCTCCCAGGCATGCCGCGCCGCGCACTTGGCCGGCGCGCGCGTGTACGTGACCGTCAACATCGTGATCAAAAACGACGAGATGGCCGATGCCTTGGAGCTCGTGCGCACCTGTGCCATGTTGGGAGCCGACGCCTTCATCATCCAGGACTGGGGCCTGTTCTTCGAGATTCGCCGCCAGATGCCTGACATCGAGACGCATATCTCCACGCAGGCGAACATACATGACGCCCGCGGCACCGTTTGGTGCCGCGACGCCGGGGCCGACCGCGTCACGCTTTCCCGCGAGCTTTCCGTCGCCGAGATCCGCACCATCCATGACGCCGTTCCGCAGGTGGACCTCGAGGTCTTCAGCCACGGCGCTATCTGCTTCTGCTATTCCGGCCTGTGCCTGCTCTCGAGCTTTGCCATGGCGGGGCGTTCTGCCAACCGCGGCATGTGCGCGCAACCCTGCCGCCTCCCCTATGAACTGGTCGACGAGGACGGCCGCACCATCTCCCCCGCCGACCGCGAGCGCGCGCTGTGCCCGCGCGACACCAACACCTCGCAGATGGTACGCGAGCTCATCGACGCCGGCGCGGCATCACTCAAGCTCGAAGGCCGTATGAAGGCTCCGGACTACGTGTACTCCATCGTCGACGTCTACCGCCGGGAAGTCGACGACGTCCTGACCGGGCGGCAGGCCGACGCCTCGGAAGAAGCTATCCGCCAGCGGCAACTCAAGCGCTGCTTCAACCGCGATTTCACCCATGCATACCAGGACGGAACCTCGGGTGACGAGATGATGAGCTACGAGCGCTCCAACAATCGCGGGCAGCTTGTAGGCACCGTCACCGGCAGCCGACCAGCGACGCGCGACGTGCGCGGGCTCAAACCAGACGACCGCCGCCGGCGCGCCGCGATCACCACGATCGAGCTCAGCGAACCCGTAGGCAAAGGCGACCTGTTGGAGCTACGCCACGACGATGAGTTCGACCAGTTCCTGACCACTATCGCCCCGGAAGATGCCGCAGCCGGCACCAGCATCGAATGCCGCATCCCGCGCGCCATGCCCGCCGGCAGCCGCGTGCGCGTCATCCGCAGCCAGCGTGCCATCGAGACCGCGGCCGCCGCCCTGAAGCGCGACGTACTCCGCCGCCGCCAGGTGAACGTCGTCGTTCGCGCCCATATCGGCGAGCCGTTCGCCGTCACGCTCACCTGCACGGACGACCCGGAGCTCACAGCGACCGCCACCGGATTCATCGTGGAGCCGGCCCGCACGCGCCCCGTTTCCGCCGAAGACCTAGCCGAGCACGTCGGCCGCATGGGGTCCTCCCCCTTCGAGGCCGCTGCATTCGATATCGATGTTGACGATGGTTGCGGCATGGGCTTCTCCGCCGTGCACAAGGTGCGCGCCGCCGCTTGCCAGGCGCTCGAGGAGCGCATCCTGCAGCCGTATGACGATTGCGCTCACGCACTGGAGCGCATTTCGGTTAGCACCTCGGCCCGCAATCTCCCCGTTCCCAATCCGTCCGCGCCCCTGATCTGTGCGACCGTCACCTCGCTCGAGGCAGCGGAAGCGGCACGCGCAGCCGGTGCCGACCGTATTTACATGACTACCGACGCACTTGAGCGCGAAGGCGTCGCGCCAGGCAGCTACGAAGCGCGCGAGATCATCCCCGTGCTCGATGAGGTCTGCCGAGAGAAGGACCACGCCCGCATCGACCCGTGGATTGTCCGCGGCGCCACTGTGGCTGTCGGCAACATCTCTGAGCTCGCCGCCGCGACCGAAACCGGAGCCAGCGCCGAGGTACGTTCCTGTCTACCCGTACATAACCTCTCGTGCATGGATGCGCTAGCTGACCACGGCGCCCGTGCCATTTGGCTCTCACCCGAGCTCACGCTGGACGAGATCTGCGCCCTCGCCCCACAGCGTTCCATCGAGCTCGGCCTCACCGTCTTCGGGCGCCCCCGCGTCATGACGAGCGAACACTGCATCCTGCAGGTCGCTGATGTCTGCATCCACGATTGCACCCGGTGCCGCTTGCGTAGTCGCAAGCTGGCGCTCAAGAACATCGACGGCAAGGTCATGCCGGTGCGAACCGATATCCACGGGCGCTCGCGTCTCTACGACGCCTACCCCATCGACATCACGCCGCAGATTCCGCAGCTCCTCGCCGCCGGCGTCACGCGCTTCATGGTCGACGGTACCCTGTTGGACACGCAAGAGGTCGGTCGCGCCGTCACTCGCGTGCGCCGGGCAATCGAAGCCGCGCAAGCCGGTCGCAAACCTGCAGCCCGTCTGCGCGGTGCGACCTCGGGCTGCCTGTTCGTTGGAGTTTCATAATGGATGCCATCGCCGCTCAATCCGAAGAACCCGCCGTCCTGTACTGCGATCCCTGGTTGCTCGCCCTCGACAAGCCGGCGGGCACCATCGTCCACGGCGACGGAACGGGTGAACGGACCCTTACCGATGTCGCAAGCGATCTCATGCTCTCGTTCGGCGACGGCTTCTCCGCGTCCGACATCCAGGCAATCAACCGGCTCGACCGCGACACCACGGGCATCGTGCTGCTCTCCCTCGACAAGCAGACCCAACCGGCCTTCGATCGCTTGGTTGCCGAGCACGGCATAGAGAAACGCTATCGCGCCCTTGCGGAGGGCCGTATCGAATGGAATGAGAAGCTGATCGATAAACCCATCGGCCGCGACCGCCATCATGCGGACCGCATGCGCATCAGCGCCAGCGGCAAACCCTCGCGCACCGAGGTCAAGGTCCTGAAGCGCATGAAGGCGCGCAAAGGCATGCCCGCCTGCTCGCTTATCGACGTGACGCTGCTCACCGGTAGAAAGCACCAGATCCGCGTGCACATGGCAAGCGTGGGCCACCCGCTCGTCGGAGACCGCCTCTACGGAACGGCCCGCCCCTGCGGGCTGCAACTCCGCGCCTACCACGTCGCGTTCACGCATCCCGTCACCGGCGAGCACGTGGAGATCACCGCATAACTGCGCGCAAGGAACCGTACAGCAACAACCTCGTCGTTCCCTTAACGCGTTCGTCCCGCCTGAGACCAGTTTTGCCCTTCTAAACGGGCAAAACTGGTCTCAGGCGGGACGAAATCGGTATTAGGAGCGGGACGAGCTTGACAGCCACGGCATGGCTCCCTATCGCACCTAAACCAGAGTGATATTCTCACATGCCCGATACGATTCGGGCACCGTGCCGGCCGTGATGATGTTCGCGTCAGCGAAATCGACAAACGTCACAGGAGCGACCATGTCGAACTTACTGGCATCGGCCAACACGTAACGCCGCACGGCCCGCTGCATCGACAGCCCCTTGACCTCGGCCTCGGCGATATCGGGAGCCGTGAAGCCCCGCTCGAGCGAAATGGCATTCGCACCCCAGAAGCCCACGGTGAAGTTGTAGTGGTGGAGCATGGCACACGCGTCGGGACCTACAACGGATTCCGTCTCGGCCTTTAACGTGCCGCCGAGCATGATCACATGGAAGCCTCGCACCATGAGGCGACGAGCTTGAGCGATCGCGTCCGTAACGTAAGTGACACCTGCCAGTTGTGGCAAGTGGTCAATCAAACGCAGCGTGGTGGAGCCGGAATCGATATAGACGAACGATCCCGGCTCGACAAGCTCGGCAGCCGCCTGGCAGATGCGCTCCTTCTCGTCGTTGTGCATCTCGCTGCGCTCCGTAAGAGTCAAGTCGCGCGTCACGTGCGCGCGCTCAAGGCTCATCGCGCCTCCGTGCACCTTGGCGATCCGATGTGCCTTGTCCAGTGTCGCCAGATCACGACGGATCGTCGACGCCGTGACGCCAAGTGAATCGGCGAGCTCGGGTACTGTCACCGAACCCGCCGCATGCACCATCGAAACGATCCGGTTCAGTCTGTCCTCGGCGAGCACTTAGCGCTCCTCGGGGTACACGACACCCCAGTCAGCCCGTAGCTTCGTCATGATCTCCATGACGTCGGCAGCAATATCGATCAGCGCGGCCTTCTCGACATCTCCCGCAACAGCCTTCTCAAGATCGGCTATCTCGTAGCACAGCGCGTAGGCTTCAACGCCGGCCGAAACCTCCTCGCGCGTGCCCTCAGCCGTCCAGGTGATCGTGGCCTTATCGGCGCGTGGATAGTTGAAGACCTCGATATAGGCGTCGTCGAAGCACAGCGTCGCGCGCTTAGGCTGCTTCGCATGCATGGTAAGAGAGAACACGCCCAGCTGACCCTCGGCATTGCGCGTCACAAAACCGCTTTCCTCGTCCACGCCCGTCTCGAAGTTGTTCTCGAGGGAGACGATCTCATGCGGCTGGCTTGCCATGAACATGCGCGCGATGGAGATCGCATACACGCCGATGTCGAGCATGGCACCACCGGCGAGGTTGGGGTTGAAGAAACGGGCCTTGGTGTCATCATACGAATGGTAGCTGCCGAAGTTCACCTGTGCCAAGCGAAGCTTGCCGAACTCCCCCGCCTTGGCTCGGCGGAGCAACTCAACATAAAGCGGCATATGGAGGATCGTCGTGGCATCCATAAGCACCACGTTGTGCTCGCGGGCAATGGCACGCGCCTCGTCAAGCTCGGCGGAATTCAGCGTGATGGATTTCTCGCACAGCACGTGCTTACCCGCCGACAGCGCGCCGCGCAGATAGGTGATATGGGTGTTATGCGGCGTCGTGATGTAGACGGCATCGATATCGGGATCGGCATAGAGATCCTCATACGAGTCATAGACCTTCGCGATCCCGTAACGCTCGGCAAAAGCGACGGCCTTCTCATGGGTTCGATTAGCCACACCCGAGATCTTTCGACCGGCGAGGACAAACGATTGAGCTATCTGGTTCGCAATGACACCGCACCCGATAACCGCCCAACGAAGCTCAGGAGCCGTGAAGATATCCGTCGGGAACGGCTTGCCCTCAACCGCCGCAAACGCAGCCTTAGCAGCTGCAGCAGCATCCTTCGGAGCCTGAGTACCTTCAGCCATAGTTCCTCCAACCACCAGGAGTTTTCATTACGCAGCGATTATTGCACACCAACGCGTATTCACGCGCGTTTTTGCGTATTTAGATTTGATTTCCACTAGCCAAAATATAATGGTCAGCAGTTTCAACAACGTCGGAAACATCTGGCCGAATGATAGGACCCGAGTTAACGCCCTAAAGAACAGCGGGAATTTTGCAGCAACGGCGAAGCCATAAGTCAACAAGGTTTCGGGATCGTATATCCAGACAAAGCGGCAGGGACCAGTTTTACGCAGGTCTGGGATCGGCGGCGCGTGAAGTTCATCGCGAGTTCCGCACGAGCCGAAGGCCACTGAATGTGGCCTTCGCGCGAGCAGGACTGTCCGAGCAGGGAACTTCATGCGCCGCAGTTCCCGGACCGAACAAAAAAGACCCGGACGCCAAAGCATCCGGGTCTTCCGCACAACTATCGTTGCGAACAGCTTAGAACTTGTGGCCGCACTTCTTGCAGACGCGCAGCTTGTTCTTGCCGTCCTTCTCGTGACCGACGC
>ERZ808240.2117-NODE-2117-length-22616-cov-41.109836_pt1 | contig 22616 bp, 20 predicted proteins | sample MGYA00521084_ERZ808240 | MGnify/ENA primary metagenome ERZ808240 (study PRJEB31516, sample SAMN03275571) | gut metagenome | biome: mammalia-associated habitat; material: feces | host: Papio cynocephalus | place: Kenya | collected 2012-08-06 ...
GGATCTTGCCTATTATAGAGGAGTAGAGAGGAGACAGCCCCCTCTCAAACGATCCACCCCTGGCGGGGACGAATCCGGCCGTGTGGCGTCACGAACAGACGGAATTCTCATGCCCATGAGAAATGATTCTCATGCCCATGAGAAAAAATTCTCATGGGCACGAGAACGGAACGGTCGCAGACGGGAAATCGTCCGTTAGTTTGCGTTTTCGCTTGAAATCAATCATGAAATAGTCAGATATCCCCTAAAAACCCGGGGTGACCCGGTCGAGAGCCCCTTTTTCGCCCGCCCGGCACGCCCGGAACGGGTGTTCAGATGCCTTGAAACGGTGATGCCGTTGCGCCGGAACGGTGATGCCGTTGCGCCGGAACGGTGATGCCGTTGCGCCGGAACGCCTACCCCGTTGCGCCGGAACGGCCACCCCGTTCTACTGGAACGGGCACGCGATGCAAAAAGAATACGGCTGCGCGGCGTCACGAACAGACGAGATTCCCGTGCCCATGAGAAAGAATTCCCGTGGGCACGAGAAGGAACGGATTGCAGGCGAGAAATAGTCCGTTAATTTTCGTTTTTTATCGAAATAAACCATTAAATATGGATATAACGCTTGTAAAACTCGGGTCGCCCGGGCTGCCGCCCCTTTTCTCCCGATCGGAACACCCGTGACGAATTCTTGTTAAGCTGAACGGGTGATGGTGTATTCATACAACTTGGATATTCAGGTAATTGGAATTATCACGGATTTTTGATAAAATATTCGTCGTTCGGTTGAGAGCCGTCAAGCCTTGGCAAAGAAGCGCGAGACGACTCGTGACGAACGCGCGTCGCGATGATACGGATGCACATGTCGAGCGTGGACAGTCCGTTCGGCGGACGCGAAGATAGCGATTTACGGCCGCCTTGAGGTTTTTGGTGTTTTGTTTTCCTCAAGGCGGCCCTTTTTTCGTTTTGCACCGCAAATTTTTTGAACTTTGTCGTGCACGAAAACCCCAAAATATGATACAATATTGGCAATGGAAATGACGAACTATGAGATTGGACGCGTTGTCTTTGGCAGTGCGGCCGCGATAACCGCCGCGTATGAGCGTTTTCGTACGCAGGAGATCGATGAAATCAGGCTTATGAAGCCGGATTCTTCGCCGTTTTCCCTGAAACGCCGCACATTGGAGCACGAAGCGCCCGTAGCGGGGGTCGGAACCTTTCGCGGTTCCGAAAAGCGCACGCTTGTTTTTGCGCCGAGCACGCGTCCGGGGTGGTGGATCCGCCGCATGGATCTGCCCGAACAGCTCGACACGCGCATTTCAATCGAGAATCTGTGGACGAGCGCGCAGAATCTGGTCATGCGCTCGGGCTCGCCGCACAATTACCTGCGCATGGTGGAGCATATTGTCGCGTTGAAAGCGGGGCTTGGAGTGGATGACGTGCTGCTCAAGGTTTACAGCGGCGATCCGCCGCTCTTTGACCAGTCCTCCTTGCCGCTCGTGAAGGCGGTCGAGCATGCGCATATTATAGAGGAGGACGTGCCGGCTTCGTATGTGACGGTGCGCGAACCTGTCGCTTTTGGCGGCAAACGCGGCGATTTCCTGCTGTTTCTGCCCGCCCGGGAAGGGCAGCGGAGCCTGCGTATCGATTGCGCCATTTCATGGAACACGGTCATCGGACGGCAACGCGTCTTGTTCGACGCGACGCCGGAGACTTTCCGTTATGCCGCGTTGGCGCGCACGAATGCGACGCACCGGCAATACGTGCTCGCGAAAACCGTGGGCAAGCTTTTCGCCGCGACGCGCAATCTCGGCTACAACGACCGCAACATCCTGATCCACGGTCCGCGGCGCTACTATACGAAGCCGCGCTTCCCGATGAACGACAAGTTCCTTGAACCCGTGTGGCATCGGGCCACGCTGGATCTCATGGCGGCCTTGTCGTTGACGGGGGCGGACCGTTTTGTCGGGACCGTCGTCAGTTATCGCGCAGGGCATACGCTGGATTGCGATGCCATTCGCGCACTTTACAGGAATAATCTACTATGCTCGCTCTGAAACTGAATCGTCCGCTTATAATCTTCGACATCGAATCGACGGGGCTCAATCCTCGCCGCGACCGGATTGTGGAACTCGCCGCGGTAAAGGTCTGGCCGGACGGACGCGAGGAAAGCCGGTGCTGGCTTTTGAACCCGTCCGTGCCGATTCCGCCTGAAACGTCCGCCATTCACGGGATAACGGACGAAATCGTGAAGGATTGTCCCACTTTCGTTGATAAATCGAAAGAAATCTACGATTTCTTCAAGGATGCGGATTTGGGTGGGTTCAATTCGGACCACTACGACATCCCCTGCCTGGAAGAGGAGCTTCTGCGGGCGGGGTACGCCTTGAACGCCTGCGCGCGCAAACGGATCGACGTGCAGCGCATCTACCACCGCATGGAGCCGCGCACGCTGACGGCGGCCGTCAAGTACTATCTCGGGCGCAGCCACGACGGGGCGCACGGGGCGGAGGCGGACGCGCGCGCGACGCTGGAGGTTCTGGATGCGCAGATGAAGCGGTATCCGGAACTGCCGCGGACGGCGGACGAATTGGACGAGTACCTTGTTCCGCACGACCCGTTGAACGCGGACCGAAACGGGCTGTTGCGGTGGAAGGACGGCGATTTGCTGGTCAATTTCGGCAAGAAGCGCGGCGAATCGCTGAAACGTCTCCTGGTCAACGAGCCCAACTACTTGAAATGGCTCGTCAAGGGCGATTTCGACGCGGACGTGCGGGCGATCGCGCAGGATTTGCTGGATAACGGCCGCTTGCCGCCGGCGCCTGCCGTTCCCAAATAATGTCGCGTGCGAAAAGCGCCTGAATATGGTATAATAGACCGAAACAGTGGATTTATTCTAGGGCAGAAACATGGATAAGCATTACGATGCAAAGGCCGCCGAGGCCAAGTGGTATCCCATCTGGGAGAGCAAGGGTTATTTTCACGACGAACCCGGCAAGGGCAAACCCTATTCGGTCGTCATCCCGCCGCCCAACGTGACGGGCATTTTGCACATGGGCCACGCACTCAACCAGACGATCCAGGATATTCTGGTGCGCTGGCACCGCATGCGCGGCGACAACACCTTGTGGCTGCCGGGAACGGACCATGCGGGCATCGCGACGCAGAACGTGGTGGAGAAGGCCTTGCGCAAGGAAGGCAAGCGACGTCAGGATCTCGGGCGCGAGGCGTTCGTGGCACGCGTGTGGGAATGGAAGAAGCAGTACGGCGGCACCATTGTGCACCAGCAGCGCATGCTCGGCAACTCCACGGACTGGCAGCGCGAACGCTTCACGTTCGACGAGGGCTGTTCGCGCGCCGTCGCCAAGGTCTTCACGCAGCTCTACGACGAGGGTCTCGTCTACAAGGGGAATTACATCGTCAACTGGTGTCCGCGGTGCGGAACGGCGCTTGCGAACGACGAAGTGGAGCATGAGCCGAACAAGGGACACCTGTGGTATTTGCGCTATCCGGTCGAGGGTTCGGAAAAGGGCGTGAAAGGCGTGCGCGACGTCGACTACGTCCTTTTGGCCACGACGCGCCCGGAGACGCTGCCGGGCGACACGGCCGTGGCGGTGAACCCGAAGGACGAACGGTATGCCGCGCTCGTGGGGCGGAACGTGCTGCTGCCGCTCTCCGACCGTCCCATCCCCGTCATTTCGGACGACTACGTCGAGAAGGAATTCGGCACGGGTATCGTGAAGATCACCCCGGCGCACGATCCGAACGACTTCCTCGTGGGCAAGCGCCACGGACTGGCCGAGATCGACATCATGAACGATGACGGCACCATGAACGCGAAGGCCGGCGCCAAGTATGCGGGCATGGACCGCTTCAAGTGCCGCGAAGCCATCGTGGCCGATCTCGAGGCGGGCGGGTATCTCGACCACATCGAGGATTACGACAACCAGGTCGGCCATTGCTACCGGTGCCACGAAATCGTGGACAGCCGCCTGTCCAAGCAGTGGTTTGTCAAGATGAAACCGCTGGCCGAGCCGGCCATCGCGGCGGTCAAATCGGGCGAAACGCGCTTCGTGCCCGAGCGGTGGAGCAAAATCTACTTCAACTGGATGGAGAACATCCAGGACTGGTGCATTTCGCGCCAGCTCTGGTGGGGGCACCGCATTCCGGCCTACTACCTCCCCGCGGCGAAAGGCGAGGAGCCGCGCGTCGTCGTGGCGGAGACTCCCGAGGCGGCGCTCGAAAAGGCGCGCGCGATTCCCGGGTTCGAAAATCTCGCCGCGAAGGACTTGAAGCAGGATGAGGACGTGCTGGACACCTGGTTCAGTTCCTGGCTCTGGCCGTTCTCGACGCTCGGGTGGCCCGAAAAGACGAAGGATCTCGAGTACTACTATCCGACGACCGACCTGGTCACGGCGCAGGACATCATCTTCTTCTGGGTCGCGCGCATGATGATGGCCGGCATCCATTTCATGGGCAAGCCGCCGTTCAAGAACATCATCATACACGGCATCGTGCGGGACGCCCAGGGGCGCAAGATGTCCAAGAGCCTGGGCAATTCGCTGGATCCGCTCGAACTCATCAACCTGTATTCGGCGGACGCCTTGCGGTTCTCGATCGCGCTCATCACGTCTCTCGACTGCGACACGAAGGTCAACAAGGAGAAGTTCGAGATTGGCCGCAACTTCACGACCAAGATTTGGAATGCCGCGAAATTCCTGGCGATGAACACGGACGGCAATCCCGCCAAGACGACGCTGAAGGGCATCGCCGCGGCGGATTTGACGGCGGACGAGAAGCATATCCTCTATGCGACCGATCTGGCGTGCCGCAGGCAGAGCGAAATCCTCTCGCAATACCGCATCCAGGATGGCGCGCTGGCCATCTACGATTTCATCTGGACGCAGATCTGCGACGGCTACGTGGAATACGCGAAAGACGCGCCGAACAAGGACGTCGCCTTCGCGGTCCTGGCGGACGTGTTCTACAAGGCCTTGCGCCTGCTGCACCCCTACATGCCGTTCGTGACGGAAGAGGCCGCGCACCAGCTCGGGTATCTCGGCGAAAACGAAACCATCATGCGCGCGCCGTTCCCGACGGGCTACACGGACGAGGCGAAGAGCGCCTGGGGGCTGACGGCGGACGTCTACGATTTCGTGAACGCGAAGCGGGCGATGATCACCGACCTGCGCGCCCTGCGCGCCGAATACAAGGTTCCGCCGGCCAAGTTCGTGGACGTGACGATCCACTGCCGCGACGCGGAAACGGCGGCGCGGCTGGCGCCCGAATACGATTCGCTGAAGAAAGCCATGCGCGCGCAAAGCCTCGTCATCGACGCGGAAACGACGGAACTGGCCATGCCGGGCAAGCTGGGCGCGCTGGGCACGGTCTATCTTTCCCTCGAGGGTCTCGTCGACAAGGCCGCGGAGTCCAAGCGCATCGCCGGCGAACTTGCCAAGCTGCAGGGCTTCATCAAGTCCGCCGAAGCGAAGCTCGCCAATGCGAATTTCACGGCGCATGCGCCCGCGGCTGTCGTGGCGGAAGCCAGGCGCAAACTGCAGGAAAACCGCGACAAGGTCGCGCAACTCGAGAAACTCGCGAAGCTCTTCGCATGATCGCCTACATTAGAGGGGTGCTTGCCGAGAAAGATCCTGCCCGCGTCGTCCTCGAGGCGGCGGGCGTGGGGTACGAGATTTCCATCCCTCTTGGCACCTTCGACCGGTTGCCGCAGAAAGGCGAAGAGACGAAGTTGCTGGTCTGCCATTTCGTGCGCGAGGACGACGAGTTGCTGTACGGCTTCGCGACAGAGCGCGAGAAAGAAATGTTCCTCAAGCTGACGGCGGTTTCGGGCGTGGGGCCGAAGATTGCGCTTGCGATCCTGTCCGGTTCGTCGCTGGGAGAGCTTTGTCTCGCGATTGCGAGCGGGAACGCCAAGCGGATATCCGCCATCAAGGGCGTCGGGCGCAAGACGGCCGAGAAAATCTGCGTGGAGTTGAAGGACAAGGTCAGCGCGCTCGAGGCGCTGGCGGACTCTTCGCCGAAAGACGGTGTGGCCGCGCGCGCGCCGGTCGTGCGGGATGCCATCTTGGCGCTTTCCGCGCTGGGCTTCAACGAAGAGACGTCGAACAAGATGGTCTCCGCGGTTCTGACGGACGATCCTTCCGCGTCGGATGTCGAGGTCATCGTGCGAAGGGCGCTTGCGCGAAAGTAGGGACGTCATGGCAGAGGCGCAATTGTTCGCGGACGACTACAAGGTGACACTCGACGTGTTCGAGGGTCCGCTGGACCTGCTGCTCTATCTCATCCGCCGCGAGGAGCTGGACATCTACGACATTCCGATTGAACACATCACGACGGAATACATGCGCTTCATAGACGAGGCGCGGCGGCTGGATCTGGATATCGCCGGCGAATTCATCGTCATGGCGGCGACGCTGATGGTGATCAAGTCGCGCATGCTCCTCCCGGTCGAGCGCCGCAACGTCCAGGAGGACGCCGACGAAGAGTGGGTCGACCCGCGTTTGGATCTTGTGCGGCAGTTGATCGAATACAAAAAATTCAAGGACGCGGCCATCCGCCTGGAGCGTCTGGAGGCCCTCCAGGCCGACAGTTTCGATTATGGAGGAGGACGCCCAAAGTTCGAGCGCACCGCCGCGGACGGACGGCAGGCGCTCGCGCATCTCGACCTTTACGATCTTCTGACGGCTTTCCAGGAAGTCCTGGCGCGCGCAAACGAAATGCCGCACGAGGAGTTGAAGGGCGTGCGCTATTCGGTTCCGGACAAGATGGATTACGTCCTGGAGCGTGTGCGCAACGACAGTCGCGTGTCGTTTGTCGCGCTTTTCAGGCCCGACGCCCCGAAAGGCGAGATTATCGTGACGTTTCTGGCGTTGCTGGAGCTTTTGCGGCAACATCGTGTGATAGTCTACCAGAACGCGGCGTTTCACGAGATTACGATCTTGCCATCGAACGAAGAGCCGCAGGACAAGCCGCTGGAGAGACCTGACGATTATGAGTGAGACTGTAAAGATTCCCCTGCCGCGCAGTTTGCAGGAAGTTGCCGGCGCGCTCCTTTTCGCGAGCGAAACGCCCTTGACTGCGAGTGAATTGCGTGCGGCGATCAAAGCCGTCGAGCCTGAAGAAGGCGCGAACGCCGAGGTGATGGACGTCTACCATACATGCACGGCGCGCGAGGTCGACGAGGCGCTGAAAGGACTTGCAAAGGCCCTTGAGGTCGCCGGCTGCGGTTTTGAATTGGTTTGCGCGGCGGGCGCCTACCGCATCCAGACGGTGCCGAGTTGCGGGCGTTACGTGCGCGCCATGCTTAAACTCGACCGCCCCAACCGGCTGGGACGCGCGTCGCTTGAGACATTGGCGATTATCGCCTATCGCCAACCGATAACCAAGAGCGAGATCGAAGAGATTCGCGGGGTCGACGTATCGGCCAACGTGAAAACGCTGGTGGATTTGCAGTTGGTTCGCCTTGTCGGGAAATCCGAGCTTCCGGGGCACCCATTCCTCTATGGAACCACACCTCTGTTCCTGGAACACTTCGGCCTCTCGTCCCTCCAGCAGCTAAACGAGCTGGATCCAACCCTTCAACGTTCAAACCCGAAACAGAAAGCCGCGAGCTACAAGAGGCAGGACAGGAAAACGGAACTTGAAGCGGCCGCAGACGAACGGTCCGCGCAAGAGGCCGAAGAGCTTGAAGCCGCGAAAGAAAGTCTCTCGCCGGACACTGCGGACAAACCCGGAGAGGAGAGCCTTCAGACGCAGCTGGACCTGGTGCCCGATTTTGACGCGGGCGGAGCGGATCCTTCTGGCGAAGGTCCGGACGCCGACGCGGGGACCGCGACCGGATCCGGCTCGGACGATTTCTTTATCGACGACACGCCTGACGAGTTTGACGATGAAGACGGAGATGATGAAGAGGAGAATTCCGATGAAAACGATGAAGATTAGTTTGGCGGTTCTTGCCTTGATGGTTCTTGCGGCATGCGACTGGCTGCAAAAGCTGGACTTGAAGAAGGAACGCCAGGACGGCCAATACCAATCGGCTATGGCGGATTATGCGGCAGGGCGGATTGATGCGGCGATCAAGGGTTTCAACCGTGCGCTCAGGAGCAATCCGGGGAATGCCAGCGCACGCTTTCAGCTTGCAAGCCTCTTGCAGGATTCCCGCAGCGATTTTCTGGGGGCCATTGCCGAATATCGCGAATACCTGCGGCAGGAACCGTCAAGCGACAAGGCCTCCTTGGCCCGCGAACGGCTTGCAATGTGCGAACGGTTGCTTGAACACGAGATTGCGCGCAAGATGAGCGAAAACCGCACATTCGTGAAAGATGCGGAAGATGCGCGTGCGGATGCGGACCGCAAGGCGGCCGAGATCACGAAATTGAAGAATTCTCTCGAGAAGGCGTCCGAACGTATTGCCGCGCTCGAAAAGCAGATCGCCCGCCAACGCCGTTTTACCGACGACTTGCGAAAGGAAGAGGGCGGGGAAGCCCGTCCTGTCGTCTCCGATGACGTCCGTGCGCTTTTGGACGACGAAGGCGAGGAAGAAGGGGATCGTTTCGACTTCAAGAAGGAGGCAAAAGAACTTGCCGCGCAGAGCGAACGGGACGAAGTGCGCAAGGGCTCCAGTCTCCTGCCCGCGAAACAAGATGCCCCAGACGGGACGAAGCCTTCGGCGGACAATCGGCGCGATACGCTGTTTGGCGGGAAAAAGAATCCTTCCGCCGCGCCGGCCGTCGCCCGCCCGGCCAGCTACGTCGTGCAGGAGGGCGATACGCTCTACAAGATAGCCCTCAAATTCTACAATAGGGCCTCCGCCTGGCGCGAGATCCGCGAAGCGAACAAAACCGTCATCTCGACGGATGGTCGCATCAAGGCCGGCCAGACGATCAAGCTGCCTTGAAATGCGGACGTTGGTTCCAGAGCCTGTGAAATCCGCTCACGCCTACACGCGTTCGCCGGCGCCTTGGCGTTTGGAGACCTATCGCGGCGCTTCGGGCGTGACGACGTCGGGGCGGAAGTTCGGCTGGAAACTCTTTCACTATCTTGCCGGCGGCGGAATGCGCGCATTTGGCCGCACGGTCGCGCAGGATGAAGCCGACTGGCGCCAGTCGCGCTTTTTGCGCATCTGCGGCGTCTTGGCGTTGATTTGGCTTTGGTTCTATTTCTGACAAAAGGAAGTGTGCTATGAATCGTTATCTCGCATTTGGAATAATGGCTTGCGCTTGCGGCGCGCTTTCGGGCGTTTCCGCCGCGGAATCGGGCAGGCAGGCGTTTCTCGGGCAGCAGGCATACGAGGAAGTCCAGCGTCTCGCCAGTCAATTGGATGCGCTCCAAACCGGGCAGGACGAACTCGCGCGGCGTCTGTCCAAAGTGGAGCGCGCCATCTCGGAGAACGCCGGCGAGAGCAGGCTTGAAAGCGAAGTTGCAGCTTTGCGGAGCGAAGTGAATTCGCTCCGGGCGCGCCTCAGTTCGCAGCGCTCCGAAATCGTAAACGACTTGTCTGCGCGCATCGCCAAAGCGGAACGCGCGGAAAGAGCCTCGCGCCCGCGTGCGGCGGAATCCGGGGCGTGCGGAACCTATGTCGTGAAAGGCGGCGACACGCTCACGCTTATCGCCCAGGCTTGCAATACGACCGTTTCCAGGATTAAAGAGTTGAATGGTCTGTCTTCCGATCGTTTGCGCATTGGGCAGATACTGAAAATACCCGGGAAATAAAGGAGATATATGAAGATTCTTGTAGTTGGCAGCGGTGGCCGCGAGCATGCTTTGATTTGGCGTTTGGCGCAGGACAAAGAGGGTCATGCCCTTTATTGCGCTCCAGGGAATGCCGGTACGGCGGCGCTTGCGACGAATGTGCCGATTCGTGCGGACGATATCGGCGGACTTGCCGATTGGGCGAAAAAAGAGAAGCCGGATTTGGTTGTCGTCGGTCCCGAGGCGCCGCTTGTGAAGGGACTTGTCGACCGCCTGGAGCAAGAAGGGATCCCGGCATTTGGCCCTGTCGCCGCAGGCGCTCGCATGGAAGGTTCCAAGCATTTCGCCAAGGAAGTCATGCGCGCGGCGCATGTCCCGACCGGCCGTGCCGAAGTCTTCACGGATCCGCGCGCGGCGAAAGCGGCGTTGTCCGCCTATGGTTTGCCTGTTGTAGTCAAGGCCGACGGACTTGCCGCCGGCAAAGGCGTTGTCGTCGCCGAAACGCGCGAGCAGGCCGAGAAAGCGATCGATGAAATGCTGGTGGACGCAAAATTCGGCAAGGCCGGCGCGGAAGTCCTCATCGAGGAGTTTCTGGACGGCGAAGAATGCTCCATCCTGGCGATGACGGATGGCGCGCGCGTGGTTCTTTTGCCCTCCTCCCAAGACCACAAGCGCATATTCGACGGCGACAAGGGCCCGAATACGGGCGGGATGGGCGCCTATTCGCCCGCGCCGGTCGTGACGGACGACATGTTGCCCGTCATCCGCGATACGATCGTCATGCCTGTAGTGAAAGAACTCGCGCGCCGCGGCATTGCGTATCGAGGCATTCTCTATGCGGGACTCATGATTGCGCCCCCGACGGGGAAAACGGCCTCGAGCGGTTCGCGCATAAATGTCGTGGAATTCAATGCGCGCTTTGGCGACCCCGAGACGGAAGCCGTGTTGCCGCGCCTGGGGGGGGATTTCGCCGCGGCGCTTTTGCATGCCGCGACCGGATGCCTGTCGGAGTCGGATGTCGTCGTCAAAGACGTGATGTCCGCGACGGTCATCGTCGCCTCCGGCGGCTATCCGGGCGCATACGAGAAGGGAAAGGGAATATCCGGGCTGGAGAACAATCCGGCGCTCGTGTTCCACTGCGGGACAAAGCTGGATGGTGCGCGCACAGTGACGGCGGGCGGCCGCGTGCTGAGTGTGACAGGGCTGGGCAAAACACTGCGCGAGGCTGTCGACCAAGCCTATGCGGGCGTGCGGGCGATATCGTTCGAGAATATGTTCTACCGCAGGGATATTGCCCATCGCGCCTTTGAACGGCCATGAATGCGATCCGTTATGTCGACCGCCCGTCCGGAAAAGTCGTCGAAGAGACGGTCATGGGCGATGGTGCGTTGAAGTTCGCGTACGAGACCTTGCTGGGACGCACCTTGTGGCCCGTCTTGTTCGGTTCGCGTCTCGTCTCCGCAATATTGGGGCGCTACTACGATTCGCCGCGTTCGCGGGCGGCGATTCCCGCGCTTGCGAACTTACCCGGCTGCAATCCCGGCGAGGCCGAGAAGCCCTTGGCTGCCTACACTTCCTTCAACGACTTTTTCACGCGGCGCCTCAAGCCCCGCGCACGGCCTTTCGGCTCAGGTTTGGCGAGTCCCGCCGACGGGCGGCTTCTTGTCTATCCGAATGCATCGCTCGACCGGCCGTTCCCTTTGAAAGGTGCGCAACGCACCTTGCGGACCGTTCTGGCCCTCGACAATGGGACTCCCGGCGCGTGTACGCGCATGGATATCGCCGTAATCCGCCTCGCGCCCGTGGATTACCACCGTTTCCACTTTCCGGTCGACTGCAGGATCTCCGGAGCGCCGCGTCGAATTCCAGGCAAATACCACTCGGTCAATCCGATTGCGCTCTTGCGTTGTCCGGACGTGTATGCGGACAACGAACGGATGGTCACGGCGTGCCGGGCGGGGTTCGGCGCGTTCTTCATGATCGAAGTCGGCGCCTTTGGCGTAGGGACGATCAAAGAGACTTTTAGCGGCGAATCACAGACAAAAGGATCGGAAAAAGGGTATTTCAAGTTCGGCGGTTCGACCGTCATCCTCGCTTTGCCGGCCAATGCCGTCGCCTTTGACGCCGACCTGCTGGACCATTCGCGCGAAGGGCTCGAGACGCGCGTGCGTGCGGGAGAGTCCATCGGCAGGGTGTAAAAGGCGTTTGGTGGCTATGCGCGCAATATGCCGAGTTCGTATGCGCGCGCCACGGCATAGGTTGCATTGCTCGCTGACAATTTTGCAAGGATGTTTCTGGCGTGCGTTTTGACGGATTCAAGGCCGATTCCGAGGTCTTGCGCGATTTTTTCGCGTTGCAGGCCGCGTGCCATTCCGCGCAGGACGTCCACTTCGCGCGCTGTCAAGAGTGAATCCATGGGCTCCTGAAAATGTTCGGAAGCAAAATACAATTTATCTTCGCAGATCCGCCGTATGGCGCCTGTCAAGACATCTTGGTCGACACTCTTGGGCAAATATCCTCCGGCGCCCATCTCCCGCGCGCGCACCTCCTCTTCGCGCAGAGGCATGCCCGCCAGAAGCAGCAGACGCGTGCTGGGGTAGATGGCCTTGACCTGCTCGAGCAACATGAATCCGTCCATTTTCGGCATGCGCACGTCCGAGAGAACCAAGTTGGGCCGGTGGATGGCGCACGCTTCAAGCGCCGCTGCGCCGTTCGATACGGTGGCGGCTACGGTAAACTCCTTCGCGCTCGTCAGCATTGCTTCGAGCCCCTCGCGAACCATGGGATGGTCGTCTGCTATGACTACAGAAATCATGGTAATATTATAGCATTTATGATATAGTATGTGGTGATGAATCGCGCAAAAAATAATTCCGGCGCCATTTCGGGCGGATTTCCTTCGCCTGCCGAGCATTTTTCAAGCAGTCCGCTCAGCTTGGACGACTATCTTGTCAAACGCCCGGCCGCCACGTTCTTTGTCCGCATGGAAGGGGAGGCGATGTCGGCCAAAGGCATTTATTCCGGAGACGTACTTGTCGTTGACCGGGCTCTTTCGCCGGCTTCCGGCGATCTTGTCGTGGCGATCGTGGAGGACGAATATCTTGTGCGCATTTTCCGTCTCGCGCACGGGGAGACGCGCCTGGAGGCGGCGGATCCGAAGATCCCGGCGATCGTCCTCCCTCCAAATGCCCCTGTGCGGCTGTTCGGCAAGGTAACGGCCGTCGTGCGGAAGTTGTGATATGGTAGGGCTTGTCGACGGCAACAATTTCTTTGTCTCCTGCGAACGCGTGGTCGATCCCGCGCTCGCCGGGCGTGCCGTCGCCGTCCTGTCGAACAACGACGGTTGCTGCGTTTCGCGCTCGGCCGAGTTCAAGGCGCTCGGCATTCCCATGGGAACGCCGCGTTTCAAGCTACGCGACAAAGAACGGCGCGGCGAAGTCACGCTTCTTTCTTCAAATTTCGAGCTTTATGGAGACCTCTCGGCGCGTGTCATGGCCGTTCTGCGCGAACATGCCGTCGAAGTCGAACAGTATTCGATCGACGAAGCCTTTATCCGTCCGCCCTCGTTCGCGAACCGGGACTTGGAAGCTTACGGGCGCGAAGTGCGCGCGGCCGTGCTTCAGCAGACCGGCATACCTTGCGGCATAGGCTTTGCGCCCACGAAGACGCTTGCCAAAATCGCCAACCACATCGGAAAGACGCGCTCCACGGGCGTGCATGTCCTGCCGCGCGACACGGCGGAACTTTTCTCGAAACTGCCCGTGTCGGAAGTCTGGGGCGTGGGGCGTCGCCTTGTGGAAAAGTTGCATGCAGAGAGGATCTTCACCATCGCGCAGCTCTGCGCCGCTTCGCCGGACGTTCTGATGCGCGTGGGCGGCGTAACGCTTTTGCGGACCGTCCGCGAATTGCAGGGCGAACCTTCGCTGACGGCCCGCGATTACGATGCGGATCCCGGGTCGATCACCTACTCGCGGTCGTTTGGTGAGCATGTTGCGGATTGCGCGTCGCTCTGCGAGTCTATCTTCGCGTTTGCCTCGCGGGCGTCCGAGAAACTCCGGCGCCATCGCCTGCTCGCGTCCGGTTGCCTGGTTTATGCGCAATACGGCCCTACCCTCGAGCGGACATTCCTGTCCCAAAGCGTCGTTTTCCCGGCGCCGACGGATGCCACCGGCAGCATAATCGCCGCCTTGCGTCCGGCCGTCCAATCCCTCTATAGGCCCGAAACCGTCTACTGCAAGTCGGGCATTTCCTTTTTTGGCTTGTCGTCGCGTTCGTCGCCGCTGCAGGGGAGCCTGTTCGAAGAGTATGCCGCCCGCAACGCGAATACCTTGCGCCAAAAAGCGGAAACCAAACTCTTCGCCGCGGTCGACGCGTTGAATGCGCGGTTGGGACGCGATACGGTAAGCGTAGCCTCGGTTGGGCTCGGGACGCACAAAGCCTGGCGGGTCAAGATGGACAACCGCTCGAAACGCGCGACGACAAACTGGGACGAACTCATAACGGTGAAGTGAACGGCCGGGCCGCGCCGGACGGCCAAACGCAAACCCCTCCGCGCAGGTCATGCAGAGGAGGGGTTTGCGTTCGGAGCGCGCATATGCCGCGCCCGGGATCAGCGCTTCTCGGCAATCACAAACTGCAGAACGTACTTGCCCGCGCCCGGGATATGCTCCGCGTGCGGTTTCGCTCCCCAGCTGTCGTCGCCGCCGACGCCCATCTGCACTGCGTCGATGTTGACGGTGATGGCGTTCTTGTCCGCCTTCAAATCCCACTGGTGGCGCGCTTTCTCCAATGCCGACTGGCTGTACGGCCACGCGTTGAACCCGAACGGCGCATTCAACGCCGTGACGGTGATTTCATGCCCCGCGGCATTCTTGAACTGCACGAACCGGCAATCCGTCCGGTAGCCCTGTTCGCCTGGTTCGCTGTAGTTGTCCGGATTCAGACGGTCCGCCGGATAGTCGATCGTGCCGCTCGTCCCGACCAGGCCGCTGACGCACCCGATTGTCGCGGAATACGTGCCGAAGTCCGCTGCGACGCGCCGATCGGCGTAGTTCTCGTGCGGGCCGCGGCCTTCCCATGTCACCTGCGTATGGTCGGCCGGGATGGTGAACGTGACGCCCACGCGCGGAACCGGCGGCATGTTGGCGGGAACGTCCACCGTCAGCGTGACGAGCGTGCGTCCGTCCGGCAAATCGACCGCCTTCAGATCCGCCGCGACGCCTTCGGGCATGGTCTGCGACTTCGTCGCCTCCTTCCATGCGGCGCAGACGTTTTCCATGTTCCAGCCGCGGTCGTTGTCCGTCGGCGCGCGCCACAGGTTGATCTTGAACACCTTTTTGGAAGGCTCGCCGCCCTCTGCGACGGGGACCTCCCGCGCCGCGAAAGCGGGCGCCGGAGTGGGCTCCAGCTTGCCGCCGTGGACCGCCTGCACCTCATAGGCCCCCGGATGGAAATTGCGAAGGGCGTCCACGATGCCGTTGCAGTTGAAGTTGTCGTCGTTCGGCTTGTCGCCGAAATCGCCGCCATAGGCGAGCCAGGTTCCGCGCGCATCCGTCTTGAAGATCGCCTGGTCGGCGTAGTCCCAGATGAAGCCGCCCTGGAAGGACGGATACTTCTCCGCCAGCTTCCAATACGCGGCGAAATCGCCGGACGAGTTGCCCATCGCATGCGAATATTCGCAGAGAATGTACGGCTTCTTCGGATTGTTCGCGACATAGCGCTCCGAGGCGGCCGGCGACCAGTACATCGGGCACTTGATGTCGCTGTGGTCCGAGTCCTGCGCCCCCTCGTACTGGATCGGGCGCGTCGCGTCCAGCTTGCGCATCGCGGTGTATTCGTCCGCCATGGCCGGACCGTCGCCGCTTTCGTTGCCGAGCGACCAGAAGATGATGGACGGGTGGTTGCGGAACGTCTTCACCATATTGACGCCGCGGCTCACGATCGCGTCGTGGTACCGGGGGTTCTTGGGCAGATAGGGGGCCTTTGCCGGCGAATAGAAGTTGTCCACGCCGTGCGCCTCGACGTTCGCCTCGCAGCAGACGTAGATGCCCGCCCGGTCGCAGAGTTCATACCACAGCGGATCGTCCGGATAGTGGCACGTGCGAACCGCGTTCACGCCCAGTTTCTTGAAGATGGCGATGTCCTTCTTCATGTCCTCTTCCGTCACGGCATAGCCGCCTTTCGGGCTCATCTCGTGCCGGTTCACGCCCTTGACGAGGATGCGCTTGCCGTTCACGTAGACGACCGCGTCCTTGATCTCGATTGTGCGGAAGCCGAACGCCACGGCGCGCCAGTCCGTCTGCCCGTCCTGCGTGAAGGCGACCGTCTCATAATAGAGGTTGGGCTCGCCCGCGTCCCACAGTTTGGGGTCCGCGTACGTCTTCTCCAGAAGAATCTGGCCGTTCTCGTCCTTGACGACGAGCGTGCCGGTCTTGTAGTCCGCCGAAAGGGACGCCTCCGCCACGAGGTCCTTCGCGGCGTTCGCCTGTTCCGAGACGAGCCACACGTCGCGGTAGATGCCCGAAAGACGCCAGAAGTCTTGGTCTTCCAGATAGGATCCGTCGCTGTGCTTGAAGACTTCCACTTCCAGCGTATTCTCGCCCGGGACCAGGTAGGCGGTCAAATCGAACTCCGCCGGCAGGCGGCTGTCCTCCGAATAGCCGACCTCCTTCCCGTTCACCCGCACGTACAGGGCGGACGAAACGCCGCCGAAATGGATGACCGTGCGGCGGCCGGACCAGTCCGCCGGCAGCGTGAATGTGCGGGAGTAGAGCCCGACCGGCGTGCGGTGGTAGTAGCTCGTGAAGGACTTCGGCGGTTTCGCCGTGGGGTCGCCCTTGACGTAGCCGGCGATCGGATAGCGCGTATTCGTGTAGTTCGGCGGGTCGTACATTCCCTGAAGCTGCCAGCATCCCGGGACGGCGATCGGCGCTTCCTTCTCCCAGACCTCGACATCGACCGCGTGCTTCCATTTGAAGCTCCACGTCCCGTCCAGCGAAACCAGCCACTTGGACGCCGTGCGGGGCTTTTCGCCGCGCGCGATTTCCAGCGCCAGCTCGGCGCTTTCGCACGGGACCGCCACCGCGCGCGCCGGCAGACGGTTCTGCTCGAACACGCGTGGATTCCGCCACGGCTGCCTGTCGCCGGCCTGGACGGACAGCACACACAAACCCAAGGCGCCCATCAAGCCACCTAGATGTCGTATCGTCATTTCGAATGATCCTCCATTTGCGATTGTCGTTGATTCTGAAATCCCATTATACTAAATTCGCCGCGGCCGCGCAACACGGACGTCTCCTTTCCCCGCGGCCGGCGCCGCAGGGAAAGGGCGCTCACTCGTCCAGATCGGCGGTGAGTTCGTAGGCGCGCAGCCTGTCGGGCAGCGGCAGGGTGTAGATGCCCATGGAACGCAGACGGGCGTTCGCCTTGAGCCAATAGTCGTAGGCGCGCGGCAAATCCGGCTTTTGCGCGTCGAGGTACTCCTCCAGTTTGCGCTCGGCCTGTTCCCGGTAGGAAATCTCGAGGCGTTGCCGCTTCACGAGCTCGGCGAGATAATCGCCCACGCTGCCGCCGCCGGCCAGATAGGCGCGCATCTCATCCTTTATCCGCGTCACGATGCGCACAAGTTCGACGTACTCGGTGAACTCGTCCGCTTTTACGCGCAGGGGCGTTTGCAGGCAGGCCAGAAAAGCGTCCGGCGCGGGAGGCGTCGCGTCCGCCGGCGGGAGGGGGCGCCCGGGTTCGGCGAAGTAGGCGAGATAGCGTTCCGCCGCGGAAGGGAAGAGGCCGGCCGGCGGATTCGCTATCCGCAGGCGGTCTCCGGAGACGACCTGGCGCGCGAGCGGCCGCGCCAGGCGCAGGACCTCCCGTCTCGCCTCGCGCGGTTCGCGTCCGGGCGCCGCCGCTGCCGGAGCCCGGGACGGGCCCTTGCCGCTTCGGGCCAGCATCCACGGCGCGGCCGCCAGAAGCCCTAGGCAGAGCCCCAGCGCAATCCAGACGCGCCTTGAAACGCGCGGCGCCTCGCCGTTCGCCTTGGAGCCGTCGGCCGCGACGACCTTGATGGGGCGGATGCCTTTCTCGCGCAGCGCGGCGAAAACCTCGTCGCGCGTGGCGGCGGACATTTCGGCCGTCTGCCGGACGCCCTGCGACGTTTTGTAGATATAGCGGAACGTTTTCACTTCTGGACGGGCGGTGCGATCCGCAAACCCTGGGCGGGGCCTTTTTCGCGTTCGGCCTGCACGTCCCGCCAAACGGCCCGCTGGAAGTCGTTCGTCGGGGGAGGCGCCCAGCCTTCGCGGCAGGCTTTCTTGTAGCTGGTCTTGCGCCGTTGGGTCATGCCGCGGTTGGTCAGCGTGCGGATGACCATGGTCATGGCGTCGAACGTCATGTTGTCCGTGACGACGCGGTCGAGCGCCTCGGGCGAGTCCACGGTACCCAACGGCGAACCGCGGAACTGGCTGAAGGACTGCCCGAACGCGAAGCAGACGACGCGGGCGAATTCGCGGATGAAACGCTTTTCGGCCTTGGCGGGGTCGGACAGAAGCGGCGCCACGTTGAGAAGCCCCCAGCAATTCTCCGCGGCGACCACGCTCATCGGCAGGTCGGGACGGTCGACGAGCACCACGGCGCCCGTCGCGCCGGCGGGATTCGCGTACATCTTCCAGTCCGGCGAAGCGGCGAGCTCCACGTTCATGCGCAGATCCTTCGCGAGCCGCTCCACACGGCCCGACACGACGGAGGCGGCGATCCTGTCCTGCGCATTGACGATGACGACCTTGCCTTTGGCGGCGATGTCCAGAATGCCCCCCGTCGCCTTGAGCATCTTGTCCCGGCGCGCGGCGGCGTCCGGTTCCGCGGCGGTTTCCGCGGCGCGCGCGCCCGCAAACGAAAGAAGGGCGCACCCGAGAGCGATTATCGTATGTTTCATGCTGTTGTTCTCCTTTTTGTGTTGCGCCGCGTTCACGGTTCCGGGCCGGACGCGTCGATCCCCAGCCGCTCGGCCATCTTGGGCGGAAGCCGCACGGGTTTTATGCCTTTTTCGGCCAGCTGTTCGTTGACCTGCCGGAGGTAGTCCGCGGCGAGATCCGGATCTTCCCGCACGACGGCGAAGACTTCCTTCTGCGCGGTCTGGAACGCCATGTGCGCCTGGCGCAGTTCGTCATGGTAGAATCTGAGGAAATCCTCCGGCGCACCGCCTTCGGAGACGAACTTGACCATCTCCTTCTTCGCGAGGTCGACAATCTCCTTGCGTTCGCGCGTGCGCGCGTCGTCCGTGTCCTTCACGCGGCAGGCGTTGACCAGGATCTCCGCCAAATGCGCCTCTTCGAAGAGCGGAATCTGCGGCAGGGGCGGGGGCATGTCGCCCGGCCGCGTGGTGAACACCCAATCCAGGACCTGTTCCGTGCCCGTCGCGTAGAGACGGTTGGAGGCCGGCTCCAGATTGATGGGCCGCGCCTCGGCTTCCTTGAAAAGGAACTCTATGCGCTCGGCCGGCGACAACGCCCGCAGCATGTCGCCGCGGGAAGCCTTCGCCGTGTCCGCGGCGGAAGCCGCCGAGGCCGTCCGCGGGAGTGGCCCGGCCGGGCGGACGGATTTCTTCAAGGGTTGCGCCTTTTTCGCGGGTGCGGCGGACGGAAGGGGCTCCGGCGCCATTTCGGGCGCGAGGAACCGCCAGACGGCGAGCGCGGCGCCGGCCGCCAGAAGCCCGGCCAGCGCACCCCGCCAAACGGAAGGCCGGGCGGCGGGAGCGGCCCCGTCCGAGACCTCCAACCGTATGACGGCCACGCCTTTCGCGTCCAATTCCGCAAGCGCCGCGGCTCTGTCGGACGCCTCGAGAACGCCGGTCCCGCGCGAACCGTCCGCCTTGCGATAGACATATGAAAATTGCATGCGTAAATTGTACCACATTTTTGCCGCGATGGGAAGGGGAAAACGTCGGCTTTGCGCAAAACGTCCGTCCGTCCGCAAGCCGGCCTGCGGTTTCCTGCCGTGGAGGTCGGGGCAGTCGTGGCGTGGGTGAAGGCCTGCCGCGAACCCGGACGCGGCGCCCCCGCAAAACACGCCCCCGAAAAACCAATGACCCTTGGAGAGAAAAGACGATACGATATTTGCGTTCGCCCGCAGGCTCTCGGGCTGGGCGTGCGAAGCCGTCAGGCGAAGCGTTAGCGTAGCCTTTTGCCGCCCGTCGGGGTTTGCTTTCTGTGCGAGAGGCCTTCCGGGTTGCGCCGGAACGGTGATGCCGTTGCGCCGGAACGGTGATGCCGTCGCGCCGGAACGCCTATGCCGTTGCGCCGGAACGGCCACCCCGTTCTACTGGAACGGGCGCGCGATGCAAAAAGAATGCGGCTGTCTCACCCCCGTTCCCTTCTTTTGGGCTCCGCGAAGCCCCCGCTTATGTGTGGAGTGTCGACGGCCGCCGCGGAGTCTCTGGAAGTTGCTCTATATATGGGCAAAAACGCCCCGGAACCAGGACGCCCTATTGTGCACTTTTCGGCGATCCGGTCAATTTGGCAGGACGCGGAAGATATGGTATAATTATAGGCATGAAGACCGAAAAGATAGCGATAATCGAGGACGAAGCGGACATCCGGCGTATCATAGTCTTGGCGCTCAAAACAGCCGGGTACCGCAATATTGTCGAGGCGGACACGGGCGACGGCGGTCTTGCGCTTGTCCGCCAGGCGCGTCCGGATCTCGTTTTGCTCGATTTGATGTTGCCCGGCATGGATGGCGTCAGCGTCTGCCGCCGCCTTCGGGACGACCCCGACACGCACGCCATTCCCGTCATCATGTTGACCGCAAAGACCGCCGAGCGCGACATCGTCTCCGGACTGGACGCCGGCGCCGTCGACTACGTCACCAAGCCGTTCTCGAAGGACGTGCTCCTCGCGCGCATTCGCGCCGCACTCCGGCGGAACGAGGAAGCGCGCACCGAGACATTGTCGTTCGACGGCTTGGAGATGAACGACGCCACCCATACCGTCGCGCTCAAAGGCACGCCGGTCGAGTTGACCTTGAGCGAGTACCGCATTCTCGATCTGCTTGTCCGCAATCGCGCCCGCGTCTACACGCGCTCGCATATCATCGACCGCATTTCGGACGGGCAGAAGATCGTCACGGAACGCACCGTCGACGTGCAGATGGTGAATCTCCGCCGCAAGCTGGGGGAGTGGTCCGGCCATATCGAGACGGTCAGGGGAGTCGGTTATCGTGTCGTCTGAGGCCGGTCCGTTCCCGGACGGAAAGCCGCGTTGCGGATGGTGCAATCCGAAAAACCCCGCCTATGTCGCCTATCACGACGGGGAATGGGGGCGGTTGGACCGAACAGACGACGCCTATCTCTTCGAGATGCTGGCGCTTGAGTCCTTCCAGGCCGGGCTGTCCTGGGAATGCATCCTCAACAAGAGGGCGGACTTCCGGGAAGCCTACGACGGCTTCGACTGGCGAAAGATCGCCGGATACGACGCGGAGAAATGCGCCGCGTTGGCGCAGGATGCGCGCCTTGTGCGCAACCGTTCGAAGATTGCCGCGACGGTCGGCAATGCGCGCGTCTTCGAATCCATCCGCCGCGAATTCGGAGGATTCCATCCTTATCTTTGCGCATTCACGCACGGCCGCGTGTTCACGGAAACCGGGCGGGCGACGAGTCCGCTTTCGGATGCTCTTTCGGCCGACCTCCGCAAGCGCGGCATGAAGTATGCCGGCAGCGTCATTGTCTATTCCTATTTGCAAGCCATCGGGATCGTCCGTTCGCACGATGCGTCCTGTTGGCTTCATGAATCCGAGACCTAAGGGACCGCCATGCCAAACAATACGTTTTCCGATTTCTCCCAATTGCCCAAGACCCTCTTCAAGAATATGCCGGAAAAGGCGGAATCCAAGCCTGCGCCGCCCAAAAGCGGAAAGGACGGTGCGGACGCGCTCGCCTATTTTGCGCGTTCCGCAACCGGAAAGAAGCCGGACGGGACCACGCCGCCGGACGCCGCGCATGACCCCCCCGAAAGAGGAAACGATGCGTTAAAGGCGGCCAATGCCGCACTGGAAACCGAACGGGAAAAATTGCGGCGCGACCTGGCCGCGCAGACCGCAGCGCTTGCCGCGGCGCAAAGGGAAATCGCGCGGCTTCAGGGGATGTGCGGACAACTCAAGGGCGAACTCAAGAAATCCATGTCCGCGACAGCGGAAACGCCGTCTGCCGAAAAGGACAAAACCGCCGGATCCGCGCGGACGGAATGCGAGCGGACAATGAAGGGTTTGCTTGCGAACCCCAAAGGGCTGGACGAGACGTTCCCGGGCGAAATGCGCGAAATGGTCGTCTCCGCTCTCTCCGCCGCCTGCGAAAGCGCGCGGCAAAGCGGGCGCGAACGGCGTGCGGCCGTGCTCTCGACCGTGCTGGCGGCCAACCCGGCCACGGGGGAATTGGCGCGGCGAAGGGAGAAGCTGAAGCAGATCATGAAGGACGGAGGCTATTGCACAGATCCACGCGAATTGGAGGCGTTGGGCGTCAAGCTTGTCAGCGGGCGCAATCACTGGAAGCTCCAGTGTGGGGGTGTGCGCGTGCCGATCGCCAAAACGCCTTCGGATTTCCGCGCGAGTCTCAACATCGCGACGGATCTTGCGAACCGCTTCTTCTGAGAGAACGCACGCGCGGCTTTCGCTTCGCGTCGCCTTTTGCGCCGGATGCGCCGGCCCGCCCGACAGGCGAAAGAGGCGTATCTTTTCACTGGCGCGGCGGGCGTCCTCCTCGGGCATCGCTTATAAGCTAGGGGGCTTCGCGGAGCTCAAAGGCAGGAAACGCGGTGAGACAGCCGCATCTTTTCCACATCGCGCGGCCGTTCCAGTAAAACGGGGTGGCCGTTCCGGCGAGATCCGGAAGGCCTCTCGCACAGAGAATAAACACCGACGGGCGGCAAAAGGCTGCGCTA
>ERZ808240.2118-NODE-2118-length-22616-cov-16.038340_pt1 | contig 22616 bp, 35 predicted proteins | sample MGYA00521084_ERZ808240 | MGnify/ENA primary metagenome ERZ808240 (study PRJEB31516, sample SAMN03275571) | gut metagenome | biome: mammalia-associated habitat; material: feces | host: Papio cynocephalus | place: Kenya | collected 2012-08-06 ...
TTTTTATTAAATTATTTTGCATTACCCCCTTGACTTTTCACCATAGGACTTTGTTAGTTTTCAGCCCCATTACGGCTCTTGCCTTAGCAACGTCGTCCGCACCGGGGTCAGTTTTTCCGCCTACGGGCGGATTTATGAATTTTTCCTTTGGTCTGTAAATATCCTTGTCCTTTGTTATTGCCGCATAAATATCCACATCGGATTTTCCGGCGTTTGCTTTATCTGCAAGAGCAGCCTTGAAATTTTCATAAGTTTCCTTTTCGGCGTACTTGTTAAAATACTCGCGTTCACCTTTTAAGGGAGTGAAGCGCTCGCGCATTGCTTTGTCCAGCTCGGCCGCCTGCTGTTCCTCTTTACGCTTTATTTCCGCCGCCTCAAAATCAGCAACCTTTTTTTGCAGTTCTTCAAGCTTGGTTTTATCCCCGTCAAAAGCTTTTATTTGGTTTGACATTTCACCATTTTGCTTTTCAAGCTCCAAAATTCGGTTCTTTTTCTTTTCAAGCTCCTCCACACCGCGATAGCTTTCGTTAACTGATTTTGTGATTGCTGTTTTTTGTTCAGCGGTCACTTCAAGCCCCGCAGCCTTTAAGATTTCAAGAATATCTTTCATCGTTTTGTCTCCTAATCATAATTTATTATCCGCGATGTCCGCGGAATGAAAACAAATGAGCTATGCTCTAACCCAATAATAACACGCTATTTCGTTTGTCAAGGGCGAAATATAAAATATTGCACTTAACTGCAAAAATAAAAGCCGTCTTCCGAAGAAAACGGCAAAAAAAGACTGCCATAAAAGGCAGTCAATAGATTATTAAGTTTCAGTACGAAGTACAATCAGGAATCCCTTTACTGAACAATAAACGAATTAAGCTCACGAATTGTCATATCAAGCGGTTCTATTCCCTTTTCTTTGCAATATTTACTAATGGCGCGATAATTGTAATGAGGTTCGTTTTCTATATCAGAGTTCAATGCTACATATCCTCCTGCTTTTTCTGCCATATCGTCAAGTTCAGCAAGCTTTTCTATAAATGCTATACGCTCTTTTTCGGACATTTTCATTTTTCCTCCAATGTATAAGTTTTCAATATATTGATTGCATTATCCTCATCAATAAACATTCGATAAGGATGAGTACCGCCTATGTGAGTTGCTTTAAGCGTTTTTTGATAGTAATCAACTAAATCAATATTTTTGGCATCCATAAACACAAAGCCGCCATAGCCGCGTTCTACCGATTTTTGAATAGCTATTGCAAATAAATGACCGCCAACGCCTTCAAACATTTTGTTTTTTCCAATGTTATTAGGCGCACTTTCGACAAGCTTAATATAAACAGCATTATCCTTTTTAAAGTCATTTAACGCTATCAATCCTTGAACGGTATTATCTCCTTTGAGGGTCAATTTATAAATTTCGGATTTTTTTAAATCATCGTCAGACCAATTAAAATTCCAGTCATCCGTTTTTAAGTCTGATTGAGACGCTAAGGAATATTCGGTTTCAACTATCTTTCCGCTTTTTGCTTCAACCAAACAAGGCGTAAATTTGTCTATCTCAACCGAAATTCCCATTTCTTCACCTTCTGTATTTATTATATCATTTTTCAGAGCTTTGTCAACCGTCGATATTCTCCTATCCCCTGCTCGGTCAAATTTAGGTGTCAAACCGTTCTTTTTACAGAATTTGCCGTAATCCCTTAGTGCATTATTCAGGTCTCTTTGGGTGCGCTTCGCGTCAAGCTCATTGCCTGCCGCCGAAAAAGCCATACGACGGTCCTTAAGCTTTCGTATTTCGGTTTCGCGCCGCCGCATTTCCTGCGTTGCGTCATACTTTTCCGCACTGTTTTGTTTTAGCTTTAACAATTCATCATCCGTATGTACCGGCTGAGAAACGCCTATAACTATCGGAAAAGCAAAATGCTTACAATTATAACTGCCGATTGGTCTTTCAAAGCCGGCGTATGTATTGCCGTTAATATCCGTGCAGTTATCTCCGTCCTGCATTTTGTTAAACTCTGTATTGCTGAATTGGCGCCCTTGCACATTCACGTGGTCCGGCGCAGATATTGCATGCGCTGAAAGTTCTATACCGTCAGAGCCGAATTGTTCGCCGTTATAAAGCAGCATTTCTTGGTTTAAGCGCCTTACGCCATCAAGAATATTCATTCTCGCCGCGGTATCGGCTCGTCTGCTCACTCCGCTTTCCCAATTTATTGTTCTGATACCACTATCTGCAAGCTGTTTTACAATTTGTCGAAGCGCTGCATTATAATCCGTTATGCCGGTTTGCATTTCATATATAGCCTTATCAATCACCTGCGAATAGGCTTTACGCAACGTCATAGCTTTTTTACCGGGGAGTTTAAAACCATATGTATCTGAAAGATTTTCGAAATTGCCTACAGTACTTTGTGTGATGGCGCGGTATATATTTTTTAAATATTCGTTGTTATTGTGCGTTTTGGGTGCAAGTCCGCGATATTTATAATACTGCTCCGCAAAAACATCATTTTCCTTTGCGGCCGTCTCGAATATCTTATTGATTTCACCTTTATTGAGCCTTGTGTATTTTTGAATGATTTTATTTATGGCTTTCATATCAGCCCCGGCAAATGCCAAGGAGTTTGTAAGCATTGCAACCTCTGTCGGTCTAAGATTACCGAAATATTTTATGCGCTCGCATATTACCGTTATTACTTCGGCATTTTGCTTAATAAGATTATCGGTAACTTTATCTGGCAAAGCTTCAAGCCACTTTTCGTCAAGTAAATTGTTCATCCGATTTTACTTCTGCTTCCTGTCTTAGCTCGGTAATATACTTTTCGGCAGTTTTATCGTCAATGCCAAGAACCCAAGATGTCAAATCCTTATCCTTTAGAGCGCCTGCAGCGTGAGTTTGCAAAAGCTGATTAAACCTTTCGGCGGTCTGTTCTATATAATCATAGCTCCAATCGTGCCGTATTTTCCAATCGCCCACCGGTGTTATCCCGTTAAGAGTCATAATAATATCAACAGCGCCAAAAAGCATTTCGTTTCCTGATTCTATAAATTTCCGAAAACGCTTTACGAAGGAAAAGGTCTTTTTAAGACTGTTTTTCATTTCGGTTGCGGTTGCAAATGCGGTTTCGGGCGAAGTAAATACGCCGCGTGAAAATCCGCAACACATTTCGAGAACGGAAAGGTTAAGATCAAAACCGGATTTAAATTCTGTTTCGCGAATATCGGGCGAATAATCCTTTATAAGGCTATCAAGATTATTACCGTTCAAATCACCTCGCACGGTCATGTACTCTTTATCGTTTCTAACAAGCCTTTTACTGCCATTCTCACCTTTTTCGTTTTTGAAAAGCGTACGGTCAGCAAAGATTACAGTGCTCTTACGTGTTATTTCTTCGTTATATTCGGTATATTTTTTTCGAACATTCTCAACAATATCTTCGCACCCGAATGTAATCGGCACACCGTTTGCAGAGTTATAGTTGTCGCGATTAAGCGTCGGGCATTTATACCGTCCCAGTAAAAGTCGGTCAGCCGCTATGTTCTCTTCGGTCCGAATATCTTTCCATTGCGTAGATGTAATTTCTACTTCCTGCCCGTTTTTGAAAGCAAAACGCCGGATAAAAACAATTTTGCCGCTTTCGGTATTATTTAACAATTGGCTTTCAAATAACCTATAAACGGTATTATCAGTCTTATATTCATCTATTTTGATTATTACACCTTTAAGCAACCCGCCGATACTCTCAGTCACAATAAAATCATTACCGCCGATTATGTTAAGCCCGATATTTTCACCGTCAGAAAACGGGCGAACAAGACAGTCCCCGGTAGCAAGAGCAACCTCGGCAGCGGCCGTTTCAATCTCGTTTTGAAAATAATCCCGTATATCGGATAATGCTTTTGCTCTTGCGTTATCGCCATCGATAATAATGTCGCTATCGTCCACGGCTATATTTGCAATTACTCCGGCTCCTATGGCCGCGAAATCAAGTCCGCCACAATAGGATCTGTCAGTCTTATTTTGCAATTTAAGTCCTAATTTGTTTGCAATATAAAGAAAAGCGGATTTTAATGCGTCTTTAATCATTTTCTGTCTCTACCTCTTCATCGTCTATATTTTCGTCGATATATAAATCTTCTCTTCTGCTTTGTCTGATTACTCTGTTCAATGAATATATCAATGCACATACGCAGTCTTCGCCAAGTTTTGGATATTCGCTTGAAAACGTACCGTCCTTTAACAATTCAAATTCAAGCTTTGTCATTTCGTCCGCTAAATGCGGTGTTCTGGCTCGGTCTATAACTATCTTATTGCATTGTCTAAGCCATTCCCAACAGTAATCGCGCCCCTTATTATTGCCCCAGCGCTTTACCGCGCCGATCACATCAAAGCCCCAATCGTTCATATCGGCTATATTATCCGGTCTTGCGCTGTCGGCTATTATTTCAACACTTTTATACTTTCGTATTTTATTTGCAAACGTTGAATTTTTGCAGCGTTTTGAAAATACTTCTTCTATCGGATAAAGTATATCCTTCTCATCATCATAATAGCATTTAATAAACGCCTGTGGGTGTTCATATCCGAAATCAAGCCCGTAATAAAAATAAGACATTGCACTTATTTCATCTTCGGTAATTGCTCTTAATTCAAGGTTTTCAAATATTGCACCACCCGTTCCCGTGACCTCGCCCAAATAGTTGTTAGCATAATATTTAGGCTTATGCTCCTTAAACCATTCAGCACGCTCAAAGAAACGTTTTCCAAGCCATTCAATCGGCACATTGTAATAATAACTGTGAGATATGTATGTAAGTTCATCACCTATCTTTGAGGCGGTATATTCATTCATAAAATTGTTTGCTGATTTCGGCGGATTAAATACTTTTATATTCAGTGCCGGTGCGTCTGCCCTTATGAATGTATCATAAATATTATCAAGCTGCTCTATACCCGCCATCTCGTCGCATTCTTCGTTTATAAGAAGCTTTATATAGCCGAATGGCAAGTTATACGATTTTAAGCTTATAGGTTTATCGGCGCCTACAAAGAGTACACATTGACCTGTTTTTTTGTATTTTGCCGCAAGCGGTGATGTGGTAAATTCCCAATCGTCCAGTTTGCCGTGCCGCGTAATTGTCTTTATAAGCTGAGAATATACCGAATTACGTAAATCTGTCTTATACCGTCTTGTTACAACACAATGTGCCATTGGATCGTTTCTTATTGTTTCTTCAACAATCGCGCTCCAAAAGTTAGATTTAATAGATCCGCGCCCGCCTTTTAAGATAATCTCCTGCACACGGCTTTTTCCCTCAAATACCTTGTGTATCAGACGGTACGTCTCAAGGAAATCAACCGTTATATCAGTAATCGGTATAGAATAACTTGCGTCTGCCTCTTCGCTTTTTTCAGCTCGTGACTGATAACTTTGCAAGCATTCAAAGGCCTTAACATTCCCCGCCATTGCCGATTTAATCTGTCCGGCAACCATAAGCGCATTAACGGTCATATCTTCCTCTTCTACTTCGTCACTTACGTTCTTTAGTTTGTCTATATCTTTGCCTTTAAGCTTACTGTTTAAAAGCACATTTACCAGCTCGGCGGTATCTCGCTTTCTTCGACGTGATTTACCGCTTTCAATACCGCCTTTTTTGGTTATTTCCCTCTTTTCGCTCTCTGTTCGCTTGTTGAAGGGTATTAAATTCTTTTCATTCGCCATTCTCACCAACCTCTCAAATCAGAATTATTATTATTCAAATTCATAATAACCCCGAAAATCGAATTGTAAAGGGCGAAACTTAAATTTTTCCTAAAAATTTTAAATTTATATATTTCCCATATGAATAATCAGTCCCGTGGATCCTGTTATATTCCTCAAGCCTGCACACTTCTTTGCGCAGTTCAGCATTGTTTGTATATTTCCTATAAGGGCTGCTTGTTTCCTCTCTTTCCCTCTTAGAACGTTCACGCTTTAAACAACCTTCGCATTTCAAAATGCGCTTTTTGCCTGTGCTATGTATTTCGGCGCCGCATATTTCGCAATTGTATTTATGCATTATCTTCACCGTCCATATTGTGTCATATTTTCAGTTCTTTGGCTTTCGCCTTTAATTTCTGCTCGTATTCCCTGTCTGTTATAGGCTGCATACGCAAATAGTTTTTGTAGCGTTCATATTCCGCCCATTTTTGTTGTTCTGTCATTGTTTCCTCCTTAAAATTACAAAATTGATTACAAAATTACACGCGGTTACATTTCTGTGTAACCGTACAAACCGCATAAATAAAGGGGTTTCGGGGGTTCATTACAAAATTACACTATTTTCGCACGCGCATATAAGGGTGTTTTTATTTTTTAAAAAATTTTTTATGTGTATATAAGTACCCTTTTTCTGTGTAATCGGTGTAATTTTGTAATTTTTTTCATTCTTCGGCAATTTCATCCGGACGAACCAGAACATAACACCTTGAACATCCAAGCCCGAAATTAACAACTTTTGTCGGCTTGTTGTTTGAACTTCCAATCAATATTCCTTTTTTCAGTGCCCACGAAACAAAGGCTTCGGGGTTGAAATTTCCCGATTTGCAAATTCTTTTGAATACATTGGTATAAATTGCATAACAGTCTTTGCCGGCAACCTTATCAAAGTATTCTCTGCCCCAGGCTTCATTGTATATTTCACTTAAATCGCCTTTATAGAATTTAGAATTGTTTGAATCACACTCGCTTATTATGTAAGCGTAGCACCGCTCTGTCTCTGACAGTGCATGCTTGTCCGTGAGCGCTTTTTTGAGTTCATTAAAGGAAAGCGCTTTACCGTCCTTAAAAATGTATTCTGTGGCAATTAAATCGGCCGTGAGAATAGCTGACAGCGACAATAATTGTTTGTCCTCGTATTCGTCGTTTTTAATCGCTTTAAAACAATCCCGCTGAAATTCCGACACCATATCTGTGCCAAGCTTACAAATAACATCTACAAACTCCTTGCCTAAAAAACCATAATTGTTTCGTAAAAATGTAGCCGCAGCTTGTCCGTCCGAGAAAATGTCTCCTTCGTCAACCTCATATTCAAGAAGACGGTTTATTGCGCCGCCTTGAAGTTGGTCGGTTATGATTGGATTTTCGCCCGAACAGATTATTATATTTTTCCAAGTTTTTTTAGGTTCAAGTCCAAGCTTTGTATTACTGCGCCCTCTGCCTTCGCCGCTTGCAAGTTGATATATTAACTGCGAAAAATCATCTTTATAATTCTTTTTCAGTCGCGCTGTATCGTCTATGATAAACGGCAGATTATTCAGAAAGCTGGCTTTCCCCTCAAAAGCCGCTATCGTATCATCAAAATTAGATATAAATTTACCGATTTCAGGATCAGCCCATACACTTGCCGCCAACATTCCGCAAACCGATTTACCGCCGCCGCTTCTGCCCCATAAATTAACCCAAAACGGATTTAACCCGCAAGGCTTTATAAGCACACTGGCAAGACTTGAAGCAATCGCAAGGCGTGCCTCAATTCTTCCTGCAGCTCTTACAGAAAAAACAAAATCCATATATTCTTTATAGCTTCCAAAACTTGTTATTGTTTCAAAAATTGTATCAAACCGCCCGTCCTTATCAAAAGCAAGCTTCGATGTATATGGCATAAAGCCATCTTCGCACCAACCCATTTTAGCTGTCGCCCTTACCTCCGGCACAGTTTCAATATTTAAATTTTCAACATCTGAAAGAAATTTAACAAGAGCTTTAGCCGTTCCGCTTGTAACTGCCACACCGAATGCCGCAAGATTGGGAATTTGACTTTGCTGCGCGATTACTGTTTTTGGAACAATTTGTTCTCTCCACCGCCCCTGCCTATAAAAGGCAAGTTTCACCTTTTGCATTCCGTCCTCTACATTGGTTATTATTTCAGCCGGAAGTATCGGGTGCGGGCAAGCAACGCGGTTTTCCGGCATAGCGTCGGGATTATATATGCCGTCCATATTTGCCACCCAATTACCACAACGCATTTCCGGATATTTGTCCCCAAAATCCGTTGTTCGTTCAAAGGCTTTTTGTTTTTCGTTTCTTTTCCGTTCATTAGCCCTTGCTGCCATATCCCTTTCGGCGATTTTCAGCATTCTCTCAACACGTTTTTTTATCTCACTGCCAAACTCTGCCGCACGGTCAATCAAATCAAAGCCAAGTTGTTCGCGAATGAGGGGATCAGGCTCGTCCATTATTTTACAAATGGTATTCTCACTGTAAAGCTCCTTCGCGGCCAATCCGGAGAAATCTATGTTTTCCATTCACTTCACCCTCTCATTGTATATTCGGCTTCTGCAATACTTAAACTATGATTAAGAACGTTTCTGCGGGCAAGTGCTGATAAAAATAATGTGTTCGGCTTTTCGTCCGGGCTTAAGGGCTTGTATGCTGAAATAAAATCTTCATTAAGCTTCCAATCATCGAACGCACTCCAATAATCATAGCGGGCTTTTTCACGCTTATCTGCCGCACTGTCTTTGTGGCGTTTTATACGGTCTATTCTGCGTTGTTCCGAATACGATATATCTCGGTCTAAGAAAGCACAGGCGTCTTCGAATGACATATTCTGCACAGCCTTTATAAAATCAATAATATCACCGTGAGCACCGCAACCGAAACAATGATATGTATTATCCGGATACACCCGAAACGACGCCGTTTTTTCATTATGGAACGGACATTTTGCAAAACCCTTACGATCAAATTCTATTCCGTACCGTTCAAGCCATTCTCTAAGCGGGTTTGCCGAACGTATCTTCTCGGTATCATATTTCATATAGCACCACCCAGTAGCTCTATTATTTTTTTGCCGGTAGACCGCTTATTACAGAAAACAAACTCAACACCGTAGGCAATATGCACCCGATATATCTCTTCCATAAGTGCGCGGCCGGATACCGGAGAATATTTGCTGTGCCACTTTGCAACGTCCGGTATAGATTTAATCTGCCCGCCGTGTTCACAGAGAATAATAAGCTTTATTCCGCTCCCGTTTGCTCTGCGGACCTCTTTCCAAAAACGTGCGTGGTCACTGCGATTTGTCAAATTGCGCGACAACTCGTCAAGGTTTTGTTTGCGGTCAATTACGAGGTTCTCGCGCCCTTTGATTTGGTAATCCGCAACGTCCATTTTTTGAACAATATAATCGATATTGTGCGTTTCAAAGTATTTGAGGATATGTAAATTCTTTTTCTCTCTTGAGTCTACTACAATCATAATTTACTCCTAAAACGGTAAATCATCGTCGGACGTATCTGTCTGTTTGAATCCGGCATTTTGCAAATTTTGCGAAACAGCCTTGAGCGGATCTTCCGAATCGTTAGCAATATTAACGTCGGTATTGCTCCGTTTGGATTCAACAAACTGCACATTGCTTGCCAGCACCTCAAATGCAACGCGGTTATTTCCGTCCCTGTCGGTATATTTACGGGTCTGAATACTGCCTTCAATGCCTATCATATTGCCTTTTTTAAAATATCTGGCAATAAACTCCGCCGTATTTCTCCAAGCTACGATATTTATAAAATCGGTTATAGGCTCTTCTCCGGACTTATATTGCCTTTGCACCGCAATACAAAAGGAAGTTACGGAAACGTTGCTCTGCGTGGTTCTGATTTCCGGGTCGGCGGTAAGGCGCCCGGTTAGCACAACAAGATTAAACAAAGCTTATTCCACCTCTTTTATTTCGTGATTTTCCGAGGCATATTCCACACACATCTCTATAATTTGGGTTGCCGAAAAACCGGTTTTCCTCCGCAACTGATTTACGATTTTTCGTGTCTTGTCGTTTATTCGCACTACGTTTCCTATCGACTCCATACCGCGCACTTCAAATACAAGTTTTTCTTTCTTCATTTTTATTCCTCCTTTAAGGCAGCGGTCAGCTCAGAAGCCTCTTTTTCAGCCTCAAACCAATCGGAAACTTTACTTTCGTTTTGCTTTATGGCGTTATAAATGCCTATATACTCGGTAAAATCATCAGCGTTCATAGTGTCGATTTTGCGCTTTAATCTATGCTCTATCTGCTCTTGTGTAACACCGAACCTTGCGAACTGTACAACCATTTTCTTTACACGGTCTACAAGCGGAGTATCATTTTGTCCGGCGAGGGTTTTCTCACACTCTGCAATGCAATCTTCAACAAACCACGACGGAAGAATTGCAAGAATGCGGGCGCGAAGTCTGCGCGTCGCCATATTTGCGTTATTTTCGTAAATATCGCGCTGACTTGTAAGCGCAACCATTTTCTTTCCCTGCTCACGCTGATGTGGATTCGTGAAATTCTGCACGCTCTGCGCATTCGTCTCTAAATCCCACGCGTAAGCCTGCATTTCACTTTTTCCGTCGTCTTGTGATAATTCTTTAATACCGTAGTCGATGTTTCCCCAACAACGCGCAAGCTCCTCGGCAAACCGTATTGTAGGACCTTTCACAGTTTGTCCGCCGCGGGGGAATGCATAAAATGCCTTTTCTGCCATTTTAGGTCTTTGGCAGGCTTCCATTGCTTTAGCATAGGCAGCGACTTCATCACGCGGAAATCTTTTCGCAATAACAAGCTTTCCCTGCGCCTCGGCTATTGCCCTGCTTGCTTCAATAGCAACCGTTCCCTGGTTTATCTTATCAAGCTGTGCTGCAACACCATTATTCATAGCGGGAACATTCGGCAGCCCCTGACTGTTCTGTACCGTCATTTCGTTGTTTTCCATTACTCTATCTCCTTTGCAAGCCAAGCCGGAAGGCTCAAGCTGTTTATTGCTGTGTATTTACCGAGATACCCGTACCAATCGCCTGTTGTTTTGCAATCGTGATATATCCCGATAAGCTCTCTGAATATGTCTTTTCCTCGTTTAACAAAAACATCATCTGCCTGTAAAACATTAACCGCATACGGCGGATCCTTTTCAATGACTATAAACACAAAAGTATATTTCCTGCCGGTGCACTTCTCCACACCCTCGGTATACATAGCCGCTTGAAAATCATAGCCGTAATTGATTGCGTCCCTTGTAAAGTGTTCTAAATCTGCCTTTGTCGCGCTTTTAAGGTCGGTAATTATATTTACCGTATTAAGCTCCGAAACACAGTCAGCGCGGCACTTGCATTCCTCTCCGGTTAAATCGTCACGCCAAAAGAATTCTTTTTCCTTTTCACCGGACAGAAGCTTGTTTACAAACGGAGCCTTATGCAAAGAATCAACCATATCCTTTGCCTTTATGTAATCATCGTTGGTTATAACGGTCTTTCCTTCGGACTGCTCGCAAAACTCCGCCCATATTGCTTTTCCGTCCTTTGTACGGCGGTCAACCTGCGGCATTACGGCAAATTCATCTGAAAAGGTTTCAGGCTGCAGCGATAATTTATGAAATGCTTGTCCGAATATAAGGGCGGGTGTAAGATCTGTCGGATTTTCTTTTAAATACTTGAACTTTTCGGGGCTTTCTCTTATCTTCCAAAGCTCCGAACGGCTTATTGCAGGATGTGAACGGTATTCTTTTTCTGTCATTTTTCAACCTTCTTTCTCCAAAAAATCTGCAAACCACTCTCTGTCGTCCTCAATAAAAGCACGGCAATCAATCTCATTATTTTCTATGTATTGAAACAGTGCGGTTTTAATTTGTTCTGCCGATAGCACATCTGCAATCAATGCCGGAACCGAAATCGTTTCGTTCTTGCATTCGTTGCTTGCTTTTTCAAGAGTTTCATAGTCCTTTGCATAGTGATTTAAGCAATCGTCACACAACCCATCGTTATTTTCAGAATTATTACAGCCGGAACACAGTCTGCTACAATTTTCACTATCACATCGGGGACAAAAGAAACCGCTAAATTCCTCCCCGCAATTGTCACATCTATACATTAAAGCTCCACCTCCTCACAACAGCACCACGATTGCGGGGGGCTTTTGATTTCGCAATCCCAGCACCCGTTACAGTTGTCTTTCTGTATGCCTCGGTGACAAATCAAAGGCTTTCTAAAATCGCTCAACTCTTTCGGCTTATCATAAATCACAAAGTCGGAGATATGCCAACCGTACAGTCCGCTGCCGTTTGAGTATTTTTTAAGGTTGTCCGGCGATAATTGGCATTTATTCAGATAATCACAATCCAAATCATAAGCTGTAAAATTATCATCTACTCGCCGTAATTCCGTATTACGATTGTCATAACCGCAAACCGCCAGTCGGTCTATTTTGTCACATATAAATTCGCCTATGACCTTGCCGTTGCCGCATACATCAAACAGATTGTGACTTCTATCATCAGCATAGGCATACCGTTTGCCCGTCCAAAACGAAATACCTTTGTCTTTTGTACAGTAAATATAGCATTTAAACGGCATATCGCATTTTGGTCTTGTTTTTCTGACCTCTATTGTTTTCTTGCCGCTTGCTATCAACTCGCACCATTTCGGTTTAATGCTTATAAGTACGCTTTTCATTTCTCTTCACCTCTCCATATTTATCGGTGTTCCGACCGTTCCCACCGAACCGGAGCTGTCGGTTGCCTTGAAATATTCGCCGGGGTAGGGATATGTATATCGAAACATTAAATAATTCGCCGCGTCAAGCAAGTGCTCTGTGTTTTTATCTTTCTCAAAGGCTTCTATGCAGCGTTTGGCTGTTGCTAATGCGTCTACCCGTCCGCCGCCGAAATTATCTCTTGCAGGTCCGTATTTGTAAAAAGATACCTCTACTCGGTTTCGGCGGAGACGGTCAAATTCTTCGTTGTAGTCGTTCATATTTTCCTCGCTCCCTTACGCTTATTATTAAAGTTATAGAATTTAGTTGTGCTGTATTTTGTTGCTCGCGGACAATGTTTAAGACGTTCGTCAATCTCGTTTGATTTTGCCGCAGCCTTTTGAAAGTGTTCAAGCATTTTAATATCAAAATATTCACTTACACTACATCTGTTCATTCTTCGTCCTTTCTTTCACCGTAACTGCAAAAATCGTCTGCGCGCATATAAAACATATTAGTCCTGCTTTTAATATCACGCGTACAATATTCGGCTACATAGTGCCGGCAATCTTTACACCGTACAACCTCTACCACATCAGCGGTAGGTGTGTCTTTTATTGTCGCTTCGCGTTCTATATATTCACTCATTTTTCTACCACCGAATTAAGCCATTTTTCCCATTCTGTCGGATATTTAAGGTCTTTGATTGTCCCCTCAAGAAACAGTGCGTCTGTTTGGATATCGTCAATCAGGCTTGCCATTTCCTCAACGCTCATTGCCTTTATACACTCGTAGTTTGTCATATTTATCTCTCCATTTCTGCCCGCAGGCTTTCTTTGATGTAATAGTCAACGCCGATTTTTTTGCAAATCGCCTCGGCATTTCTCCCGAATTCCGCCCAATTTATATCCGACTTGTGGTAGTTCAGCTTTCCGATTTTTACCTTGTCTGCCCATACCGCCGCAGATAATTCGATTAAAAACATCGCTTCATCTGTCACAGGCTCAAATGAAATCCAAGTCTTTATCCCTCGCTCATGCGCTTTCATAAGAGAGTCGATTCTCTCTTCCCACAGTCGGTCTTGACCGTCGCAGACGCCATCAAGTGTAATGCCATACCAGTCGTTTTCATCGAGCAAATCAAAATCTCTGCTCCCGTCGCCTTTGGTGAGTATTTGCACATTGTTTCCGCTTTTCTTGATGGCTTTAATTATCTCCCTCGTGGGCGTTGTATCATAGCCTGTAGGATACGGGTCGCAGGTAAAGCAAAGGTGGATAAGCTTGCCGGTTATCTTCTCTTTTTCAAGCTGTTGCTTCGTTGCCTCGACTATGCCCGTCCTCGGTTGTATATTCGTGTGAAATACCTCTCGGTCCCTATGAAGTACATTCGGTGCGAAGCAGTAAAAGCAACGATGCGGACAACCTGTGTAGATATTCAGCGCATAGTCGCCGTATTCTTTAGCCTTGCCTTTCGGCTCATATATCGGTTTCATATTCAATCCCTCCCGTTAGCGCTTAGTATTGCGCATACACCATAGCCAACTATCACACCGATTATTAGTCCGGTTACGAAGCCTATCATATTTACACTCCCTCTCCTATATCAAAATCAAACATAGTCAGCTGCTCGTCGGCCTCCTCATATTGCTTAAGATAGCCTACGCCGTCGCGGAAATAATCGGGGTTTAGCTCTATACCGTAGCCCTTGCGCCCAAGCTTGATTGCCGTAAGCGGTACCGTCATAAGTCCGCCGAACGGGTCAAGCACAAGCTCGCCGGGGTTTGAATATCGGTTTATAATTCGTTCCACTATATCTATCTGCAATGGGCAAACGTGCAAAACCTGATTGCGGTGCGACTGGGTAGTATTAAGAGTCTTCATTCGGTTTATATCGTCCCACACCTTATCCGACCACGAAGCGGGCGGCATAAGCGCAAAAGTTGCCGGCAGTCTGCCGTCCCTGTCAAGCTCTTCCGCTTGCTTAACGTGTTCTTCATAATCGTAAACGTGGGAAACGGAATACTTCTTATAGGCTTTTTGCAGTTGCGAAACAGATAGGTTCTTAATTTCGTCCTTGCTTAAAAATCTGTTGCCGCTTGAACGGTAAAAAGCATTGGCGTCAAGCTGCCACTGCGCTCTGGTATATTCTTCTTTTGATTTGCTCACAGGGCTGTCCGCATACGCTTTTGCGGTATCCGTCGGCAGCTTTCTGAAAAGCAAAACATATTCGGGGCAGCCTACTCCCATCTTTGAGCCGTCCTTGCACTGCTCGGACCAGCCGAGGCGGTATGTCTGATTATTTTCCCTTACAACGTCGGTTAAAACCACAATGCGCCCCATATATCTGAATCCGTGCTTCATAAAGTGCATTACCGTCATATCCGAAAAGGGGTCGAGCGTCGGCATGCCGTCGCCGGTCGCATTGCCGAACAGTATCCTGTCCTTAACGTGTATCGCCGCTATACGTCCGGGCTTTAATATCCTTAAAAGCTCCGGCGTTAAAAAATCCATTTGTTCAAAAAATCTGTCGTTATTATCGTTATGGCCGAAATCGTTGTATGACGGCGTATATTCGTAATGATTTGAAAACGGAATAGACGTATGTATTAAATCCACCGAATCGGTCGTCATATTTTTTGTTTCTTCGCAGCAGTCATTTAATACCGCCGTGAAATTCTTTCCTTTAACTACCGTACGTTTCACTCCTATACTCCGCTCCATCTGAGCGATTATTTGCCTGTTGCCGAGTCCGTATTCTTTAACAATAGCCTGCATTTTTGCGGCTTGGTGCTTGTAACGCTTCCATTTGGCACGCAGCTCGTCAAGAACCGACTGTTCGCTTTCGGTGTAAATAATGTCTATTACAACCTCTTCGGTTTGCAGAAAACGGTATATGCGGTGTACTGCCTGTATAAAATCGTTAAACTTGTAATCTATGCCGCAGAATACGGCTCTGTGACAGTATCGCTGAAAATTGCACCCGCTGCCGGATATTTCTTTTTTTGTTGCAAAAAGACGTATTTTCCCCTCGGAAAAGTCTATTGTGCGCTGCTCGCGCAAATCTAAATCCTGCGAACCGTATATTTCTACCGCTTCGGGCATTTGACGCTTTATTTCGTGTCTCTCGGCTTCAAGGTCGTGCCAAAGTATGAAGTTATCTTCGGGGTGCGCGTCAACTATTTCTTTTGTCTTTGCAATGCGCTCCCGTATGCTTTCCCGCTTTTCCTTTGCGGCTTCGGTAAGCCCCTCGGCGGCGTCGCTTATAAATTTAATCTGACCTGTTTTGCGGTCAACTGCATTTTCTTCCGTTGCGGACAGCTTATGGTAATTTATCTTCATAGGCGGCAGGTCGTATCCCGTCGCATCATATCCTAAATCTGCCGGCGAAGATAGAAACAGCGCCCAGCTTGAAACCCACAGCCAAAACTCATTTTCTTTGTGCGGATAGAGCGTTAAATTATTTGCCTTTGTGCTGTCGCGCTTGAAAAAACGCGTTAAGCCCTGCCCCGTATCCATAACCTCAAGATATCCCGCATAATGGATTATTTCTTTGTACTTGTTCGGGTCGGGCGTTGCGGTCGCGACAAGCTTGTATTTTATGCCTTTGAATTTCGGTAAAAAGGTTTGGTATGTCTTGCTGCCGAACGACCTTAAGACCGAAGCTTCGTCAAGGCACACGGCGGTAAAGCTTTTCGGGTCTATATTGCCGTCGCGCACTCTTTCGTAATTGGTGAGAAGTATATCGCTTTCGGCGCTTTCCGCCTCTTCCGTATTGCGTATATATTCCGGCTTTTTCATTCCGAGCAGCTCCACCGCGTCACGTGCAAATTCCTGTTTAACGCCGAGCGGCAGAACAATTAAAGCCCGTCCGCCCTCGTGGCTTATAACCTGCCTGCAAAATTCAAGCTCCTGCACCGTTTTACCGAGACCGAAAGACTCAAACAGCGCGCGCCTGCCGCCTTTAAGCGCCCATATTACCGCGTCGCGCTGGTGCGGCTTTAACGCAGGGTGTATGTCCGCTTTGTTTACTTCGAAGCCGCTTTCGGGAGCAACGCAAACCTTTGAATTTAAAAAATCCTCGTATGTCATTTTCTTAACCTCATAGGCATTATCATTTGCGATACGTCTTCCTGTGAAACCGTAATTGCTCCGCCGGCGCCGCTGCAGTTTAACGTAACGCTTCCGCGAACGGCTTTCAGCATTTCCGAAAGAAAAGCGGTTTTAACTCCTACCGTAAACGGATCCCCTTCAAGCCTGCAATCTATCTCATCGGTGAATATGCCGTTTCCGAAGTTATATAAAAACGAAATCTTATCCGAGCTTATGTCGATTCTAAGCGGAACATCGCCTGAGACGCGCGGCAGCGCTGCGATTTTGGCAAGCGTTTCCTTAAGCTTTGCGGAGTCGACCGTCACGTGCTGACAGGCAGCTTCTATGTTCTTCTTGACCTGTTTTTCTATTTCGGGGTAGCGCTCGGCGGACAGATTGGTTCGCACGCTTACGCCGCCGCCGTCAAATTCAAGGTGTTTTTCCGTGAATTTCAGCGTTATTTCGTCGCTTGAAATAATCGACATTACGGTTTTAATATCATTCTTAAATATTCCGAAGCTTTTGCCCGCGGCAATGCCGCTGTCTGATTTTTTGCTGTAAACCGCGGCGCGGTAACCGTCGCAGGATATAAGCTTAATTCTGCTTTTATCTATGGATATGTTTATACATTCAAGCACCTTGCGAGGGCTTGCGTCCGCCGCGGCATAGCCTGCCGTTTTTACAGCGCCAAATAATTCGTCTGTTTCAAGCGTTACGGTCGCTGCCGTGTCCGGCATAGGCTCTATCGGCGGGTAATCCTCAGCTTCGGCATAAAGCAGGCTTGTTTTCGCTTTGCCGCATTTTATATTTATCTTTTTGTCGGCCGTATCTGCAATCACATTGGTTTCGCTGCACTTTTGCAAAAATGCGGCGATGGCCTGTCCGTCAATGCATGCCGCGCCCTGCTCGTCTATTGCCGCAGAAGCGGACGTAAACACCGTGACCGACAGATTATATCCGCAAAGCTTTATCTTGCCCGATTCTGCAGTAAGCAAAACATTACCGAGTATTGCCATTTCTTTGCCGGAGGTCGCCTTTACCGCAGGCTCAAGCGCTTTTATAAAGTCAAGTCTGTTAACTGCAAATTTCATATGTCGTTCCTCTCGTGTCTTGCAGGATCTGCGGTGTTCTGCTTCATACGGCGCTCAAAATCCGCCTTGTATTCCGCGTGGCGTTCCTCGCCGGTCTCACGTGCGCTTGTTATGTACTGTCTTAAGGCTCTGTTGTCGCGCTCCAAATCCTTACATTCAAGGTGCAACCCGTAAGCAAAGCCTACCATTGCGAACATCATAAGCATTAAAGCTATTATTAAAATTACAAGCAGCCGCGCTGCATTTTCGTCTAAAAACATATTTATTTCTCTTTCCTTTCAATTCTTGACATTTCCTAAATCCTATGGTAAAATATAAATGTTCCAACGTGAATTTGGTTGCATTCTCAATTGGATTTAGGCCGTCCCCGTTAGTCGTGTTTCGGGGGCGGTTCTTTTTATTTGCCGCATATGTCGTCGGAAAATAAATTTACTCCGAGCAAATCGGCTACGATAATTACCGAACGAAATTCGCGACCGAGCGGATCGGAAAACACTTGCGATATTGTGGTGGCACTCAATTTAGTGCGACGTGCCACGTCAATCTTTTTCATGTCTTTTCTTGCAAGCCCGATTCTCAAAGCGGCTTTTATATTTTCCTCCCGCCTTTGCGCGGGAGACTTTTTTATTGCCGGCATATCTTCACCCTCCTTTACCGCAAAACAATAGTTTTTTCATCAGTTAAGCCTAATAAGTAATCAGTTGTAACCATAAAGTAGTTTGCTATTTCAACGAGTTTTTCAAGAGGTGGCAGTGAGGCTCCGTTTAAATACAAAGAAATAGTTTGTCGCGTGACATTTAAGACCTCGGCTAACTGCTGTTGTGTAGTGTCGATGCTCATTAAATCCTTTAATCTTTTAGCAAATAGTTGTTTGCTGAATGCTATACGGTTTTCAAAGATTTCCTTATTTTCTTTTTTCTCTATATCGCGCCGTTCTTTCATACGTGAATTAACTCGCCGAATACAATCGGCAGCCGACGGAAGCTCGTCTTCCGAAAGCGTTTGCTGAACCTCGCCGGTGATTTTTTCACATATCGGCCTGCCGTCTGTTGTAAAATACCTTGTTATCGTTTGTCTCGGTATCTGCCGCTCTTCTTCCGTTCTTATTACTACCTCTAATTCCGCTTTAAACATATTTTTGCCTCCTGTTCTTTTAATTGCGTTTACTGCGGTTTTGTGTTATAGTCACTTTGAAGGAGGTGACTATAATGTTTTTAGTTAAATGTAAATGCGGATGTGTTTTTACTTTAAAAGAAACACGTGTGAATGATGAAAACAGAATAAAATGCCCGGATTGCAGCAAGCAATTTGACTTAAATAATTACTGTTCTACCCACGGTATTTTGTCTTTGCAAGATGTAGGTATTACTGTTGACCGCATTCCCGATTCTTCAAAGGTAAATGTTACTTTTGACATTTCGGTAGATTAAGTATTACGGTCGTCCGTTGCAGCGGGCGACTGTTTTACTATAATTTGCGTTCTGTGACATTGACTTTCGATTTTGTCAGCAAGCTCGTATAGTTGCGTGCCGAGCTTTTTAAGCTCTTCAAGTTTCTCACCTAATCCGTCAAGTGACGGAACGCTTACTTGTAAGGAAGCATCTTTACTCATATTTTCACCACCTTTAATTCCGCATTACGCATTCCGAATTACGCATTATTTTTGTTTTCCCGCTCCCTATTTATTTGGGCGCTCTCGGTTGTACGAGCGGTTATGTTCTCTTTCGAAAGTGTCCAAGAGGTTTTGAAAGCAACGGAACTCGCGTGATTTTCGAACTATACACCAATCGCGGTAAGATAAAGTCGTTGAAATCTCAACTGACCGAGGAACGCCGTCTACGTAAAAGGTCGTAGCGTCCATATTTTCACCACCTTTAATTCCGCATTACGCATTCCGAATTACGCATTATTTTTGCTTTCCCGCTCCCGGATTATATCGGATATAGCCGTCATAATTCGGGCTTCGGCGTTGGCAGGTTTCTTTTTGCCATTTAAAATCATCCAAATGTAATCGTTGGTTACGCCCATTTTCTTTGCAATGTCAGTCTGTGACACCTTGTTGACGTGCATTTTGCCAACGGCATTTGCTATCCATTGTTCCAAATTTCAAACCTCCTGTCAGTTATTTTTAAAAAACAGTTGTATTTTTCGCACTAATATGCTATTATTGTTGTGGTAATTAAATCAAAATAGCGTGTAAAAGTTTTAAGAGCGAAAATTCGAACCGTTTACTGTTATTATATTCCCAATATTAGAACTTGTCAATGGTAAAAGAGCGATTTTTCGAACTTTGTGGATAATAATAAATTACAGGAGTGATTTTGTATGTTTTTCACAAGATACGAAAACTTGTGTAAATCCCAAAAAAAGACTACTACAGGAGTAGCCGCTGAACTTGGCATTGCTAAATCTACCGTTGCATATTGGCGAGCCAATAACACGGTTATCCCCAAGCAAGATGTGTTGCTAAAAATAGCTGATTATTTTAAAGTCTCTGTTGACTATTTACTCGGCAATTCGGTTGATGCTCTTCTCGATAAAGCTACTTCAAACGCAAGTGAACCGAGTGAACATATAAACATAATAAAAATCGCCGGCAGGGACGGCTCATATGAAGAGCGCGCCCTTACCGACGAACAAGTGGAATTATTTAAAAAGATGATAGCTGCATTACCCGAAGCTACGGATTTATAATAAACAAAAAATCAAATTCAATTTAGGAGGTTATTATGGCTAACAGAGGTGGATATTCTTGGAAAAGAGCGACGGGGGTTTCAAAAGCGAAGGGCAATCTTTCGCGGGCAACCGGAATTCCTACTACAAAATCAGGAAGGCAGCGCAAGGTCGGAGCGGCTATGTCAACCGGATGTTTAATCCAGATATTGGCGACATTGGCAATTGTCGTATTTATATTTACCGTAATATCAATGTAAATATTTATCTAAGAGATAATTAAAATAATTTTAAGGAGTTTGAAAAATGGATTTTATCGATGAATTAAAACAATTTTCAAAGCGTGTTGAGACTATTAAAGACGGCATACAGACAGAAGAAGCCACCAAGACTTCTATAATTATGCCGTTTTTTGCCATGCTCGGATATGATGTTTTTAACCCAACCGAATTTTGCCCAGAGTTTACGGCCGATGTGGGAATTAAAAAAGGTGAGAAAGTTGACTACGCAATTTTAAAAGACGGCGCACCGATTATTTTAATTGAAGCTAAATGGATAGGTGAAAAACTCCAAAAGCACGATTCTCAGTTGTTCAGATATTTCGGGACCAGCAAGGCTAAATTTGCAATACTTACGAATGGTCAGATATACAACTTTTACACCGACCTCGAAGAGCCTAATAAAATGGACGAAAAACCGTTTTTAACTATCGACATATTAGATGTTAAAGAACCACAGGTTGCCGAATTAAAGAAATTCTGCAAATCGTCATTTGATATAGATGCGATATTTGATATTGCTTCCGAGCTTAAATACGTTAATGCATTTAAAAATCTATTTTTAGAACAATTGCAAAATCCGTCTGATGATTTTACAAAGCTGTTTCTTAACGACATATATTCAGGCGTAAAAACGCAGAATGTTATTGATAAATTCCGTCCCATACTCAAAAAATCGCTCAATCAATGCATAACAGAAACAATGAACGATAAAATCAAGACAGTCTTAGATAAAAATGACGGCGCAGAGGAAAACGAAGAAACCGCTCCCGAAGAACAAAAGCGCGAGAAAAACATCATTACCACCGACGAAGAGCTTGAAGGTTATTTTATCGTAAAAAACATTTTAAAAGACACTGCACCTATGAGCGATATATTCTACCGCGATACCGAATCATATATGAGCGTCCTTTACAAGGACAACAGAAACAAGTGGATATGCCGCTTTGTGTTTACTGATACTTTGAAATATATTCTTATACCCGATAAGGATAAAAAGTCGGTACGCCACGATATACAAAACGTATATGACATAAAGAATTATAAAAACGAGCTTACAGAAGCTCTAAAACGGTATATATAATTTTCTCACGATATAAAAATAACACATATTTTTATATTTGTTATTGACAAATACTTTTATATGTGTTATAATATAATTGTCAGGAGGGGAAATGCTTGAAAAGCTATTCTTCAAGAGAAGTCATTAAAATGCTTAAAGCCGACGGTTGGTATGAGGTTAATGTTTGCGGAAGTCACCACCAATTCAAGCACCCAATCAAAAGCGGACGGACAACCGTTAAACACCCTGATAAAGACATACCGCGCAAAACGCTTGACAGCATTGAAAGACAATCGGGGCTACTGTTCAGGTAGCCCTAACCCTCACTATAATATCGGAGGTTATTTTATATGAAAAAGGTTGACCGCTACTTTTATCCGGCTGTTTTCTCTTATGAGGACGGGCAGGAAATATCGGTTGTTTTTCCTGATTTGGATGTTGCCACAAGCGGCGTTGACGAGGACGACGCGCTTTTATCGGCGCGTGAACTTCTCGGTTGTGTTCTTTTTGGCTTAGAAGAAGACAACGAGCCTATTCCCGCTCCCACGCACTTACAGGATATCGCTTTACAGGATAATGAGCGCGCGGTATTGGTAGATGTGTTTATGCCGTCGGTGCGAACTGCGAATATAAATAAATCGGTAAACCGTACTGTTACACTTCCGGCGTGGCTTAATTCCGCAGCTATGGAAAGAAATATAAATTTCTCGCAGGTGCTGCAAGACGCTTTGCGTGAACAAATAAATCTGTAATACAGGTGTCACGGCATATTATTGAATTATTGAGGTCGGAAATGGCTCCCGACGCACCTTTACGGTATTTGAGATGTAGGATACGCCGCCCTACCTATAATTCACTTATAAACAGACAACCATAACAGGTTGTCTCAGTCTGTCGAAAAAGTCCAGTAAAAGCTGGGCTTTTTCGCATATATATGG
>ERZ808240.2119-NODE-2119-length-22608-cov-3.665056_pt1 | contig 22608 bp, 24 predicted proteins | sample MGYA00521084_ERZ808240 | MGnify/ENA primary metagenome ERZ808240 (study PRJEB31516, sample SAMN03275571) | gut metagenome | biome: mammalia-associated habitat; material: feces | host: Papio cynocephalus | place: Kenya | collected 2012-08-06 ...
TGTTTCGTAGGTACCGCGTTTCGAGTGGTTACTCACCCCCCCCTGGCACGGGGAAGACGACCTTCATGCAGTTTCGTAGGAACCGCGTTTCGAGTGGTTACTCACCAATTAAAAGTTTTCACTGAGCCGGGAGTCAGTTTCGTAGGCACCGCGTTTCGAGTGGTTGCCCATTGAGGGAATTGATTGATAAGTCCGGCTCGTGGTTTGCAAGTTCCGCTGCCCGCATTTAGGGTTTTGAAGTTTCTGCGTTACGGGTCGCAACTCATGGCTCTCATCAGGGGTCGTAGTTCTTGGAATCTCGTAGCCTCTGCGTTTCCGCCAGCCTTTCACAAAGCCGGTTCAGTTTTTGTGAAACGAATCCCGAAAACAGAATCCGACTGAGGGGCCACCTTCCTGCTGAACGTTCTTGCCTTTTATGTTGTCACCCCATGGCACTAAATAGGCCCTATTCCCGTTGAATCAACCTTCACAATTGAATATGACCAACCATGCCTAAAACCGAGGAGAACGCATGACTTTCGCTACAAGGTTCGCTAGCGTAATCGCGGTCGGGGCGGGTTTCTGGATGCTTTCTCATGCCTATCAGTCATGGAGGTATACGGCTCTCGCACGTGAGGATGAAAGGATGCTTTCTGCTGGCGTCGACGCGCCGGAACGTGCGGGCTGGCTGGAAGCCGTCGAGCGCGAGTCTCTCAATTTCGGCGTCAGGCAATCGACGCTTCTATCCCTGGCTGAATCCGGGTACCTTGGCGAAAGGGCGTTGGAGGTTGCCGACTCCGGTCTGTATGCAAGGCGTCACGATCCGCCTCTCGCCTCTGAGATCTATCTAGTCTTCCCATATCTTCTTGCGGCGTGGGTTGGATCCCTTTCTTCGATGCCTCTTGCGATATTTCTAGCTTCCTCGGTTTCTCTCGGCCAGGAGGACGCGAGGTTCAGGATTGCTCCCGTACCTTTCTTGATTATTTTCATCGCTTCGGGAGCAGCTTCATGCTCGGACGGTACGGTCGTTTGGACGATGGTGTGCCTCCCGATTGCATTTCTCTTTGCCGTGGTGTCGTTTGTGCTTAAACGTGTTGGTGGGGTCACCTGGCACGCAGGCGACTACCTCACTCTCGCCATCGCTCTCACTGCCGTTTTAGTGTCCGGTTCTGTCATCGAATTCTTAGGTATTCATCTCGTGTGCGCAATCGTTCTCGCCTTTGCAATCAAATATAGGCCGGGTTTTAAAAGGATGAAGGACAACATCCCCTACAACGCCGTTCTTTCTACGAGCCTCGTGGGGGCCTCGCTGCTCAAAGTCCTGGAGGGAGTTCTGCTATGAGAATCAGAAGGTGCGGTTTCAATGCTGTCATGGTCACCCAACTTGTACTTCTTCTCCCCGTCATGATTGCTTTCCTCGCGCTCGTCATCGACTGCGCGAACTTCGCGCGTTGCAAATCGATTGCATCGTCGGCGGCATCCGAGGGTGCGCGCTACGCCGCGGCAAATCCCGAGAAGAACGATGGCGAGGTCGAGGACTACCTGAGGGGCGCGGTCGGTCTCGATAGCAGCTGTGGGGTGGAGATCGACCGGTCGCCTGTCGCCTCGAAGGAAGTGACGCTCAGGGTCGGGGACAAGACCAGGGATTCATCGATCAATAGAAACGCCGTGACCGTCAAGGTGGACATCCCGTGCCGGAGGGTGTTCACCCTCGCCGTTTTCACCGGCGCGGACAATGTTGCCACGGAGACTTCGACATCGACTGCGATCTCATCGGAGGTGCGCTGATGCGCGCCGGGAGAGGCGCCTTGCGCGCGCTGTTGTCGACGGAGTTCCTCTTCGTGTTCCCGATTGCGCTCACCGTTGTCCTCGCCATCATGGGCTTCGGCTTCACGGGCTATCAGCGCGCCCGAATCGACTATTCGCTTTCTCACCTTGCCGACGAGCTTCCTGCGGGATGGGAATCCATGAGTTCAGACGGGCTCGTTAAGGAACTCGTCAGCACCTCCTCCGACGTCGATCCGGACTATCTCACCGTCAAGGGCGCCTCTGTCTCCATCGACTCGGACGAGGCGCTCGGTGAGGGCAGTTCCGTGGCAACCGACCTTGGAACTGACGATCTCAGGACCGAGGACAGAACCGTCACCGTCGAGGCCGAGATCATTTACAAGTACCCGGCCCCCTACAACGTTTTCGGTGAGAAGTCGGTAAGGAAGATCAAGAGACAGTATGTCAGCTACTCGGACTGGGAGGTCATCTAGATGGGATCTCGTCCGCTCAGGGGGCACGGTGCCTCGGCACAGCTCACCTCCTTCTTCGTCGTCATGCTCATCCCGCTCTCCCTCCTGATTGCTCTCGCGGTCGACCTCGGAGGGGCGCTTGCATACCGTACGTGGCAGGGTTCTCTCCTCGAAAGCACGAGGCAGTCCTGCTTCGGCGAGGCGAATGCCGTGAAATACGCCGAGAACCCCGGCGACGAGGCACGCTCCGAGGTCCTCGAGATGCTTGAGAAGAACGGCTACACGGGCAAGGCCACCGTCTACTACGTCGAGGCTCCTGAGGAGCTCTGCGGGGCGGCGGACCGTTATGCCGGCGTGTACGTGGTCTTAGAAGGAACCTGGCCATCAACCTTTGCTCGTTTCGCCGGAGTCGACGCACTGAAGGTCAGGTCGGATGCCGTCTGGACCCTCCATCCGTATTCATCCTCTAAGGTATGGAGGCCTGCCGAGACCGGAAACGGATGGTGCGAGTACACGATCAAGGACGACGGCACGGTCTCGACGAAAACCGGCGTCTGCTCCCTGAGCGATGTCCCAAAAAAACTCTCAAAGTCCGTCGAGGACATGCTTTCCACATCAGGAGATGGTTCGGACACCGGAGAAAAGGGCTCGTCTGACTGAGCTCCTTCTTGTCACCCTATGGCACCAAATCGCCCTGCACGACCGGTCGTGCAGGGCGATTCTTTATGTGTCGGATTAGCACGACAGATCGGAGGACCGGTGGGTCTGATGTACGACTTGGTCCGCGAGGGGAGATACGACCTCATGCCCGCGCTTCTTACATCAAGCGAGGCGGCGGACGCCGTCGGCGTCACCACGAGGACCATCGAGAGGATGTGCTCGGAGGGCAGGATAGAGGGCGCCAGGTTTGGAAACCGCTGGCGCGTGAACCGCGACTCGCTGCTCAGATACTCGGGGCTCATCGGGCCCGGGAAGGATGCCAAACGATGAAGAGACGAAGCCAGGAGGAGATCAGGGCCGACATCGCGCGCGTAGAGGCCGAGGAGAGGGCGGCCATGGAGGCCGGTCACTCCCGCAGCGTCGACAGGCTTCGCGGGCGAAAGCAGGCGCTCGGCCATGAGCTTGAGCGCGCGATTTCCGAGGACACGGCGGCCATGCCGGCGACGCCGCGACCTCAGGGCGGACAAAGGACCGTCGGGACGCCCGATGCGACTGCCGCGCGCCGCCAGAGGACGACGGTCCAAGGCGGCACGCGCCAGGACCGTAGGCTTGCCGCGGTTGCGGGCGTCGCCATCGCCGTGGCGGTTGCCACGGTCGGTTTTTCCGGCTGGCGCTGGACGCAGGCCCAGGGCGAACTCTCGCGCCTCGAGAAGACGACTGTGCCCGTTGTGACGGCGACCCGCGACGTCGCCCCCGGCGAGGTTATCACCTCATCCGACGTGACCATCGCGAGCGTTCCCAAGGCGTTCGCACCGAAAGACGCCGCAAAGAAGGTCGATGATGTCGCGGGCCACCAGTCCGTGACCCAGCAGACCTCCGGTACCGCCATCTCCCTTTCTTCGGTATCCGGTTCCAAGAAACCTGCCTCCATCGCCGCGGCCGTCACCGAAGGCAACGTGGCGTATACGGTGGCACTTGACAACTCGACCGGCCTGTCACCGCTTCTCTCAGTCGGAGACAAGGTCGACGTGCTCGCCAGCGTGAACGACGGCCAGGTCGTCCGCACCGAGAAGGTCGCCGGCTCCGTCCGCGTCCTCGCGCTCGACGGCAACCTCTCGGGCAATAAGTCCGACGGCTACTCGAACGTCACCCTCGAGCTCACCGAGGACCAGGCGCTCTCACTTTCGAGTTCGACGGGCGTTCGTCTCGTGGCGCTTCCCGTGACGGGGGCGAATCATAATGCTAAATAACAGTCTTCTCAAAATCGAGCGCGATGCCGTCCGTAGGGCGACCGACGTCCTCACCGCAGGCGGCGCCGATACAACCGACGATGTCGCTCGTGACGCCCGCGCCCGTGACCTCATCGGCGAGATCGTCGACTCCAGCCAGGAGGGTGCCGGACTTTCCGATGAAGAGTTCAACCGCGTTGTGCAGGCGGCGATAGACGACCTCTTCTACCTCGGTCCGATCGAGGAGCTCCTTCCCGACACGACGATCTCGGAGATTATGGTCAACGGACCTGATGACGTCTGGGTCGAGCGGGCCGGTCTCCTTGAAAAGGTCCCCGTCATCTTCGAGGACGATGCCCACGTCAAGTTCGTGATCGACAGGATCGCTACCGCGGACGGCCGTCGATGCGACGAGGCGCAGCCGCTTTGCGACTGCATCCTCAATCGTCCCGGCGCGGTCTTCGACGGCTCGCGCGTCGCTGCGACCGTGAAGGGCATCGCCGTCGACCATAACATCCTCAACATCCGAAAGTTCCGCCCCGACGCGGTGGAGCCCGAGGATCTCATGAGGCTCGGCACGTTCGACCAGCGCATGCTCGAGTTCATGGAGGCCATCGTCCTCGGTCGTATGAACGTCGTCATCGCGGGCGGTACCGGTTCGGGCAAGACGACGCTCCTCAACGCATGCTCTTCGTTCATCCCGGACAACCAGCGTATCGTGACTATCGAGGATGCGCCGGAGCTCCGTCTCCAGAAGCCCCACGTTATCCGCAAGACCGCCCGACGTCCGAACATCGAGGGCGAAGGAGAGGTTACGATTCGCCAGCTCGTGAACCACGTGCTGCGCGAGCGTCCCGACCGCATCGTCGTCGGCGAATGCCGCGGCGGCGAGGCCTTCGACATGATCCAAGCTATGATGACCGGTCACGAGGGCTCCCTCACGACCGTCCACTCCTCGGACGCCCGTGAGGCGACGACGCGCCTTCGCTCGATGATCCAGCAGACCGGTACTGAGATGCGAAGCGACCAGATCATGGAGCTCATCGCCTCGGCCATCGACTTCATCGTTTTCGTCAACCGCTTCGACATCGACGGCTCCCGAAAGATCACTGAGATCGCGGAGGTACAGGGGATGCAGGGCGACGTCATCACCATGGGTACGATCATGCGATTCGAGCAGACCGGTTTCTCCGAGGACGGTCGCGTGCTCGGAGAGTTCATGCCGACGGGCGAGCGAATCACCCCCGCGCACCGCGAGAAGCTCATCGCGCGCGGCGTCTACGTCGACGATGATTTCTGGTTCCGCCGATGAGCGGTCAGATCTCGCCGGCGGCCATGCTTCCCGCGCTGCCGGCGATCGTCGCGGGAATCGCCCTTTTCCTCATGGCGAGGAAGCTGCGCGTCGAGCGCGAACGCGCCGACGCCGGCCCGCTCCCTGAGAACCATGACGGCACCCGATCCGGAAACCGCTTCGTCGCCGTCCTGAGACGCGTCTGCCAGGGCGCGGCGCCCCAGCTGTCCGTCTCCGAGGCGGCACAGCTCTGGGCCGTCATCGCCTTCGCTCCTTCCGTCCTCATCCTCGCGTGCGGCTCGGTCGTGGGGGCGCTCGCGGCGCTCCCCATCGGTGCCGCGGCATTTCCCGCCTGGGTTGCGCTCAAGAGGAACGAGGAGCGCGGGCGTTTCGAGGAGCAGCTTGGCGAGGCTATGCCCCTTATCGCGTCGAATCTCCGAACGGGCGCATCCATCGCGCAGTCGGTGGCGCCGGTGGCCGAGCACATGGACGACCCCTTGAAGTCCGAGTTCGCCATCCTCGAGCGGGACCTCCGTAACGGCAAGCCCATCGCGCAGGCTCTCGAGGACATGTCGAAGCGCACCGAGAGCTCGAATCTCAGGCTCTATTCCACCGCCGTCTCGGTCTCGCAGCAGACGGGTGGCTCTCTGTCAGAGGTGACGGAGCGCGTGGGAGAGGCCGTTCGCGCCAAGGTGAAGGCCAAGAAGTCCGCTGAGGCCAAGACCTCCTCCGCTCGCTTCGAGGCGAAGCTCGTCGGCTTCGCCCCCGTCGTGATGCTCCTTCTGATGTCCGTCGCATCTGAGACCCATCGGAACTTCTTCATGACGCCGGCAGGCTGGGCCTGCCTCGCTGTCGGCGCCGTCCTCGACCTCATCGGCTTCGTGATCCTGAAACAGATCAGCAACATCAGATACGACTAGGTGGTAGCGAATGTTCGAAACCATAACGACCGGGTTCATCTGGCTGCTCGTCGGCATCGCAGCCGGCCTCGGCGTCGACATCGTCTTGAAGCGGGTCTTCCGCCTCGAGCCCCCGATCGAGGGTGACGGGGGCCGCGGCGGGGCGTCCGAGATCGCAGCCAAAGTCTCCGAGCTCGTGTCGAGGCTCGCGCCGATTTCCCGTTCCGTCATGGAATCCACCCGCGACTCGCTCGACCGTGCCGGACTCACCATGGAGCCGACGACGTTCTGGGCGTTCCGCGTCGCAAGTGCGGCCGGCTTCACTGCATTAGGCCTCATCGCGGCCCTCATCGTCGGCGGGCAGCGCGGCATGGGGCTTTTCGCTTGCGTCTTCCTCTTCGGTCTCGCCCTGCCTCAGCTCTGGCTTCTCCAGAAGCGCGCCGAATGGCGTGACGAGCTCGACCGGCAGCTCCCGGATGCGCTCGATCTGCTTGCCATCTGCATGTCCGCCGGCTCGTCGATCGACTTCGCCCTCCATACGGTGGGAGAGAAAATGGACGGCGCAATCGCCAGGGGCTTCGAGCGCGTGGCGAACGAGGCCAGCTTCTCGTCGCGCACCGAGGCGCTTCTGCGCTTCGCTGAGCGCGCCAGGGTTCCATCCCTCACCATCTTCGCAGCGTCGTTCGCGCAGTCCGAGCGTGCCGGCGGCTCGCTTGTCGACATCATCCGCGATCAGGCCGAGACGGTTCGCGAGCAACGCCGCCTCAAGGTCGAGTCCGAGGTCGAGAAGCTGAGTACCAAGATGCTCTTCCCGATCATCATCTTCATCTTGCCGGTCTTCCTCATCGTCGTTCTCGCACCCATCGTGGCCCAGATCGCGTCTACGTTCACTTCTCTTTTCTAGGGGCTGGCATGAAGGACATCGATTACAACGTCCCCGCCGTCGCCGCGTTGCGGCACGGAGGCGAGGTTCCCGTCTCCCTCCGGATCGCGGGGACCTTCCGGGACAAAGCCGTCGGCTACATGGGCGCGTCCTTCGTGCGCCCCGGCTGCGGAATGGTCTACGAGCACGGCAGGTCGCTCCACACGCTGTTCATGCGGGTTCCCGTCGACGTGTGCTGGATCGGGGGCTTCGATGAGAGAAAGCGATCCTGGCCGGTGATCTCGCTCGACGCCTCGGTGCCGCCCTGGAGGGTGCTTTTCGCTCCCCGCGGGGCCATCGGGGGAATCGAGCTCGCCTGCGGGACCTTTTCGGAGTCCGACCGGCCGCTCTCGATAAGGAGGCCCGGATGAGCCGCATGCAAATCGAATCCAGCTCGCACGCCGTCACGAAGGCCAACGCGGTTCTAGCGATCTTGCTTGCTGTCGGGATCGCGGTACTCGGCCCCGTCCTTCGCGGTGCCGGCACACTCGACACCGACGGATGGTTTCTGCTCGCCTCGGGCCGCGAGGTCATGAAGAACGGCATCCCGCATGTGAACCCCTGGTCGCTCACCGGCGGCCAGGGGGTTGTGCTCCAGCAGTGGCTCCACGGCGTCTGGCTCTACCTCTGGTACGAGGCTGGCGGCTATGCCGCCGTCTCGGTCTCGGTCGCCGTGCCAGCCGCGTTGGCGGCATGGTCATACATCGGCCTTGTGCAGCGCCTCTCGCGCGGCTCCAGGTATTCCTGGGCGGGACTGCTCGTCGGTGCCGTCGGCTTCCTGCTCATGGACTGCTACATCTCCGTCCGTCCGACCCTATGGACCGCCGCCATCCTCTTCTTAACGATCCACGTGTGCATCACATGGTGTGATCGGGGAGACAACCGCATCCTGTTCTCGCTACCCGCGCTCTCGGTCCTATCCGTGAACCTGCAGGCGGCGCTCTGGCCGCTTCCCGTGGCCGCCGCGGCTTGCTTCCTGCTTCCCGGACATGATGAGATCGATACAGGGGATCTCCAGGAGAGCCTCAGGGCCTGGGCGCGCTCCAGACTGCCACTCGTAGTCGCGGTTGCCACTATGGCCGTGGCGACCCTGCTGAACCCCTATCTTCTCGACGGTAGCCTCTATCTCCTCAAGTCTTTTGGTGCGGCTTCCTACGGCGGGGCCATCCAGGAGATGCGCCCCGCGCTCTCCGTGCCGTCTGCAACAGCCTTCCTCGCCATATCCGTGCTCGCGGGCGCACTCTCGTGCATCGCGGCGAGGTCGGTTCCCCCGACATGGCTCCTTATCTTCTGGGCCGCGTCGATCGTCGCGGGGCTCTCAGCGGTCCGTTGTCTCTGGATCAGCTGGATGGTCTCCTTTTTGGTCGTCGCCTTCTCGGTCGGATGTCGGGGGGACGGCGCTTTGGAACGAAAGCGCATGGAGTTTGCCGGGCGCGCCATGCTCTGCATCGCGCTCGCGGTATCCGTGATCTGCTGCGGCCTCGATTCCTGTTACCGGGAATCAGATGGCTTCGAGGTCGGCTGGGAATCGGTCGACCGGGATATGAGCCCGATCGTCTCCGCCCTCAAGAAGGCGACCCCCGGCCGCATATGGTCCGAGGATGCAACCGTCATGAACTATCTCGAGTGGGCGGGCGTCCCCGTGACCTACGACATGCGTCCGGAGATATGGTCTGAGGCGATAGCGGGCAAAGGCACCGCAGATGATTACCGCGCGTTCGTGGACCAGCGGGGGAGGGGCTACCGCGGGATAGATTCCGCCGGTTGGTCCTGGGCTCTCGTCAAGTCCGGTAACGCGCGCAAGTTCGAGGATCGGAACAAGGCGTACATGGTAGCCCGAGGGCGCGGATATATCCTCTATTGGCTGCGATAGCGTCCCGTTAATAACGTGGCCGTGTCGGCACGTGTTTGATTTGGTTGGTGATCTCAATGAGCATTGGGTGTATGAGCAGGAGGGCCTTTGCCGCCGGCGCCGCCGCGCTCGCCCTTTCGGGCTGCGGCGGAGGGTCTTCAGAATCAAAGGGGAAGTCGGGCAAGAAGGCGAAGAAGAGTTCGAAGAAGAGCGACGAGGAAGAGGCCTTTTCCCTCAGTCTCGGCGGTTCGGGTAGCTCGGACGCCTCCCGGGGCCTTTCGATCAACGGCGTGTCCAAGAAGGTCGGTGCCGATTCCCGTGGCAACGAGTTCCGCTACCTGCTCATAGAGATGACCTTTGAGAACGATCTCGACCATGACGCGCAGTCGCCCGTCTCCTACGTCTCTTGCTACCAGAACGGCGTGAAGCTGTCGAAATGTACGAAGTACAGCGACCCGAACACGTCCAAGACCCTTGAGCCCGGCTACTCTATTGCCGTCCACGCGGCGTTCACGCCGCTAAACGACGACGATCCCGTCAAGGTAAAGATCAAGTCGTCGATGTCGTCGAAGTACATCCTCGAGCACACCTACCCGATCGCTAAACTGCAGTACACCCAAGGCTAGTCGCCGACAATCGGTTTGGCGACGAAGTAGCTGCCCCCATCCTCGATGATGAAGCGGTGGACGGGGGCGCCCCTCCACTCGATCTCTAGGCTCCATATCCTCCCGATGTCCCCGGCTCTCCTCCCGGGACAGGGGACCCATGCGCCGGTCGATCTGACGGAAAACCTCCTACCGTCGCCGAGCTGCACCCACCTGAACCTGGTGTTCGCGCCGGGGGCTCCGGCAAATCCGACCCGGACCGGGGTCAAGTTGAACCCGCGGGGTTCCTCTGGATCGGTCTTGCGGTCCATCCGTCCGTCCCCTCGACGCTGTCGGCCCTACTCCGTCTCCGGCTTGTATGGGAGGCGTTTCGCCGCCATCGTGCGGATACCCTCGATTACGTCCTCGACGGCGTCCTTGTCCGCTGGACGCCCATTTAGGATGCTCAGTTCGGCTAGATCCCTCATCGGCATCCCAACCTGCGATCCGGTGATCGAGACCGTTCCACGGCGGAACTCGAGATCATCGCCCACCTCGTCGAGAAGCATCTCGATACCGTCCTTCTCCAGCTCTTCGGCGAGGGCTACGAAGTGATTCTCTCGCGGGCCGGTGAATATCTTCCCGACCGCTTTGGCGAGAACGGTCGCAACCTCTACCTCGATACCTCGCAGGACGGAGTCGTCCACGCAATCCGTGCCTTCGCTCTTGAAAACAAGTAGGTTCTCGGCGGAATCGGGACTGTAGGGGATGAGGCCGCAGCGTCTGGCCATATACGAAATGGTCTTCTGGTCCCCATGGCCCACTGTTCGCGGCCATTCCTCCATCGGAATATCCACCGTTGTTCCCAGATGGGTTTCGCGGGCGACCTTACAATGCAGGGCTCCGAAGCACATGCAGTCCTCAAGAACAGACGTCATCACACCCATCGCCTCGAGCGCGCCGGCGAGGATCGGGAGCTCGAGGAGCTCCGCATCGAACCATCCCGGAAGCTCCGAGAGTTTAGGTCTCCGGCGAGAATCAATACACGGCCTGGTGATGCGTTTCTCATCGATCTCCACCCTGGCGGAGATTCCGGGGAGGATGTCTATCCCCGTCATGAACGACAGCGCCGCCATCACGATCGAATCGATTTCGGCCTCGGTCTCAAGCGCAATCGGGTTCTCCATGCGGAGTAACCCGGGCTTCGATGGATCCGTCCTGACCGTCAACTTCCCGATCGCGGGCTGATGGACCTCGACAGGGTACGAAAGGTCGGTATCCCTCGCCGGCATGAGCGGGACCGATATCTCCCTTGAACGGTTTTCCTTGATGTTATCCAGTCTCATGCTCTGTTCTCCTAAGGTCGATTTACCGCGATAGCGGCATGCGGTTAAGCCCTGCCACGGTATCCCGGCGTGCGGGATTGCCCGCGGCCCACGCTGCCCCCATCGCCCGTCGAACGTAGCGCTGCAAGGCATCTCTTTATCTCGGCCGTCGTCATGGCCTGTGGCTGCCGTCTCTCTGGCACCGGTCCGACTCCGTACTCAGCCGCCCAGGAGGAGACTGCGGACGGGCTCACGCCGATCCTGCGCGCCGCTTCCGCGGCCGTGATCCCTGGTTCCCTATCCGCGAGTGCGAGGAAAGCGCTTCTCTCGGCATCCTTTCTGGTGGCCCTCGGTGCGGACGTCGCCCTCGGGATGGCGGCGCCGCGCTCTGCCGCTATTTTGGTCACGGTCGCCGGGGAGACGTCGAGCGCGGCGGCAAGCTCATCTCTCGTCGCCTGCGGCATCGCGGAGCGAACCTCATCGAAGCGTTTCCTCGCAAGGGCGGCGCGCGCCTTCCGGCTCATAGGTTTGACGTGCGCCGAGGCCCCGGGGTCAGTTTCGTGCACCGTCTTCATCCCCGACGTTCGGCAGGGCCCTGGGGCGAGCCCCGCGGGCGTCGCGCTCGAGCTCGGCCATCCTGGGGTTCCCGTAGAAGTCCCCTGCGACGATCGTGAGGAAGCCCCAGCCGGCCTCCTCGAACAGCGGCGATATGTTCTGGTCCCAGAGCGCCACGTCGTCATCGAAGACCTTTCGGGCCTTCGCGAGCACCCTCGCACGCTGGGGAACGGGGACGCCCGCGAGCATGTAGCCGGTCGAGCACATCTCGCGGATGAAGTCCAGGGAGGAACCGGAGTTGAGAACGCGGTCGAGGTCCTTATTCTTCGTATCCTCGCCCTCCGCGACAAGTTCGCCCAAAGAGCGCGGCGCGAACGCGTCGTACCCGTTCACCTTGGCGAGGTAGTTCGCGGTCGCGCTGTCACCGCTGTCGATGGAGCGGGTATGGTTCGAGGTGCTCCACGAGTCGGTCACCTTGCCCCAGCAGAGGGCTCCGTCGGGGGCTGCGCAGCCGACGCCCAAAAGGCCGAGCGCCCCTACGAGGATGGGGACCTCGAGCAGCTCGAGGTCGAGGTTTCGCGTCTCCGCGAACTCACTGCCGTCGATAAGGCTGACGTAGTGGCCGTTCGCCCGTTTGATCGCATCCTCGTCTACCGTCACCTTGAGGCCGACCGCAGCGGCCCGGCTGCCGGCGATCTTGTCGAGCGCCCCCATGACGGCGGCATCAACGGCTGCCGTCGTCCGGATGTCCACCGGGTTGCCAAAGGAGAGGACGCCCGGCTTCTCTCGGACGAGCTCGACGGTCAGCTTGCCGACCGTCGGCGTTGTCTCGGTTGAGATGTCGAAGCAGTCCCTCAATGGCATGAGGGGCACCCTGATCTTGCGCGATGCGCTGTCATTTTCGGCCATATCGTTCCCATCTCATAGGTTTTGTCCATCAAGAAGAGAATCGCCCCGCACGGCTGACCGTGCAGGGCGATTTGGTGCCACGAGGTGACAGTATCCGGCGCTAGATTGAATCGGCGATAACCTTTGCCAGCCTTTCCACCTGGCCGGCTGCATACTCGATGATACTTGCTGGATTCTCCAGGTCCCCGCGCGATGCCGCGAGGAGGGTCGCTGCAAGCCCCCTCATCTCGCGCACCGCATCGCAGACGCTCTCCCGTGACTTCTCATCCATCCGTCTCTCCGTTCCCTCTCGATTGAACTTTCGGAACACTATGCCATAATAGAACCTATGTTCGTATATCTTTCGGGAGGTCGGCTTGGTAGAGAAGTCCGTTCGACTCGTGACGGCTCTCGTCGAGTGCCGTCCCGACGGCGAGTACGCGCCCTGGGGCGTCAAATGGTACGACGGAAGGGTCTTTCCCTTTTCCGAGGTCGGGCGGCACGAGTCGAGATCATGGGCGATGGGGGAGGAGAGGCCGTGCGAGAGCTGGCTCGTCAAGATGGGTGACGGCACGCTGCGCGACATCTGCCATTGGCAAGACTCGTGGTACATCGTGCACGATCCGGACCACGACCGTCCCGCCGAGGGATGGATGCCCTAGAGCATCCCCTTTTGCCCCAAGGCTTAAGGCCGCGACAGTTCCTGCAGACGCCCTGTCGATCCCCGATTCTCGCGACCTCGATGACCGCTTTTCGCCTTCGATACGCCCCAGATCGTTGCGTTCATTTGCTAAGTTGTATCAATCGTGAAGGAGGATATGGCGAGCCGTCGGCGGCCGTTGGGAAGTCAGACCAGCGTCGCCCGAACCCTCATGTCGAGGGACTTCTTGAGCGATTTCGTCGTCGGCTGCCGACACAGGAGGTCGCTGACGGCGGACTTGATGGCCCGCACGTCGGCAGGGGAGGCGCCGTCCCTCAAGAGGCTTGAGTCGAGGAGCGCCGACATAATGCCCTCAGGGGTCTTCTCCCTGAGGATGGTTTGAGCCTCTTTGGAAATCGCGTTCGGGTCCAGGCCGATCTCGACCGTCGGCATCTCTCGGGCAGAGATCGGTGTCATCCCATCTTTCCTCGACCAATACCGGAATTCGGTGTCGATGTCGTCAGGTGCCGGTTTGACCTTGACGGCGCCCCCGTCGGTCTCGAGTGCACCGAAATAGATGCCCTGCTCCTCCGTCTCGGTGAGACCCTCGAGCTCGAGGATCCCCAGAAGGACCGGAAGCTCGATCAGGTCCTCGTTACCACCGAGGAGCGTACCACAGTGCCTCTCGGGGTCATACATGCCGGGAAACCTTACCAGGTAGCCGTTGTGAGAGAGGTTCGGCCATGCCGTCGCGATAGCCTTCTCCAAGGCGGCCGAGACGTGTGCCATCGGCCTTTCCCCTTGAAACGTAAAGGGTTCCAGGAAGACGCCCGAGCGTCTCTTGGGGTCCTCATTGACCACGGTCGAGACCCAGGCCGCCCCCGATGGCATTCCCGCGTAGGCGCAGGACAGCTGTAAGCTCCCAACCAGCGCGCAAAGCCCGTCCTTTCCGTCAACGATCATCTCACATGCTCCTTCTCGCCGGTTTTCGATTCTCGCCGCCGTAGCCGGATAGCTTCCTTTGCCCTATCGACGCGGCCCGTTCCATCTCGAACGTTCTTGCGAGGACGGGGGCGTACTCCTGTGCCATGGAGGCCGCCTGGCCGGGGAACATCCGGGAAATGAGCCCGGCGTCGTCCTCGGCCTGCCTGCCCGCGAGCGCTATCGCGGCGTCCGCGAGCTCGCCCTCGGAAGGGTCGCGACCCATGGAGTCGGCGAGCGCGCCCGCGACGGCGTCCAGGGCGCCGCCGGTGTTTTTCGCATAGGCCTCTATATATGCTTTCCTGAGCGCTTCGACGAGCCGGCCGTCCGGCGCAATCGCGTCGGAGCCGCCCTCGCCGCGGTAGAAGGCCGCGATGGTCGCGTCCACGGCGGCACCAGCGCCGGTTTTCTCATCCATCTGATCTCGCTTTCAATCATCCGGTCGATTTCAAAATATGCTATCCCGTGACGGAACGCACGAAGCTGACTGGAACAGCTGTTCATCCGTCAGACGCCGAGGCGGACTCCCCGCGGGCGGACCGCAGCCTCTTCGTCCACGAGGTCGGTCTCCTTGCGGTCCGCGGTCTCTTTGGGAATGCCCCCTTCTTCCTTCGCCTGGCCGTCGCCGTCGGCCCGGTTCCTCATCATCTCCCTCTCCTCGAGTTCCCTCAGCCTCTCCTGCATCTTCCTGAGCCCGCTCTCGCCCTCCCAGGGCTCGGCAGCGACCCTGCGCGCGTCGTCGAGTTGCCTCGTGGCGCGTCCGAGGGTCTCCTTTGCGGCATCGAGACCGTTTGCCTCGGCCTCGATGAGGGAATCCATCTGCTGGATGACGGTGTGCGCTCCCGTCGTGGCCGTCGGCAGCGGATGGCGCGACCAGTGGGCCTCCGGCGCCCCCTTGACCCTGAGTCCGACGAACGGGTCGTAGCGGTAGGTGCCCCCGCGCTCGAGAAGGGTGGGCTCCCGTCTGATCAGGACCTCGAGGCCGCGGTACTCGCCGATCGCGGTATCGGGCCCTATGGGACAGTTCCAGGCCGCCTCCTTGAGCCGCTCGGCGGCATCCTGGCGCGTCGGAGCGGAGATGCCGCCGACGAAGGCCCTCGAGATACCAGACCCCTTGTCAAGCGTCCTCTGAACGTCCGCCCTCATGAAGTCCTCCCGGTCGCGCGAGAGGATCTCGACGCGGGCGCGGGCCGCAGCGGCGGCGGGGGCGTAGCGCGACTCGATCATGTGCCGCATGTTCGCCACCGTCTCGGCGTGCGACTGCCGGAGAAGCGACTGAGACATGATTTCGCTCCTGAGCTCCTGTATCTCCTTGATGTCGGGGTTTCCCGACGCGACGGCAGCGAGCTCGGAGAAGGAGAGGCGCGTCTCGTCGATGTCGTCCATGCTCCGCACGGGGGACTTGTTTGAGAAGATCTGGCCGATGAAGCGCTGCTTGCGCTCGACGGTCGAATAAAGGAAGGAGTCGAAGGTCCCCTGGGAGACGTAGCGGTAGTCCCGGACGGTGTCGAACGTGTTGCCCTGGCGCTTGATGCGCCCGAGGCGCTGCTCGAAGTCTGACGGCCGCCACGGGCAATCGAGGTTGTGGATCGCGGCCAGACGCGTCTGGACGTTCGTGCCGGTCCCCAGCTTCTCGGTCGAGCCCATGAGGACGCGGACCTCGCCCGCCCTTACCTTCTCGAAGAGCGACTCCCTCCGCTCCGGGTTGTCCCCCGCATCGGAGACGCACGCGACCTCGTCTTTGGGGATTCCCGCCTCGACGAGGCGGCGCCTCATGTCATCCTGGATGTTCCAACCGCCCGATGCCGGGGTCGACCGGTCGCAGAAGACGAGCTGGGTGCCGCGCCTGTCGGCGGTCTCTCGCCAGATCTTCAGGACCTCCCGCGCGCAGGCGTCGCTCTTGCCGTCCTCGAGCGGCTCCAACTCCGGATGGAGCAGCTTCGGGTCGAGTGCCACCTTCATGCCGTCTCCCGTGATTGCGAGGAGGTTGTCCTCCGTGGCGTCGACGGCGCCCGAGCGCACCCGCTCGCCTCGGGCGGCGAGCTTCTTCACCTCGGTGAGCTGTTCGGGCGTCGCCGGAACGGTCACGTGGATCTCCTCGCAGTCCGGAACCTTGAGGTTGACGTCGTCCTGGGTGACGATGTCGGCGTAGGTGTGATAGGCGCCCATGAGCTCCGGAAGGTTGTGGAAGCGCGTGAAGCGCTGCTTCAGCTGGAAGCCGTTCCCCTCGGGCTTGATCTCCATCGCGTCCTCGATCTGCCCGAAGGTGTGGGCCCAGGCGGGGAAGGTCGAGATGCCCTGGCGCTCGAGGAGCCTTGGGGCGAGATAGCGCTGCATGTTGTAGAGCTCCGCCATGGTGTTCGTCACGGGGGTACCGGTCGCGAATACGATGTTCCTGCCCAGCCCCATCTCTCGGAGGTAGTTGCACTTATCGAGCATGTCCTCGCCGCGGGCTGCGGAGGCCCCGCCCATCCCCGCGATCGCGAGGCCCTGGACGGCAAGGTTCTTGTAGCGGTGCGCCTCGTCGACGAAGAGGAAGTCGAAGCCGATCTCCTCGAAGGAGAGCCCCTCCGTCTTGGCCGACCCCCTCAGAGTCTCCATCTTCCTGTCGAGCTTCTTGAGCTCACGCTCGAGCTGCTTGACGGTGAAATCGCCGCCGTTGTTCTTGGCGTCCTTGATGGCCTCCAGGAACTCTGACTTCCTCTTCTCGAGGTAGCGCTCCTGCCTCTCGGGCGAGAGCCCCAGCATGTCGAAGCGCGAGTTCGAGACGATGACGGCGTCCCAGTCGCCCGCTGCCGCGCGGCCCCAGAACTCGCGGACCGCGTCCGCCGAGGAGGTGTCGGACTTGCCCATGTAGAGCACCTTGGCCGCGGGATAGAGGTATGCGAAATCCGAAGCCCACTGCTCGGTGAGGTGCTTCGGGACGACGACGAGCGGTTTCGTCGCGCGCCCGAGGCGCCTCGCCTCCATGCACATGGCGATACCCGTGTAGGTCTTGCCGGCGCCGACGACGTGGGCCACGAGCGTGCCCTCCTCGGCCTGCCCGGCGCGCGCCACCGCCGCCCTCTGGTGCGGCCTCATCTCGACGGCCGGATTCATGCCCGGGAACGTCAGGTACGAGCCGTCGTATTTTCTCGGCGATAGCCTGTTGAACCGCCTGTTGTAGATGGCACACAGCATCTCGGCCCTCGCCGGGTCGCTCCACACCCATTTCTCGAATTCGGACGTCATCGCGCGGCGTCTGTCCCATGCCGCCTTCGTGGCCTGCGGGTCGGCCGACTTCTTCCCCGTGACGGGGTCCTTGACCATGATCTTCGTCTCGGTGCCGTTCAGCGCGGCCTCGATGGCGTCCAGGGGCGAGTACCCGTTCACCGCGTATCTCGCCTGCACCTCGAGCGAAAGGTCCGCCCAGCTGCCCGTGACGCGCCATCTGCCCGTGAGCGCTTCCCGGGCCACCTCGTAGCGCCTCTGCTTCGCCAGCTGCATGTAGCCCGAAGTCACCCCAAGCTTCTCGTCGATGAAGTCCATCACGACCGACGGCGGAATCCACGGCGAGCCGAGCGTGGCCGTGATCTCGGAGGGGCCGAGCTCGCGGGGGAGCGCCGCCTCGAGCCTCGTCTCGATCGAGCGGATAGACGCGACTCTCTCGGCGTCCTGTTCTGAGAGCGCATGAGCGGACATTACCGTCTCGCGGCGCCCCCTGTAGATTCCGAGATCATCGGGATCGATGAGCTCGCCGTGCGGCACCGGCTCCTCCACCTGGCCTCGCCAGTCGACATGCACCGTCCTTCTGACCGCATCCGGTCCCGCCTGCGCGTAGCCCAGGTGGACGACGTACTCGGCCGGGACGGGGTCGGCCTTCATTGCGGTCGCGAGCTTTCCCGCTAGCTCGGATGGTCTCGCTCCCTCCTCGCGCGTTGTGGGCACCCCGTAGGCGCGGGCGAGGTTCCCGATCGGTGAGTCCTCGGCGATATAGGGCGACAGTGCGCCGGCATGGGACAGCGCGACCTCAAGGGCCTCCTCCGAGACCCTCGGGCACGCGGCGAGGCGCCAAAGGACCTCCTCGGTGTTCATCCCCTCGCCGCCGAAATCCCGACCGTTCGAACGGTAGCCGACCGAGCGGTCGACAAGCTCGGCTATGAGCGGGTTCGCGATCCGTTTCGCACCGCGGGAGGAATCGATCCCGACGGGGGCGTCCCCGTCAAGTTCCGAGAGGGCGGCCATCAGGGCCTCTCCCGTCCACGTGCCGAAGTCATGGTCCCTCCATCCGTCTGGAAGGTTGTCGATGTGGGGTGCCGCCAGGACGGCGCGCGTGGAGGAGAGGGGACGGACACAGGTGTCCCAGAGCCCCTCCTTCTTGAGGACGTCGACCACCGCGGCGACGTGTTCGTTCGTGACGGGGGTCCTCATGGGCGGTATCGATGCCGAGGCGAGCCATTCTGCCTCGGCGGCCTCTGCGGGGCCCTGCTCGATTCCTCTCGCCAGCTCACGGATGGAGTCCAGCTTCTCCCCGATGTCGCCAGAGAGGTAGCCCTCGGCGCTCGACACCGTGCCGTCGACAGGGTCGCGAACGATGAGGTCTCCGAGCCTGAGCTCGGCGGTCTCCGCGTCGGTCCCGAGCAGGCGGCCGACGAGGTCGAGATCGACGCCACCTGTCCTGTCATAGGAGATCGCGAGGGCATCTGCGGGGGACTTCGCGCGCTTCGGCATGGGAGCCTGGGGGCGCACGGTGCGCCTTGAGAGGATGTCCGCCTTGCAGACGAAGCGCTTCGAGGAGTCCAGCACCTCGAGGTTGAAGAGGTTGAGGCCGAGCGAACAGTCGTGGTAGCCCTTCGCGGTGAGGATGCGGCGGTTCCTCGGTTCGTTGAGGCGCCCGTACCTCTCGACGAAACGGTCGTAGGCCGCGTCGAGGGAGCGGATCGAAGCCTCGATCTTGGAGTCCGTCGCCGAGGCGTCCCTCTCGAGCGCGATAAGCGCGCGCGATGCGTCCCTGAGCGAGATCATCGCCCTCGCCCTCTCCTCAGCGCCCCGGGCGGCGGGACGGAACCTCTCGACTGTGTCGCCGTTGCCGTACCAGATCGCCCCGCCGTCGCCGAGCGTGAACTCGTAGAGGGCGGGGTCCTCGGGGACCGGTGCCACCTCCGGCGCAGCGGTGCGTCCAGGCATCCCCTCGAACGTGTTTCGTATCGATGCGACGGCCTGCGTCGAGAGGGCGTCGGCCGCGGCGGCGGCGATTCCTGCGGCGTCGAGACCGCTCGAGAGCGAGTAGTCGGGACCGTGCCCCGTCATCGCGGAGCCCTGTTCGCCGACGGCGAACGCGGGGTTTTGCGCCAGGAGGGCGTTCACGCGGAACCCGTCCCGGTTGATGTCGGTGCCAACCCAGAGGGGCGCCTCTTCCGGCGCTATCTCGCGGGGGCACTCAAGTTTCCTCAGGATGATGAGGTCGCAGAGGGCGCTCGTCCCGGCCTGGCTCTCGAACGTCTCCCTGGGGAGCCTCGCCATGCCGACGAGGTCGCACTCGCGCGCGAGCCCCAGACGTGTCGCCTCGCGGGCCTTGTCCATCGTGTGGCGGCTCGTGAGGAGCGCGACGACGCCTCCCGGCCTTACCGCCGAGACGGCTCTCTTTATCATGTAGTCGTGGAGCGGGACGCCGTCTATCCTCACGGCGTCCGAGTAGGGGACGTTGCCGACGGCGGCGTCGAACGATCCGTCAGTGATCTGGCATTTGTCGATGTCGGCGGCGACGACCGTGTGGCCGGGGCACAGCGCCTGCGCGAGCGCGGCGCTCACCGGGTCGATCTCGATCCCGGTGACGTGAACATCCATGCCGTCGGGCACGCAGCGCATGAAGTTGCCCGTCCCGCAGCCAGGCTCGAGCACCTCCGCCGTACCGTCCGTCCCGACGCCTGCGTCCCTCAGCGTGTTCCAGATGAGCTCGATGACGGGTCTCGGGGTGAAGAACGCCGTGAGGACGGTGGCCCTCTGCTCGGCGTACTCGTCCTCGGACAGGAGGTCCCTCAGGGCCGCGGAGACGTCCGCCCAACCGCCGGTCGGGCTCTCGGAGAAGGCGTTCGCCGCGCCGCCCCATCCGGAGTAGGCGGCCATCGCGGCTTTCTCCTCCTGGGTCGCGGGGCGGTTTGCCTCACGGACCGCCTTCAACGCCCTTAGGGCCTCGACGTTCAGCCTTGCGCGCGCGAGCGGCGTGTGCCCCGCTTGCGAGTCCGGGCTCGTGTATACGGTTTCGGTATCAGTGTCTAGATCGCGAGGACCGTCTCCCTGAGCGCGATGTCCTGCGCCATCTTGCGGGCGCTCTCCGCCCTCTTGATGTAGTCGTCGTAACGGCACTCCGCCATCGTCTGCTGGGCGAACTCCGGCGTCGCCCCGCAGCTCCGGAGGCAGTCCTCCTCGAGCTCCGCCAGGCGCGTCAGATAGTTTCTCTCCACCCGGGCGAGATACGCTTCGGTCTCCCCGGCCGCGTCTATCCTCGCGAGCTCCTCGGGTGCGTTCTCCTCCATGAAGGAGTAGCGCATTCCCCTCACGCCGCGGTAGGGGTTCTTCAGCACCGACATCGGGCACCTCCTTGCCGACGCCCGTTCGGGCGCCGCCTTGTTCCATTGCGTGGTTTACATAAGATTCCCGTCGCGGCCCGAAGTCAAGCCCCAATCTCCCCTGTGCCGGCGTCTTTTCAGGGTTTTCGCTCCCATGCCCGGCCTCGCCGACCGGCTTGTAGACGCCCGGGTCGTCGAGGTCGAAGAGGGAGATCTGCCCCTCTGCCGCCACGAACCTCCTCGATGCCCTCTTGGCCATTCGGATCACGCCCCCTTCCGGGTGTTCGCTGCGTGTCCGCGGCGACCCGAGTCAATAGAGGCGAGCATGTTCTTGAGCCGCTTCGTCGTCATGGTCGACGTGGGGCCGTTCTTCTGGGCGTGCCCTTGGGAGTGCGCGGTCCTCGGCCGGTACTCGTAGCCGGCCTTGCGGAGCGCCCGGTCGATCCTGTCCGTCGCGGACCTCACCTCGGCGCAGACTTTCTCTATCCTCGTGAGGAGCTCGTCGGTGTCGACGAGGGGCGCCTTGGGGGCGCTCCCGTCGTCGATGCCGTAGCGGAGGAGGCACACGTGCATGGCCATGGGGTCCATGCCCTCGAGGTCCACGTCCCTCGATGCGGCCATGAAAGCGTCGGTGCCGACGGGGTCGCCCTCGATGACCCTGAGGGGGGCGGCCCCCGGCCATGATTCGAGGCCCGTGAAGCACGGGGCCGGGTACACGGTCTCCTGCCCGTAGCCCCCGTCGAGCGTGAGCGTTCCCTCTGGTGTCCTCTTGGCTATGGGGACGAGGATATCGAACCCCTCGGCACCGGCGACGAGCGTACCGCCGAGCGAACGGGCTCGCGTCTCGCCGAGCACGACGGAGGTGTCCGTACCCGGGTGGTCGAGCTTGAAGGCCGCGAGCGCGAGCACCGCTCTCGGTGCCATCTCCGGGTGCTCCGCCATGGATTCCAGCATGGAGTCCCAACCGTTAGGATGGGCCATCACCGCCGCGAGCCTCGCCACGGTCTCCTCGGGTGCTATTTCCTGCATCTCGTCCTCCTCGTTTTTCACCGTTCATAAAGAGGATGGGGGAGCCCGGAGGCCGTCGCGACCGTGGAACAAGTGTTCAGCGCTAGCGCGGCACGCCGTCCGACGGCACGGGGGCGTCCCCAAAACCGGCGAAGAAGCGAGCGAGATCGCGCAGGCGATCGATCCGGAGTCTCACGGCCTCGCGGCAGAACTCCTCGGAGCCGTCCTTCGCGAAACGGGCATCGAGTTCCTCGGCCAGCGCCCGGGCCCTCTCCGCGCAGAACCTCTCGAGAGCTGCCGCATCACGTGGGTTGAGCCCCATCATGAGGCCGAACATGAGGTCGATCGCCTCGCCGGTGGACCTTGCCTCGTCCGGGAACATGAGTTGCAGCTCCTCGATGAGCCCCTTCGTCATGGGCTCGACCGTCGTGCCGATCTTGACCTTGTTCATCCTCGATCCGTGCTTCGGAAGTCTTGGCATTTGCCGCTCCGTTCGTCTGGTGGAATATCGATCCGTGCGCCATACCGGACTCGAACCGGTGCACGCGGCTTAGGAGGCCGCCGCTCTATCCATCTGAGCTAATGGCGCGCGGGTCGGTCTCCCGCGACCCCGCGACGGCGATCTCGCCGAGACGGACGAGTCCCGCCGCGATCTCCACCGTGTCGGTTCCGAGCAGCCAGTCCGCGGGAACCCCGAACGCGCGGGAGAGCGCCTTGAGCGAAGCCGCCGAAGGGAGCCTCACGCCCGTTAGCCAGAGCCCGATGGAGCGCGGGGACTGCCCGATGCTCTCCGCCAGCTCCTCCTGCGACGTGCCGGTGATGCGCATCAGCGCCGCCAGGCGGCGGCGGAAGAGGAGCAGCGAGGGCTCCGACATGTAGGGTCCCGGAACGCCGTTCATCCCGATCAGCGCGCCCCGACGCTGAAACCGGTCTCGGATGTCCACTCGACTGCCACCGGGGCCTCGTCTCCGCCCTCGAAGTAGGCGCGCATCCGCCATCTGGGGAGC
>ERZ808240.2120-NODE-2120-length-22598-cov-51.167591_pt1 | contig 22598 bp, 13 predicted proteins | sample MGYA00521084_ERZ808240 | MGnify/ENA primary metagenome ERZ808240 (study PRJEB31516, sample SAMN03275571) | gut metagenome | biome: mammalia-associated habitat; material: feces | host: Papio cynocephalus | place: Kenya | collected 2012-08-06 ...
AAACTCCGTCTTCGGACGGAGAACTTACACTGCGCTTCGCACAGACTTTACTGTTTTCTCAAGCACCGGTCAAGAACGCAAGCGCGACTCGAAAGAGCCGCGCTTTCTGTTTGTCGGTTTGCTAAAATTGTCGAGAATATAAAGGATTTCGGTAAAAATGAAGCAGAATTCAAGGCGCACGGCGGCGTTCATCATCGCCCGCTGGCTCATAACGAAGGAGTTCCCTTCCAATCTTCTGCCCCAAGATGCCGATCGCGCATTTGTGCAGGATCTCGTTTACACGACCATCCGCCGCCTGCGCGCCTTGCGGTTCATTCTGGGGGACTATGTCAAGACGTGGCCCAAGGGCGAATTGGAAGCTCTCCTTTATGTCGGCGCGGCACAGATTCTGTATATGCCCTCCGTGCCGGACTTTGCCGCGGTGAACGAGACGGTCGAGGCGGCCAAACACGCCGCCAATCCCTCCATCGCACGGGTGACGAACGCGGTTTTGCGGAATCTTCTGCGCCATAGGGCGGAAATCGAGGCCAAACTCGCCGCCGCGACCCCTGAAACGCGGGAAAGTTTTCCGTCCGCTCTGGCGCGGCGGTGGGTTGCGCGGTACGGAAAGGAAAACGCCGCGCACCTGATGGCCCTCTTCAACGAACCGGCGGAAACGTATCTGGCGCGCCGTCCTACCGCTACGGACAGCGAACCGTTCGAGAAAGTGCCGCGTGGGACGCGGATAGAGGATCTGCCGGGCTACGCCGAAGGTATGTTCATCGTGCAGGATCCGGCGACGGCCGGAGCGGTGGAATTGATGCAGGTAGTTCCGGGCGAGTCCGTTCTGGACGCCTGTGCGGCACCGGGCGGCAAAACGGTCCAGTTGTTCTGGCGGGGAGCGCATGTGACGGCCTGCGAGGTGAATCCCGCGCGGCGTTCGCGTTTGACGGCGAACTTGGTGCGTGTCGGGGCTGGGGACGTGGAAGTCGTGCCGGCCCTGGACGGATTGGGTGGTTTCGACAAGGTTCTTGTGGATGCTCCCTGTTCGAATACGGGTGTGCTCCGCCGGCGTCCGGACGCGCGGTGGAATTGGTCGCAGGATAAACTTTCGGCGCTCGTCAAGCTTCAGGCGACTATACTGGATCGCGCCGCGGCGCTAGTCGTGCCCGGCGGAAGGCTTGTGTACTCGACCTGTTCACTCGAACCGGAGGAAAACGAGAAACAGGTGGCGGATTTTCTTGCGCGGCATCCCGGTTTCGCCCTGGTGGAGGAGATAGCGTCCAATCCGCTTGAGACGGGGCATGACGGAGCCTTTGCCGCCGCACTAGCGCGTCGGGGTTGAGGCCTCCGTTTCACGCGACGCTTTTGCGGGCGAGAAAGTCTGTATTTTGGGCTTGTCGTTCGCGGATGTTCTCAAGATGGAGAATACCGCCTGGACGGCCTTTGGCGGGATTTTGAACGCGCGCTGGGAAGATTTCCTGACGGAAACCACTTGAAGGGGGGCCGCATCGGTTCCGTTCGCCGTCAGAAAACGGACCTCCAAAGCGACCGGCGGCGAGTTTTTGGCGAGTTTCAGGTTGGCGCGAACGGCAGTGTCCTCTTTTGAGAGTGCCAGAGTCCGTCTGGCGACAGGCGGTTTCGACGGGGAGACCGACGCGGCGGGTCCGGTTGAAGGCACGAGCGCCGCGGCGATACTTCCAAATAAAATGCAGAGGAGGGCTATGCCCAGTCCAACGAGCAAACGGCGCGCACGCCGCGAGAATTTCTTTTTGCCGCGTTGCAGGAGGCCTGAAACATCGAAGGGAACCTTGCGGAAGTAGACGGATGCGGTGGGAACGTCGTAGATTATGTAGGAGGAGAAGCATTTGCCGTCCTTTTCGCGCGGATAACCGACGGATCCGGGATTGACGAGGTAGCGTTTGCCGTCTTCCAGGACGAAATCTTCCGGCGGGAGCGCATAGACGGCGCCCGAACGCCCGGTGACAAAGAGCGCGGGCGTATGGGTATGCCCGACGAAGAGGAGTTGTTCGGGGCGCGCGGCGAAGTTGGCCTGGGCGTCTTCAGGGGTTTCGACATAGAAGAACTGCGCGCCGCCCGTGAAGTCTGCATGCGTCGCCGCGGCGTTTTGGAACGTGGCCGTCCGCGGAAGGTTCGCGAGCCATTCCCGGTCGCGCGCGGAAAGTTCGTCGCGGTGGCGGGCGATGGATTCGTCCGCCAGGTTGGCATAGTCGTTTGGCGTGGCGCGCCCGCCTACCGCCCAATCGTGGTTGCCGAGCAGGACGATGGAACAGGATTGTCGCACAAGTTGCAGGGCTGGACGGGGGAGCGGTCCGTAGCCAACCGTGTCGCCAAGGCAGACGACCGCGTCCACCTGCTGGCTTTGCGCATCCGACAGAACGGCGCGCAAGGCCACGGGATTGGCGTGGACATCGGAGATGATCGCGTATCTCATAGGGCTCCGTGCGGCGATTCTCGCCTGCTTGTTTCGCTCTTCATGGTGAAGAGTATAGCATATTTTCGCCGCGCTGTCACAAAGAAGTCGTGAAATGCAAGCGTGGTGAGGCCCCCTCGGCGAAAATTCTTACGGGTGATCTTGGCGGCAATCCGCACATTCTCATGACCATGAGAAAAGATTCTCGTGCCCATGAGAAAAAATTCTCATGACCATGAGAACGGATCGCCTGCAGGCGCGAAAACGTCCGTTAGTTCGCGTTTTTGGCTGAAATCAATCATGAAATAGTCAGATATCCCCTAAGAATCCGGGCGACCCGTGCGACCGCCCTCGTTTCGCCCGCCCGGCACGCCCGAATCGGGTGTTCAGATGCCTTGAAACGGCGATGGCGTTGCGCCGGAACGGCGATGGCGTTGCGCCGGAACGGTGATGGCGTTGCGCCGGAACGGGGTGGCCGTCTCGCCGATGGAGTAAACTCCGAGGGGCGGCAAAAGGCTGCGCTAACGCCCCGCCCAAACTTTTGCCGAGAGGTCCCCCAATCCTGCCCATCCTGCAAATCCTGTCTAAAAGTTGAAACTCGTTAGACCCTCGGCCCCCTCCCCTAATCTACAATTCTACAACTCTACACGGCTAAATTCATCTCACGCAGAGACGCGGAGAACGCAGAGGGAAGATCGGGAGAACGGGAAGAAGGGGTTTTAGAAGGATTTACGGGATGGGCGGGATTTGGGGGTGGCGTCCTAATTGTCCCACCTGTCCTAGTTGTCCCGTTTTCTCAACCGTTCCTTCTCCTTTTTGCCTATCGCTCTCTACCCCTCGGAACGACCTGCCCCGGGTGTCTCGCGACAGGGTACGCTTTCCGGGAAGTTGATATGTCATTTTGTGCAAAATGATCTAAAGTTTGGTATAATATTCATGAACAGTGAGAGGATGGTGGGCAAATGGAAAAGCAGAGCGCGGGAGTGGCGAAATACCGGCAAATAAGCATATGGTTGCAAAAAAGACTGCGCGAAGGGGCGTATCCGCTGGATGTGCCCTTGCCGTCCGAAGAGGCGTTGATGCGGCGATTCGGCGTCTCGCGCATCACGGTCGTCAAAGCGATGGAGGAGTTGCGGCGAAAAGGATTGATCTGGCGCCGCCGCGGAGCCGGGACGTTTGCGACGCGGACGGCGTGCGCCGAGTCCGGGCATTTGGGGCTGATCATGCCGAGCATGTCGCTTGGCGAGATATTCCCCCTCATATGCACGTCATTGGCGCGCTACGCGCAGCGCGACGGCTTTTCGTTTGTCCTGGGCGACGTGGCTTCGCCAACGCCCGAGCAGCGGGCGCACGAAGCCTGCGAGGTGGCGCGCCTGTTCGTGCGCCAGCGCGTGGCGGGCGTCATCTTCCAGCCGCTGGCGTTCATCAAGTCCCCTTCGCGCGTGACGTGCGAGATCATCTCGGTTTTCAACCGTGCGGGCATCCCCGTCGTTTTGATCGACCGTGACGTGGAGCGCAGCGAGGGCGTTTACCGGCACGACTTCGTCGGCATAGACAACTTCAGCGCGGGTCGCGAGCTTGGTTTGCACATGAAGCGCCAGGGTGCGCGGCGGATCCGGTTTCTGCTGTGCCCGAACGGACCGGCGGTCATCCGCGACCGGATGGCCGGGGTGTTGAGCGTGCTGGAAGGGGTGCGCCCGACCGAGGCCGTGCTGACGGCGCGTCCGGACGACGTGGCGTATTTCGCTCCGTTGTTCAAACGGCGCACCCGTCCGGACGCGATAATCTGCGAGTCGGATTTCGTGGCCGTCCACTTCCGCAATACGCTGGCGCAACTCGGCATTTCGGTTCCGGACGAGGTGATGCTGGCCGGTTTCGACGACGTGCGGAACGCGGTGAACGCGGTGCCGCCGCTCACGTCCGTGCGCCAGCCTTGCGATGACATCGCGCGCATCGCCTACCGCAGTCTGCGCGAACGCATGCGCGAACCGTCGTTGCCCTCGCGGCGGATTCTGTTGAACGCGCCGCTTTTCGCGCGCGAATCGACGCGTGCGGGGACGGTGTCGAAAGTTGACATGTCATTCCGCGCCGGCGGAGCGGAAAAAGCGTATAATGTAAAACGATGAGAATGCAGACAGTCAGAATCGTATTCGCGGCGGTTGCCGCGTCCGCGGCGGCGGAGGTTTTTGCCGCTACGTATCGCATAGACGAAAGTTGGAGCCTCGACCGGGTCAACGCGTTGGCGCCCGAGCCGGGCTCTCGCATTCTTTTCAAGCGCGGCGGCGTTTGGCGCGGGCAGCTGAAACCGCGGTCGGGCGAACCCGGATGTCCGGTCACATACGGGACCTGGGGGGGGGGGCTAAGCCCGTCATAGAACCGAGTCTGCCGCGGTCTCGACGCGGCGACTGGCGCAACGAAGGCAACGGATTCTGGTCGTGCGCGGGCGGGACGTCGGCCGACATCGGCAATATCGTGTTCGATGGAGGCGCATCGGGTTGCGCATTCAAGCGCGGCGGCCGGGATGCGTGCGCGCGCGATCTTGATTTCACGTACGACACGGCGGCCCGCCGCGTGTTTCTGAAGTCTGTTCCGGGAAATCCGGCCGGACGGTTCCGGTCGATTGAACTGTGCGAGAAAAGACACGGGGTGGATCAGGAAGGCGTGCACGACGTCGTGTACGAAGGGTTGCACGTCCGGTATGCGGGCGCGCACGGCTTCGGCGGGGCGGGCGCGAAACGCGTTACGATACGCGGATGCGACGTGAGCTGGATCGGGGGCGCCTACCATTACAGGGACGATGCCGGCAACGGCGTGCGTTTCGGCAACGGCATCGAATTCTGGGGCGATGCGGAAGACGTGCTGGTCGAGTCCAACCGCGTCTGGGAAGTGTGGGATGCGGCGCTGTCCAACCAGTCGAGCGAGAAAGGTTCCGTGCAACGGAACATCGTCTGGCGCGGCAACGATATCCGCCGGGCGGAGTATTCCTACGAATACTGGCAGCAGGGCGAAGGGGCGCAGACGTCGGGCATCGTGTTCGCGGACAACGTCTGCCGCGAGGCGGGGAAAGGATGGGGCCACCGCCAGAGGTGGAATCCGAATGCGGCGCATTTGATGTTTTACGACAACACGGCGGACACGCGGGAATTCGTCGTGTCGAACAACGTGTTTTCCGGATCGGAGAACGTCCTGCTGCGGATGTTCAACGATTGGCGCGCCGCGCTTGTCTTCGCGGACAATCGTTGGGAGCCGGGCCCCGGCGCGTACGGGCGGTGGCATGGACGCCCCGCAAAAGGTCTGCGCTGGCTCTATCCGGACCGTCTGGACAGGGTACATGCGGACGACGCATCCGAGATCGAGGCGGATTCCGTGGGATCGCGCGTGTTCGGCAAAGACGACAGAGCCGCATTCCTCGCGTTTCTCGGCGAAAAGCCGTGCGGCACATGCCCCGAAACACGCACGAAGAAGACCGTGTTCGACACGTTCCCGCTCGCGAAGATGGATTTGACGAAAATGTCGTGCGGCAGCGGGCAGGCGCGCAAGTGCCGCGCGAACGAGGGCGCGCCGTTGACGCTGGGCGGCAAAACCTACACCTGCGGCGTCGGCACGCACGCGCCCAGCCGCTTCGAGGTCGCGGTCGACGGGAAGGGCCTCGCGTTCACGGCCGTCGTCGGCATCGACGGCGAGGTGGCGGGCGAGGGCAGCGCCGAGTTCCTCGTCTACGGCGACGGACGGCTTCTCGCGCGTTCGGGCATCCTGCACAAGCGCGACGGCGGGCGTCCGCTGTTCGCCGACCTGTCGGGCGTTCAGGTTGTCGAACTGGTCGTGACGGACGGCGGCGACGGCATCGCTTGTGACCACGCAGACTGGTGCAACGCCGTGTTCCGCATGGTAAAGGGGGCGAAACCAAACGACGATCTTTCGGATCGTTCGACGCAGCTGGGCATCCTGACGCCGCCGCCCGCGCGCGCGCCGCGCATCAACACGCCGGCTTTTCTGGGGGTTCGTCCTGGGCGAGAGATCCTGTATCGGGTGCCCGTCGCGGGTGAGCGACCGCTCAAGGCGACGCTCGCCCCCGTCCGCGGCGGAAAGATGCCGAAGGGTTTGATATGGGACGCGGAGACGCGGATTATCCGCGGCCGGCTCGCGCGGCCGGGCGACTATTCTTTTGTTCTGACGGCGGCGAATGCGGCCGGACGCGCCGTGAAACGGTTCACCATCCGCGCCGGTGAAAAAATCGCCCTGACGCCGCCGATGGGATGGAGCAGCTGGAATGCGTTCTACGACCGCGTGACCGACAAGAAGGTGCGCGAGCAGGCCGATGCGCTGATCGCGACCGGCCTCGCCGACCACGGCTACCGCTACGTGAACATCGACGACTTTTGGTCGCGCAACAACGGCGAACGCGGCAAGGGACGTCCCGAACTCAACGGTCCCGAACGTGCGGCGGACGGCACGATCCTGCCGAGCGGAGCGTTTCCGGACATGAAGGACCTTGCCGACTACGTTCACGCGAAGGGACTTCAGATCGGCATCTATTCGTCGCCGGGCCCCAAGACATGCGGTGGTTGCGAAGGGTCATACGGACACGAGCGACAGGACGTGAAGACCTGGTGCAACTGGGGCTTCGACTATGTAAAATACGACTGGTGCAGTTATGGGGAGGTTGCGTTTGCGGGCTCTTACGAAGAGAAGTTGCGCCACCCCTACGAGCTGATGGGACGTCTGCTGGCCGAAGCCGACCGCGACATCGTGCTGTCTATCTGCCAGTATGGCATGGGCGACGTCTGGACGTGGGGCGCCGCAGCCGGCGGACAGTGCTGGCGCACGACGGGCGACGTGTGGGACGGATGGGTGGTTGTCGGTCCCGCCATCGAGAAACAAGCCCGGATCGGGCGTTACACGGCACCGGGCGCCTGGAACGACCCGGACATGCTCGTGCTGAAGCCCGACCACCGGCAGTGCGGGCTCACGCCGAACGAGCAATACGCACACGTCTCGATGTGGGCGATGGCCGCGGCGCCCCTGCTGATCGGCTGCGACATGACGGCGCTGGACGACTTCACGCGCGCGCTCCTGACGAACGACGAGGTTATCGACATCGACCAGGACGCGCTCGGCCGCGGCGCGGAAGCCGTTGGCGACGTGAATCTTGTCCAGGTGTGGACGCGCCCGCTTGCGGATGGTGGCCGGGCGGTCGCGCTGTTCAATCCGTCGCGTGCCGACAAGACTGTCACGGTCGATTTCGCGGCGTTCGGTTTGCCGACGCGCGGACGTCTCCGCGACGTCTGGCGGCAAGTCGACCTGCCGCCGCTGAAAGACGGACACCTGAAGACCACGGTCTTCGGACACGCCGCCAACCTGTATCGCATCTATCCAATGACAAACAATAAGGAGACAAGACAATGAAAACGATACTCATTCGCAAATCGTTTGCCTTGGCCGCAGCTGCACTGGCGGCTTACGGCGTACACGCCGCAGCGTCGACGGCGGCCGTCGCGTTCCGGTTCGACGACAACCACACGCCCGACGACTGGCGCGCCGTCGCGGAGGCGTTCAAGGCCGAAAACGTGCGTTGCTCGTTTGCCGTGGTCAGCGGCGGCCTTTCGGACGAGCAGGGGGCCTGCCTCAAGGCGCTGTCGGACGACGGGTTCGAGATCATGGATCATACCGCCGCGCATGCCGTCTATGTCGCACAGTGGCTGAAGGAAACGGACTACGTGGCGGCATGTGCGGGCATGGATCGGAACGCGGCATGGTTCGGCTCCGCCAATGCGTCTGCACGGAAGGTGCGGTTCGAGCCCGAAATCGATCTTGGACACGCAAAGAACGTCCGCTTCACGGGACATGTGACGGACGGGGCGCTCTTCTGCGACGACACGACCGTCGCCGCGCAACTGACATTCTCCAAGAAGATCTGGATTCCGTCGAAGGCGGCGCTGTTCGGCGTCGTTTCGACTGCAGCGGACGGCGGACGCAAGCTGCGCGAGTTCTACGGCGAGACCGACCAGACGTTCGATTTCGCGGACGAGGAGATGGTGCTGGTCGACCAGATTGCGATTCAGCCGGCGCCGGACGTCTTGCGCATCCAGGCGCGCGCGACGCGGGCGAACTTCGCGGCCTTTGGACTGCCCGCGCCGAAGACATGGATTCAGCCCGGCGGCTGGGAGGCGTTCGTGGACGCGAACCGCGTGAAAGCCGTCTATGGCGGCGAGTTCGGCTACACGGGAGCTGACTGCGTGATGCCGAAGGAGCGGTGCTGGTACGCGACGGACGACGACACGCCGGCGGAGCTCGTGCCCTGGATGCAGCGTCCGAGTTTCTTCTATTTTGACGAAGGGGCGACCTACGAGGAGGTCATCGCGCAGATCCAGAAAGCGCAGGCGCTCGGCAAGCCGCTCGTGTTCATCAGCCACATGTCGTGGGGCAAAGCGGGCGGCCGCGAGAAATGGATCGACCTGACGCGCCGCGTCCTCCAGTGGATGAAAGAGGCGGACGTCCCGGCTCTGACCGAAGCGACGCTGACGCAGACGTTCTACGGCGGCGCGGCGGAATCCGCCCCGGTGGCCAGCGTTCCGTCTGCGCCGGACACGGCGGTGCGCGTGACTGACGGCGTTCGCGAATTTACGGAGAGCAGCGGCGTGTTCCTCACGGACGGCGATCTGGAACTCTCGACGGCGCGGCTCACGTATCGTCCGACGGGCGGCACGGGCACTGCCGACCTTGCGCGCGACGGCACGCTCGTCTACGGCGGCGACGCGAACATCGAAGCGGAAGGTTCGTCGGTGACGCTGCGTCTCGGCTCGCTCGCACGGTCGGCGCAGGGCGGCACATTGGCGTTGCGGACATCCGCCGGACTGGATGCGCTGGGCGGCAGCGTGCGCTTTGAGGCGAACGGTTTCGCGGACGGCAAACAGCTTCCGGCGACCGTCATCGGCGGGAGTGTCCCGTCCGCCGCGCAGAACGAATTCGGTTTTCTGACCTACTCGACAGGCCGCGGGCTTGTGCCCGTGACGCTTGTGGAAGGCTTGGCGGGCGGCGAGACGGCGAATGCGCGCTTGACGGCGGAGACGACGCTGACGGAAAGCACGCGCGTCCGCTCGCTGACGATCGACGGCGGGTCGCTCAAAATGTCCGGTGGCGTCACGCTGACTGTCGGGGACGGAACGAATCCCGGCGGCGTCATTTTCAAGTATCCGCTGGCGGAGTCGGGCGACCAGCCCGCCCGGATGGCAGACGGCGGCGAAATCGATTTCGGCGCGGAGGGTGTCATTTGGGCGGCTTCGGCCGACAAGGAGACGTACGTGGACTTCGGCAGCACAAAACTGACGAGCGCCGGCGGCATGACGTTCGCCGGCCGTGCGGGCAGCCAGTCGTGGAAGACGCTCTACTGGCCGAACTGCGCGAACGTGGGTTGGAAGGGCCCGACTTATGTCGAAGGCTGCGTGCTTGACCTGCGCGACACAGCCGACATTCTGCCCGCAGGTCAGGACGTTTATGTGCGCGGCAATTCCGAATATGGGGCCTGCCTGAAGCTGACAGGTGCAGGCGGCACGACGTTCGGCGGGCGTGTGTATTTCACAGGGCCGGGTTTCTGGGGACGGACAAGCCCCGCAGAAACGGAAACGAGCTGGGCGAAAATGGTTTCGTTTTTCTCGAACGGCAGCGGCTGGATCGATTTTAACGGGCCCGTGACGATCGAGAACGAGGTGCAGTTCATGGGCGACACCGAATGGAGCGGGGCGAAGTTCAACCAGACCATCGACGGCAACGGCTCCCTGATTTTCCCGTTCACGGGACAGTTCTGGCTGAATGCCGCCAACACCTACACAGGTGCGACCGAGATCCACACGAACGCGATCGTCCATGTCTGCGGTCCGGGAACGCTGGGACGTGGCGAAGTCCGGACGTGGCGCGGCGGCACGCTGTCGTTCGAGAATTGCGGAACCAACGGGGTGGACAACGTCTTCACGGGCACGGGAACGCTGGAAGTCCAAGGTTCGACGCTTGTCTTCTCGAACGAGGTCGCGTTCGGCGAAACGAAGCTGGCGGCGGGATCGACGCTGGTCTTGGGCGGCGTCTCCAACGATCTTGGACGGCTCGTCCTGCCCGTCGGCGCGAAGATCACGGCGTTGGCCGGACGCGCGGCAGTCGTGTCGTTCACCGCCGAGGCCGACGGTGATGTCGCCGGGACTATCGAGAACGGCGAAGGCGCGCTGACAGTCGTCAAGCGAGGTGCGGGTTCGCTGACGGTCGGAAGCGCCGCGCTCGCGGGACTGGCGATCGAGGCGGGTACGGTGCGGTTCTTAAATCCCTTGGCGGGAGACGGTCTGTCTTGGTGGCTGGACGCCGCTCAATCGAACACGCTGACCGTCGCGAACGGCACCGTTTCGCGGTGGGTCTCGCGCGGAAAGGACGGCACGGTGTTCGCGATGGCGCACGACTTGCCGGGACCCAAGCGTACGCGGACGCTCACGGGCAAGGACGTCGTTTCGTTTGAAGGTTCAAAGAATCAGCGTCTTGTCGCGACGACACAGACCGTCAACCGCACGGTCTTTGTCGTCGATGTGCCGCGCGATCTCGACGTCGCGGCCGGACTTTTCGGAAAGGATTGGGAGGATGTCGGCCAACGCTACGAGTCATGGACGAACACGGCCACCTGGGCGTGGAAGTCCGGCACGCACACGTTCGCGCAGGGCGACTACATCCGCATCGATGGCGTGCGCTTTGACAAGGATCACAACCGGGACGGCCAGCCGCTGGTCAAGGACGTGACGCAGGTCCTGACGTTCGAGCACCTTTTCGACAACGGCAACAGCGTGGCCACGTTCAAACCGTCCATCGGCGGATACTATGCCGAAGACGGCAACGCCGCGCGCAGTTTCGACGGCGACATCGCCGAGATGCTGTCCTTCGACCGCATCTTGGATACGGCTGAACGGGAGCTCGTCGAGGACTATCTCGCGAAGAAGTGGAAAGGCGCCGTCATCCACGGCACGGAGCCGTTCGATCCCGGACAGAAGATTGCGCTTGCAGAAGGTGCGGTACTGGATCTGAACGGTTTCTCGGGCACTATCGGCGAACTGACCGGCAGCGGCACGCTTGTCAATTCATCGGGCATCCCGGTGCGGCTCGTCGTGAAGAACGGAAGGAAGTTCAAAGGAGTTGCCGTCGGAGACAATATAGAGCTTGTCTTGCGGGGACTTGGATTCGCCATCAGCATACGATGAAAGGAGGGCGGGATGACGATTGGACGTTATGTGCTCACAGGTGTGTGTCTCGGAATGTTTTTGCCGGCGGCGGCGCGGACGTGGCGTGTCGAACCTGCGACAACGCTGGCGGAGGTCAACGCATGGGCCGTCAAACCCGGAGATTCGGTTCTGTTCAGGCGCGGCGGCGTCTGGCGCGGAACGCTGAAGCCGCGCTCGGGCCGGCCGGGCGCGCCGGTCGTCTATTCTTGTTTCGGAGAAGGTCCGAAGCCGCAGCTGTCGAGCAGCGTGTGTGTGGCGGACGCCAAGGAGTGGCTTCCCGCCAATCATGACGGACGGTGGGAATTGTGGCAGACACGTCCCGCATGCGCGAAAGACTTGGCGCCGGGAGTCCGCGGCGTATTTGGCACGGCGATGGGGCTCGTCCAGGAGGGCGCGTCCGAAGACAACATCGCCCGCGCCGTCGCCGGTGAGAACGGCCTCGACCGGCACATGACATTCTGGTACGATGCGGCGCAACGCCGCGTCGTTCTGCGCAGCTGGTGCAATCCGTTCGATTATCTGGGCGCGACGGAACTCGTGTTGGCGCGTCCGATCATCGACCTGACGGGATGCCGCGACATCGTGTTTGACGGACTCAGTCTCCGCTATGGCGGAGGCGCCGCGGCCGGCGGCGCAAACGTTTCGCGCACGATCGTGCGCAATTGCGACATTTCCTACACGGTTTCCGGGATTGTCTTCGGTCCGGATTCCGTTGCATGCCGCGCGGCACGCAACCGAATCTGGCAAGTGCGCGATGCCGCGTTGGCGGTCAAGGACGCCTCGGACATCGAGCTGACGGACAATGTCGTCTGGAAGTGCGGCGTGTCGTTTGCCGGCGGCAAGCGATCCCGGGACGTCCGGTTCGTGCACAACACCTGCGTCGAGGCCGGCCTCGGGTGGGGGCCGGACAAGACTGGCGCACCGCGCGGTTCGCATCTTGTCCTGGCCGGCGAGGCCTCCATCGCCAGCAACGTCTTCTATCGTTGCGCGGAGTATGCGGTGCGTTTGTCCGGAACGGCGAAGGCGGCGTTGGACGACAATCTGTATTGGCTGCCGCCCGATTGGGACGGCGTGGAAAACCGCATCTGCCGCTGGACGGGCAAGACCGGCGAACCCCGACTGTTCGAGTCGGGCGAAAAATCGTTCAGACGGTTTCGGCAGGAAACGGGGCTGGAGACGCGAGGCGTTTTCCGCAAGCCGGATTTCACGAACGCCTACCGCAAGGACTATCGCCTGTTCAGCGCCGGGGCGAACTATGGCGCGCGCGGCATGCCGGGCGTGGACGAGGATCAGTTTGTGACGAACGGCGCGCCGTACGGCATGGAGAGCCTGCGGAGCGGCTTGTGGACCGTCTCCGCCGGCGGACGCCCCGCCTTTGTCCATCGTGCATTCGCCCGCTACAATTCGGTGTCTTATCCGCGCGACGAGTATGCGTTCGTGAACCTGGAGGCGAAGGAAGGACTGGAACTTTTCATCGAAGCGTGCGATGGGCGCGACCTTTCAAACGTCTTGATCCAGCCGGCGTCAGCCCCCGTCCGCTTGACGCGGCAGGGTCGGTCGAGACTGTCGGTGAAGGTGTTGCGCCCCTGCAAGTTCAGCATCGAACCTGACGAGCGGCGCACGGGTCCGCTGTTCGTGTTCGCGAATCCGCCCGAGAAGAACGTTCCGTCCGCGGACGATCCAAAGGTCAAGTATTTCGACGCGGGGCTTCATCGCGTGCCAGGGGATGTCGTGCGTCTCGGCACGGGAGAGACGCTCTATCTTGCTGAGGGCGCCGTCCTTCAGGCGGCTGTGCGCGCGGAAGGCTCGGACATCCGTCTGTGCGGACGCGGCGTCCTGGACGCGTCTGTCTTCGAGTCGACGCGCGGGAACAAGGGACCGCAATACGCCTTTGTCGATCTCTACAAGTGCCGCAACGTCACGCTGGAGGATTTGACGATTCTGGGCTCTTACCACTGGACGGTCTATCCGGAAGGGTGCGACGGCGTGACGTTGCGCAACGTCAAGATCTGCGGTTCGCGGTGCGCGAACGACGACGGCATCGACCCGTCCAACACGCGAGACCTGCTGATCGACGACTGCTTCTTCCGCACGCAGGACGACAGCGTGGCGGTCAAGGGCATCACGCGCGAGAACGGGAACTGCGAACGCATCGTCGTGCGCAACTCCATCTTCTGGTGCGACTTCGCGCGCATTGTCTGTCTCGGGCACGAATCGCGCGCCGCGCACATAGCCGGCTTCAGGTTCGAGAACAACGACATCGTCCGCTACGTGCGCCCGTTGATGCTGATCGAGCCGGGCGACGACATGGCGATTTCAAACGTGGTTTTCCGGAACGTGCGCGTCCGCACGGATGTGCACGGGCGGACGGAGGCCACCATGCGCATCCAGCCCGTGGTCAACGTGTACACCCAGTCCGACAAGCCGGGCCGCATCGCCAACGTGGAAGTCTCGCAGGTCGCGTTCGAGGGAACGGCGATTCCGCTTCGGTTCTTTGTGAAGGGCGGCGACCGGACCCGCATGACGCGGAACGTGCGGTTTTCGGGCGTGACCGTCAGCGGCGTTCCGGCGACCGAACAGACGCCGGCGCGTCCGGCCGGGTGCACGGTGTCGAATGTCTGGTTCGACGGCGAGGCGCGCCCGGATGGCGAAGAGCCGCTTTTTGTCCGCGGTCCGTATACGGAAGGCATCGTCTTCGAGGCGGGCGCGACGGAGTCCCGGACAATGCGCGTTTCCCCGAAGGACGACGCCTGGTGGTGGGCGCGGCGCGACGAGAAGGCGCGTGAAATCGCCGCGTTCCGTGGAAAAGAAGTCGATCTGGCGCTGCTCGGCGACTCCATCACGCAAGGCTGGGACGGACAGCCCGCGCTGGAACGCCTGCGGAAGTCGCGGACGGTCTTGACGCTCGGCTACAACGGCGACACGGTCGGCAATCTCCGTTGGCGGTGTCTGTGGGGCGAGTTGGACGGCTATCGGGCGCGCGACATCCTTGTGCTGATCGGCACGAACGACCTCGGCGGCGGTGACGCGAAGCCGGAGGACGTGTTCGCCGCCGTCCGCAAGCTCGTCGCACTCATCCGGATCAAGCAGCCAAACGCACGGATCCATCTGCTGGCCGTTCTGCCGCGCGACGTCGGCGGAAAGGAAACGCCGCGCCTTTGGCCGGATCGCATCTCCGCATGCAATCGCCTGTTTGAAGGTCTGGCGGACGGACGGCACGTCTTCTTTCACGATGTCGGGGCGCGCTTCCTGGATGCGACGGGCCGATTGAATGCCGCGCTTTTCTGGGACCGTCTGCATCCCAATCCGTCCGGCTATGGCGTCTTGGCCGAAGAGATTGAGCGCATGTTGAGTGTCCGAAACTGAATCGTCGGACGGGTTCATCAGCGGTTTCCGGCAGGGTTCTCTCTCCTTATTATAGGGCCATCCCCCACGGCTGGCGGCCGATCCGAAGGATGGACTGCAGGGGATAGACTACCCCATCCGCGCCGGATGCGCGACAAAACTTCAAGAGACCGCGTTCTCTCGGTGCTGGGAACGCGTTCCAAAGGTGCTAGGAACGCGTTCTCAAGGTGCTGGGAACGCGTTCCTAAGGTGCTGGGAACGCGTTCTCTTGGATACGGCGTGCCCACGAGACGCGTCCGCCCCACCCGGTCGTCGCGCGGAAGCAAACGGACAAGAATGGAACTTTCCGCCTGGAGGCGGCTTCGTACGCACCGTCGCGCCGGCGGGGAAACGGGGACAGTAGACGGGGACGTTCCGTGTTTTTAGGCTATATCTCGGTGTTTTGCAGTTTATTTCAATCGAAAACGCGAACTATCTTGTTCTTTCGCGTCTAATGCCGTTGGATTGCCGCTTTAGGTGCGCACAGAATCGTTTGGCTGGCGATATCGGGCGGAAACAGCCGCCGTAGGGTGCCGTACGCACGGAAAACGTGCGCGATCAGGCGTGGACGGCGTGCTTCCGCACTCAAAACCGGGCACCGGCCTCTGGGGAGGGGCTTTCGGGCTCCCGTTCTCCGCCCCGCTGAACGACCTGTCCCGAGCGTCTCGCCCTGTTGCATACTTTTCGGACCCATGGAGGCGAGATTCACGCGGCGAGGTATTTTTGCTATAATAGCGCCATGCCTGTCAACTCATTCGAGAATTATCCGCTCAGTTGGATTCCGCCCTGGCGCCGGAACGAAGCCCCATTGCCGAAGGGACCGCTCTATCTTGCCTTGGCCGCGGCGCTTGAGGCCGATATTGCATCCGGGCGACTGCCTCCGGGGACGAAGCTGCCGCCGCAGCGCGAGCTCGCCGACTATCTTGACGTCAATTTCACGACGCTTACGCGCGCGTACGATTTGTGCCGCGCGAAAAATCTGATATACGGAGTCGTCGGGCGCGGCACGTTTGTCGCGGCGCGCGGCGAGGAACCTGTCCGCCCGATGTCGGCGGAGACAATCGATCTTGGCGTCGTCCAGGCTTTCCCGGCCGTGGGAGGCGAGGAAATCGTCGCGGCCGCGCGAGAAGTCCTCTCGCGCGAGAGCGCGCGCACACTCTTCTCGTATGGCCATCGCGAGGGCGCGCCGCGCCATCGGCGGGCCGGCCAGATGTGGCTCGCGCAACGGGGGATAAACGTCCCGGTCGGGCAAGTGGCCGTTTTTCCGGGCGTGCAGAGCGCGCTCGCAGCGACGCTCCTCTCCGTCTTTTCGGTCGGGGATACGCTGGCGACGGACCCGTTCACCTACGCGAACCTCATCCATCTCGCCCGGCTCGCGCACGTGCGGCTGTTGCCCATACCGGGCGACGCGCGCGGGATGGACCCCGAAGCGCTGGACGAAGCCGCACGGGGAGGCGGCTTGCGCGGCGTGTTTCTCATGCCCGAATGCGCGAACCCGACAACCGTCACGCTGGACGACGCGCGGCGCGACGAAATCGCCGCGGTTTGCGCGCGGCACGACCTGATTGTCCTCGAAGACAGCGCGACGCTGGACGCCGCCGCGGCCGGACGCCGCTCGCTTTTTGCGCGACTGCCGGAGAACACGGTGCACTATGCCGGTTCGACACGCTTCCTGTCGCCCGGACTGCGCGTGGCGTTCGTCGCCTTCCCGGAGACGTTGGGCGGACGCGTCCTCGCCGGATTGCACCATACGTCGATCAAGGCCAGCGCCCTGGACGCCGAGATCGTCAGCGAACTCATCCTCTCCGGCGCGGCGGAACGCGTTCTTGCGGCGAAGGCCGGCCGCGCACGCGCCGCGAACGCGCTCTTCGACAGAGTGTTCCGGAGGCCGTCCGTGCCGGACGATACGCGGCTTTTCCGCATGCTCCCGCTGCCGGGCACGGCGGGACGCGGGCCCGAGATAGAGCAAAAATACAGAGCGGCAGGCGTTGCCGTCTGCCACTCCGATCGCTTTGCCGTTTCGCGCGGGGCGAAGGCGGCGTTCCTGAGGCTTTCGCTCTCGTCCGCCGTCTCGCCCGCGCAACTGGAGGAGGCGTTTACGCGAATGGCACGGGTTTGACGTGCCAGATGTCGTTCGCGTATTCGAGAATCGCGCGGTCCGAGGAGAACCGTCCCGAACGCGCGATATTGACAAGCGCCATGTTCGTCCACATGCGGCTGTCGCGGTAGGTCGCGTCCACGCGGTCCTGCGCGTCCGAGTAGCTCTTCAAGTCGGCGAGCAGCATGTAGTAGTCGTTGTAGTCCAGGAGCGAGCGCACGATCGGATCGAAGAGCCCCGGCTCCAGGAGCGAGAAGACGTTCGCCTTGATCATGTCGATCGCTTCCTTGATTTCGGGGTCGCCGTCGTAGTAGTCGCGCGAGCAATAGGTCGGGCGCAGGCGCGCCACGTCCTCCGTGCGCAGGCCGAAGAGGAACATGTTCTCGTCGCCGACCTGCTGGTTGATTTCGACGTTCGCGCCGTCGTACGTGCCGAGCGTGAGCGCGCCGTTCATCATGAATTTCATGTTGCCCGTGCCCGAGGCTTCCATGCCGGCGAGCGAAATCTGCTCCGACACGTCCGCGGCGGGCATGATCTTCTCGGCGAGCGACACGCGGTAGTCCGGCAGGAACGCGACGGAAAGCTTGCCGCGCGTCTTCGGATTCGCGTTCACGACATTGGCGACGCCGTGGATGAGGCGGATGATGAGCTTCGCCATATAGTAGCCGGGGGCCGCCTTCGCCGCGAAGACGAAGCTGCGCGGCACGGGGTCGTAGGACGGATTGGCCAGCAGGCGATTGTAGAAGACGATGATGTAGAGCACGAGCAGCAGCTGGCGCTTGTATTCGTGCAGACGCTTGACCTGCACGTCGAAGATGGCGTCCGGATCCAGCCGGATCCCCAGATTCTTCATCGCCCAGTTCGAAAGCTGGCCCTTGTTCGAACGCTTGATTTTCGCCAGGGCTTCCAGAAACGCCTTCTCGCCGGCGAATTTCTCGAGTTTCTTGAGGTCGTCGAGGTGGGTGATCCAGTGTTCGCCGATCTTCTCGGTGATCAACTGCGCGAGCGCCGGATTCGCCTTGAGAAGCCAGCGGCGCGGCGTGATGCCGTTCGTGACGTTGTGGAAGCGCTCCGGCCACAGGTCGTAGAAGTCCTTGAAGAGCGACTTCTTCAGGATCTCCGTGTGGAGCTCGGCCACGCCGTTGACGGATGACGTCGACACGAGGCAGAGGTTCGCCATGCGCACGTAACGCTCTCCCGTCTCGTCGATGAGGGACATGCGCTGCAGGCGCTTGATGTCGCCCGGGTAGAGCGACGAAATCTGCTGCAGGAAACGACCGTTGATTTCGTAGATGATCTGCAAGTGCCGCGGCAGGAGGCGTTCCATCATCGAGACCGGCCACTTTTCGAGCGCCTCCGGCAGGATGGTGTGGTTCGTGTAGCCCGTCGCGCGCCGGGTCAAGTCCCACGCCTTGTCCCAATCGAGCCCTTCATGGTCGATCAGGATGCGCATGAGTTCGGGGATGACAAGCGCCGGATGCGTCTCGTTCAAGTGGATGAAGACCTTTTCCGGCAGGGCGTCCCACGTGTCGTTCAGGCGGCGGTAGCGGCGAAGGATGTCCTTGAGCGAGCAGGCGACGAAGAAGTACTGCTGGCGCAAACGCAGTTCCTTGCCCGCCATCGTGTTGTCGTTCGGGTACAGAACCTTTGTCAGGTTCTCCGCCAGGACCTTGCCTTCGACGGCCTCCACGTAGCTGCCCTTGTTGAAGTCGGCGAGGTTGAACTCGTCCACGGCCTTCGCCGACCAGAGGCGGAGCGTGTTCACCGCGTCCCGGTAGCCCACGATCGGCAGGTCGTACGGCAGACCCTGCACCTGTTCGGCCGGAACCCAACGCCACTGCTGGCGGCCGTTGATGGTCGCGCATTCGACATGGCCGCCGAAGGACACGAGCTGCGTGTACTCGGGGCGCACCATCTCCCACGGATAGCCGTTTTTGAGCCAGGCGTCCGGCTCCTCGACCTGGCAACCGTCCACGATCTTCTGGCGGAAGATGCCGTAGTCGTAGCGCAGGCCGTAGCCCATGCCGGCGAGATCCAGCGTGGACATCGAGTCCAGATAGCAGGCCGCGAGGCGTCCGAGGCCGCCGTTGCCCAGCCCGGCGTCCACTTCATAGTCGCGCAGGCTGTTCCAGTCGATGCCGTACCGTTTCAAAGCTTCCGTGCACAGGCGGTCCGCCTTGAGATTGATGACGTTGTTGCCGAGAAGGCGCCCCATGAGGAACTCGAGCGACAAATAGTAGACGCGCTTGGTGTTCTTCTTGCTGTAAAGATCCTGCGTGTTCATCCAGCGCTCGACGATGCGGTCGCGCACGGCGTCCGCGAACGCCATGTACTGGTCGTGCGGCGTGGCGCGTTCTTCCGTCTTGGCGAGCGAGTAGCGCAGATGCCAGGCATAGTCCTCGGCAAGCCCGTTTGCCGTCATCTCGACGCGTGGATCTTTCTTGCGTGCTGTCGTATGTTTCTTTTCCATGTGGGATTTCTCCTCTAGTTGTGAAAGGTCATTTCTTGTCCGTCCGCGGCGCGAGCGCGTCCAGGAACCCGTTCATGAATTTGACGGCCTTGTCGGTTTCCTTCATGACGCGCTTCATGCTTTTGCGCACGGCTTTGTCCGGGTCGCCCAATCCGCCGGCCGCCGCGCCGGTGAGATTCGTAAGAGTCGCCAGCCCCGCCGAAACCGCGTTCGTCGTCGCGTCCGCTACCGCCGACACGCCTTTCCGGCCGAGTTTCAGCAGGCCCTTGCCCAGCCCCTGCGCATGATCCAGGACCTGCCGCAGGACAAGGAAGCCCGCCTCGGCCCATGTGACGCCTTCCGCCGCGCCCGTCGCGGAATCGCGTCCGATGTCGTGAATCTCGAATTCGGGGAGCGGGATCGGGATGGAACCGTACTGCACCACGACATTCCGGAGAAGGATGCGGTCGATGACGATGCGCGCGCGCGCGGCGGGGGCCGCTTTCGCTTCGGGGGAGCCGGTCGCGCCGGGAACGTCCGCGGCGTCCGTCTGCGCAGGGCGGGCCGTCTGGACGGACGGCTCCGTTTTCGCGAGGGTCGCCGGCGTCTCTTCTTCCGGGGCGGACGTCTTCTCCGGGCCCGAGACGTTTTCGGCGATCTGCCGGATGTTCGCCATGTCGGGGGCGTCCAGATGGATGCGCAGCCCGTCGACCGTTATGTCCTTCACGTACACGGTCTCGGAGACAAGCGAAAGCGGAGCGACGTCCACCTTCGCGAAGCCCAGCTCCACGGCGTTCTTCACGCTGAAGTTCGTCGGATTCGCCAGCTGCATGTCCCCGGCCTCCATGTGGCCGCTGTAGGGATTGAACACGCAATGCCCCAGATGGAAGTCCGTTTTCGTCATGCCGGGCGCGACCGCGTTCGCGGCAAGGCGCGCGGCCGGTCCCAGCCAAAGCGGCAACGTGGCCAGGAGGACCGCGGCAATCAGCGCAATCCCCGCCAGCGTCCATCCGGCGATCTTCAGTATTTTCGCGGCGGTTTTCATGATTCGAACTCCAGTTTGTCCACGACTATCTTGGTGCGGTATTTCGCGCCGGGCTTGCCGACTTCAATCGTCCGGGGCGCCCAAACGCCGTCAAACTTCTTTATGCTCGTGCCGAACATGCGCCGGACGACCTCGTCGCCGGCGAGTTCCTCCGCCTGCATCAGCGCGCCCGTCTTGCGGTCGATCCACACCCGCACCGTGCGCGGACCCTTCTTCAGCAGGAGAACTTGGCAGGAAACCGTCTGCACGGACTCCTGTTCGCGCACGGGATCGAACGCGCAATCCGGCCAGAGCAGGTAGTCCAGCGTCAGATCGCTCCAGGTGACGTCCGTGTCCAGCAGACGCCCGCCCGGACGGACCTCGACCGCGGCGCCTTCCTTGCCGCGCACTTCAAGTTGCGTTTCGCCGGACCGGCGCGTCAGCCTGTAGGTGTAGGCCGCCACTTCCGTCCCCCGGCGGCTGCGGCGATTGATATGCCCCTCTATCGTGACGTTCGAGGGGATCATGCGCCGGCAGGCGGCCACGACTTGCGCCGCGGTCGCGTTCGTGGGCAGCGCATGGGAGACCGGTTCCGCCGGTCCGGGCGGAACGGCCGCCAGAAGCGCCGCGCAGAGGATCGCCGCCGTCATTCCAGTTCAGCCTCCAGGTTTTTGTCTTCGGGTCCGTTCGCATACTCGCGGCCCGTCTCGTAATACCGCCGCGCCGACTCCCGTCCGTCCTCGCCCGGACGGGTCTTCAGGAAGAGCCGCGCCATGTTGTAGTAGCCGTAGTGGCTGCGCGGATGGGATTGTATGGTCTGCGTCAGCGTCTTCTCCGCCGCGACCGTGTCGCCTTTCTCCATCTCCAGCGCCGCGCGCAGGTTGAGTGCCGCCGCGTCGTTCGGCGTTTCCTGCAACAGTTCGTCTATCGTCAGAAGCGCGGAGTCGAATTCCTGCGCCCGGATGTCTTCCATCGCAAGCCCGATGCGGGCGCGGCGGTCCTTCGGGTTCGCCGCGAGCGCCTTGTGGAGCGCGTCCATCCGGGCCTGTCGCGCCGCCGTCTCCCGCACGCGGGAGGACTCCCCCGGTTTGGGCTTCGCGGGCGAGGCGGTCGTTCCGGGAGCCTTTTCGCCGGCCTTCTCCGCGGCGAGTTTGGCTTCCAGCGCGCGCGTGTCCGAGACCGCGACCGCCTTGGCGTTTTGCCGCGCTTCGGCCATCAAAAGCGAATCGATCGCCGCGCTCACGTAGGCGCGCTTGTTCCGCACCGTCGCGAATTCGCTTGTCGCCGCCCGTTCGGGATTCTCCGCCTCCACGCGGTCCAGTTCGGCGAGCGCCTTGCGGTATTCGGCGACCGCTTCCGCCACCTTGCCCTCGTCGGCATAGTCGGACGCCGTGTCGATCATGACGGACGCGGGTTCCATAAGGGTCGAAAGCCGCGGCTTTTCTTCCTCGTCGGAACCAAACGGCCACCAAGCCGCGCGCGCAGACTGCGCGGCGGCCAAAACACAGATAATAAACGCCAATCTAGTCATTTGTCCACTATTATACCAAATTTTCGCCTTCCCGGGTTGATAATTCGAAAGCCGGAAGCGCAGTGCGCGCAGAGAGGGAAGTCCGCGGGACGACCGGGACGGACGGGACGCCCGCGGCGCGTCCCGCCAATCCCGTCCATCCTGTCAATCCTGTCTAAAACTCGCGTCTACACGACGGTGGGGCCCAACCCACCCAATGGTAGGGGCCGCAGTCCCCTGCGGCCCGCCGCGCCTACACGACGGTGGCGCCGACGCCCGATCCGAAGATCGAGCAGCCGGAGAACAGACCGCCCGCGGCGCCCGCCACGAACGGCCAGACGGCCTTCAGCGCGGCTCTCAGCATGCCGCGCCAATCAATTGTCCATTTCATTTCGTTTCCTTTCCTTTCGTTGTCGTTTGTTGTTGTTGATTAGTTGTTTAGGCGGGCCGCAGGGGACTGCGGCCCCTACCG
>ERZ808240.2121-NODE-2121-length-22588-cov-6.304220_pt1 | contig 22588 bp, 22 predicted proteins | sample MGYA00521084_ERZ808240 | MGnify/ENA primary metagenome ERZ808240 (study PRJEB31516, sample SAMN03275571) | gut metagenome | biome: mammalia-associated habitat; material: feces | host: Papio cynocephalus | place: Kenya | collected 2012-08-06 ...
GAGCAAGGCGCGCTTCGAGTTCCGTTGGCTCGACCAGTTCAACCTGAGCTACGATCCGGACACCGCCATCGCCTTCCACGACGAGACGCTGCCCGCCGAACCCGCCAAGATGGCGCACTTCTGCTCGATGTGCGGTCCGAAGTTCTGCTCGATGGCCATTTCGCAGAACATCCGCAAGGCCTTCGGCGACAAGGAGCATCAGGAGCAGGTGGTGGCCGACTCCGCGGAGAACGTTGCCGCCGGCATGGCCGCAATGAGCCGCAAGTTCCAAGAGGGCGGCTCGAAGCTCTATCAGAACGCGCAGTGAGCTCCCGCGCTCATAGCGTTTTGACAGAAGCGGCATAACTGAAATCTGGTTTGCTGTGTGCGCGTTCGACACACAGCAAACCATTGTTGGCCATATTTCCCGGTTCCTCGCATCACCAGTCACAGAAAAGAAGACTTATGTCCAAACTTCCCGCAGTGCTTACCATCGCAGGCTCCGATTCCTCGGGCGGCGCCGGCATTCAGGCCGATCTGAAAACCATGCTGGCCTGCGGCGTGTTCGGCATGAGCGCCATCACCTCCCTGACCGCCCAGAACACCACCGGCGTGCGCATGGTCGAGGACGCCTCCCCCGCCATGCTGGCGGCGCAAATCGACGCAGTGTTCGAGGACATCCGTCCCCAGGCCGTGAAAATCGGCATGGTATCCTCACGTGAACTCATTGCGTCCATCGCCGAACGACTGGAGTTCTGGCATGCCGGCAATGTGGTGCTCGACCCGGTGATGATCGCGACTTCGGGTGCGCGGCTATTGGCGGACGATGCCATGGAGACGCTCACCGACCGCCTGTTTCCGCTCGCCACGCTGGTCACGCCGAACATTCCCGAAGCCGAGCTGCTGACGCGTACGCTTATCCACAACCCCGAGGACATGGAGACCGCCGGCGAGCACCTGTCCGGCCATTTCGGCTGCGCCGCGCTGATCAAAGGCGGACACGGCACGCATGACGCCAACGACGTGCTGGTGGAGCCGTCCGGCGAAGTGACGTGGTTCCCTGGCGCGCGCGTCGACAATCCCAATACGCACGGCACCGGCTGCACCTTGAGCTCCGCCATCGCCGCCAATCTCGCCAAGGGCAAACCGATGCCCAAAGCCATCAAATCGGCCAAGAAATATCTGACCGGGGCATTGAACGCGCAACTGGATCTGGGCCATGGCTCCGGTCCGATGGATCATGGATGGAAATGGAGATAAGGAGAACAGCATGACCGATCTCGATCGCAACGCCCCGATCCAGGACGTGCCCGTCAACCCGGAAACCGGCAAGCCGTATATCAACACGCTGGCCGCCGTGGCCATCTCACCCGCCGGAGGCAGCCCGGAAAAATCCCCCGAAGTGGCCAAGGTGGTGGACGTCATCCGCCGATCCGGACTTCCCAGTGAAACCAACGCGATGTTCACCAATATCGAAGGCGACTTGGATGAAGTGCTGCACGTTGTCGCCGACGCCACCCGGGTGCTCGCCGAGCAGGGCATGCGCACCGACGTGGTGATGCGTCTGGACATCCGCCCGGGATTCACCGGACAAATCAAGGCCAAGCAGGCTCTGGTCAACGAAATTCTCGGTCAGGAGCAATAAACCTCAATTGCGCGCATAGTATGCAATAGTGGCGGGTTGGTTATCGCAACCAGCCCGCCACTGAGTTCATAACCGTTATCTCCCGACCGTTATCTCCCGATAATCGCACATGAATCATGCATGCAAACACCGACACAGCGCACCGCCCCAGTGGTGGCGAGGCCGGCAACATCTTGCTGATTTAGCCCATAGTATCCGTCAGTTTGACGACAGATTATATGGGTCAAAGCGTATTTTGCGACAGCTTGTATGGCCGAACGCCCCTACGCGGAACACGGTTACGTTCCAAGCGAGAGAGAAGCCTATCCTGTCGACTCAGATCTGAGTAGTACATGCGGACCGTATCCGCTTTCTGCCGTGCCAGACATTCCTGACGATCGCGCTCATCATCCACCACGCTGCGAATGCCACGCCCTCCGGTCATCGAGGGATCAACATATTTGTCCAATCCATCCAGTTCTCCCACTACAACCGAACCATCATCACGTCTCCAGTAATAATCAACACGATGCCTGCGATTCGGCATCGACAAGCATGGAAACTCGACTTGCTGCCCATCCACCGGAAAACCAAGCCGGTCAAGCACCACTTTGCATTCCGCCTCGCCACCATTCTCACTGAGCCCCTCCGCCATCTCGATGACACGCAATGCCTGTCCGCGTCCACGCAGATACGACATGCCCGCAACGAACAGCCTGAGAGCATCACGATCAATCCAACCATTGCGAACCGCACTTTCCACCGGCGACAACGCGTATCGCAATGGCAGACGAATCGCGCAATCCACCAGCGTACGACGCAACGATGTCAGACGAATACCGTTCCATACCCTCGGTTCGGGATCCGCAATGGCGTACCGCTTGAGCTTCGAGGAACTCACTCCTCCGTGCTGACCGGGAACGGTAATGCAGACAGGCATGGCGAATCGATACGAGCAGTCCAACCTGTACATAATCGCAGCGGTGGGCCCGCAGAATATCCAATCAGGATGCATCAACGCCAATGTGCGCACCACATATCTTGTCCGTTCCAGAGGATCCAGTGCATTCCAACATTCAAGCTGCACATACATGCCTCGATACGGCTGACACAACAGCCCCCGACGCACGCCACGTGACATGGCGGAGAGTTCCGCGCCAGTCTGCGGCCGAGCGCAACGGAGCTGCGATTGCGCCTGTGCCAATCGCCTCATCATGCCCATGTGTCTTGCCATAAGCCAACCGTACTCGCCCATCAAGCACGCCACTCCCGCGTTCACCCATAGCATCTGTCGCCTAAACCGCTTTGGCCCATGGAACCCGTCAGTTTGGCGACAAGTTCCATGGGCCAACGAGCAGCACGGGCCAATTGCACCGGTCGTGCGCTACCGAACCACTATTTAACGCCGCCAAAGCGACGGTCGCGATGGATGTAGTGGTCTATCGAACGCCACAGCACCTTGCGACCGCAATCGGGGAACAGTTCGGACACAAAGTCAAGTTCGGCGTAGGCAGCCTCCCATGGCAGGAAGTTCGACGTCCGTTGTTCACCGGAAGTGCGAATCACCAAATCGCAGTCGGGGATGTCGGGGTTGTACAGATGGTCGGCGATCATCTTCTCGGTGACGCGATCACCGGAAATCCTGCCGTCGCGGACCTCGCGGGCAATCGCGGCGCAGGCATCGGCGATTTCGGCACGGCCGCCGTAGTTGATGCAGAACACCACGTCGATCACCTTGTTGTTCTTGGTGCGCTCCATGGCGACTTCAAGCTCGTCGATCACCGACTTCCACAGTTTGGGCCGCCGGCCGGACCACCGCACGCGCACCCCCCAGTCGTCCATCTGAGCCACACGCCGATGGATGATCTCACGGGAGAAGCCCATCAGAAAACGCACCTCCTGCGGGCTGCGCTTCCAATTCTCAGTCGAGAAGGTGTACAGCGACAGGTACCGCACGCCGGCTTCGATGGCACCGGCGATCGTGTCGAACACCACCGGTTCGGCGGCCTGATGGCCATTCGTGCGAATCATGCCGCGCTCCTTGGCCCAGCGGCCATTGCCGTCCATAATCACGCCGACATGACGCGGCACCTTGTCCTTGGGAAAGTCCGGAATGATAGCGGGGTTGGAAAAAGGCGCCGCCGGAATATCCAGTGACGTGTAGTCGACATGTTCAAAAGCCATAGTTCAGGAATGTAGCATTCGCAGCGAACGAATCGGATGTTCCAGATAATATGCGCCCCATTCCTCGACAATATGCCGGGTCTGTCCATTGAGCCCCGGCCCTCCCGCGCCGCACAGCGCATCCAACACGCTCCAATCGCCATCGGAAAGCGCGGCGAGTTGCGCGGGCACCCCCCCATGCAGTCGCCGGGACTCCGGCGTATGATCCGCCTGGCACATAAGGCCGCCCGCGGCGGCGGAAAAAAACGCCTGCGCGTCATCGACCGCTCCCCCGCACACCACACAGGAGTCAAGACGCGGGCTCCAACCGGCGACGGCCAATGCGCGCAGCACATAGGAGTCGCCGATGCACGCCGGATTGTGCAGACCACGGGCGAGCGCCGACAGTGCGGCGACCAGCAGCCGGTAATGCACCGGGGACGGCTCGCGCTCCGCGGACACCACTTTGTCGGCCGTCTCGACCATCACATTCGCGGCCGTATACGAGTCGTAGTCGGAGACGATACGATCGGCATAGGCGGCGATGGTCTCGGCCTGAGCAACCACATCAAGCGATCGGCCGGTACTCACCAGCACGTCGGCGCGCATAAACGGCTCCAGACGGGCGCCAAACCGCGATCTGGCACGTCGCACGCCTTTGGCTACGGCTCGAATCTTGCCATGGGACCGCGTGAACAGCCAGATGATACGATCGGCCTCGCCCAATTTGGCCGTGCGCAGCACCACACCCTCGTCACGATACAGCGGCATGGCACGGCACCCCCCATCGCTAGTAAATAAACATGCCCCAGAAGGCAAAAACCAATAATACGGCGAACATGGCCGATGCGGTGACCCAGAACTGCACACGCCCCAGCCGCGTCGTGGCAATCAGCGGCTTGTGGATCCGCCGGGTGAATTCGCCGGAACGGATCTGACGGATCAAGCGACGGGGGCCCATGCTGGTGTAGCCCAATGCCGACGCCACCTCGATCAAACGGGCAAGCACCCGCGACCATGCCCACACCACCAATGTGGTCACCGTCTGGATAACCGGCCAACTCCAATACACCATATCCGGGCTGTTCGGTGCGGCTCCCCATATCAATGAGACAATCTGCATCACCACTTGCGCGATACCGGAGCCGAACAGATACAAGGTGCCCAGCGTAGTCAGCGTCAGGACGGCCAGAATGCCGCCAAAGCCGTTGATGAAGCCGAGGGCCGGCCCATGGCGACGACGGATCGCGTATCTGATCTTGCGAATCAGCGCGATCAGGCCGATCACCGCGGCGGCGAGCAGAAGCACAATGGCGAGTGCATGCACCGCCACCATGTACACCGTCAGGGTGCGATGGGCATACAGGTCCTTGGGAACCGCGATCGACTGATAAATGTCGGTGCCGGCGACCTTGACGTCCGTCTGCGTCAGACCTCGGACCTTGCCGACAGCCCAGTCCACCATATCGTCTTCAAAATGATCAGCAAGCTTGGTATCGCCATCCTCCTCATCACCGATGCGCAGCACATGATTCGCCACCGGGTAGCTTCTCACCGTCACATCCCAGTTGCCCGCGGCGTGCGCCCGCTCGAAAATGTCGGCCGCACCCTCGACCTGAGCGGTCATCACATCCTTCGACCCGTATGCCACGAATGTGGGCACGGCATATGCTCGAGGCAGATTGGTGTTGATATCGAAATTGGTCAGGCCGAATATGGCAAGATCGGTGCTGAACACGCGACGGACGATGGACTGATACCCCGGATGCGCCCCCACCAGCGCGAAATCCTGGGCCGCGAGGAAGCCCAGCTCATGTCGCGGCGTGTCCACCATCGGGCTGACGAGGATCTGGAAGGCGATGCGCGGGTCCCGCTCCAGCAGAAACGCACTGATCCACGTGCTTTCCGACGTGGCGTAAATGCCGATTTTATCCGCATCCACATTCGGCAGGGCCCGGAGATATTCGGCCGCCTGCTCATATGCGTCGGCGGAAGCCGGATAATCGCGTGTGAGGTCGTTGGTGCTCCACACCGGCTTGTCTATGACTATAGTGGCGAACCCGGCCGACGCGAGATCATCGCCCACGTCAATGAACCAATCCTTGGCCAGCCCATAGCCGGCGCCATGCATGAACACCACGCCGGGGATCTTGCCGTCGACCCCTTTGGGCATGCGCACCACCAGATGCAGGTCCTCACGCTCACCAGTTGAGGCGCGGGTCACCGTCATGTCGTCTTCCAGGACCTCGACTTCGTAGGCGCCACGGGTGGGCAGCGACACGCCTGCCGGATTGTCGAAACTGACGGACGTATCGGACGACAGACTCTCCATTGTCTGACCCAGGGGCTCATTGCGCCAAGAAATGTTCGACAGGTTCGAAATGGTGACCAAGAGGCCAAGCAGCATGATGAAGATGGGAAGGCTCGTCCTCAACCGGCGCCTCGATGTCCATGGCTGGGGCTGCGATTCGGCAGTCGACTGCGCCATCCCGGCATGCTGAGGTACCCGTTCGTTCATCGACACCCCGTTATTCTATCCATTCGCGCCGAACACCGGTTATGCGCAGAGCGAGGCGAAACAGCTCCCGCCCCGCACAACACCTGCTAGCGACTTCCACCCCGATGGGTGATCGGCACCACGATCGGACCGGCGGCGGAAGACCGCACTCCCCCGTTGGCGCCGCCGCCATTGCTCTCCATGGTCGCGGCGATGTCCTGCGCCTTTGCCAGCAGGGTTTCGACGATCTGATCCTCCGGCACGGTTTCGATGACCTTGCCCTTGATGAAAATCTGGCCCTTGCCATTGCCGGAGGCCACGCCAAGGTCAGCCTCGCGGGCCTCGCCCGGCCCGTTGACGATGCAGCCCATAACGGCCACGCGAATCGGCGCGGTGATGCCCTTCAGACCTTCGGTCACGGCATTGGCGAGCTGAATCACGTCAACCTGCGCGCGACCGCAGCTCGGGCAGGAAATGATGTCGAAATGGCGCTTGCGCAGGCCCATGTATTCCAGCAGCTTGCAGCCGACCTTCACCTCCTCGACCGGAGGGGCGGACAACGATACGCGAATCGTGTCGCCGATTCCCTCGGACAGCAGCGCCCCGAACGCCAGACAGGACTTGATGGTGCCCTGCCATGCCGGCCCGGCCTCGGTGACGCCGAGATGCAGCGGCCAATCGCCTTTGGAGGCCAGCAAACGATACGTCTGGACGGTGGTGATCACATCGTGGTGCTTGACGGAGATCTTGAAATCATGGAACCCGACGTCCTCGAACATATGCGCTTCCTTGAGGGCGGAAGCGACCAGCGCCTCGGGCGTGGGACCGCCGTATTTGGCGTACAGCTCCTTGTCGAGCGAACCGGCGTTCACGCCAATGCGCAATGAGACGCCCGCATCGGTGGCCGCCTTGCAAATATCGGGGCCAACCTGATCGAACTTGCGGATATTGCCCGGATTGACGCGCACGGCCGCACATCCGGCATCGATGGCCTGGAACACGTATTTGCTCTGAAAGTGAATGTCGGCGATCACCGGAATCGGCGATTTGGCGACGATGGCGGGCAATGCGTCGGCATCGTCCTGGCTGGGCACCGCCACGCGCACGATATCGCATCCGGCGGCGGTCAACTCGGCGATCTGCTGCAGGGTGGCCGGCACGTCCGCCGTGGTGGTGTTGGTCATGGACTGCACGGAAATCGGCGCTCCGCCGCCCACCGGCACGGAACCGACCATGATGCGACGCGTCGCACGACGCGCATGCAGAGGCGACGCCGCATACGACGCCTCACCGGTTTTGCGGAAACCCGGCGTACCGCCGAGGTCCGCATTCGAACTTGAATTCATATCGCTCACGTTCACAAGGCCTTGTCTATCAGAAGATCAGCACGACGACGGGCCTCAAGCTCGACCTGACCCATTTCCTCCACGTCTCGGAACTTCGGGGCGCCGCGCAATTCGGCATCCATGGCGTCGATCACGGACCGAACCGTGTCGACAATACCGAGATACGGAAGGCGATGCTCCAGAAACGCGTGGACGGCCTGCTCATTCGCGGCGTTCAGCACAGCCGTATGCTTTTCGGACGCGGCAATGCAATGGCGGGCGAGCTGCACCGCGGGGAACGCCTCATCATCCAGTGGTTCGAACGTCCAGGTAGCCGCTTTGGTCCAGTCGCAGGGCCGCGCCACGTCGCCAAGGCGATCCGGCGCGGACAGCCCCAGGGCGATCGGCAGGCGCATATCCGGCGGAGAGGCCTGGCCGATCGTGGCGCCATCGACGAATTCCACCATCGAATGCACTATGGACTGCGGATGCACCGTCACCTCAATGCGCTCCGGCGGAATGCCAAACAGTCGGGACGCCTCGATAACCTCCAGCCCCTTATTCATCAGGGTTGAGGAGTTAATGGTGACAACCGGCCCCATATTCCACGTCGGATGATGCAGCGCCTGCTCTGGGGTGACATCACGCATCTGATCACGGGTCATACCGCGGAACGGGCCGCCGGACGCCGTGACGACCAGCTTGGCGACCTCACCATGAACGCCGGACCGCAGCGACTGCCATATGGCGGAATGCTCGGAATCGACCGGATTGATCTGATTGGGCCGCACAGCCGAATCAAATAATAGGTGGCCGCCGGCGACCACGGATTCCTTATTGGCGAGCGCCAACTGCGATCCGGCCTTCAGCGCCGCGATAGACGGTTCCAGGCCAATGGAACCGGTGATGCCGTTCAGTACGACGTCGGCGCCGCCGCCGGCCAGCGCGATCACCGCTTCGGGGCCGGCGGTTATCGTAACATCAGCGCCGGGCCTGACCCCCTGACTATCCAGCGCCTGTTGAAGCCGCCCGACTTTGGAAACGTCGAAAATGGCAACATGACGGGCATGGAAACGGGCGACTTGCCGGGCCAACAGGTCGATGTGGGCTCCGCCCGCCGCCAGACCATCCACCGAGAAACGCTCGGGATGGCGTGCGATGACGTCAAGCCCCTGGGTGCCGATGGACCCGGTGGACCCCAGTAGCGTGACGGTTCGATGCCAGTCGCCGGATGCAGGGCGCAGAGGCCCGGACGATACGGCGCGACCGTTCACCGGCGCTGATGCTGATAGCTGTTCTGTTGAAAATCCCTCTGACACACAACCAACACTAGCGGCCCTGCTGGTCGCCATTCACATCGGGGGTGTCGGCCTTCGGCTGGTTGACATCGTTTCCGTTGTCATTCAGCGAGGGGAAGGTGAGATCCGGAATATCGAGATCGACTTTCGGGAATGACGTGTTGCTCAGCAGATTCGTCAGGTACTGGTCGGCATCGCCATCGTCCTTTGCCGATGCAGTCTGAGACTCGGCACCGATGGGGAATGCGACATTGGCCGCAGGCGCGGTGGCGGCGGGCCGCTCAATCGGGGCGGCAGCCTCCCGGGCCGGCACGGGTTCGGGGGCCGCGGAAGTCGCAGGAGCCGCCACCGGCGCCACAGGCTCCGCAAGAACTTCACGCGATGCGGCAGGCGGCACGACAGACGACACGGCAGACGATGCAGCAGGCGGTAGCGGAGCTTCAGACGCGACGGCTACGGGAGGCACGGCCTCGGTTGGAGCGGACTCGACGGACGGCTCCTGGGAATGCCGCCCGACGGACTTGGCAAGAGCCGCAAGCGAACCACTCGCCGCGGGCGCCACGACAGGCGCGGACGAGGCAGGCGAAGCGGACGGAACCGGAGGAACGGCAGGTGCGGCAGGTGCCGGAGAAGCGGACGGAGCCGGAGGAACGGCCGAAACCTTCGCCGCCGCAGGAGCAGGCTTGAAAATGGAATGCTCCTCCGCCGTCAACTTGGAAAAATCATTCGCAGCCGAAGCGATCGGAGCGGATGACGCCGAAACGGCGGGCCCGGTCGTCCCGGCATCGTCCCCGGGGAAAAGCGGGGCGATGACTTCGGTACGAGGCCCGGCTGACGCGGCGGGCGCGGCAGCCTTCACAGGCATGGAGCCGGAGGGCTCGGACGCATAATCCTTCACCCGTGCGTATGACTCCAAACGAGACAACAGCTGCACGGCGACATCGAGATAATAATCCACTGCACGCTCATCATAGCCGCGCTTGCCCGCACGCTGAGTGAAGACCACATTGGCGACCCGAGCCGCGGTGATGTCGCTCAGCTGCTTGGAATCCAGCGGCTGGGCGCCTTCGACTCCCAGCTCGTCCGAAACCTTGGCGATGATCTGGTCAACCAGCCGATCCACCTGCTTGCGATCATAGCTGGGCTTCTTCCCCAGGCCATCCTTGAAACGACGCTTCGCCTCGCGACGGTAATGCGTCTCCAACGAGGCCAGCATGGCCTCGCTCTGCGCCCTGAACGGAATACGGCCGTTATGCTCGAGTTCCCATGTGGTGTGCTTGTCCACCACGGCGCGCTCGAGGCGCGACAACGCGGCATCCACCTGCGCGATGACATATCCGTTTTTCACCAAGTCGAAGGAAGCCCGCTGAATGTCACGTTGAGTCAGCTTGGGCTCGACACTGTCATACAGTTCGTGGGCTCGGGCGAGAAACTGATCTACCTGTTCGACGTCATACCCCCACTTGCGTTTGCCGGCTCGGGCGATCACAGGGCCGCGACCGGCGTTCTCGGATTGTTCCGACATGGGACGTACCTCCTACGACGAGGGATTACACTACGCTACACCTTACGTGACCAATGCGACGCACGCGACCAGCGCAACACGAGCCGGCACACACCGACCCCACCATGCGCTACGCTATATACGTTCGGGCGATTAGCTCAGTTGGTTAGAGCGCCACCTTTACACGGTGGATGTCGGGGGTTCGAATCCCTCATCGCCCACAGATGCGACGACGACCCCGCCATATGGCGGGGTCGTCGCGTATTACCGGCCCTTGCCGAAAGCCCGCAGCTGAATACCGTTCCAATCGGGGGATACGGTGAGCGGGGTGGCGGCATTCATGCCCGCCGCCTTCGCCGCATTCTGCACGGTGGTGGAGCTCGGGGCGCCATCACGACCCGGCTTGGGAGTCAGCACCCACAGCGGGCCGTCGTCTCCCAACACCGAATACGCGTCCACGATGGTGTCAGACAGCTCATCCTCATCATCGCCGTCCCGCCACCAGATAATGACGCCGTCAACCGCCGAGTCATAGTCCTCATCCACCAGCTCCTCGCCGGTCAGGTCCTCGATGCTCGTTCGGATCGCGTCGTCTACGTCATCATCCCACAGCCACTCCTGTACGATGCTGCCGGGATGGAAACCGAATTCTTCCGCTTTCTGGGATGCCGTTTCAGTCACGAGGAACAGCATAACAAGTCATTGAGAAATACTGTGTAACACCGCCGGCATGCGCGCCGAAAAGACCAGAATGCGGACTCGCGGCCTTCTTATTCACGCCGCGCAATGCTGCAGCGTCTCGCCGTTGCCCTGTCCAATGGCCACCAAGGCGTCATAGGCCTCCTCAAGCGTCGACACCCTGACATCCCGCATGCCGCTTGGCACGTGTCCCACCACTTCGGAGCAGTTGTCGGCCGGAGCGAGGAACCATGTGGCGCCGTCACGCTTGGCGCCCTGCATTTTGAGCTGGATGCCGCCGATCGCGCCGATCGACCCGTCCTCGTTCATAGTGCCCGTACCGGCGATGATCTGGCCTCCGGTCTCGTTGTCGGGGGTCAGCCTGTCGATCACGCCCAGCGCGTACATCATGCCGGCCGAGGGGCCGCCGATATCGTTCACATGCATGGAAACCCGTATGCCGCTGACATCCATGCCACGCCGCTGGAGAAAGGCGAGCGCCTGGCTGGAAGCCGCGTCCTGCGAAGACGTCATTTGCTGTTCCGTTTTCTGCTTGTACTCGTCGGCAGTCTGGCCCGACGGCACCACAGCCTCCCGAGGCATCACGATCTCATCGGAACGCAGCCAGCCGACCAGCACCTCGGCATTGGTCACATACGATCCCGGCATTCCGGAGGCGTTGACGGTAGTCAGCAGCAGCCGCCCAGAATCGTCATGCGTATCCGCACCGCTGATGTCTATGACCCGACTGCCATCGAGCTCACCCAGCACATTGGCCGTAGGACCGGGACGTTCCACCACATATGGGCTCGGAAGCACCAAAAGCACCACCGACAGCACACACACCAGCGTTCCGAGCCGAAACCGCGCCGAACGCGACAGCAACCAGCGGCGAGCCCGGGACGCCATCCTGACGACATTCTTGAAATCAGCCATAAGCACACAGTGTAGGGGTGCTGTCTAGACTAAGAGCATGGAAGAAAACGAGATTCGCCAATGGCTCATTGAATGCTTCGGCCCGGTGGAGGGCGAGATGGCCTGGCAGCAGTTCTCCCAGCTGCCGTCGGCCATTCGCGATCAGATTATGAGCCAAAGCAGAAACGGGCTGCCGAAACCCGGCGAAGTCCAATCACTCATTCACGCGCTCTCCGCTGGCGGGCTTAACACCATCGGCGACATGCAGCGCACCATGGACGAGGGACCGATCAACGTCAAACTGGCCAAGTCGGTAGCGCTGACCAAAGTCAACGGCGGCGACGCGCAGGCGACGGTCAGCGCCGAAGACGGACAGCTGGCCCGTCGGGCGCTCAGCGAGGCCAATCTGTGGCTCGACACAGCCTGCGCCATGAACCCTCCCGCAGGCGAGGCCCGGGTGCTCACCAGAGCCGATTGGGTGGAGGAGACGATTGGCGCATGGGCGGCCTTCGCCGCTCCGGTGGCCGCCTCCATGTCCGATTCACTGTCGTCGGTGATCTCCGAACGACTGGGCGGCATGTTCGAGGCCGGCGAAATCTCGGGAATGTTCGCAGGTCCCGTGCCGATTCCGATCCCCGATTCCATGAAGGATCCCAGCCAGTTGATGAAACTGCTGGGCAACACCTCATTCGCCATGCAACTTGGCCAGGCGGCCGGCGACCTCTCCGAAGAGGTGAGAGGGAGCTTCGACCAGGGCATCGCACTGCTCGCGACGCCCGCGGGGGGGCTTATTCCGCAGAACATCAACGCATACGCGGATTCGCTCGATCTGCCCCGCAATGAGGTCATAGCGTTCCTGGCATTGCAGGAAGCGGCCCATGCGCGGTTGTTCTCCTCCGTCCCATGGCTGATGCCGCGTTTCGAGGCGTTGATCGGCAAATACGCCCGTGGCATTTCCATTGACATGGACGCCATGGAGGATCATCTCCGCGAGGCGCGCGACATGAGTCCAGAATCGATTGCCGACGCGGTCAACCTCACCAATGTGGGCATGTCCGACACGCCTGAGCAGCGCGAGGCGCTGGACAGCTTGGAAACGCTGCTCGCCACCGTTGCAGGCTGGGTGGATTGCGTAGTGTGGCGCGCCGGCATGGCGCATATCGCGCATATCGAGCAGCTGCGGGAAATGTTGCGACGCGAACGCGCCGTAGGAGGCCCCGCCGAACGCACCTTCGAATCGCTGCTGGGATTGCATCTGCACCCCAAGCGCCAGCGCGAAGCCGCCAGCATGTGGGAGCGCATTACAGCGGCCGAAGGAGTGGAGACTCGCGACGCCAAGTGGTCGCATCCCGATCTGCTGCCCACACTCGACGCCAACCACAACGGTTCCGGATCCGCCGCCGGCAACGCCTCGGAAACCGCCGACGGCGCGATGCCGCCCAACAGCGCCGAACAACCCAATGCCGCGACGAACGGCACTTCCTCGGCCTCCGACGCCAAAACCGACGACGCCAATATCGACTGGGACGCCGAGCTGAGCAAGCTGCTTGGAGAAGAGGATGGGGACGGTGATGCCGGCGACGACCATCCGGAGAAATGACGGGTCCGACGCCTACCGCCCACCTACCGCTGCAGAAAACGGCTCGGCGCACGCAACGCCGAGCCGTACCCGTCTTTGGAGTCGGCGAACGACAGCTGAAGTGTGTCCTCGGCACGGGTCACGCCCACATACATCAGACGGCGCTCCTCTTCCAGCAGGTCGCCGGGCGCGGGCGAGCCGAACGGCAGCAGCCCCTCCGAACAGCCAACGATGCATACATGACCGAATTCCAATCCCTTGGCGGCATGAATCGTCGATATCGTCACCGCGCCGGCGTCCAAGCCATCGGTGCGCAACGATTCAACGCTCAGCGACTGAGACTGCCAACCAGCATCGGTGCGGATACGATACGAGAAGCCCAGCTCTTTCAGGGCCGCCGCCACCAGTCCCTGCTGCGCATTCAGCCTGGTCAGCACCGCGCAGTCCGACGGCTTGGCACCTTTCCGCACCATCGCGCGCAGACGGGCCGCCGCGCCTCGAGCCTCATCCCAATCACTCGGATACCGCAACGTGGTCACCCGCGCACCCGGCCCCTGATCCCGGCCCGACCTCAACTTGATATATCCGGCACGCTCCGGGCTGGCGGCGAGCACGCGATTCGCATAGCGAACCACCGAGGCGGTCGAACGATAATCGACATTCAGGGTTACGTCGGCTGCCAGAGGACCGAATTCCTCGCCGAACGAACGCAGATAATAGCTGGTGGCTCCGGCGAAGGAATAAATGGTCTGCGCGGCATCACCCACCACGCACACCTCGCGATTGCGCCCGTCCCCCATCCATAAACGCATCAGCCGATGCTGCAGGGGGGACACATCCTGATATTCGTCCACAGTCAGCCATCCGATACGACCACGGATGGCGGCAGCAGCCTGTTCAAGCTCGGGATCCTCCAGCAGATGGCACACCATCAGCAGAATATCGTTGAAGTCTATTTGGTTGCGGGCGGTTTTATCACCCTCATATGCCGTTATCAGATCGGCCATGCGGTCGGCGTCCAAACCGGCCGGAGGCTGACGATGCGTGGCGGCGCAGACCTTGGCGTAATCACGCGGCGCAATCAACGACACCTTGGTCCAATTGATTTCCGCCTCCAGGTCACGCACGGAAAGCGGATCGGGAGCCTCTGCACCGGTCACACGCTGAAACGCCGTCGCGACAAGCCGCTTGTTGTCGGAGACCAGATCGGGGAACGGCGCCTCGGTGACGCCGGTCCAGACTCGGTTGAGCTGGTGCAACGCCGCCGAATGGAATGTGGCCGCCGCCACACCCTCCACGCCCAGCCCGGCGATGCGGGCGCGCATCTCCTCTGCCGCCTTGACCGAAAACGTTACGGCCAGCACGCGCGAGGGATCCCAATCGCCACAAGCGCAGGCGTAGGCGATGCGGCGCGTGATCGTACGCGTCTTGCCCGCGCCGGCCCCCGCTATGATGCGCACCGGCCCGTCAACGGCAGTCGCCGCCTGGCGCTGTGCGTCATCAAGCGAGTCAAGGATGTGTTCCGCCTGATCATTCATACCCACCATTGTGTCAGTTTCCCGGGCGGCAACCGCCGCAACCGAACAAAACCGCGTGCCGCAAGTGACAAAACCGATGAACGCGGCCATGCCGTATCTCAACGCGCCGACCGGTTTCACGCCCTTGCCGGCAGATGTGTATTAGTGTTGGAGCGTGACGTTTTCTAGCTACTACACGCTTGCCGCGCTCGCCTCTGCGGCAGCTCCCGGCCTCGCCGTGGCCGGAGCGAAGGACGGTGTCCAACTCGGCGCCACCGACTCAGCGCTCGGCATACGCTCCGCGGTCATTCAGGATGCCACCGGGCAACTGTACGACGTAGTCGCGGCGCAGGGAGACAAGGCGCGCGCCCGGCTGTCTCGACGCGTGAAGGCCGCACGCGCGCTCGCACAGGCCAAGGAGCCGGCCGGCCTGAGCTTCGGCATGGAACGGGTGCTCACATACGTGCCGGGCGAAGGCGGGGACAGTCCCACCGGCGACACCGCGCTGCTCATCATGCAGCATCGCGAGGGTTACGCCAAACCCCTCGACACCTTGTCACTGGACGAATGCTCCTCGGTTGGCACCGCCATCGGCGCCATTCACCGGCTGCGCGGAACATTCCTGTCCGAGGGGAACTACCCCTCCTACACCACCGGGCAGATTCACGACCAATTAGTCGCCTGGATCGCCAGATTGAAGCAGGCGGGCCATGTCCCGGCGGAAATCACCAGCAGCTGGACCCGTATTGTCGCCACCGAGGGCCTGTGGAATTTCACCACATGCCCGGTTCATGGGGGGTTCGACGACGGCGATCTGCTGTTCACCGGATCCGGCCTGAGCGCCATCTATCACTGGCAGGGCATGCAGATCAACGATCCCGCCCGTGATCTCGCCTGGATCTTCGGGAAATTGGACGACACCCATCGCAACGCCGTGCTATCCGCCTACGGCCGCATGATGGGTTCCCGTCTGGATGATCTCATCATGCTCAGGGCCAATCTGTGGCTGCAGATGGAACAGGTGGGCGATTTCATCAGCGCCATTGACCACGGCGACAACAACCGCATCGTCAAGTTCAAGGCGCAGGTGGAACGACTGGCGCATCAGCTGGCGATCATCGCCGCCCAGAATGAGGAGCGCAACGCCGCAGGCCCCGCCAGGGCGGACGACAGGTCGCCATCCACCATCACCGTGGGCACTCTGCTCGGCAACGACCGCAAACCGATGGATCCTGATGCCAAATTGGGCAATGGCATCGGATCGCCCGACACCGCGGACAGGGCGGTGAGCGCAAACCCAACCACCGCGCCCGACGCCGCACGCACCGAGATTCGCCCCAACACCCCGCGCGTGCCCACCATGCCGGATGTACCGGTCGCCAATGTGGTGAACGATCTGGAAACCGTTGTGATCCCCGTGCAGCCGCCTTCGGATGACGACGTCGACTCGGATCAGGCAACCATCTCCAAGGCCCCGCCAAGGGCGTAATCCACACCCGGAGAGATAATCAGCACAGGCTTTTGCCACTGTGCCGCAAGAAAAACGCAACATAACCAAGGAGCGATATGGATATTGAACTGGGCATTCAGCATGTAACCCGTCCGGTGAATTTCAGCACCAACGCCGGCGCCGACGAAGTGGGGGCGGCCATTGCGGGCGCCATACAAAACGGCACGACCATCAACCTGACTGACGACAAGAGCCGCCGCATCATCGTCCCGGCGACTGCGCTCGGCTATGCCATCATCGGTTCGGAAACCAAGCACGCCGTGGGATTCGGAGCGCTCTGACCGCCCGCGTTTCGTGGCGTGGTCACCCATTCACCAAGGTGATCGCGCCACGCCGCGCAATCTCGCGCACGGTATCGTCGTCCGTGAGATTCTCCCCCAGACGGTTTGGCTTGCCCTTGCCATGCCAATCGGAGCCGCCCGTCACCAGCAGATGCCGACGCCGACAGATATCCAGCAAGCGGCGCCGCTGCTCCGGCGGGTTGTCCCGGTGCCACACTTCCAGACCGTCCAGACCCTCATCAATAAGATCCTCAATCTGCTCATCGCTGAGCAGCACGGGGTTGCGGTTCAGGCCGCCGGCATGCGCGATGATCACCACACCGCCCGCGTCGCCCACCGCCCGCACGACCTCGTGTGTGGTGGGTGACGGAGTCGGAATGTAATACTTGCCGGTGGCGGACACCGCGCCGGCAAAGGCGTCCGATCGCGTTGCGTAGACGCCGGCCGCAACCAGGGCATCGGCTATATGCGGACGGCCGATGGTGGTCCGCTCCCCCTCCCTCACCTGCGCCAGCACATCATCCCAAGTAATCGGATAGTCCCGCGACATCAGTTCCACCATCGCCTTGGTGCGAGCCATCCTGGCGGCGCGCGTACCGGCGAACAGCTGCGAAATGGTCTGCGAGCGCGGATCATATTGGAACGCCAGCATATGCACGCTCACATTCCTGTCAGCCGCGGTGATTTCCGTGCCGCGAAGCAATGGCATGCCAAGCTCACGAGCGGCGAGTTCGGCCTCCTTCCAGCCGGCGGTGGTGTCATGGTCGGTAATGGCCACGCCATGCAGGCCAAGCGCCTTCGCCTGTCGAATCAACGTATGCGGCGTTTCCGTACCATCGGAGAAAGCGGTGTGGCAATGTATGTCCCATCCGCAGCGCGGTGATTCAAGTCGTTCGGCCTCGCGAGTCATATCACCATCGTAAGCTGTAGGGCAGTCGGAAGCGAACGCCGCCGCCACGGTTGGCGCATCGCGGACATCCATCATCGCATTGGTCGAATATCCGAGGCGGCGGCAGGAGGGCATATCAATGACACGCACCATGCACGACAATCAGTCCGGACCGGCGACAGGCTCCGATGCCATCGAATCCGCCGAAACGAATTTGCAGGGCTCACAGCGGGCCATGCGGCTCACCGGCTGGCGCCACAGCGCCCTGTGGACCTACGCGGTGATGCTGGTCGCCTCCGCCGCGGCATTGGTCGTCTCGTTCGTCCTGTCTGCGGAGACGCTGGTTATGGCCCGCAATCCCGGTATGAAACTCGGTTGCGACGTCAACGGCGTGGTGTCGTGTTCGTCCGTAGCGCAATCCTGGCAATCGGAAATCATCAAATTCGCCGGCCTGAGTTTCCCCAACGCTTTCTTCGGCATTGCGGCGGAATCGGTGTTCGTCACGGTTGCGGTTATCGGCATGGCTCGCGTGGCCGTTCCCCGCTGGTTCGCCATCTGCACATGGTTGGGCGGCCTCTCCGCGTTGGCCTACGCCTACTGGCTGTTCACGCAGTCCATGTATGTGATTCACGCCCTGTGCCCATGGTGCCTGGCACTTATGTTCTCCACCACCATCCAGTTCATGGCGCTCAGCCACGCCACCGTCGCCGTGCAGCAGCTTCCTGCGACGCGTCGGGGGACGCGCGGCGCGCAGCAGCGTGAGGAGTCCGGCAACGGATCAGACGCGTCATTCACGCCGTCGGTGCCGCATGGACTCGGCACATACTATCGACTGAATTACGATCTGATGATCGACGCGCTCTGGCTGGTGGTGCTGGTCGCCCTGATCCTTCTGCAATACGGGGACGTCCTGTTCTAGGCGCGGACGAAACCACCGGAGGCGTAGGGCCAGTGTAGGCTTGGCGGCATGAGCATTCCACAGACCGTAACCAAAATGCATGCCACCGGCAATGATTTCGTCGTGTATGCCGATCCGACCGGAGCGTACGAGCCGACTCCCGATGAAACCCGATGGCTTTGCGACCGGCATTTTGGCGTGGGGGCGGACGGCCTGATCCGTTTGGCGCCGCCCAAGAACGTATCCGATCTCACCCGGGAGCAGATCGACGCCTGCGGTGATGACGGCGCCGAATGGTTCATGGATTACCGTAACGCGGATGGATCGCTGGCGGAAATGTGCGGCAATGGCACCCGGGCGATCACGTTGTTCGCCCAGCGACATGGATTCGCCGACGCTCCGGGAGGCGCGCCCTTCCGCTTGGGCACCCGGGCCGGCGTGAAAACGCTGACGTCGCTCGGCGCGGTGGACGGGCTTGGCTCCGACATATTCCGCGTGGACATGGGAGCATGGCGCGCGCAGACGCCCGACTCCTACGAGGTCACGATTCCCTCCGCCCAGGGTTCGGCGCACGGCACATTCGTCGACATGGGCAATCCACACGTCGTGGCCGTCCGGGATTTTTCCGGCTTCGTCGGGGTTCCGGACCGCATCGGCGCGTATACGCTGCCTGATATCGAAGATCTTGACCTTACCGCCAAGCCCGTGGTGTCGCCGGAGCTGCCCAGCGACCAGAACGTGGAATTCGTGCGCATTGACTCCGTGGATGCATCATCCGGCGTCGGAACGGCCACCATGCGCGTGAACGAGCGCGGTTGCGGAGAAACGTTGTCATGCGGCACCGGCCTCTGCGCCTCAGCCGTGACGCTTCGTGCGCTCACCGGCATCGGGCACTGGACTATCACCGTACGAGGCGGGGTGCTGCGCGTCGATGTCACCGACACTGACGTTCATCTCACCGGCAACGCAACGACGGTCGGCACGATCGAACTCGCCTGAAAGGGGTTTCATTATGGCTTCCACAGCACCGGTGGGCGTATTCGACTCCGGATTAGGAGGCATTTCAGTCGTTCGCCAGCTCGTCCGCGATATGCCGCACGAACACGTGCTCTATTACGGGGATTCCGCCCACGCTCCATACGGCACAAAACCGCCCGAGCAGGTCAAAGAACTCAGCTTCGCCATTGCGCGGCGCTTTGCGGACCAAGGCGTCAAGGCCATGGTCATCGCCTGCAACACCGCCACCTCGGCCGCGGTCAACAGCCTGCGCGAGCAGTTCGACATCCCCATCATCGGTATGGAACCTGCGCTCAAAGTCGCCTGCGATGCCGGTCACGGACACCGCCAGCGCATTATTGTCGCCGCCACCCCGCTGACGCTACGCGAACGCAAATTCTCCACGCTGATGAACCGATTCAAAGAACAGCACACCATTTTCAAACAGCCATGTCCCGATCTGGTGAAACTGGTGGAGTCCGGGCAGCTTGACAATCATGAGTTGGTGCTGCAAACGCTCCACCGGTATTTTGACACCTACGACCTCGACACCATTGACTCTGTGGTGCTCGGCTGCACTCATTTTGTGTTCTACCGAGATTATTTCCGTGAATTGCTGCCCGAGACGACCGCACTCATCGACGGCAACGAAGGCACGATACGCCACCTTGAAGTAGTGCTTGAGTCCTTGGGCGAGCTTGCGCCCGACGACGCGCAGGGCGACGTGGAACTCGGCAATTCCGACACCAGCCCCCGTATGAACGCATTGGCCCAACGACTACTGGCATGGCGTAGCTGACCGGCAAGGGGGAATATATGACGCAGAACATCGAATCCATGCAGCTCATGCAGCCCGACCGTCTCTCATATGAAGGCCGGCACAAAACCGCTCTGATTGATGTCGGCGGAGGATTCCGCGCGATCTTCGGGTGCGGAGTCATGGATTACCTGCTCGAGGAAGGCATCAGTTTTGACCGGTGCTATGGCGTATCGGCCGGCGCCGCCAATATGACCTCGTTCATCGCGCGTCAGTTGGGACGCAATCACAAGTTCTACACCGAATACGCGTTCCGTAAGGAATATGCCAGCACCGAAAGCTTTTTCAAGAACCACAACTTCGCCAATCTGGACTATATTTACGGCACGCTCACCAATCACAACGGCGAATATCCGTTGGATTACGAAGCCTTCACATCCAATCCGACGGGTTTCACGGTAGTGGCGTGCAACGCCGAGGACGGCAGCACCAAATACTTCGACAAGTCGCGCATTCATTTCGATGATTACGACATCGTGAAGGCGAGCTCCGCAGTACCGGTGGCTTGCGAGCCGTATGTGGTGGATGGCGTGCCATACTACGATGGCGGGATCGCCGACCCCGTTCCGGTGCAGAAGGCCATCGATGACGGCTATGACCGCATCGTGCTGATCCTCACCAGGCTGCGTGATGAGATACGGTCGCAGAACAAGGACGTGGCTCCGGCGCGCATTCTCCGGCATCGGTACCCGCAGGCCGCAGAACGATTGCTGCAGCGCTATCAGACGTATAACGATGAAGTGTCGCTGGCAAAACGCTATGAGGCCGACGGACGCGTGCTGATCCTCGCGCCGGATGATCTGTGCGGACTAAGTACGCTGAGCAAGACCTTCGAGGGTCTTGAACTGATGTATCGCAAGGGATATGCGTCGGCCCACGCCATACCGGAATTTCTGGCCGGCTGAACACATATGCAAAGGGGCGGCAAGCATCTTTTGTAGCCTGCCGCCCCTTTGCATATCACAGCAATAAATGAACTGGCCTACGTCCTTTTTGCCTAACGGGTTATTTATTGCCGGCCTCGTTGGCGGTGAGCATCGCCTTGGTGACCTGCTCGTACAGATCCTGGTAGCCTCCCGGGGTCGACGATGGCAACACCACGGTTTTCGCGTTGTCGGATTCCGCAAGGGAGCGCATCACGTCGAGATACTGGTTGAACAGCACCACATTATTGACGTCGCCAATGTTCATGCCCACGGCTTGAAGGCTTTTGATCTGGTCGACGATGCCGTTGGCGATCTCACGGCGGTAGTTGGCCTGGCCTTCGCCCTGCAGGCGGGTTTTTTCGGCTTCGGCTTGCGCCTGGGTTTCGATCTGGATGCGGTTGGCTTCGGCCCGCTGGCGGGTGGCTTCCTTTTCCCTTTGCGCCGCGTTGATGGAGTCCATGGCGTTCTTGACCTGCGGACTGGGGTCGATGGCCGTGATCAGCGTTTTGACGACGGTGAAGCCGAAGCGGCTCATTTCGTTGCCGACGGTTTTCTGCACGTCAAATGCGACATCGTCCTTGCGGGCGAACGCGTCATCCAGGGTGAGGGCGGGGATGGCGGAACGCAATGCGTCCTCCATGTAGCTTCTCAATTGTCCGGCCGGGTCGCGCAGCTCGTAGTAGGCGGTGGCCACGTCGTTCGGGTTGACGCGGAACTGGGTGGATGCGACGACGGTGACGAACACGTTGTCCAATGTTTTGGTTTCCAGCTGCACGTTCAACTGGTTGACTCTCATATTGGTTTTCATGGCGATCCGATCGACGATCGGAATACGCGCATGGATGCCGGCGAACTGAACCGTGTGGAATTTGCCGAATCGCTCGATGATGTACGCCTGTTGCTGAGGCACGATGAAAATCGACGCGACCAACAGCACGACAATTAAAGCCAGAATTATGACGGCTATAATCCAACCCAAGTTCATGCTTCTCTCATTTCCTGCTATATATCGTTCGCGGCAGGCCTCTTTGTGCTGTCGCCATGCTCAGTGTAACGCCAAGAAGGTTGTATCGTCCACAGACGATGTTGTCCGGCAAGTTAACTTTGGGCGTCTTTTGGACTGTGCATGAAGTGGTCTGCGCGCGGCCGCCCGTGGCCGCGTTCGTGGGCGCAGAAAAGGGGAGGGGCCCGC
>ERZ808240.2122-NODE-2122-length-22572-cov-4.747569_pt1 | contig 22572 bp, 26 predicted proteins | sample MGYA00521084_ERZ808240 | MGnify/ENA primary metagenome ERZ808240 (study PRJEB31516, sample SAMN03275571) | gut metagenome | biome: mammalia-associated habitat; material: feces | host: Papio cynocephalus | place: Kenya | collected 2012-08-06 ...
TGTCGTAATCCATTTCGTCGATCGGGAATGAGAGCACGTCCGTCGGCCGGTCCACGCCGCGCTGCTCGCGGTTGATAACGTGGATGCCCTCGTCGTTCGTGAGCGTAACGCCGATCTCGCACGGCTCGTCCACACCCTCGGCGCGCAGCGCTGCGGCGGCGGCCTTTTTCACGAGCGCGGCCGTCTCCGGGTGTCCGAGGCCGCGCTTTTCGCGGTAAATGTAAAACTTATGCTGCATCGTTATTTCCTCTTGTTATTATTGTATCCGTTATTGTCCCGGCGCGGCGCGGCGGTTTTCTTCTCCCGTTCCGCGGCGGTAGCGGCGGCCTTTTCGTGCTTTTCGTAGGCGGCAATGATCTGCTGCACGAGCGCGTGGCGCACGACGTCCGCACCGGTGAAGCGGCAGATGGCGATATCCTCCACGCCGTCGAGCACCTTCATAGCTTCCTTGAGTCCGGACGCCTTATCCGCTGGGAGATCGATCTGCGTCACGTCGCCGGTGATGACCATTTTACTGTTGAAGCCGAGACGCGTGAGGAACATCTTCATCTGCTCGCGCGAGGTGTTCTGCGCCTCGTCGAGAATGATGAAGCTGTCGTCGAGCGTGCGGCCGCGCATGTACGCGAGCGGCGCCACCTCGATATTGCCCTTTTCGAGATAGGTATTATAGGTCTCCGGCCCGAGCATATCGAAGAGCGCATCGTACAGCGGGCGAAGATACGGATCGACCTTGCTCTGCAGATCGCCGGGCAGGAAGCCGAGCCGCTCGCCCGCCTCGACCGCCGGACGAGTGAGGATGATGCGGTTGACGCTCTTCTCGCGGAATGCCGCCACCGCCGCAGCCACGGCGAGATACGTTTTGCCCGTGCCGGCGGGGCCGATGCCGAGCGTCACGGTGTTCTCCCGGATGGCCTGCACATATGTCTTCTGGCCGAGCGTTTTCGGCTTGACCGGGCGGCCCTTCGCCGTGATGCACACAACGCCGCTGTCGAGCTCGCGGATCTGATCCTCCTGTCCGGAACGGATCATGCCGATCACATAGCGCACGCGCTGTTCGTCCACGGTCTCGCCGCGCGCGGCGAGCATCAGCAGGTTCTGCACCGCCTTTTCCGCGGATACCACGTCCTCCGGTTCGCCGGAGATCTTCAGCTCGGCGTCTCGGTCCGTGACGCGGACATTCCACTCCTTTTCAATGATGTGCAGATTCTGGTCGAACGAGCCGAAAACATTGAGAATGTCCTCGACGCGCTCGGCGGAAATGATTCGTTCCATGGATTCTCCTGTATTCTTCATCCGGTCATGGCCGGAGAGTTTCTTCGTCGATGCGCTCCTCGCACTCGCTGCGCAGCGTGAGCATGAGCATACCGTTTTCTTCCGATTCGGTAAAGTACTCCGAGATCGCTTTGCCCGTCTCGCCGAGCTGCTCCTGCAGCGCGGCGCGCAGCTCCTCTTCGAGCGATGCGCGCACCGCCGCGCGCGATAGCGTCATTTTGTGGAGCGTGTATGGCTGCACGGTCTCAAGCACGGCGGCAGCCGGCAGGGAAAACACGTCTTTTATGCCCAGCTGCCATATCTTTGTAATTTTATCACACTCCGTACCCGAAATTCCACTATCCGCGTAAAAATTTATTCTCGTATTGCCGAGCAGCAGCGCGAAGCGGTACCGCGCCGCACCCGTGCTTTCCTTTTCCTGTGCCGTGAGCGGTGCGGAGGCCGTCAGCTCATACCATGTATGCGCCGTGATCTCGGCGCGCGCATGGACGGTGCGCGTCTCGTCCCGGCGCGCGGCGCGCTCGCAGCTCACGAGCGTCTGCCCCGCCGTCACCGCGTCGCCGCGCGAAACGAGCGCTTCTCCCTCGAAGACGCGGATCTCGGTAATTACGCCGGAGCGCGCCGCCGTCACGTCCGCAGCCTGCCGCGGGTCAGTGATCTCCGGCTTTTCCACTGCGGCGCGCACCTCCACGCTTGCCGTGCTGCCCCGGACGTTCACCGCCAGCCAGCTCAGCCCCGGCAGCTCGGTAAGTGCGCGGGAGCGGATCCTCTCGCCGCGAAACCCCGGCCAGAAGCTCCCGACGCCGACGCCCTGCTCCGCGAGCGTGTGCAGAATGACGGTGTCCGGCACGTCGGAATCGTTCTCCGTCACGCAGATGTCCCACACGAAAAGCGACGAGACGAGGATCACCGCGGCAACCGCGGCGGCACAAAGTGCCGCCCAACGCCGCCGGTGAAGAGTCTTTTTCCATACTGGTCTCCCGCGCACGGACAGCACTTCCACATCGCAGCCGCAGCGCGGCGCGAGCGACTGTATTCTCTCCGCGTCGGCGGCAAAGATCAGCGCCCGGCACGTGATGAGATCGTCGGACTCCACGCCCTCCACGGTGATGCGCTCACGGATACAGGCGTTGATGAGCTTCCACGGCGCCGCGCCCGTAATACGTATCTCCGCGGCGCCGCGCAGCAGCCGCTCGACGCGCCCCGTTTTCCCCTTACGCATATTCCACCGCGGCGATCCGCCCGGTCACGATCAGCGTGTCCCGGTCCATGGCATGCAGCGTCAACTCCGCGCCGAGAATGCGCACCCGTCCGGCGGCAGCGCTCACCTCGACGCTCTGTGCGTCGTACCCGAGCAGGCCACGGTGATGCTCCACCACGGCGCGCCGCCGGCCAATGAGCGTCACGCGCAGCGCATCGGAGACCGCCTCCCCCGGCAGCTCGAGCGAATCGGCAAGATCCGCCACCGTATCGCGTATTTTCATAGCACCGCCCCCTCCCCCGTCATCCTATGAGCGCGGCGGGGCGTACATGCCGCATGAACCGTCCGGTAAGGACATAGAGTAGCGGTATGATGAAAAGACGCTTTATCGGATCCGCCGCAGGCGCGGCGCTCTTTCTTCTCTTTCTCTTCTCATCTGCCGAAGCGCGGCAGGGCGCCTCCGACGGTCTTCGGCTGTGGGGAACACTGCTTGTACCGTCGCTTCTGCCGTATTTTGCCGCCGCCGGGCTGCTCACGCGGCTCGGCGCAGCGGATGCGCTCACGCGCCGTCTTGCCCCGGCTGCCGCCCGGCTCTTCGGCGTGAGCGGCGCGGGCGCGGCGGTATTTCTGCTCGGTCTCTCCGGCGGATATCCGCTCGGCGCGGCAAGCATCGGAGAGCTTTATCGAAGCGGTGCGCTCCAAAAGGAGGAAGCCGAACATCTGCTCGCCTTCTGCGATAACTCCGGCCCGGCGTTCGCCGTCGGCGCGCTCGGCGCTGGAGTGTTCGGCTCCGCCGGGTGGGGGCTGCTGCTCTGGGGCATCCACGCGCTCTCCGCGGCCACAGTCGGCATTCTTTTCCGCCGGAAGCAGACCGGCGGCGCGCCAGCGCGCCCAACGCAGCCGCCGGCGGATTTCGGCGCGGCGCTCGGCGGGGCCGTCACCGCCGCTGGACGGACGGTATTGCAGATCGGCGCTTACGTGATCTTCTTTTCCGCGCTGCTCACCTCGCTCGGCACGCTGGGATTTCCGGATACGCTCGCGGGCGAGCTCGCATTCCGCATCGGCGCGCCGCTCTCCTTTTTCCGCGCGCTCTTTACCGGTGCACTGGAGCTGTCAAGCGGCATTGGCGCTATGGCGGGGCTGCCGCTCGCCCCCGGAAGCCTTGCACTGGGCGAATTTCTGCTGAGCTGGGGCGGGCTTTGCGTTCACGGGCAGGCCGAAGCCGCCGCCGAAGGTCTGAAAACGCGAAAACGCCTCGGAGGAAAGCTCCTCCAGGGCGTTTTCTCCGCAGCGCTCGCCTACGGCATCGCAATAATAATTATGTAAATCAAATTACATCTATTATATTATGTAAATAATATTACGTTAATTATATTATGTATACTTATGCGCCGCTAAGCCGGAACACGATGCCCACGACGGCAGCGAGGGCGAGGAATACGACCGGGTGTAGCTTTTTCAATGGCTTCACCAGATTGGTAAGCACCCAGATCACGGCGAACAAAACGAGATTCTTCCATTGGATAAGGTCGGCCAGCTGATACGAGGCGCGGTACGCATCGAGATTCGCAAGCACCAGTACGAATACCGACCATCCCGCCGCGGCAATGAGCCCGGTAGAGGCCGGGCGCAGCGTGTAAAACGCGGCATCCACGTACCGGTTCGTGCGGAACGCCTGCAGCGCCATGGCGATGAGGACGATGACGATCACGCTCGGGGTAACAAGGCCGAGCGTCGCCACGACACCGCCGAGGACGCCCCCGCAGTCGAAGCCAACGTAAGTCGCCATATTTACGCCGATGGGACCGGGCGTGGACTCGGAAACCGCGAGCATATTCGCCACATCCGCCGTACCGAACCAGCCGGTCTTCGCGCCAAGGGAATAGAGGAACGGGAGCGTGGCAAGACCGCCGCCGACGGAAAACAGCCCGACCTTAAAAAACTCCCAGAACAGACGAAGGTAGATCATGCCTTGCCCTTCTTTCCGGTGCGCAGCCAGACGCGCACAACGACGCCGAGTACCGCCGCGGCGACGATGAACACCACGGGGCTGACGCTGCTGAGCAGCACCGAGCCGATAAACACCGCGAGGAACACAACAAACGTGAGCTTATCCACCACGGACTTCTTCCAGAGCTTCACAATAGAGTTGAGAATGAGCACGCACACCGCGACGCGGATGCCCGCGAACGCGTTCTGCACGGCGGCTATGTGGCCAAAATTGCTCAGCAGTGCCGCGATAACGGTGATGATCACGAGCGACGGCGAGACGACGCCGAGCGTGGCAAAGATCGCGCCGGGGAGCTTTTTCTCCTTGAAGCCGACAAACGTTGCGGTGTTGACAGCGATAATACCGGGCGTGCACTGGCCGACGGCGAAGTAGTCCAAAAGCTCTTCCTCCATAGCCCATTTTTTCTTTTCCACGATCTCACGCTGCAAAAGCGGCAGCATGGCATAGCCGCCGCCGAAGGTGAACAGCCCGATCCGGAAAAACGTGCAGAACAGATCCAAAAGCAGGGGCAAGGAAACGACCTTCTTTCCTTATTTTTATACCGCACACATTATAGCAAAGTGTTTTCCCGTTGGCAATAAGTCAAACCTGTGGTAGAATACGTCCGGGTGATCGATCTTGACAATACCGTCTGAACTCAAAAAGAACGAAATATATCCTGCCTACATCACCGGCTATACCTCCGAGGGCGCGGGCGTCTGCCGCATCGGTGAGCGCGCCGTGTTCGTTCCGGGAACGATCGCGCTCGAGGAATGGGACGTGCGCATCGTGCGTAGCACGTCCGCCGCCGTATGGGGCCGGGGCGAAACGCTTCGCGCACCGTCGCCGCACCGCACGGAGCCGGATTGCACGGTATACCCCCGCTGCGGCGGCTGTGCGCTGCGGCACATGGATTACGAGGAGGAGCTTTCTCTGAAATTGCAGCGCGTGAACGACGCGCTGCACCGCATCGGAAAGCTGACTTTTTCCGTTTCCGGCATTCTCCCCGCGCCGGAGAACGCCCGGCAGCGCCGCAAGGTGATCTTCAACGTGGCAGAGCAAAACGGCCGGCCCGTCGCCGGGTTTTACCGCGCACGCTCGCACGACGTCGTCCCCGTGCCGGACTGCCCCGCTGTGCCGAAAGCGGCTGTCGCGTGCGCCCGCACGGTGCTCGACTGGATGGAGCGGGAGCGTGTTCCAGTCTACGACGAGGCCGCGAAGCGCGGCGGCGTGCGCCATATCTTCTACCGCTCGTCCCATCTCACGGAGAAGGCGGTACTGACGCTCACCGCATCCCGCTCGCCGGGGGAAAAGTCTCTCGGCGTACTCGCGGACATGCTGCGCGAACGCTGTCCGGATGTAACAGGGCTCGTGCTCAACCGCAACACGGCCCGCGGCAACACCGTGCTCGCCGGAGACTTTGATACCGTTTGGGGCAGCGAGGTGCTCACGGAGGGACTGTGCGGCCTCACGTTCACGCTCTCGCCCCGCTCGTTTTTCCAGGTAAATCCGCCGCAGGCCGAGCGGCTGTATGAGGCTGCGCTCGGTTATGCCGGTATCACACCGGGCATGACGGCACTCGATCTTTACTGCGGCACGGGCACGATCGGCCTTTGCATGGCCTCCCGCGGCGCGCGCGTCATCGGCGCGGAGGTCATTCCCGCCGCCGTGGAAAATGCGCGCGACAACGCGCAGCAGAACGGTCTTTCGGACGAGTGCGAATTTCTCTGTGCCGACGCAGGCGAGGCCGCCGCAGAGCTTGCAAGGCGCGGCATCCGCCCGCAGGTGATCGTCGTCGATCCGCCGCGGCGCGGACTGGACGAGAGCGTCGTCTCCCACGCCGCCGGGATGCAGCCGGAGCGGATCGTATATGTCTCCTGCGATCCCGGCACGCTCGCGCGCGATCTTGCCTCGTTTGCTTCCCGCGGCTACATCCCTACCAGCGGCGTCGCCGTGGACATGTTCCCGCGGACGAGCCACGTCGAGACGGTATGCCTATTGTCCAAACGCTAAGAGCAAAAAGAGTGTCCGCAGGCTAGTCGGGGAGACCGCCTGCGGACGTTTTTCCTTTTTAAAAAGTCAAAAAATTTTTCTCACGGAGCTCCGCAGCGACGGAGCGAAGCTCATCCGCGTCCCAATCCTCGCCCACGGCAAAGAGCGCCAGAGCGAAGAAGCGTCCCGCTTCCCTACCGACGCCGTCCGGCGTCATGGTGCGGTGTGCATGAGCCGCCACATCCCGCGCGCCGGAGAGAATGAGGGATTTGAGTGTGCGGATCTCCTCCGGCGCTTTTCGGAGCTGTCCCATATCATAATCCGCAGTCCGACCGCACGGGGAGGCGCATACGGCGCAATCCGGCACGAGCCGCAGCTTTTCCGCATGCACGTGGCCGATCTGCTCGCGGAGGGCATTTTCGTTAATGTCCGCATCAGCATCGGTCATCATCAGCCCCTCGATCATCATGCGCCATGTGTCGGCGCTCGTATCCGCGTTGTTGTCCGTCGCCCGGGCGAGACCGATCAGAGCGCCGGTCAGCTCGTCCCGGAGCTTCGTCCTGTTATCCATCTCTCAGTCGAGGATCCTTCCGTCCGTGGAGATCGTCACGACCTGCCACGGGATGAATTTTCCGCTCTGCTGTAAGGCCCTCTTCGCCGCGTGCTCCAGTCCGCCGCAGCAGGGGACCTCCATGCGGACGACGGTCACGCTCTTTATATCGTTGTTCCGGATGATCTCGGTGAGCTTTTCGGAATAGTCCACGCTGTCGAGCTTCGGGCAGCCCACGAGGGTGATGTGGCCCTTGATAAACCGCTCATGGAAAGCGGCGTAGGCATATGCCGTGCAGTCGGCGGCGATGAGCAGCCTGGCCCCGTCAAAAAACGGCGCGCGCACCGGCGCGAGCTTGATCTGCACCGGCCACTGGGAAAGGCGGCTCTGCGCCGCAGCCGGGACTGGTTCGGCGCTGGGTAGCTCCCCGTGCCGGAAGGTCCTCATCCGCGTTCCGGGGCAGCCGCCGTGAAAACTCATTCCCTGCTGCTGCATTTTCTTCTGTTTATTGGCGAGCACCGCCCGCTCATCATAAGCGGCGGCTTCGCGCTCCACAAAGGAGATCGCGCCGGTGGGACAGGCGGGCAGGCAGTCGCCCAGACCGTCGCAGTAATCGTCGCGCATAAGCTGCGCCTTGCCGTTTACCATAGCGATAGCCCCCTCGTGGCACGCCGCGGCGCACGCGCCGCAGCCGTTGCATTTATCCCGGTCGATCTCAATGATCCTTCTTTTCATCTTTGAGCCCTCCTTGTGTTTTACGTCTGGATTGTAGTATAATACTTTCAACAAGTCGGTTGAATTTTCAACGAAAGAAGTTTTTATGAAAGAATTTTTGCCAGTTATCCGGTCATCTTCGCTTTTTTCGGGCATTTCGGAGGCGGAACTCACAGCCATGCTCTCTTGTCTGGAAACGAGAGAACAGAGCTTTCCGAAGGACACCTTTCTGCTGCGCGCCGGCGATACGGCAGAGTCGATCGGTCTTGTGCTGTTGGGAAGCGTTCTGGTCGTGCAGGAGGACATTTGGGGAAACCGCAACATTCTCTCCAAAGCGGGGCCGGGGCAGACGTTTGCCGCCGCCTATGCCTGCGCCCCCGGCTCGCTGCTGAACGTGAGTGTGCTCGCCGAAACGCCCGTCACGGCAATGTTCTTGAACGTAAAGCGTGTTTTGAACGTGTGTCCGTCCGCCTGTGAGCATCACAGCCGGATCATCCGGAATCTTCTCGGCGAGCTTGCCGAGAAAAACCTGCGCTTCGGCGAAAAGCTCACACACATGGGACAGCGTACCACGCGCGCCAAGCTGATGTCCTACTTCTCCGCCGAGGCGCAGCGGCTCGGGACATATGAATTCGACATTCCCTTTTCCCGGCAGCAGCTCGCGGATTACCTTGCCGTGGAGCGCAGCGGGCTTTCGCTGGAACTCGGTAAAATGCGCAGCGAGGGACTTCTGGATTTTCACAAGAGCCATTTTGTATTGAAGGTATAACGCCCAATTGCCAAAGAGGGACTGCCTTTTTCGGCAGTCCCTCCTGGTATTTCATTTATAGCACAGGCATTTATCCGCGAGGAGGCTGAAGGCAACTCGGCTTCCTTCCTCGGGCGCTGTATTTTCCGGCGCTCTCACGCGCAGGAACGGCGCGTCCGCGCTGTCCGCAGGGCGGAGCAGTACGACCGAGCCGTTCAGATCGCGGATCACACGGTAAACGAGAGCCATATACTGACCTTCGCCAAGCGTCACCGCGCCCTCCGGGATAACGACCGTGGCCGTTTCCGCCTCCGCCTTGAGCGGCAGGGCAATGTTCCAGCCGTCGAGCTTCACGCCGCTGCTGCACGCCGCGGCGGACAGGAAGTTGGCGTTGCCCGTAAGCCGCGCCGCGCCCACGGTGGCGGGATGGCGGAGCAGCGTATCCATGTCCGTGATCTCGCCGGAAATGCCGTTTTCCATGACGCAGACCGTCTGGCAGTTGCGGCGGCATTCGCCGAGATCGTGGCTGACCCACAAAATGGGGCCGCCGAAATCCGAGAGCAGGTCGGAAAGCTCCAGCTCCAGATTCCATTTCAGAAATCCGTCCAGCGCCGAGAACGGCTCATCGAGCAATATGGCCCGCGGTTCCGAGGCGAGAATGTGCGCGAGCGCCGTGCGCTGCTGCTGTCCGCCGGAGAGCTGGGCGGGGTACTTTTTCTCCAGCCCTTCCAGCCGGAAGCGGCGCAGCTCTTCCTCCGCGCGGCGGCGCTTTTCGGCGCGGCTGCCGGAGCGGATGCCGCACTGGATGTTCTGCAGCACCGTCATGTTCGGAAAAAGGGCATACTGCTGGAAGAGATATCCCACCTGCCGCTTCTGCGGCGTGAGATCGATATGCTTTTCGCTGTCGAAGAGCGTTTCGCCGTCGAGCATGATGTGCCCTCGGTCCGGCGTCATGATCCCGGCGATGCATTTGAGCGTTACGCTCTTACCGCAGCCGGAAGCGCCGAGCAGTGCCATCGTGCCGTTGCCGGTCTCAAACTTTGAGCGGAGCGTGAAGCTGCCGAGCTTTTTTCGATATCTACTACAAGGCTCATGCGCTCTGCCGCCTCCCCCCGTTGCCGGAAAGGTTCTTCTTTTCCAGCATATTCACAATGAGCAGGATCACCGCGGAAATGGCGATATTCACCAGCACCCATCGGAACGCCAGCGCGTCGCTGTTCGTCTGCCAGAGCTGATAGACGATGGTGGAGATGGTTGCGGTCTTGCCGGGGGTGTAGCCCGCGATCATGCTCGTCGCGCCGTATTCACCCAGTGCGCGGGCAAAGGCCAGCACCGTTCCGGCGAGAACGCCCTGCCGGCAGTTCGGCATTCGGATGCGCCAAAATATATAGGTATTGGAAAGGCCGAGCGTCTGACCGGAGCAGGCCAGCGTTTCGTCAAAAGCCTCGAACGCGCCGCGCACCACACGGTACATCAGCGGAAAGATAACGACCGAGGTGGCAAAAATGGCAGACCACCATGTCATGACCATTTTGAAGCCGAACACCTTGAGCCCCATGCGCCGATGATGCGCTTGGGGCCGAGCATGCGCAGCAGCAGATAGCCCACGACCGTCGGCGGAAGCACGAGCGGCAGCGTGAGCACCACGTCGAGCACACCTTTGACGAGACGCGGGAGCTTTGCAATGTAGTACGCGGCAAAAACACCGGCGAAGAAGATGACAACAGTGGAGATCGCAGCAATGCGCAGCGAGTTCCACAAGGGATACCAATCCATAGTGACCTCCGGAAAACGGAATGGGGCGAGACTCACGCTTTCAAACGAGACCCACTGCGTTGGGCTCATTTGAAAGGGCTGCGGCTCGCCGCAGCGCACTCGCTCCGCTCGCACGTTTGCGAGCCGAAAAGTATTTTCTCCGACGTACACGCCGCCGGAGAAAATGGTTAATACTCTGTTTGCGTCTGCAGGCGCAAACTCTGCAAGGCTTTTTACAGTCTATGGGCGGTTTTTAGAATGCGGGGGAGAAGCCGACGGACTTGAACACTTCCACGTCGGCGGCGGTCTGGAGGTAATCCAGGAACGCCTGCGCAGCGGCTTCCTTCGCGCCCTGCATCACGGCGGCGGGGTAGATGACCTGGCCGCACATCTCGGCAGTGGCGCTGTCAACGACGGTGAGACCGGCAGAGAAGGCGTCGGTAGCGTAGATGATGCCGCAGTCGGCAGCGGCTTCGCTCACCTGGGAGGTGACTTCCTTAACGTTGTTGCCGTAGGTCAACTTGCCGTCGGCGGCGAGAGCAGTCTCGTCCAGCTCATAGTAGGCAAAGATCTTCTGGGTGTACTGGCCGACCGGAACGTCGCTGTTGCCCATGGCAAGCAGCACTTCGCCGTCCTTGAGGAGCTCGGCGAGCTGGTCAAAGCTCTCAACGCCCTTGGGGTTGCCCTCGGGAACGGTGAGGGTGACCTTGTTCTCGAACAGGTTGAGGCGTGTGCCGGCCACGATCCTATCAAGACCGTCGGGGTTCTTCTCGGCGTCGTTCTTGAGGCTGCCGTCAAGCGCGTTCATCTGCTTGGGAGCGGCGGAGATGAAGAGGTCGCAGTCCGCGCCTTCCTTGATCTGCTTGAGCAGCGTGCCGGAGAAATCGAAGTTATAGGTCACGGTGACTTCGGGAGCGACGGCCTTGTAAAGCTCGGCGATCCCGGTCAGCGTCTCCTTCATGGAGGCGGCGGCAAAAACGATGATCTCCACGGACTCGGCAGGCTCTTCGGTGGGCTCGGCCGTAGTCTCGGCCACAGGCTCCGCAGGAGCTTCGGTCGCTGCGGGGGGCGTTCGCGGGGGTGCTGCCGCAGGCGGCGAGGCTCAGAACCATCGCCAGCGCGAGCAGAACGGAAAGAATTTTTTCATTTCTGGGTGTTCCTTTCTTTCTATTTCTTCTTTTTCTTCTTTTCTTTTTTATATATCGGCGCAGACTCCTGCGCGGATATCCATGACAAGCCGGGAAACCGCCGCCCGGTGCGGCTCACTTCCCGAACGGGCATACGGGATAACGGCATTCCTTGCAGCCGAGACAAAGACCGCCCTCGCCGAGCGCGGCGATGTCCGCGCGCGTCACGGGCACATCCACTGCCGCCTTGGGAAGCACGAGATTGAAAACCGTAGCGCCCGCGTACATCACGCAGCCAGGCAGACCCATGATGGGCATCCCGTCCGGAAAATAGCCCAGCAGGAACATGGCGCCGGGGAGCACCGGCGCGCCGTAGCACACGACGTCCGCGCCCGCAGCTTTGATGCCGCCGGGGGTGTTGTCGTCAGGATCGACGCTCATGCCGCCGGTGCAGAGGATCATGTCCGGTTTCTTCGCGCGCATGGCGAGCACCGCGTCGCGCACGTTCTCCACACCGTCGCCGGAGTACACCGTTTCCAGTGCTTCGATGCCGAATGCACGGAGCTTTTCGATAACGACCGGCGTGAACGTATCCCTGATGCGGCCAGACTTCACCTCGCTGCCGGTGGAGACGATGCACGCCGTTTTGCGCACAAAGGGATACTCCGCCAAAAGCGGCATATCGCCCGCCGCCTTTTCCGCCTTTTGGAGCTTTTTCTCTTCAATGATGAGTGGGATCACGCGCATGCCCGCGAGCTTATCGCCCGTACGGACAGCCGTGCCCCGCGGCGCGTGGCGATCATCACCTCGTCCTGGCTGTTCACGGCAAGCAGCCGCGCGCTGTCTACCGTGAAAAGGCCGTCGCAGGCAGCCCTGAGCTCGATCTTGCCTTCCTTGACCTCCGAACGGACCATGTTCTCCTGCCCGCAGAGAGCGAGAAGCCGTTCCGCGGCGTCGTTTTCGTGCACCATGTCCGGCGTCATTTCCCAGACGTACAGATGCTCCTTGCCCATGCTCAAAAGCACGGGGATATCCTCCGCCGTGACAACGTGTCCCTTGCGGAAGCGGGCATCCTTATATTGATCCTTGATGATCTGCGTCATGTCGTGGCAGAGCACCTGCCCCACCGCGTCCTCCGTCCGAATCAGTTTCATACCGGCACCTCACTTTTTCAAAGCCTTTAAATTCTACCATCCGGGACGCCGCCATTTCAAACCGCGTGTCCGGCATTATCGGATTCTGTTCCGCTCTCGTCGTATTATTCTTTGCAGAGAATAAATAAGCCGCTATACTGTCAAGAAAAGGAGCTGGTATGGCGTGGTAGACGGTAATATCATTCTGACGATAGAACTGCTGCAGATCCTCAGCCGGGCAGGAAAGCCGCTGCTGCTCAAGGAAGTGTCCGCGCTGTGCGGCTACCCGAAGAGCACGGTGTTCGGTCTGCTGACAACGATGCGGATGTACGACATTGTAACGCAGACGGCGGACGACCGGTACGCGCTCGGTGTGCGGCTTTTTGAATATGGGCAGCAGGTGAAGCGCTCCTGGGTCATCTCCCAGGCGGCGCGGCTCTATATGGAGCACCTGTGCCAGCAGACGGGCGCGTCCGTGGTACTCTCGTTCTGCGTGGGAGGCAGCGTCATCACGCTCGACCAGGCAGAGACGTGGAACGGTCTGCGCGTCGTATCGGAGATCGGCTCGCGGCTCCCCATTTACTGCACATCGCCGGGGAAGGTGTTTCTCGCGCACATGCCGCGCACGGGCGCGGAAACCGTGCTGCGCTCGCAGAGTATGACGCCGTTCACGCCCCACACCGTTACGGACATTCCCACACTGATGCAGGAGATCGACCGCTGCCGCACCGACGGCTACGCCGTGGAGAACGGCGAATACCGGATCGGACTACGCTCCGTTTCTGCGACGGTCTTTACCGCGGAGGGAGACATCCGGTACGCCGTGAGCGTGATCGGCATGTTCCGGAGCGTACAATCCGATGCCTTCCGCACGACGATCGAGGAGGTCTGCGCCGCCGCCGCGATGATCTCCACCGCATTAGGATATAGAAAACAGGAGAAAAAAACATGAGCTACACCGCAGCTGTTATCACCGTAAGTGATCTTGGGAGCCGGGGCCTTCGGCAGGATACGAGCGGCCCCGCCGTGCGCGCCATGCTGGAGGATGCCGGTTTTGCCGTAACTTTCACCGCCATCGTGCCGGACAAAAAGGATCTGATCAGCACGCTTTTGCGCGAATGCGCCGATGAAAAGAAGGTCGATCTCGTCGTCACCACCGGCGGCACGGGTCTCTCCCCCCGGGACGTTACGCCGGAGGCGACGCTCGCCGTGCTCGAGCGCGAGATCCGCGCCATCCCCGTCGCCATGTGGGTAGAGGGGCTGAAGAGCACGCCGCGCGCGATGCTCTCGCGCGCCGTGGCGGGAACGAGGGGCAATACCCTCATTCTCAATGTCCCCGGCTCGGAAAAGGCGGCGCGGGAGAATCTCGGCGCCGTTGTCGGGACACTCGAACACGCCATGCACATGATCGCCGCCGAGGGGCACGGCTAAAGCATTTCTCTTGCAAAGGCGCCGGTGCGGTTATATACTCTTTTAGATAATTGCCATGCCGGAGGTGAAAAATGGAAAAGGAATCGCTGCGCCATCCCTTCCCGGCGATCTATGCGCCGAACTCCCGGATACTGATCCTTGGGTCGTTCCCCTCGGTGAAGTCCCGAGAGCAAAAATTCTTTTACGGACATCCGCAAAACCGCTTCTGGCGGGTAATGGCGGCGCTGCTCGGCGCGGACGTGCCGCAGACCGTGGAGGAAAAGCGCGCGTTTCTCCTCGCAAATCATATTGCGCTCTGGGATGTGATCGCCTCGTGCGACATCTCGGGCTCGTCCGATGCCTCCATCCGGAACGCCGTGCCGAACGATCTTTCTCCCATTCTGGAAACGGCCTCCATCCGGCAGATCTTCACAAACGGAGGCACGGCCCACCGGCTGTACCGGAAGTATATCTACCCGCTCACCGGGCGGGAGGACACCGTTCTTCCCTCCACGAGTCCCGCGAACGCCGCGCGATCACTCGACGCGCTCATTGATGCGTGGCAGACCGTGCGAGAAGCGCTGGAAACAGAATAAGTTATAAAAGAGCCTGCGGCCCATTGGGGAGCCGCAGGCTCTGTCTTTTCTTTATGCGTATGTTCTTTCAAATGCAGATGAACATACTTCATCTTACAGGTGCACGTGATTTTTTTGCAGCAGCACATTTTTATTGTTCGCTCCGAAGCGGCAGGTTGGAGAGCGCTTCAGATACGTAGTCGTTGAATTTATAGACGTCCTTCGTGCGGGCAATTTTCTTTGCAAGCTCGTCCCCGCCGGCGAAGAGCGCCGAGAGATAGTGCCACAGCTCCTTCATTTTTCGCATGGCATTCACACCGCCGAGCTCGGCGCGGTACGCCTCGTACAGCTCCTCGTGGAATTGCCGGAGTTCCCTGCGAGAGGCCGCCGCGCCGCCGCGCAGCTGGCGGAAGAGCGCAGGGTCGGACGCCGCGCCGCGGCCGAGCATGACCGCCTCCGTTTCCGGATGCGCCGTCTCGAACGCGCGGACATCCTCCGCAGTGAAGAGATCGCCGTTATATACGACCGGGAAGGGACTCTCCGCCGCGGCGAGCGCGAAGGCGTCCATATGTACCGCGCCGGAGTACATTTCTTTTCGCGTGCGCGGATGGAGGATGAGTTCCTGCGCGTTATATTGCCGGAAGATCGACAGAAGGCGCGGAAATTCCTCCGGCGCAAGAAACCCGATCCGGCTTTTGAGCGACACGGCGATGGGCGAGGCGGCAAACACGTCCGTGAGCAGCGTGTCGAGCGCGTCCGGCTTTTGCAGCAGCCCCGCGCCCTTGCCTTTGGCCGTCACGGTCGCCGACGGGCAACCGAGATTGAGGTTAAAGACCGTATATCCCATGTCGCGCACCCCCCCGGCAGCCCAGACGATATCTGCGGCGCACTTGGAGAGGATCTGCGGCACAACCGGCGCGGCGCACTCCATTTCCGGCGTCAGCTCGCGCAACTCACGCGGCGTGAAGAGATGATCGGACGTCGGGGAGAAAAACGGCGTATAGTACCGGTCCGCGCCGGGAAAAAGGCGCGAGTGGACCGCGCGGAAAACGTGCGTCGTGATCCCCTCCATGGGGGCAAAATAGTATTCCATAAAACTCTCCGAAATGGCTTTTTTCTGATTATACAGCATAGCGGCGGCAGTTGCAAAACATTTGACGCGCGTGCTATACTTAGACCACATCACAGGAGGCATCGTATGAACGTTAAACGCTTTCTTTCCGGCGCGCTGTGCGCCATATTTCTGCTCGCGCTCTGCCCTGCCGCAGCGGGTGACGCGCCACGTGAAATATCTTCCGCGGAGGAGCTTTTGCTCCTGTGCGAAGAGCCGGACGGCGACTTTGTTCTCACCGCCGACATCGACATGACCGGCGTGGACTGGCAGCCGCTCGCCTTTTCCGGCACGCTCGACGGCGGCGGACATACCATTTATAATCTTACGGTCACCGCGCTCGGCGCGGACCGCGCCGAAACGGTGGACGGGAACGACAGGACGTACGACACCGCGCTCACCGGCTTCTTCTCCGTGCTCGACGGCGCTTCGGTCCGCGATCTTTCGCTGCGCGGCGTCAAAATTGCCGTGGAGACGCCGGAGGATGTGTTCGCCGGAACGCTCGCGGGCTTTGCCTCGCCCGAAACAACGCTCGAAAACGTCTCCGTTTTGGATGCCCGCATCGATCTCACGGAGACATGCCAGCGTGAACCGGCCGATGAGCACGACCGCTGTATCGCCGGGATCGGCGGGCTTGTCGGCTTCGGCGGCGGGACGTATACAAACTGCTCTGCGGATTCCACGCTCGTTTTCTCCGATGAGAGCATCGCGTCTCTCCGCTGCGAGCAGTTTCTCGGCGGCATTCTCTCCTGCGGCAACGCGACGCTCACCGGCTGCACCGCCGCGATCGACGGTTACGCCGCCTGCCGCGGCTACGCGCACAACGGCGGACTTGTCGGTATGTTCTATCAGTACGACAAGGCCGTGGACATCGGCGCGATCTCCGGCTGCGCCGTGACCGGCAGGATCACGTTTTTCGAGGACAACGCCGACCGGCGCGCCTACTGCGAGGCGTTCGCCGGGGAGCTTCTCACCTGGACGAACATCACCGACTGCACCGCCGATTTTCAGCGGAACGAGATCTACGATTATGCCGCCGCCGTGAAGCCGGAAAAGTGCGATGCACCGTCCTACACCGATACAGTTATTGCCGGAAGCTGCGAGACCTTCGGCTACACCGAGCACACCTGCGCCGTGTGCGGCTATTCCTACCGCGACACGTTCACGCCGCCGCAGCACACCCCCGGCGAGTGGACGGAAACGAAAGCGCCCACCGAGACCGAAGACGGCGAGGAAACGCTCCGCTGCGCGCTCTGCGGCGCGGCGATGGAAACGCGCGCCGTACCAAAGCACGTTTCCGGCGACTGGATAACCGTCACCGCGCCGACCTATGACCGCGAGGGGCTGCGCCAGCGCTTCTGCGCCGACTGCGGCGTGCTGCTCGGCGAGGAGAGCATCCCCATGCTCATCGCCGCGAGCGGCATCGAGGGACTGCCGGACGCGCTTACGCTGCACTATAAGGATACCGTAACGCTCGAAGCCGTGATCACGCCGGAGGACGCTTCCGACAAAACCGTCCGCTGGTACAGCTCGGACATCAATATTGCCTCGCCCGATCCCTCGACCGGCGAGGTACGTGCCTGCGCGCGCGGCGAGACCGTGCTCACCTGCGTTTCCGGTGACGGTTTCGTCACGAAAGAGATCCCCGTAACGGTCGATTATACTGTCGGGCAGTGGCTCATCAAAATTTTTCTCTTCGGGTGGGCGTGGTACTGATGGAAAACTACACCGTCATCCGCTCGAACCGGAAGACCGTCGGGCTGCGGCTCGATAAGGACGGACGGCTCGTCGTTCGCGCGCCGTATTTCACGTCCGAGGCGGAGATCCGCCGGATCGTGGAAAAGGAGTGCGCGTGGCTCGCGCGCGAGCACAAGCGATTCGCGGCGCGGCAGGCCGCGCATCCCGAGCCGGACGAGGCGCAGCGCCGCACGCTCATCGAAAAGGCCAAAACGATCCTCCCGCCGAAGATCGAGCACTACGCCTCGCTCATGGGTGTTCACCCGACGCGCGTGACGATCACCGGCGCGCGCACCCGCTTCGGCAGCTGCAGCGGCAAGAACACGATCAGCTTTTCGTGGCGGCTGATGCAGTACCCCGAGGAGGCCATCGACTACGTTGTCGTGCACGAGCTCGCGCACATCCGTCACCACGACCACTCGGCGGCCTTTTACCGTTTCATCGCCTCCGTCATGCCCGACCACGAGGCGCGCCGCGCACTGCTGCGGCAATAGAGAAAGAAAAGGAGAACGCTCCATGCACATTCCGACCGCCGATCCTGATACGCTCGAGCTGCTGCCGTTTCACGAGGCGCTCGAAAAGAGCGGACGGCGCGGCGATTACGATGCCGCGCGCTGGCTGTACGTTCCGGATTTCTATACCGAGTATCGATACATTCTCGGCACGCGCGGGGAAAAGCCGCTCATCTGCATCGGCGTGAATCCCTCGACCGCCGCGCCGGATGCCCTTGACCCGACGCTCCAGAGCGTGCAGCGCATTGCACTCTCAAACGGGTACGACAGCTTCATCATGTTCAATGTCTACGCCCAGCGCGCCACGCGCCCGAACGACATGGACGCCGCGCTCAACGAGCATCTGCACGCGGAGAATATGGCGGCGTTCCGGTACGTGCTCGAGGCCTCTCTTCCCCGCCGCCCGGCGGTGTGGGCGGCCTGGGGCAACATCATCGAAATGCGCCCGTATCTCCCCCGCTGCGTTTCGGACATGATCGCCATCGGCGAGGAGCTCGGCGCGGAGTGGTTCACGGCGGGCAAGCGCTCCGTAAAGGGCCACCCCCATCATCCGCTCTACCTGCGGCGCGATACGCCGCTCGATCCCTTTGACGTAAAAGATTACATAAATACACTGGAAAGAAGGATCCATCATGCAGAACTTTGAATACTGCGTTCCCACGAAGGTCGTTTTCGGGCGCGATACCGAAAATCGCTGCGGCGAGCTTGTCCGCGAATGCGGCGGCACGCACGCGCTCGTCGTTTACGGCGGCGGCAGCGCCGTGCGCTCGGGGCTGCTCGGCCGCTGCACCGATTCGCTCAAGGCCGCGGGCGTGCCCTACGAGCTGCTTGGCGGCGTGCACCCTAACCCCCGGCTCGGCAAGGTGCGCGAGGGCATCGCTCTTGCAAAGGAGACCGGCGCGGACTTTCTGCTCGCCATCGGCGGTGGCAGCGTGATCGACACGGCAAAGGCCATCGGCTACGCACTCGCCAATCCCGAATTTGATATCTGGGATCTCTTTATGGGCAAGGCCACGGCGAAGTCGTGCGCCCCCGTCGGCGCGGTGCTGACGATCTCCGCCGCGGGCAGCGAGACGAGCAACTCCTGCGTCATCACCAACGAGGACGGCTGGCTCAAAAAGGGCGTCAACTACGAGTGCTCCCGCCCGCGCTTTGCCATTATGAACCCCGCGCTCACCTGCACGCTGCCCCCGTATCAGACCGCCAGCGGCGGCGTGGACATTATGATGCACACGATGGAGCGCTATTTCTCCAGCACCGAGCACACAGAGCTTCTCGATCGCATGAGCGAGGGGCTGCTCAAAACCGTGATGGCGAACATCCAAAAGGCGCTCGTCGACCCGAACGACTACGACGCGCGCGCCGAGCTCATGTGGGCGGGCAGCCTTTCCCACAACAATCTTCTGGGCGTCGGCAAGGTGCAGGACTGGGCGACGCACAAGATCGAGCACGAGCTCGGCGGCATGTTCGACGTGGCGCACGGTGCCGGTCTCGCCGCCGTGTGGGGCAGCTGGGCGCGGTATGTGATGCACGTCAATCTCCCCCGCTTCACGCGCTTTGCCGTGGAAGTCATGGGCTGCGAAATGAACTACGCGGATCCCGAAGAGACCGCTCTTGCAGGCATCGCCGCGTTTGAGAGCTTCTGCCGTTCGGTCGGGATGCCGTCGAACCTGCGCGAGCTCGGTCTCGGCGACATCACCGAAGCGCAGATGCACGAAATGGCTGTGAAATGCACACAGAACGACACGATCCGAATCGGCGGTCTCGTCCGGCTGTACGCCGCGGACATTGAAAAGATCTACGCCGCCGCGAAATAATAGGTATATATTTTTTTTCGCCCGCCGCAAAATGCGGCGGGCGAAAAAATTGCGGCGGTGCAGCCGGAAGGCTCGCACCGCCGTGTTCCTTATATAAAAGGAAAAAGTTGTAAACGCAAACGCCCATGATGATCACAAGCAGGATCAGAAAAAGCTTATCGACCGTCCGGCTGCTGATTCTTTTATTGATCCTCCTGCCGACCATGCCGCCCAGAATGCCGCAGCAGACCATGCACAGCAGAAGAGCGAGAGGCACTTCGGGAACTCTTCCGCAGAGAATGGTATAGAGCAGGCTGGCGATCTGTGAGAGAAGGATGATGTACAGGGAGTTGTGCGCCGCCGTTTTGGTCTCCATGGAGAAAAAGCAAAAGAGCACCACCAGATTAATCGGTCCTCCGCCGATGCCGAGAAAGGCCGACATCAGCCCCAGCACCAGCCCGATCAGCTTGCTTCCCAGATTGTTGACGGCGGCCACCACTTCAAACTCCAGCCCGTCGAGCGTTGCGTCGCCGAAGCCGAGAACGCCCTCGTCAGTCTCAGCAATGACGAACACATAGTTTGAGTAGACCGAAGCGTGTACCACCTCTGCTCTGATGTTTGTGATCCGCATGGTTTTTCCCCTTTCCAATTCAGAGAATACGAAGAATGCCCCGGCGCTGCCGGGAGAATCATCCTCTGGCTTTAAGCTACTACGCCAAAATCATAGTTGTCAATCATAAAATAGTTAATTATTTTATAATCTGCGCTTTATTTAAATTTTGATTATCTATTTTGTGATAATTAGCAATTAATAGTTAACTTTTCTGTCTTTCCGGTTGCCATTTTGGGTGCGTTATGCTATTATTTTTGTAAATCAGGAACAGGAAAGACGTGAGCATATGGAATCAAGGAAGTCCGAGCTTCGGCAGCGGATATACAATGAGCTCAAGCAGAAGATCATCAGCGGCGCTTTTGTCTGCAATCAGCGGCTGGTGGAAACGCAGATCGCGGCGCAGTACGGCGTCAACAAGGCGAACATCCACGAGATCCTGCTGGCTCTGCAAAAGGACGAGCTGGTGCGCTATGAGCCCATGAAGGGGTTCTTTGTGCAGGGGATCTTCCGCGAAGATCTTTTCGAGATCGCAAAGATCCGCGAGGTGCTGGAAAACGCCATTTTTGAAGACTTTCTCCTCAATGCCCCGCAGGATGACGTTGACGCCGCCAAGCTGCTGACCCAGCGCAAGATTGCTTTTTTGCAGGCCGGATTGAAGGCCGAAGCGCACAAGGAAACGCTGGCCACCTTTGAGACCGTATATGCCAGCACCTCCTATCAGCGGATGGTCAACATCCTGCGGACGTACCGGGAATACGTGGATCTGATGATCCACCAGGCGTTTGACGGCCCCGAGGACGTCTCCATGACGATCCAGAACTCCAGGCTGCTATATGAGGTGCTGGACCGGCGGGACGTGGAGCTTGCCAAAACATGGACGCACATCCGCTATCAGAACGCGATCAACAAGGCAAAGCACTCCCGAAGCTACCGCGAACGCTCCGATGCATAGCAATAAAAAAAGGACACGCCGGTGCAAGTGCGCAGACTTGACACGGCGTGTCCTTTGTGAATAATAGAAATGGGATTTTTCATCAACAGCGAAAGGATGCGCGCCATGAGCACGAAGCGGATCACAGTATATTACTCGCTCAACCAGGCGGGATTCTGGATGATCTACTGCCTTTCCAGCAGCTTTGCCGCCGTATATCTCGGCACGCTTGGCTACAGCAACACGGAGCTCGGCGGCATGCTCGCGCTCGGAAGCGTTCTCGGCTTTCTGCTCGGCACAGCGCTCTCTTCCTTCGTGGACACCTCTCCGCGCTTCAACGCGGCGGATGTGCTCTGGCCGGTGCTGGCGTTTCAGGCAGCGTTTTTCCTCCTGCTGCTGTTTTTCCCGGCGCGCGGCATCGTTACGACGGCGTGTTATCCGCTGCTGCTGGCGTTCACTCTCGCGGTAAACACGCTCAATCTCAAGCTCTGCGCCGATTTTGAGCATTATGAATCTCCCGTCAATTACGGCATCGCCCGCAGCATGGGCTCGGCAGCGTATATGGCGGTGTCCATGCTGCTTGGGATCTGGGTCGCACGGTTCGGCGTGCGCGTCATCCCCATTGCCGGGCTTGCCGTCACCGCACTGCAAGGCGTTTCCAATGCGCTGCTCGCGCGCTCGGTCGTGCGGCTGCGCCGGAAAATGCTCTCCGGCCACTCTGCGGCGCCTCCGCAGGGCCGCTCGCTCAGCGTATTTCTGCGGGAGAGTCCGAAGTTCTGTCTTCTGCTTCTCGGCACGATGCTGCTTTTCTTTGCGCACAACACTTCTTCCACATTTCTTATCAACATCGTGCAGCACGCCGGCGGCGACACGACCGCCATGGGTTACATCTCCGCGTTTCTCGCCGCGCTCGAAGTGCCGACGATGCTCTTCTACTCCCGCCTCTTCCGCCGGAAAAGCTCCGCCGCCGTTCTTCGCTTTTCGTTCATTTTCTTTGCGGTCAAAACCGCAGCGATCGCCGCGGCGCCGAATATCCCGCTGCTCTTCGCCGCGGAAGCGCTGCAAGTCCCCTCCTTTGCAATTTACGCTCCCGCGATCGTGGCATACGTCACGCTCGTCGTCCCCTATGAGGACGCCGCCAAGGGGCAGAGCCTTGCCTACAGCATGTCCACCGTCGGCGGTGTGTTCGCAAGTCTCATTTCCGGCCGTCTCTTCGATATTCTTCCTGTACCGGCAACGATGTGGATCGCCGCGGCGGTCGGCGCAGCGGGCGCGGTCCTTGCCTGCCGCGGACTGGAAAAGCCGAAGCAATAAAACCGTACAGATACAAAAATCTCCCCAAATGCGGCTGCATTGAACTGCACCCCATTTGTTAGACAGTATGATATACTATCTAAAAGTGGGG